>Ga0068872_10000712_pt1 | contig 27952 bp, 25 predicted proteins | sample NOAtaG_7_FD_66441 | JGI IMG/M metagenome (GOLD analysis project Ga0068872, IMG submission 66441) | Freshwater lake microbial communities from Lake Erie, under a cyanobacterial bloom - NOAA_Erie_Diel1S_2200h metaG | ecosystem: Environmental > Aquatic > Freshwater > Lake | place: USA: Ohio, Lake...
GAGTGGATTGAGCCAGGTAACAACCGGTAAACGGCCAATAAGTTCTGGTATTAATCCGTAACTCTTAAGGTCCTGTGAGGTAACGAACTGCAGCAATTGATCTTCTGCTGCTCCTGGTTCTACATTTTCGTTAGTGGTAAAGCCGAGTGGCCTTGTATTAAGTCGACGACCGATAAAACGAGCAATTCCTTCAAACGCACCGCCACAGATAAAGAGAATGTTTTCTGTATTTACAGAAATCATTTTTTGATCCGGATGTTTACGTCCGCCTTGAGGAGGTACGTTCACTGAGGTTCCTTCCAGAAGTTTCAATAACGCCTGCTGTACGCCTTCACCACTCACATCGCGGGTAATGGAAGGGTTGTCTGATTTCCGTGCGATCTTATCGATTTCATCGATGTAAACGATTCCTCTTTCAGCGGCCTCAACGTTGTAATCGGCAGATTGCAACAATCGGGTAAGAATACTCTCTACATCTTCACCCACATACCCGGCCTCTGTAAGCACGGTGGCATCGGCTATGCAGAAAGGAACTTGAAGGATTTTTGCTAGTGTACGCGCGAGGTAGGTTTTTCCTGTGCCTGTTTCACCGACCATGATGATGTTTGATTTTTCAATCTGAACATCTGCCGCATCGGTTTTACGCTGCATCAGTCGTTTGTAGTGGTTGTAAACGGCTACCGAAAGAACTTTCTTAGCCTGATCCTGTCCAATTACATATTCATCCAGGAACTTTTTGATCTCCCTGGGTTTGATGAGTTTGAAGTTGGGAACGTTAGAACCATCTAGCTTTCCTTTCTTTTCATCGGTCAGAATCTGTCCGGCCTGACTTACACACTTATCACAAATGTGGGCGTGGATTCCTGAGATCATCAGTTCAACGTCCTTCTTATTGCGTCCGCAGAAAGAACAGGTTACTTCAGCCATAGGTGGTTCTTAGAACAAAGGGCCGTTGCCGGCCCATTGGTTTTATTTCTTCTTTCTTTCCAATACTTCGTCGATCAAACCGTAATCGCGTGCTTCGTTGGCCCTCATCCAGTAGTCGCGATCAGAATCACGCTCGATCTTGTCGTATTTCTGACCGCTATGCTTGGCCAGTATGTTGTAGAGGTCTTTCTTCACTTCAAGTGTTTGCTTGAGGGAAATTTCCATATCCGAAGCTTGACCCTGCATGCCGCTCATCGGCTGGTGGATCATGATTCTGGAATGGGGTAGACCGCAACGCTTTTTATCGGCACCTGCTGCCAATAGAACAGCCGCCATGGAAGCCGCAAGTCCAGTACAGATTGTCTGAACATCCGGAGCCACATACTGCATGGTGTCGTATATGCCGAGACCAGCATATACGGAACCACCTGGGCTGTTGATGTACATGACGATGTCTTTTCTCGGATCAGCTGACTCGAGGAAAAGGATCTGGGCTGTGATCAGATTTGCAATCTGGTCATCAACCGGCATTCCAAGAAAGAGAATACGGTCGCTGATCAGACGGGTAAACACATCGATTGCGCGGAAATTACCTGGTCTTTCTTCAATGACATATTGTGTCATGGCTTCAATGGCCGGTACCTGCTCCTGCATTTTGCGGGCATAGCTGTCCACGGTATTTCCACTCATTCCTAAGTGGTGAACTGCGTATTTCCTGAATTCGTTGTTGTTAGACATAATTTTTCTTTCCCTTATAAGTCAAATCACCCCGAAAAAGTTCCGTGCATTAATAACGGTACAAGTCGGATTTGTAAGGACCGTTCTTAGTTACACCGATGTACTTGGCTTGCTTGTCGTTAAGTTCTTCTAACTCCACGCCAATCTTTTTCAAATGCAAACGAGCAACTTTTTCATCCAGGTGCTTAGGAAGGGTATAGACTTTGTTTTCATAATTATCGGAATGATCCCAAAGCTCCATTTGTGCCATTACCTGGTTGGTAAAGGAATTGGACATTACAAATGAAGGGTGACCAGTCGCGCATCCGAGATTAACCAGACGGCCTTCAGCCAGGAGAATGATTTGGTTTCCGTTTTGCAAGGTGATGAGGTCGACCTGAGGTTTGATTTCATCCCATGTTCCGTTGGCGCGCAACCAGGCTACATCGATTTCGTTATCGAAGTGTCCGATGTTACACACGATAGCCTTATCCTTAAGTGCAAGGAAGTGTTTACCCGTAACGATGTCGCAGTTACCGGTCGCGGTTACTACAATATCTGCTTCTTTCACGGCTTCTTCCATTTTCTTTACAGCAAATCCGTCCATTGCAGCCTGCAGGGCGCAAATCGGATCAATTTCGGTAACGATTACACGTGCACCAGCACCTTTCAAAGAGGCTGCTGATCCTTTACCTACGTCCCCATAACCTGCTACAACAGCGATTTTTCCAGCCATCATAACGTCTGTAGCGCGACGGATAGCGTCCACACAAGACTCTTTACAGCCGTACTTGTTATCGAATTTTGCTTTAGTTACTGAATCGTTGATGTTGATGGCCGGGAGTGGAAGTTTGCCACTGTTCATGCGCTCGATGAGGCGGTGAACACCGGTTGTCGTTTCCTCAGAAATTCCTTTAATGCCTGACACCAGCTCGGGGTAGCGGTCCAGAACCATGTTGGTAAGATCACCGCCATCGTCTAGGATCATGTTCAGGGGTTTGCCGCCTTCAAAGGCATGCAGTGTTTGTTCAATACACCAGTCAAACTCTTGCTCGTTCATGCCTTTCCAAGCATAAACTGGGATTCCAGCCTCTGCAATGGCTGCAGCAGCGTGATCCTGAGTAGAGAAGATGTTGCAGGATGACCAGGACACCTCCGCACCGAGGTCGATCAGTGTTTCGATTAACACAGCCGTCTGTATGGTCATATGGAGACATCCGGCGATACGGGCACCCTTCAGAGGCTTGGCAGCGCCAAATTCCTCACGGATGGCCATTAAACCAGGCATTTCAGCCTCGGCAAGTTTTATCTCTTTACGGCCCCATGCGGCCAATGAAAGGTCTTTTACCTTGAACTTCAGGGTATCAGTCTTAGTCATAGTTGTGTTATTAACGGTTGGAAACAAACCGCGGCAAAAGTAGTAAAAAACTGCCGTTTCAGCGGGTTACCGTGATTTCGTCCAAAAGGTTTCCTTTGGAGTCAATTTGGGTCAATTTGAGGGTATGCCCATCGGTTTCGATCCAGGTAAAGGAATGCACATCGGAGATCAGTTTGGTAGTAAAAGGAACCCAATTGGACCGAGGGGAATGCTCCCACATATTTGGTTTGTTACTAATCTCAGCATCATAGAGTTGCGCCCCTCCAGCTCCTGAAGTGATGTAAATAACTCCTTCAGGTTTGGTTATCATTTTTCCATCAAATTTCTGATCCAAAGTGAAGGTTCCGTCAACCCGTCCATCGCCACCAATCTGATAGCGCCCCTTTTTGTCCTTTTCAGGCATAAATTTGAGCGGATGGCTCCTTTGGTAGTTATGCACATGGCCGGTAAGCACCAAATCAACTCCAAGCTCCTCAAATAAGGGAGACAACGTGCGCATCACTTGATAGTAGTAATGCGCATTACTGGAATTAAATCCGGGGTGATGATAGGAGACTACCCGCCACTCATTCTTATGGTGCTTGAATTCTTTTCGGATCCAGTTGGTTAGTACGGTATCCTGCGGGTTGACATAGGTATTGGCATCAAGTACGACAAAGTGCACATTACCATGTCGGAAGGAGTAGTTTGAGATTTTTGGGAACCGGTCACCGACCCGCTCTTTAAAGGCGGCAATTTGTTTTGTCTGCCCCAAAACTTCCGGAGCAAACGATAACGTTGGACCGTTTCTGGGAAGATCCATATAATAGAAGTAGGCCATACCATCCGGGTATTCGCGTAAATCGTTGGCCCGGATGTCGTGGTTTCCAAGTACCGTATAAAAGGGTATTTGTTGCATTAACGGAGCACCGCGGTTGACGGAGGCTACGGGCGCACAATATTGTTGAAAGAATCTGGCGCGGTATTCACTTACCTGGCCGTTAGAATAAACCTGGTCGCCGGTAACCAATACAAACTCTGGTTTGCGCTGAAAGATCTGATAAGCCACAGCCGCTTGCCCTTGAGATCCTGTTCCGCAGTCACCAAAGACAGCAAATTTCGTTTTGTGATGATGTGTTCTGGTTTTGAAGCTGTTCTGTGCGATCAGTCTGTTTTCTACCCGAACGCGGTAGGCATATTCATGGTCAAAATCCAGATGCTCGATATAGGCACGGTATAACCAGGAAATCTTCCCATTAAAATCCAGTTTCACACGCTCCACTTTGGCATGATGAACACCATGTTCCTCATCAAAATTTTTACCCTTTCGGAAGTCAACAAAAAAATTTCCCTGCGTACTGTCGGTTTGCCAGATAATAACTTTTCTCTCGTGATGAAGATCCGGTGCATTCCCTGGCTGTATGTAGGGGGGTACCTCCAGCATCTGACCAAAAGCGGAGGAAACCACCACCAGCCAAACAGAGGTTAAGGACAATTGAATCTTTCGAGTCATTAGTGTGTTGCGGTTCCTTTTGTTCTCCAAACTTTTAAAAGATTTTCTATCCAGCCTCTTACTTAAACTCAAAAAGCATGCCCGTTATGTTTACTTGGGAAGCTCTGATTCTTTAATAACCGTTGAATAGATACTGGTTTTACCATTATCCATCCGGGTCCAAACCGGTACGATGATGCCTTTATGAGCAGAAATATTCAAATAATCCCCAAAAAAGACCATCTCTTCAGGGATGAATGGCGTCTCGCTTATTTTAATCTCCTGGAATTTGCTTCCGCCATCAACTGACCACGCCAGATAGACGTCTGTCTGATTTCCCTGTAGTCCATACCGGCTGTAGTACAAGATATAGATGTGACCGGTCGTTTGGTCGACGGCAATCCAGGGCATAAACTGGTGTCCTGTTGTTTTTGTACCCACACGAACGGCCTCTGACCAGTTGTCGCCACGATTGGGAGATTTGATAAACCAGATATCGGAGTCTTCACCGAGTCTTTGGTCACCATAAACGACATAAAGACTTCCGGTAAATGGTGAGCCGCTATGGTCGCCACTGAGCACCGGTAATCCGTTGCAACGGCCAAGACCAGGTACGGTCATGGTCCAGCCTCCAAGTTGGCGGGTAACTGAAATATCCGAACGTAGCCAGGTTTCACCACCATCAAACGAGCGGTCCAAATAAATGAGCCCACCCTGGGACCAGGTAACAAAAGTCCGTCCTTGTGCATCAATGTAAGGTACAGCACCCATGGCCGTAAAATCATCATCCATACAATCGCCACTGACTTTGTTGATGCGCACGGGCTCAGACCATTTATCGGAACGATTGGTTGATTTGCTGAAGAGGATATTGGATTGGCAGGCCTTATCCTGTGATCCGTATTGATCGAATTGTGTCCAGGTAACGGCCAGAAAATCTTTTTTCGGGTGTGCTGCTGCCCAGGGCTTATCATTGTCTTTGGGGTGTAGCAAACCAGTAAATGTTCCATCGTTCCAGAACATTCCGCCATCTTCTGAGCGTTGGGAAACAATCCGGTCGAGCCACATATCTGTACTCCTTCCTTTACCAACCGGATCAGAAAGGTGGAAATAATAAAAGTTTCCTTTGTGGTCAGCTGTAAGCACAGGATCTCCAATAACTCCGAAAGGTGACTTTAACTCGGTTTCCAACCAGGTTGCTCCGCCGTCTTTGGAAAAAATGGCTCTATTTGGTCCCGCACCAATCACCATATTTTGAGTGTTCGACGGACTAATAACTACTGCTGGCTCAACAGCCGGTCGTTGACCTTCTTTGTCCTGACTAACCCGTTGGTTTTTAAACTGACCCAGAACAGCCAGGTGTGAAAATAAAGTGAGTAGAATAATGACAAGCCGTTTTCCCTTCATAGTCCCTTTTAGAGATGCCAAATTCCTAACTATTTCAGTTTCTTCCAAAATTACCTTTGGCATAATCTTATGCCGTTGTTTTCGTGTTTGATGAGGTAACGGGGCTACCTTTTCACTATTTTGCAAGAATGTTACGTCCTGCCTTACTGGCCTTCCTTTTTCTGCTAGCAGTTTTGGCTCCTTTAAATGCGCAACGAATTGCGTTTGGCTCCTGCAGCCGTCATAATCTGGAAAATCAACTTTGGACCGAAGTCCTGGCTGAAAAACCTTCACATTGGATTTGGTTGGGTGATAATGTTTATGCCGATACCCACGATATGTCTAAAATGGCGGCCATGTATCAACAACAAAAAAGCCGACCTGCTTATCAGCAACTCCGAAGCCAGGCAACCATATATGGTACATGGGACGATCATGACTATGGTGTAAACGATGGCGGTAAATATTTTGCCAAAAAAAAAGAAAGCAAGGAAGAGCTTTTGCGGTTTCTTGATGTTCCCGAAAATGCTGAGGTAAGGAAACATGAGGGCGTTTATCAATCCTACACCACCGGAAAAGGGAACAAAAAAATCAAATTTCTAATCCTGGATACACGGTACTTCAGAGATACCCTGCGCGCCTCCAGCGAAAAGAGCCGTCGTTACGACATCAATTCCGAAGGTGATATACTGGGTGAGGATCAATGGAGTTGGCTGAAGAATGAACTTGAGTCTTCCGATGCGCGTGTTCATATCATTGTCTCCAGTATTCAGTTTATTGCCAACGAACACGGCTATGAGAAGTGGGGTAATTTTCCGAAAGCACGTCAACGCATGTTGGATCTGCTGGCTTCAGTTAAGCCTGCGTTTACTCTTTTTTTAAGTGGCGACCGTCATATTGCAGAAGTTTCCAGAATGGATGTTCCCGGGCTTCTGTACCCACTGTATGATATTACTTCCAGTGGCTTAACCCACACCTGGACTATCATAGGCTCAGAACCAAATCAGACTCGGGTAGGTTCCCTTGTCGTTGAACGTAATTTTGGTTTGTTGGATATTACCTGGAAGAAGAACAATCCCATGGTTGATCTGAAGATCCTTGGTCCAGCCGGTAAGATTTTAGTGCAACAAAAGCTAAAGTGATACCTATCGGGTAAATGACAACTACTAAATATCCGCTATCGGTCGCTGTTACATTGGTGATCGCCAATATGGTGGGAACGGGTGTTTTTACATCCTTGGGTTTTCAGGTTGGTCCGGTGCCTTCTGCATTTGCGATAATCCTGTTGTGGTTGATAGGTGGTTTGGTTGCCTTGTGCGGTGCTTTGTGTTACGCAGAATTAGCAACAGTACTAAAGCGCTCGGGTGGTGAGTACCATTACCTAAGTCAGTTGTATCATCCTGCTATAGGTTTTATCAGTGGATGGACAAGTCTTATGGTTGGATTTGCTGGTGCAATTTCAGCAGTGGCACTTGCGATCGGTGACTACGCCGGAATGTTTTTAGGGTTACCCCAAAAGATCACGGCGATTGGGGCCATTTTGTTGGTAACGTTCATTCATCTTTTTGGGGTGAAGATTGGTGGCCGAGCACAAAATATTTTTACGGGATTTAAATTGTTGTTGATTGTATTTTTCTGCGTCGTACCCTTTTTTCTCGACGTGCCCTCCTCATCCAACCAGTTTGATTTCTCATCAAGAGACGTATCACTTGTATTTTCATCCGGATGGGCTGTTTCGTTGATTTTTGTGGTGTATGCTTACTCAGGGTGGAACGCCTCCTCTTATATCGCCGGTAATCTGGAGAACCCTGTTAAAAATTTACCACGGTCGCTGGTACTGGGAACAGCTATTGTTGTTGTCATTTATTTAGCGCTCAATTCCATGTTTTTGTTCTTTACCGAGTTCAATGAATTGGAAGGAAAAAGTGACATTGGTAATGTATTGGCTGTAAAGATTTTTGGACCTGAAATGGGAATCGTCTTTTCGGGATTATTCAGCATCGCATTGTTGTCTACTCTTAGTGCCATGACGATTGCTGGTCCGCGTGTCGGCGAAGCTATGGGTGAGGATTATCCTCGGTTGAGCTTTCTCAATGTAAAAAACCGCTATGGTATGCCTTGGATTTCAGTCGTTTTTCAGGCAGCATGGTCAATTTTCCTAGTTGTGACGAGCTCCTTTAAAGAGATCATTCAGTATGTGTCCGTTAGCCTTTCCTGGTTTACCTTATTAGCGGTGATGGGCATCTTTATTCTTCGTTCAAGAAATGAAACACCAAAAGATTCGTTCAAAGTTCCGGTCTACCCAGTTCCTCCTGTCGTTTTCATTGTGGTAACCGCCTGGATGATTTTCTATACTTCTGTATCAGATCCAAAGGTAATTCTGTATTCATTGGGTACAGTGGCTTTTGGTTTGTTGGTATATTTTGGAGCTCAGCATAAATCACAATGAAGTTTTTTTGTTTTCCTGTACTGTTTATGATTGTGCTTGCTTCCTGCAATCCAGTTAAGCAGCAGGAGGATCAAAGGATTTTGAGTGATTCTTTAAAGCGTGATTCGATACTAATTGTTCCGGTTATACAGCCACAAGCCATTTATAGTAATGGATTATTGGATCCCTATGCACGTTTTATGGCTGGGTTACCACAATTGGATACAACTACCCAGTACCATATTCTGGAGGACTCGAAGTATTGGCTCGATTATCAGACGTATATGGATGAAAACTGGTCTGCCATGGACTCGACAAGACTATTGCCGATGAGTGATTGGAAGGATGTGTTTCTCTCCTCGTTTATTGATGACGCACTTCCAGTTTTTTATCCCTTCAGTGGCCCCGATCAGTTGCATGCTGCAGTCCTTTATCCTCATGCAACCGAATTTATTTTATCCGGCCTTGAGCCGATTACTGAATTACCTTCATTATCATCCCTTACCCAGCAAGAACAGGATCAGTTCCTCGACAGTCTGAGCAACTCACTCCGTGATATTTTTGGTAAGAGTTTTTTCATCACCAGGAACATGCGTAAAGACCTTAAGCAGATCCGGGGGGTTTTGCCTTTGCTGTATACGTTTATTTCCCGCACCGGTCATGAGTTGGTGAGTATGGAGTATGTTTCTGTTGATTCTCTAGGTAAGGAGATTGAATTGCCGTTCGAGAAATTAAAATCTCAAAAGGTTCGGGGTGTCCGATTAGAATATAGAAACAGGGGAGGTGGCTTTCTGAAAAAACTGTATTATTTCGCTGGTGATGTATCCAATCCAGGTCTGCTTGGTAAAAAGGATTGGCTCACGTTCCTGAATCGTAAGCGCCCATTCAATACCTACATCAAATCTGCTTCCTACCTGATGCACCAGGATTTATTTTCTGGTATTCGTGATCAAATCATCCAGAACTCCTCCAGTGTTTTTCAAGATGACACCGGAATACCTTACCGTTTTTTGAAATCTGACTTTACCGGCTTGTTTTATGGAGAATATATGAAACCGGTAAAAGATTTTATCTGGCTGGAAAAACAACCGGATCTGGACTCGGCCTTTAAGGCCGGAAGTCAACCGTTGCCTTTCTCACTGGGTTACCACTGGGGTTCGCAGAAGCAACATTACATGCTTTTCATTAAGAAAAATCCAATCTTTGCCCCATGAAACTTTGGCAAAAATCCAGCGATGCTCTTGACGACGTAAACAGATTTACGGCCGGGCAGGATAGTCGCATGGATCATTACCTGATTCGTCATGATTTGGTCGGTTCGCTGGCCCATGTCTTGATGCTTACAAAGGTTGGTTTGTTGAACAACCAAGATGCTGATCTTCTGGTGCGCGAATTACGTAAGTTGTATCGTGAGGCCGAAAATGGAACGTTTACTATCGAAGCAGGAGTGGAGGATATCCACTCTCAGGTTGAGATTGAGCTTACCAAAAGGCTAGGAGAGGCTGGTAAGAAGATTCACAGCGGTCGCTCCCGAAACGATCAGGTGTTGACCGACATCAAATTGTTTCTCCGGGAAGAAATCAGATTATTGACTACAGAAGTTAAGGATACTTTTGAGCTATTGGTTAGCCTGAGTGAAGCGCACAAGGAAAAATTGCTGCCAGGTTATACTCATCTTCAATTGGCTATGCCCAGTTCGTTTGGCCTTTGGTTTGGTGCCTATGCCGAATCTTTGGCTGATGATTTATTGTCGTTGCAAGCGGCATACCGTTTAAGTAATCGAAATCCGCTTGGATCTGCTGCCGGTTATGGTTCATCCTTTCCGCTTGATCGGGATCTGACTACGGAACTATTGGGATTCGAGGGTATTCATCTGAATGTTGTCAACGCCCAAATGACCCGTGGGAAGACGGAAAAAGTTACGGCTCAGGCTTTGGCTAATGTAGCGGCCACCCTGGCCCGGCTTTCGATGGATGCCTGCCTGTACCTCAATCCTAACTTTGGCTTTATCAGTTTCCCAGCTGAACTCACAACGGGCAGCAGCATTATGCCGCATAAAAAGAATCCGGATGTATTTGAGTTGATTCGTGCGCGCTGCAACCAACTTCAATCTCTACCGGTTGAAATTACTACCGTAATGGCTAACCTGCCGTCCGGCTACCATCGCGATCTTCAGGTAGTTAAAGAGGTTATCTTCCCATCGTTCGAACGCTTGAGGGATTGCTTGCGGATGGTTCGCCTAATGCTTTCCAACATTCAGATTCGTGAAAACATTCTGGAGGAAGACCGCTATGCCTTTTTATTCAGTGTAGAAGAAGTTAATAAGCTGGTTCTTCAGGGCATACCCTTTCGTGATGCCTATCGAATTGTAGGCGCAAAGATTGAGTCTGGGGAGTTTATACCTGACCGTAAACTTGACCACACGCATCTTGGAAGCATAGGCAATCCGGGAACGGAGCGTCTTCGTGCTTATTTCAAAGCTGAATTTGAGCGCTTCAATTTTGATCGCGCTCACGTGGCTGTCGAGAAGCTGGTATCCTAGTTGCTGTCGGTTATCCGAGGGTAGAGCAATCGATTACAAATCGGTACCGTACATCGCCGCGCAACATTCTTTCCCAGGCTTCATTAATTTGTTGGATGGGAATCACTTCAACATCGCTCACGATGTTATGGGCTGCGCAGAAGTCGAGCATTTCCTGTGTTTCTTTCATTCCGCCTATGCTTGAACCAAGAATGCTTCTGCGGTTGGTGATTAGGCTAAAGGCGCTTACATCCTGAAGGCCTGGAGGTAAACCTACGATGGCCATAGTGCCATTGAGCGTCAATAGATTGAGGTAGGTGGCGTAAGGATGTGGCGCAGAAATGGTATTGAGTACCACATCAAAGTAACCATTGTATTTTTTGAGATGATCTGGATTTCCGGAATGAATGAAATGATGTGCACCCATTTCCCGTGCATCCTTTTCCTTGGCTGCACTGGTACTAACCAAGGCAACTTCTGCTCCCAGAGCTACCGCAAACTTCAACCCCATATGACCCAAACCACCAAGTCCGGCAACGGCTACTTTTGTTCCTTTTCCAACCTTTAGGTATTTCAACGGCGACCAGGTCGTTATTCCGGCGCATAGCAGCGGTGCAGTCGCAGCCAAATCAAGTTTAGGCGAAAGGTTAAAAACAAAATGCTCGTCGGTAACTATGTGGTTGGAGTATCCTCCTTGTGCCAATGTTTTACCGTCTTTTTCATAACTGTTGTAGGTGAGCGTAACACCGCCGGTACAATACTGTTCCAGTTCTTGTTGGCAACTGGCACAACCACGGCATGAGTTGACCAACACGCCGACGGCGGCAAGGTCGCCTGGCTTAAATCGGGTTACCTGGTTACCAACGCCAACAACTTTCCCAACAATTTCATGTCCTGGTACCATAGGGTAAAGTGAACCACCCCACTCATCACGGGCCTGGTGTAAGTCGCTGTGACAAACGCCGCAATACAGGATTTGAATGTGAACATCTTTAGGACCAGGGGACCGCCGATCAAATTCAAATGGTTTTAAAGGTGTTTTGGAATCGTAGGCAGCGTATGATTTTGTCGTGACCATAAATATTATTTCTTTTTAGATGAATTGCTTACAAACGCAATATAGCGGTTGTCCGGCGACCATGAAGGTACATTAATCGTGCCCTGTCCACCATACAAATTTGTTAACACCCTTGGTGATCCTCCATGTGCAGGCATCAAGCGAAGTTGAACCTTCTTATATGCTGGATGGTCATCGGGATGGATATCTGGAGGAAATGAAAGGTAAGCGATCCATTTACCATTGGGTGACACATGTGGAAACCAATTGTTTAATTCATCGAATGTAAGTTGTTCTGGATTGTTGCCCTGCGGATCCATACGCCACAGTTGCATGGTTCCTGTTTGACTTCCATTGTAATAGATGTAAGCGCCGTCAGGGGAGTATTCCGGCCCATCGACATGCCCTTTATCAAAGTTCGTAAGCGCAATCTCTGGACCGCCGTTAATATCTTTTTTATAGAGTTGGTAACGGGTGTTTCCATTACGCTGGGCCACGTAAACAACTTCCCGATTATTCGGATTCCATCCGTGCCAGTAGGAGGGTGTCAATTCAGTCACCAACTTTGGTTCGCCGCCTGTCAGTGGCATAACATACACAGTCGAACCTCCTCCCGGAAGTCCATCGCGGTGATGGCTCAGAGCCAATAATTTTCCGTCGAAAGAGATGCCATGATCGTTGTTATTCCTGTTTGCAAAACCTGTTGAAAAGAGTTTTGGTTCACCACCGTTTATTCCAATGGTGTACAACAGGCCATTCCAGTTGAACAGCAGATTTTTTCCATCAGGCATAAAATTTGGTGCCTCAAAGCGTTCGTCGGATTCGAAAATGATTGTCCGTTCACCGGTACTTATATCCATTACTTCCAATCGGCTACCCAAATGTCCGGACTCCTCTCCATTGTAATCGTAAGGTACGGGTTGATCTAGTCGCACATTAGTGAAAGTGGATTTGGCATCATCGACGGAGGCCTCCAACCATAAACCTACGGAACAGGTCTTTGGAAAATCTTGTAAGAACCATTCTCCAATGGTTTGTAATGGTTCGTGCTTGCCTGATGCTTTTAGAATAAAACGATCCCCATTACGTTCCAGGTACACTATTTCGAAGTTGGATTTGGTTCCACGAGTAACCTTTTGATTGGAGTGATCAAAATAGATAACGGTTCCATCTGCATTGCGGAGGCCTGAAATTTTCAAAGCACCTTTTTGGTCTAAAACAGCAAACCCAGCATTTCCATTTGTTGTAGGCTCTATGCTCCCACTAAGGATAAAATCTCCTGTAACGGAAGTGGGCATCAACACACCATGGTACTTTTCATTTTTCTGGCCTGTAACAGACAACTCGTAGGTTTGGTTTCTAATAGAATAGGAGCCTTTTCCGGATTCTTTGGATATGCCTATAAAAACGCTTGAGTTAAATTCTGGCCTATGGATTCGTTGTGCCTCTGCATTCATAAGGTAGAAGGTAAGGATTGCTGTGGAAAGGAGGTTTAATCTCATGTCACGATGTTAAGATTATTTGCATCGCTAAGCAACTTAAGAGGTGTCTCGCGGCTCGAAATGGTGACTGCTTTTTTTGGATGGTTGTTTTTTTCTGGTTTGAGCCATGAATTGGATATTTGCGCTTACTGTTAACAGCCCATGCCATCCTCTTGTTCATCCGGAAAAGTGCTTTTTCCCAACGAAGAACTCGCAGTCAATGCCTTACTTGACGTTTGGTCCAGAATGCCTTTCCGGCCCGGAGATGGTCCTGTTACGGTTTACAGGTGTGAAGATTGTGGGCAGTATCATTTTACGTCTCAGGGAGCTGTTCATCCTCGTTTGCAAGAGCTCATCGATAGTGGTCGACTGGACCGCATGCGGGAGGCCTCACGGTGGGAGGATAAGTTTAGACGAAACTGAACCGCTGGTCATTTTTTGGTTTCGAGCCTGTTGAACAATCTTTACCTTGCTGCATGTACTTAAAGAGGATCTTGTTCGGATTGGTTTCTGCAGCATTATGCTTTTCGTCCTTTGGTCAGGAGATTCCTTCGTTCACAGTCCGTCGTGCTGTTGATCCAATTCGTTTAGATGGTCTGCTGGATGAGGAATCCTGGAAGCAGGCTGAAGTAACCAGTGAATTGATCCAGCAGTTTCCCTACGACACATCCCGGTCTGTGCTGAAAACTGAATTTCGGGTTACCTATGATGAGGAATTTATTTATGTGTCTGCAGTTTCCTATGATAACCGTAAGGGGAGGTATGTGGTTTCTTCGTTGCGTCGGGATTTTCGAGGACCTGGTCTGGATGGTGTCTCGGTCATTTTTGATACGTTTCAGGATGTCACCAACGCTTTCTTTTTTGGCCTGAGTCCGGCCGGTGTTCAACGCGAAGGATTGATTTCAAATGGCTGGGTTAATCGTGAGGATATGGATTTATCGTGGGATAATAAATGGTATAGTTCAACGAAAATCAATGAGCAAAGCTGGGTAGCGGAATTTGCAATACCATTTAAGACACTTCGATTTAAATCGGGTCAGGAGAAATGGAACGTTAAATTTTACCGACAGGACAGCAAAGAAAATGAGCGGGCCATTTGGCCTTTTACTCCCCGAAATTTCGAGCCAGGAAATCTGCATTATCATGGGGAAATGATCTGGGATCAACCAACTGGAGATCCGGGCTCAAATATTTCGCTGATTCCTTATTCTGCTGCTAAAGGCTCACGGGATTTTATTGCTGAAAAGCCTTTTGAGCCTGAATTTTCTACCGGTGGTGATGCGAAGGTGGCTGTAACGCCATCCCTTAATCTTGATTTAACGTTTAACCCGGATTTTTCTCAAGTAGAAGTCGATCAACAAGTAACCAATCTGGAGCGATTCGAAATATTTTTCCCAGAGCGCAGGCAGTTTTTCCTTGAAAATGCTGATTTGTTTTCTTCCTTTGGTCATATCTACACCAGGCCATTTTTTTCCCGCCGAATTGGAGTTTCGAGGGATGCTAAAACAGGGCAGAATGTTCAAAACAGAATTTTATATGGTGCCCGATTAAGCGGAAATATCAACAAGCACTACCGCATTGGTTTTCTGAATATGCAGACCGGTGAAGTAAAGGAAAGTGCCATTCCATCTTACAACTACACCGTAACCACTGTTCAGCGCCGCTTGGGAAGCAACTCAAACCTCCGCGGGATATTTGTCAACCGACAGGAGTTCCGTGATGGAAAGGATCAGTTTAAATTCACTGGATTTAATTATAACCGCGTGGCTGGCTTGGATTATAATTTCCGATATCGTGGCAATCGTTGGACAGGAAATGCTTTTTACCATAAATTAATTACCCAGGAAAAATCAGAAGGACAGTTCTCAAGCGGTTACAGTTTGGTTTATTCTACCCAGCGGACCAACATCAACTGGTATCACCAGCGCATCGGAAAGGGATATGATCCTGCTGTCGGTTACACTCCGCGAAATGGTTTTAACCGTATTTCTCCTTCTGGTAATTTTTCATTCTATCCGCAGTCTAAAGTGATTAATGCTCACGGACCTATTTTTGACCTGGCTTATATCTGGGATGATGTTTATGGGCTAACCGATTACGAACACAGTCTTTCCTATGGCATTCGTTTCCAAAGTCAGGCGCAAATAAGTGCAGGTTTTAAAGAGACCTATATTTATCTCTTTCGTGATTTTGATCCCGCAAATTCTCCAACCGCTCTTGCTATTCCTAAACTTGCTGCTGGTACCGACTACCGTTATGGAGTGTTTACAATGAATCTGGTAACAGACCCCCGGCGGTTGCTGACTGCTGAAATGAGTGCTGTTTCTGGTTCCTACTTCAATGGAAGCATCCGAGGCTTAAGGGGTACACTGAATTATCGGTGGCAGCCTTATGGAGTATTTAGTCTGAATACCAGCATAAACCGAATTAAGCTTCCATCCCCTTACGCCAATACCACCATTCTGCTTATTGGTCCACGTTTTGATCTTACGCTTTCCCGAAATGTATTTTTTACCACATTTATCCAGTACAACAGTCAGTACACCAATTTGAATATCAACACCCGATTTCAATGGCGCTTTCGTCCGGTATCTGATCTATTCCTAGTGTATACCGATAACTATTATTACTCTTTCGATCAGCCGGATCAGAATTTTGCACCCCGTGTAAGGGCCGTAGTTTTGAAATTTACCTACTGGCTTAATTTATGAACAACTCAACCGCCAACTACTGACTTAAGTTGCTCGATTAACTCATCCCAAATCTCTCTGAGTTCCTCCATGTCGTCGAAATCGGAGTAGTCTGCAACCCGGAAGTAGGTCAGTTGGGTTAGATCATCTGTATCCAATCTAATTTCAAAATAGGAGGGATCACCTTGCTCCGCTCCGTCTTCTCCTAAAAACTCAAATTTCACATGGTGATTCAGTCGGGAGGAAGTAAGTCTGGCTTTTTTTTGTTCTTGCTCCCAGATGAATATGAATTCTTTTTCAGGATTGATGTTTACATTTTTGGCAAACCACTGCGAAAGTCCTGAGGCTGTTTGAATATACGGAAACAGCAACTTTGCGGAAGCATGCATTTCGTAATCAGCAGTGAAAAGTTGTTTTTTTCCCATAGTATATCCCGGGCCGGAACGTTTTTTTTCAATGTAAAGAAATCACGGGCCTTTTCAAATGAAAATCCATCCGGGTAAGCCTATGATTCTTTTCATAGGGGTATAGACCAGGGGGTCCTTGGTGGTCTGTTATACCCCTAATCCTTCAAATTAGGCCTATTTCCTGTATTAAAATCATATTCCTTTTGTATGTTTGCGGCCTGAAAAATGGCGAGGTAGCTCAGTTGGTTAGAGCGCAGGATTCATAACCCTGAGGTGACGGGTTCAACTCCCGTCCTCGCTACGAAACGGGATGATTTCTTCGGGAATTATCCCGTTCTTATTTTAGGCCATCATGAAAGCCTGTCGGCTATATAATAACACGCGCATTCAGAAACAATATGAGCAATCCATTCAGGAAATGGATCATGAGCTTCTTTCTCTCCGCCTAGCCAATCCCGCACTTCGTGCTTTAGTTGATCATAAGGTGAAACGTATCTCTCAGTTGAAAAATTATAGCGATGCAGATGTTCTGACGTGGCATGGAATAGGCCCTTCTGCCATAAAAAAATTACGACCTTATTTAAAGGTTGTGATATTTAAAAAATAAAAAGGGTCCCGAAGGACCCTTTTAAAACAGATGCATTACATTACTTTTTCTTTTTGGCTGCTTTCTTTTTAACAGCCTTAACTTTTACAGGTCGTGCTGATTTTTTTACAGCTTTTTTAACCTTGGATGTTTTTCCTGCACTTTTTGTTATGGCTTTTTTCTTGACCTTTTTAGTCTTAGTCTTTTTGCCGGCCGCCGGTTTCTTGGTGAACTTAGCTGCCATAAGGTTCAGCGCTGATCCAGCTCTAAACCATCCAATTTGGTTCTGATTGTAACTGTGATTCACCACAATCTCGTCTTTCGTTCCATCGCTATGGTTCAGGACAAGCTTAAGGGGTTTATCTGGAGCAAAAGTTGTTAATCCGACCAAATCGATAACATCATCTTCTTTGATCTTGTTGTAATCCTCTTTGTTGGCAAAGGTTAATGCCAGCATGCCCTGCTTCTTAAGATTGGTCTCGTGGATGCGGGCAAAAGATTTAACTAAAATGGCACGAACACCCAGGTGTCGTGGTTCCATAGCTGCATGCTCGCGGGACGAACCTTCTCCATAATTTTCATCACCCACTACAATGGATCCAAGACCCTTTGATTTGTAATGACGCTGCACTTTAGGAACCTCATCGTACTGATTGGTAATCACGTTCTTCACGCTGTTGATTTTTTCATTGAAGAAATTGGTAGCACCAATCAACAGGTTATTAGAAATGTTATCCAGGTGACCGCGGTACTTCAGCCATTTACCAGCCATGGATATATGGTCGGTAGTGCACTTTCCTTTAGCCTTGATAAGTAGGCGTAGTCCTTTCAGATCAGTACCTTCCCAAGGTTTGAATGGTTCAAGTAGTTGCAATCGATCCGATTTGGGACTAACTGAAACTTTAATCCTACTTCCATCTTTGGCCGGAGCCTGGAATCCTGCGTCTTTAACGGCAAATCCTTTCTTTGGCAGCTCCTCTCCAGTTGGCGGATCTAACTTTACTTTTTCACCGCGCTCATTAACCAGAGTATCGGTCAGGGGATTAAATCCAAGATCGCCCGCGATGGCCAATGCCGTCACCAACTCTGGTGATCCTACGAAGGCGTACGTGTTTGGATTTCCGTCGTTTCGAGATTGAAAATTTCTGTTGAACGAATGCACGATGGTATTTTTCTCTTGTTTTTCGGCACCCATGCGGTTCCACATGCCAATACATGGTCCACAGGCATTGGCAAATACTTTTGCTCCAATTTTGTTGAAGGTATCAATGAATCCATCGCGTTCGATGGTATAGCGCACCTGCTCCGAACCTGGAGTAATAGTAAATTCAGCCTTGGTTTTTAGTCCCTTTGCGGCAACCTGCTTGGCCAAACTCGCTGCACGGGAGATGTCTTCATAAGAAGAGTTGGTGCAGGATCCAATCAAACCCACCTCAACCTTTAATGGCCATCCATTCGCCAAGGCTGTTTCCTTAAGTTTCGAGATTGGAGTTGCTAAATCCGGAGTAAACGGTCCATTCAAATGTGGCTCCAGTTTGGATAGGTTGATTTCAATTACCTGGTCAAAATATTTTTCAGGATTAGCATAGACTTCTGGATCTGCAGTTAAATGCTGCTTGACTTTATTGGCAAGCTTAGCAACCTCGGCACGACCAGTGGCTTTCAGGTACCGTTCCATCGACTCGTCGTATCCAAATGTGGAAGTTGTTGCTCCAATTTCTGCGCCCATATTAGCAATGGTTCCTTTGCCTGTACAGCTCATGCTGGTAACGCCTTCTCCGAAATACTCAACAATGCAACCTGTGCCACCTTTAACGGTAAGGATTCCCGCAACTTTCAGAATTACATCTTTTGGTGCCGTCCATCCATTTAATTTTCCGGTAAGTTTTACACCAATAAGCTTTGGAAACTTCAGTTCCCAAGCCATTCCGGACATTACGTCCACAGCGTCAGCGCCACCAACGCCAATGGCAATCATTCCCAAGCCTCCGGCATTCACGGTATGCGAGTCTGTACCAATCATCATGCCTCCGGGAAAAGCGTAATTCTCAAGAACAACCTGATGGATAATACCCGCACCAGGTTTCCAGAAACCAATTCCATATTTATTAGAAACAGAAGAAAGAAAATCAAAAACTTCCTTGCTCTCTTTATTGGCAACAGTTAAGTCATCTTTGGCTCCGGTTTTTGCGACAATCAGGTGATCGCAATGGACAGATGAAGGAACTGCTACCTTTGGCCTTCCTGCGGACATGAACTGTAGTAATGCCATCTGGGCTGTAGCATCCTGCATGGCTACCCGGTCGGGTGCAAACTCTACATAGGATTTACCTCGACCAAAAGCTTCTAGTTTTTGGTCATTGTGTAAGTGGGAGTAGAGGATCTTTTCGGTAAGGGTAAGTGGTTTACCTATTACTTTTCTTGCTTTTGCAATACGTGCCGGCATGGCAGCATAAAGCTTTTTTATCATATCCAGATCAAATACCATAATGTTTGATTTTGGATGCGAATTTAGGAAAAAGACGCCTTACAAAGGGATGAGAAAAAGCGTTTCCGGGGCTCTTATTAGCGAAAAATGTAAAGCTTGGAAAAGGACCGTAAAAGGGACTAAAACCTAGTCGTTACGTAGGCGATCCAGCATTTCATTAAAACGATTGACTTCACTCTGTGTAAAATTAGTGAAGATATCCTCGACAGTTGCTACCGCCGGCTCCATACGCTCCAAAAGATCAAGGCCTTCATTGCTGATGGTAATGTCAACGGACCTCTTATCAGTAGGGCAGAGCGATTTTTGAATCAGACCCTTCGCTGACAGCCGATCTACCAAACGGGAACAATCCGACATTCGGTCCAGCATTCTATCCTTGATTTCATTTACACTGGCTGCCCCAGGAAACCGACCTCTTAAAATTCGAAGTACATTGTATTGTTGACGTGTGATGCCGTAATTTTCGGTTACATCACTAATTCGGTTTAGAAGTTGTGAAGACGTAAATATCAGGTTCACCATAGCCTTATGGGCCTCGGACCGGAATTCTTTCTGTTTGATGACTTCCTCGATCCTCATGGTTTCAGTTGATCTATTTGGTGTTGATGTAATTCAAAAACTCCCTTTTATAGGTCTCTTCTCTGAACTTCCCTGAAAAATAAGCCGTTCCTGTTTTGCTGTTGGTATCTCCGACACCTCTGCTGGCTACACACATATGATTGGCATCAATGACAACAGCGACATCTTCCGTGTGCAGCACGCGTGCCATTTCTTTTCCGATTTGTACTGTTAATCTTTCCTGCACCTGTGGGCGCTTAGCGAAATACTGAACAATGCGGTTAATTTTAGACAATCCGATCACCTTACCTGATGAGAAATAAGCAACATGGGCTTTACCATAGATCGGAACAAAGTGATGCTCGCAGTGTGAATAAAAAGTAATTTCCTTTTCCACCAACATCTGATCGTAATTGTATTTATTCTCGAACAGACGGGCATGTGGGCGGTTTTTAGGATTCAATCCACTGAACACTTCCTGAACAAACATTTTGGCTACTCTACGTGGAGTACCTTTCAGGCTGTCGTCGTTCAAATCAAGACCTAAGGTGATCATGATCTCACGAAAATGTGTTTCAATTTTATCGATCTTTTCTGCATCCGACAATTCAAAGGCATCCTCTCTCAGCGGCGTGTCCCACGATGAAGTAAAATGATCGTCATCGTATTCGTTTTGGTCAGGACGGATCGGCCGGATATTCAACGCTATTTCTTTCTGTTTCATAAAGCTTTATTTTCAACACAAGGGCCGGATCTATCTTTGGGCGCAAAATTTCCCAGATGACTCTGGCAATATTTTCGGCCGTGGGATTCAGGTCTTTGAAATGAGGGGTATCTAGGTTTAAGTTTTTGTGGTCAAATACAGAAATCACATTGTCGCGGATCAGATCACTGAGCACCTTCATGTCGAAGACATATCCTGTTACCGGATCTGTCTCACCGATTAGGGTGACAATTAATTCATAATTGTGTCCGTGATAATTGGGGTTGTTGCATTTCCCGAAAACTACGTCGTTCTTTTCGTAACTCCACCCGGGTACAAACAGCCGATGGGCGGAGTTGAAGTTTTCCCTGCGTGAGACGGCTGTTTTCATGGATGGATAACTCATTAAAAATCAGCAATATTCCTCAAAAACCTGAACCAGATGCTGTCCGATCATTTGTGCATTACGTCCTTCGATGTGGTGACGCTCAATAAAATGCACCAACTCTCCGTCTTTAAAAAGGGCGATTGAAGGAGAGGATGGAGGATAGGGAAGTGTGTATTGGCGTGCACGCGCTACGGCATCCATGTCAACACCGGCAAATACCGTAGTGAGTTGGTTGGGCTTCTTAGGGCTGTTTTGAAGTGCCCACTTTACTCCAGGTCGCGCAGCGCCAGCTGCACATCCACAAACTGAATTGATGACCAAAAGATTAGTTCCTGTGGTATTTTCTTTAAGTTGTTGATCAACGTCTGCAGAAGTCTTCAGTTCTTTGAAACCTGCAGAAGTTAAATCGGTGCGCATTGGGGCTACTAAGTGTTCAGGATACATGCTCATATGAATACATTTTTATGGTGAATTTTTATTTTTAGAAATTATTTAAAGAAAGCCAAGCTCAAGTTTCGCAGCTTCACTCATCATGTCCTGTGAGTAAGGTGGATCCCAGGTAATTTCTACTTTAACGTCGTTTATCCCTTCAATTTCCTTGATGCGTTGCTCGATCTCCGCAGGAATGGTTTCAGCTGACGGACACGAAGGTGAAGTCAAGGTCATCAGAACATGAACATTATTAACCGGAAAAACATTAATCTCGTAAATCAGCCCGAGCTCAAATACATCGACAGGTATTTCTGGATCATAAACGGTCTTAATGGCAGCCACCACTAGCGATCTGAGATCTATTGTTTTATTTTCAGTACTCGTTTCTTCCATGCTCATCAATTATACTGTTTGCTGGAGGGTCTTAAAAGCAATGGCATATCGTTTGAACTGTTGGATCATAGCTGCAAAGCCATTGGATCGTTGCGTTCCGATAAAACGGTCCATACCAATGCGTGAAGGAAAGGTGATTTCAGTATCCAAGATTTGTTGTGGTGTCTGGCCATTAAAAATCCGAATTAACAGACTAACCAAACCTTTGGTTATAGCTGTGTTGCTGTCGCCATTAAAATGAATGACTTGTCCTTGTAGGCTCGCTGTCAACCATACCTTTGATTGACAACCTTTAACGATGTTGGTCTCTGTTTTTTCAGAGGCATCCAACGGCGCCAGTTTTTCTCCAAGCTCCATCAGATAATGTAAGGTCATTTCCAGATCTCCTACCAATGTCTGGAATTCACTAACAATTTCATCTTGTAAGCCAGCGGGGGTCATCATTTAATCTTTTCGGTTATCTTTTTCAAAGCAGAAGCCAAGGCTTCAGCCTCCTCAAAAGTGTTATAAACGGAAAAAGAGGCCCGAATGGTTCCCTCAATTCCAAATCTTTCCATTAAAGGTTGCGTACAATGATGCCCAGTGCGCACGGCAATTCCCTTAGCATCCAGCAATTGACCTACATCAAAATGGTGCAGGCCATCGATGGTAAAGGAGAGGACGCTGACCTTTTCTGCAGCCTGACCAAAAAAGCGTATGCCTTTTATATCCTGTAAAAGATTTGCGGCATACGTCAGTAAATCGCCTTCATGAGCCGCTATAAACGGTTTGCCCAGCGTCTGAATAAACTGGATAGCCTCATGAAGTGCAACAACATCTGCAATGTTTGGTGTTCCAGCCTCAAACTTATAGGGGATATCGTTGAATGTGGTCTTGGTAAATCGGACCTCGCGTATCATTTCACCTCCCGATTGCCAAGGAGGCATCGCGTCTAACCATTTCCTTTTTCCGTAAAGAAATCCGACACCGGTTGGTCCGTACATTTTATGACCGGAAGCGGCATAGAAATCACAGTCCAACACTTGAACATCAACTGGCAGGTGAGCAACCCCTTGTGCCCCATCAATAAACACAACTGCACCATTCTGATGGGCAGCTGATATGATTTCCCTGACTGGATTAATTGTTCCGAGTGCATTAGAGGCATGGTTTACAGCCACCAATTTGGTTCTTCCGTTGCTGAGTAAATGGTGGTAGGCAGGTAAGTCCAGCGTTCCGTCTTCATGCACGGGTATAACCTTTATGATTGCGCCTCGTTCTTCGGCCATGAGTTGCCATGGCACAATATTGCTGTGGTGTTCCAGTCCTGATAGTATGATTTCGTCACCTGATTTTATAAAGGCTTTTCCAAATGATGCGGCGACCAGATTCACTGACTCGGTTACACCACGGGTAAAGATTATTTCTTCTTTCTCAGAGGCATGGATAAATTGAGCCAGGGACGTTCTGGTTTGTTCAAAAGCTTTTGTAGCGCGTTCCGCAAGTGTATGAATACCCCTGTGGATATTGGCATTGTCTTTTGAATAGTAATTGGTCAAGGCATCAATAACGCGCTGCGGTTTTTGGGTCGTAGCTGCGTTATCCAAATAAGTCAGCGGATGTCCATTCACCTGCTGATCCAACACCGGGAACTCCGATCGTATGTTTAGAATTTCCGGTGAGGTAATTTTCATTTTAGCGAGTCAATTTTTTTTAGAACCAACTCCCGAACGTATTCGCGCAGTGAATCGGAAGCAATTTTCTCAATCACTTCGCCTGCAAACGCATCAAGTAGCATGGATTGGGCGGTTGGCTTGTCGATGCCGCGACTTTCTAGATAAAATAAGGCCTCATCATCCAATTGTCCGGTAGTGCAACCATGAGAACACTTCACATCATCAGCCCAAATTTCCAGTTGTGGCTTGGTATTCACGGATGCTGAATCGGAGAGAACAATATTGCGGTTTGATTGGAAGGCGTTGGTCTTTTGGGCGTCCTGACGGACAAAAATTTTACCATTGAAAACACCCTTGGAGTTTCCTTGCATCACACCTTTGAACATTTCATTGCTGTTCGCGTTTGGCACGCGGTGATCCACGACGGTATGGTTGTCGGCAAGAGTCTTACCGTTTAACAGATATAGACCCATCAAGTTTCCTTCTGCTCGCTCTCCATCTACCTCCAGTGTAAAATTATTTCGAATAATGTTTCCTTCTGAAGTAAGGATGAAGGCATGTACACGACTGTCCTCCTGTTGCCGGATGACCGAATGGTAGACTTGGTCCAAATTACCGCTGGCATTTTGCAGGCGAATGTAATGACAGGTGGCTTTAGAGCCCACCTCCATTTGAATGACCGGTGCGCTGAAGTGATACCCAGTTCCTTGTAATTGAAGAGTTTCAACCACGGTAATTTCTGCACCTGGTTCAACGGTTAAATGAATGGCAGGAAATGAAAGTGAAGCTTGATCTTGTGTTGTGCATTCGTGATGGATGTGCAACACCTGATCGCATGATTCAGAGCAGGTCAAAACCAATGAACTTTGACGGAAGGATTCATTCAACTGACCAAAGGCGTCTCTTAATTTCTCTATTTTGTTTTCAGAGAAACGCACACCTGTTGGCAGTTCGCTGGAATTCTGTAAAACTCCGTTCACAAACACGAACCTATGAGCGCCTGCAATAACTGGAAGTGTCGCTGATGAGGTTCCTGGTGTGTTGATCAGAATGCCGGACTGACACTGTTTTTCAAGAGAAGCTGTTATTGGAGTAAACCGGTATTCCTCATGTTTTCTTCCTGGCAATCCGGATTTTAAGAGGTTCTCCAGGGCAGTCTTATTCATTGTCGATGGAGCTGATTTTTCAATCGCCTCGAGCAGATTTCCAGTTAGGGTGGATTGGGTTAGCGTACTCATGACTGATTAGGCATTTACCGTTTCCTTGATCCAATCATAGCCTTTGGCTTCGAGCTCAAGTGCGAGATTCTTATCTCCGGAATGAACGATTTTTCCTTTATAGAGAACGTGTACAAAATCAGGAACAATAAAGTCCAGCAGTCTTTGGTAATGCGTAACCACGATTACAGCATTATTCTTAGTACGCAACTTGTTCACACCGTTTGCCACAATTTTCAATGCATCGATGTCTAGACCAGAATCGGTTTCGTCCAGAATGGAGAGTTTTGGTTCGAGCATGGCCATCTGGAAGATCTCGTTACGTTTTTTTTCGCCGCCTGAAAACCCCTCATTCAGGGAACGGCTGAGAAGTGCTTGGTCAATTTCGACCAGTTTCATCTTTTCCTTCATGTGTGCGAGAAAGGAGACTGCGTCAAAGGTTGGAAGGCCGCGGTGTTCACGGACTTTATTTACGGCGGTCTTCATGAAGTTCACAGTGCTTACGCCGGGAATTTCTACCGGATACTGAAAGGCCAGAAAAACGCCTTCACGTGCTCTTTCATCCGGCTCCATTTCCAATAAATTTTTTCCGAGAAAATCAACGTTACCTTCGGTTACCTCATAGTCTTCACGTCCGGCAAGGACGGAGGCTAATGTGCTTTTTCCTGAGCCGTTTGGACCCATGATGGCATGGACTTCGCCAGCATTGACCTTTAGTTCAATACCATTCAGGATTTGTTTTTCCCCGATGCGTGCGTGTAGGTTGTGAATATGGAGCATTGCAATAAGTCGATTTAGTGTTTTAAATTATCCTACGCTTCCTTCGAGCGTGAGGGCTAATAATTTTTGAGCTTCAACGGCAAACTCCATCGGAAGTTGGTTCAATACTTCCTTGGCATAACCATTGACAATCAGTGCTACGGCACTCTCTTCATCGATACCGCGTTGCTGACAATAGAAAATTTGGTCTTCGCCGATTTTTGATGTGGTAGCCTCGTGTTCAACCTTTGAGGTGCTGTTCTCGACATCAATGTAGGGGAAGGTATGCGCACCACAGCGATCGCCCATCAGCAATGAATCGCACTGCGAGAAATTTCGCGCATGTGCGGCACGCCTCATGATGTGCACCTGACCGCGGTAGCTGTTCTGAGAACGCCCAGCGGAAATTCCTTTTGAAACGATTCGTGATCGCGTATGCTTTCCAATATGAATCATTTTAGTTCCTGTGTCGGCTTGCTGGAGATTGTTGGTGACTGCTACAGAGTAGAACTCACCTTGAGAATAATCGCCTTTAAGTATACAGCTGGGATATTTCCAGGTTATGGCCGATCCTGTTTCAACTTGCGTCCAGGAAATTTTAGAATGGTCACCGAAACAAAGTCCGCGTTTGGTTACGAAATTATAAATGCCTCCTTTTCCCTCTTTGTTTCCAGGATACCAGTTTTGCACGGTTGAATACTTTACTTCGGCATGAGCCATGGCGTAGATTTCTACCACTGCAGCATGCAGCTGGTTTTCATCCCGCATAGGCGCTGTACAGCCCTCCAGGTAACTAACGTAGCTGTTATCTTCTGCAACGATTAGGGTGCGTTCGAACTGACCAGTATTGGCTGCGTTGATACGGAAATAGGTTGAGAGCTCCATCGGGCAACGAACTCCTTTTGGGATGAAGCAGAACGAGCCATCTGAAAAAACGGCTGAGTTTAAGGCTGCAAAGTAGTTGTCGGATGCTGGAACTACAGAGCCAAGGTATTTTTTGATGAGATCAGGATGTTCTTTTACGGCTTCGCTGAACGAGCAAAAAATAATACCCAGTTCACCAAGCTTTTCTTTAAATGTGGTGGCAACTGAAACGCTATCCAAAACGGCGTCAACGGCAATTCCCGTAAGGCGTTTTTGCTCGGTAAGACTGATCCCCAGTTTCTCAAACGTTTTGAGGAGTTCAGGGTCTACCTCCTCCAAATTGGTAGGTGAGGTCTTTTTCTTAGGCGCAGAGTAGTAAATGATGTCTTGATAATTAATGGCGGGGTAGGAGACATTTGGCCATTTAGGTTCCTCCATTTTCAGCCATGTCCTATAGGCGTTGAGGCGCCATTCGAGCAACCATTCTGGCTCTTGCTTTTTGGAAGAGATGAACCTGACGATGTCTTCACTCAGACCTTTTGGAGCAGATTCGGCCTCAATGTTTGCGACCCAGCCATGCTCGTACTCTTTTGAGGTAACTTCTTCCAGGATGGGGTTTTCCTTAGCCATAGTTTATTTAGACTAATTTCAAATAGCGGCAAAACTACTAAAGAAATGACTGAAAAGGCCAGTTTTCGCCTATTAAATCCCTGAATTGGTCAGCGATAAGTTGCGGTCCAGACTCTCTTCCAACGATATCATTGTTTCGGTTCGGTCAATGCCTTCCACGTGTTGAATTTTATCATGCAGGACTACTTTCAGGTGATTGGTATCCCGGCAATGGATTTTGACGAACATAGAGTAATTACCAGTCGTGTAGTGAATGTTAGTGATTTCCTGGATCAGCTTCAGTTTTTCGAGCACTTTCTCATATAAGGCACTCTTTTCCAGATAGATGCCAATAAATGCCGTGATGTCGTAGCCTAGTTTTGCGTAGTTCACTTTCAAGGTATATTTTTCAACCACGCCAGCTTCCTCCATTTTATTCATTCTGACATGAATGGTTCCTTGTGAAACATTGGCTTTTTTGGCCACCTCAGTGTAGGGTCTTTTGGCGTCCTGCATTAAAATCTCAAGGATTTTAAGGTCCGTATTATCGATTTTCAAATTTTGACTCATTTGTTGGGGTAGGTATTAGATGAATTTTTAATAATTGGTTATAAAATTAAAAATAATGTAAATAAATAAGGTATTTATTGAATGAATCATCATTAAAAATCAATTTTGTTATGTAATTGATTAGGCAGCCGGCCTATTCTGAACAGGAGATAGAATGGATGTAGACATAAGGATGCACGTAATTCCTGTTTACCCATGCTTTCCATTCAAACTTAATTGTAGGGTGTTGGAACTTGGCAGACATGCCCTCCTGTCTCGGGGGTGGGG
>Ga0068872_10000716_pt1 | contig 27838 bp, 19 predicted proteins | sample NOAtaG_7_FD_66441 | JGI IMG/M metagenome (GOLD analysis project Ga0068872, IMG submission 66441) | Freshwater lake microbial communities from Lake Erie, under a cyanobacterial bloom - NOAA_Erie_Diel1S_2200h metaG | ecosystem: Environmental > Aquatic > Freshwater > Lake | place: USA: Ohio, Lake...
GTCTGCCTCACAGCCTTCAACTTGTGTGGTGACTCAACCGTCTTTTGCGACACATTGACCATCACCTCTGTGGGGATTTGGAGTACGATGCCTGGATTCAATGTTTCCATTTCTCCGAATCCCGTCACCAACGAATCAAGATTTCTGTTGCAAGCGGATGATTTTACCTCTGACTTTGTGTTTTCCTTGGTTGATTTAAGTGGTCGCTTGGTGTTTTCCGTCCCAGGAAGAATGGGTGAAGCCCAAATTTTTACGCGGGAAGGAATACCGGCCGGTTTGTACGTCTTCAGGTTCGAGGGCGCAGGTACCATTTATTCCACTGGGCGCATTGTCATCCAATGAGTAAATGTCCCAAGGCGCTAAGTGTTAAACACGGGTGCCTTGGGACATTCCTTATGGGGGTGATTCAATGCTGAATCACAACTTTGCGGGTGAATCTTTGGCCATCTGCTAAGCATTGAACGACATACACGCCGTCGGGCAATTCAGCAACCTGAATGTTCGAAGTTGGTTGGCCGGATTCAAGAACAAATTCCCGGACCATTTTTCCAGATGGTTCAAACAATTGGACCGAATAGCTTGAAAATCCCTCAGGGAGTTTCAAATACAGATTTGAAGCGGTTGGATTTGGGTAGCATTCAAAATAGGAAGTTCTGGGCTTTGGTTGGTTGCTCATTACGAGGTTAAAACAACTTTTATCCAAGCCATCCCACCAGCTGGAGATGGAATCCGAAGAATTCAAAAGTTCGCAAAGGCTGCCCAATTGGTCGTTGTAATAGCCCCTTGCATAGATGTAGGCCATGTCCAAGACGATTGTTGCATTTTGAGTCAAATTGAAGGGGCCTGTGCTTTGAATTATGCGTCTATCGAACGGAGTCGTATTTGCACTGCCTTCGGTCCATCCGCTAGGTATTCCGGTGCAGGCTCCGGGGTCGCCGGAATATAAATAATCGGTGGGCGTTCCCGGACCGGTCAAATAATGCCCGCTGTTTCCATTGTTGATAAATGCAGTCGAATCCAGCCAACGACCCCTGAGGTAGTTGTAAAAGTGGATAGCCTCGCGTGGGTAGCCCGTTTCTATGGAATCATTGTCATAAGTTGTGAATTTATCCATAGTTGAGTTCCCGATGAATCGGACACCGAAAGCCGGGGGATTGGTCCCATATCCCAAAGGACCTTCATCATCAATGTCCCCGTTGTAAACGAAGCCCAGGTTGCGAGTAGAGTCACAGCCAATATAGTCATCTGTCCAGTTTCCAAGGTCCACGTCATTCCAAAACCCCAGATAGACATCCTGAAGCGTCGTCGGTGCCTTGTGTGTGAGTTCGTAATGGTAAAAAGTGGAATAGGCGATGTTGGAGTCAGGGCATGGGGTCAGGTTGCAATCGAATGCGTAAGCCATTCCCTCTACCTGTATCCCGATCGGTGTGCCTCCAGATTCAACGTGGGGTCCATCGTCATGGTACACCCACCAAAGGGCTTGGTCACCCATGATGCAGGGGTAGTCTCCGTCTATGCCGGGTCGGTAAAGTCCATCATTGTTCACGTCCTCATAAGGTGCGAGCTGAGCATCTTCACCTTTGCTGGTGATGCCGTTTCCGGGCCAACTTGCGATGTCGGGATACTGAGCAAAATTGACCGTATTGCTCTGAAAGTCTTGGCGGAATTGGTCGATTTGAGTGGATGTCAACCTCCAAATTTTTTGATAGGTCATGTTCACAAGCTGTCGGTCGATGGGGTCGAATTCCCTGAACTTTTTGGGAGTCGCCTCGAACACTACACCGCCACTGGAGGTGGTATATGCTTGTCCGCCCGTAAGCTCGATGCCCAATTCTTCCGAGACTCCTGTGGCGGGGTTGAATGAGAATCCTTTCCCGCCCAAATTGGAAATATTGATGGAGCCCACAAAAACCACTTCTCCTGAAGGAAGCAGGCCGCCGCGTACAAATTGAAAAGGTTGGAGAGTGTTCCCAATCGTGCTGATTGAGTTTGTGGCGGGGTCGTATTCGCAAATATTTGTCTGCGTGAGGGAGCCACCAATGATCAATACCTTCCCGTTTGGTTGGAGTAGGGTGAGGGGGCTCAAGCGTCCACCGGGTAGGTTGGGTCCCGGAGTCCAAGTATTCGTTGTGGGGTCGAAAAGTTGCGAATCGGAGCGGTTGCTGTTGTAGGAGAAGTATGATGAGCAACCACCTGCAATGAAGACTCGCCCATCTTGCAATAAAACCGCACCGGCGGCCATAACCGGAGTCGGCATGGCTTGAATGGGCGTTGAGGTATGCGTGGCTGGGTTGTACAGTTCTGTTCCGGCCAACCCCGCAATCAATACCAATCCGTTGTTCAAAGCCACGGCTGCGCTGTGTCGGTGGAAATAGTGAAGAGGCAAGGGGGAATGGGGATTGTAGCCTGTGCTCGGATCCACCAAATAGGCGTCCTGAATCACCGGGTAGACATTGTCGCCGAAAATCAGGGTCTTGCCATTGGGCAAATGGACACCTTTGAGCCATGACCTCGACGGGAAAAGCGTTCGTTGAATCGCAGTCGTTGAAATTGGATCGTAAACAACAAAACCATTGTCATACAACACCATCTGCTTTCCGTTGTCTACTCTCAGCACGCCATCCATTTCTGGAGTGGAATTCACATCGAAACCTCTTCCCGCATCGTAATTGTGTGTGGTGCGGTATGGACCAGAATAGAAATCCAAGCCATATTGCCGGTAGGTTTGTGCTGCGACCTGAAGGTTGCCACTCCCGTCAAGCCCCCCAACCCACAAGGATCCCGTGAAGGTCAGGTGCTTGCCCGAGCCCTTAGGAACCTCATACATCGGGTAGCGTTGGAAGTCCCAAAAGTGGTCCGAGCTGTTGTTGATGCGGGCTTTGACTTGGTTGATGTCCAGGTATTGGTAAGCCATGCCTTCTTGTTGAGTGAAGGCGAAAATGGGAAAAAGCAGGTAGCAGATTCCACTGAACAGGTTTCTCATAGGTTGTGCTTTGCATAAATTTAAATGAACCAACCCGCATGTAATTTATAATTTCGGCCAATTGATTACGTAGTTTGGATTTATTTCTTGTCTAAAGCCCAAGCAAGTTGAAACCCCTACGTAATTCAAACGGGAAGGGTCAATATGGAAAACAAAACAAATCGAGGTTTGTCGGGGAATATTAAGGTAAATAAATGTGGTTTGTAGATGTTGCTTTTTTGAATCGTGAATCACTTTTGAAGCATTCCCAATTTCACATTCAGTAAAGTGTTATCTTCTGAAGTCCAATTTTTTACATAAAATGAGTGCGAAATATGAGCCTTGCGAGGACAGCATTAGAAAAAAAACAGCACTTTTGGAGCGAATAAAACAAAGACAATACCGTGAAAGGACCCATTTCTCAATTCATCGAGCACCACTACCGCCACTTCAATGCCGCAGCCCTCAAGGATGCCGCAAAGGGATATGAAGCCCACCTCACTGCGGGTGGCAAAATGATGGTGACCCTGGCTGGCGCCATGAGTACTGCTGAATTGGGTGTTTCCTTGGCAGAAATGATTCGTCAAGGAAAGGTCGACATCATCAGTTGCACGGGTGCGAACTTAGAGGAAGACCTCATGAACCTCGTTGCACACTCCCATTACAAAAGGTTACCCAATTACCGTGACCTTACCCCACAAGAAGAATGGGATTTGCTGGAGCAAGGCTTGAACCGTGTGACCGATACCTGTATCCCGGAAGAGGAGGCTTTTCGTCGCCTTCAGAAGCACATCCATGCCCTATGGAAGAAGGCAGATGACAGCGGTGAGAGGTTTTTCCCACATGAATTCATGTATCAAATGATTTTGAGTGGGGTCCTCAAACAGTACTACGAAATCGATCCCAAGGACAGTTGGATGATTGCCGCGGCCGAAAGAAACCTTCCAATCGTAGTCGGAGGATGGGAAGACAGTACCATGGGCAATATCTTCGCCAGCTATGTAATCAAGGGTGAAATGAAGGCCACCACCATGAAAAGTGGCATCGAATACATGGTTTGGCTCAGCCAATGGTACCGTGAAAATTCGGGTGGCAAAGGGGTCGGATTTTTCCAAATCGGCGGAGGCATTGCCGGGGACTTCCCCATCTGCGTGGTCCCCATGATGTATCAGGACTTGGAGTGGCATGACGTTCCCTTTTGGGGTTATTTCTGTCAAATCAGTGACAGTACCACCAGCTATGGTTCATACTCCGGGGCCGTGCCCAACGAAAAAATCACTTGGGGCAAACTTGGAATCGACACACCAAAGTTCGTGGTGGAAAGCGATGCCACCATCGTCGCTCCCCTGATTTTCGCTTGGGTGTTGGGTTGGTAATCCCGACGGGTTGGGGCCCGAACTAACTTCATTTGAATGCAATGTTAACGCAAGGTTGCGCGAAACCATGATTCTGCAACCCAATCTTAAAGAGAGGGTTAATACCGGGTAAACTCGCTGGCCCAATTTCGCACCCAAACTGGGAGTGATCGATGGTCAAAAAACAAATACTCGGAATTTTGGTGGCATTCATGGGCTCCATTGGCTTGGTGTGGAGCCAACAAGCCATGGTGGTCGGAAAGGTAACTGACTTCGAAACAGGAGAAGGATTGGAGGGAGCCACCGTGAGGCTTTTTGCCGACTCGACAATCGTTGCGGGTACCTTGGTGGACGTTGATGGGTCCTATCAAATCAAGGTCAGTGCAGGAACCTACCGGTTGGTGGTATCCTATGTCTCCTACGAGGAATTCACCGTCGACGGACTGAAGCTTCTTCCTGGCCAAAACTTCACACAAAATGCCGTTTTGGGCGTCAATCAAGATGACACCGGTGAAAAAAATACGGTTTTGATCACGGGTAAGGTCATTCGCAACAATGAGACGGCCCTCCTGACCATGCAAAGGCGCTCAACGAGCGTGATGGATGCCATTTCGATGGAACAAGTGAAAAGAAGCGGTGACAACGACGCCGCCTCAGCCATCAAAAGGGTCACAGGCATCACTGTCGAAGGTGGAAAATACATCTATGTGCGGGGTTTGGGGGATCGATATTCCAAAACATTGCTGAACGGTGCCGAAATCCCAGGCTTGGACCCCAACCGCAATTCTGTCCAAATGGACATGTTTCCGAGCACCCTCATCGACAATCTGGTGGTATACAAGACCTTTTCCCCGGATATGCCAGGTTCTTTCAGTGGCGGATTGGTTAAGATCAACACTAAGGACTTCCCTCAATCCTTGACTTTGTCGGCCAGCAGTTCCGTCGGGTACAATACGGTCTCCAGTCTCCAAGATGGCTTCATGACCGGCGACCGGGGCAAATGGGACTGGCTGGGATTCGACGACGGAACCAGGGCACTCCCCGACCCGATTTCCAGGCCAGGGTTTGTAGTTCCCGATTTGTCATTCTCCAATGCTGAGGATGCCATGGCCATCGATGCCGCCACGAAATCATTCGATTCTCCTATTTTTCCCACCCAAGGTAGGTCGGGCTTGAATCAGAGCCACGCCTTCAGCATCGGTGACCAAAAAACGCTGCTGGGAAAGCCTTTAGGTTTAGTGGCAAGTTTGAGTTACAGCAACAACCAAATCCAGTTCGCGGATTACAAGCAAGGCCGATGGATGCTCGTGGACATGGTGGACAGCACCGACAACCTCAATCCTCAAGTAAACTTGGCTGGGTCTCAGTCAACTTCGGAAGTATTGTGGGGGGCATTGGCAGGATTGTCATACCAAATTCATCCCAACCATCAAATCAGTTTCAATTACCTGCACAACCAAAGCGGAAATCAAACGGCCTCCTATTTGACCGGCGGCATCCCTAAAGACGACGCCAATGTAGTCATCGAAACCAGAACCCTGGGTTACACCCAAAGGTCAATGGATGCTTTTCAGCTGAAGGGGGACCATAAGTCAGAAAAATTGCAATTGGATTGGATTTCTGCCGTTACCCGGTCAAGCCAAGATGAGCCAGATTTGAGGTTTTTTACCAACGACTACACCCGTGAAGATTCGGTCTATGACATCCAACGAAATCTTTACACCGCTCCGTCCCGCTATTTTCGCAACATGGACGAACTCAATTTAGACTTGAGACTCAACCTGGCTTTGAATTTCAAACAATGGAGCGGGATGCAATCGGTACTCAAATTTGGGTTGGCTGAAACTTACAAGGCCCGTTCTTTCGCAGAAAAGAGATTTGAATTCGTGAACAACAACCCCTCCGGAATCCAATACAACGGTAACCCCGGGGATTATTGGGCGGAAGAAAACCTGGGCGTTTTGGGTCAGGACCACAATGGGCTCTACCAATATGGCATCATTGTTTCGGACGTTTCCGAGCTCAGGAATAGCTACGATGGCACCCAGATGGTTACGGCAGGTTATGCGATGACCGAACTACCTTTGAACAAACGACTCAGGATGGTGGGTGGTGCAAGGGTTGAGCATACCCTCATTGGCTTGCAAAGTTTGGACCGCACACTGGAGGTTGCAACCTTGAACAACCTCGATCTGCTCCCTTCCATGAATTTGATTTACGCCGTAGGCAAGCAGCCCGAAAAGCAAGGCAGCAACTTGCGCGGAAGTTTCTCGAGGACATTGGCCAGGCCTGTATTCAGGGAGTTGGCACCCTTCGCCTCTTTTGATTTTGTAGGCGACATGGTTTTGGTTGGAAATCCCCAACTAGAACGCACCCTGATCGACAATTATGACCTCCGTTGGGAGTGGTTCCCTTCGGTCAATGAAATTGTTTCGGTCAGTGCGTTCTACAAAAACTTCCACAATCCGATTGAATTGGTGGTGAATCCCATGGCAGCCAATTTTGAAGGGAATTTTCGCAACGTGGACCAAGCACAATTGGTAGGGGCAGAGTTCGAGTTCAGAAAACACTTGGGCTTCCTGTCGCCAGCCTTGGAGGATTTGAGGGCAAGCGGTAACCTCACGGTCATTTATTCTCGTCAAACCATTGCGGAAGATGAGCTTGCACAAATTCGCGCACTGAATCCTGCCGCCGAAGACACAAGGGCCATGTTCGGTCAAAGTCCCTATTCGGCCAACGGTGAACTTGCCTACGTGAACGACAGCCTAGGATTTTCCGTTGGGGCAAATTTCAATGTATTTGGACCTAGAATCAGTGCCGTGAGTCGTGGCGGAACACCCAATGTGTTGGAAATGCCCAGACCCACCTTGGATGCGTCATTGACCAAGACTTTTGCCAAACGCTGGACCCTGACTTTGCGTGCTCGTAACCTTCTGGATCCAGAAATTCGGAAAGTACATCCCTACAAAGGCCAAGAATTTGTCTTCAGCAGCTACCGTTTGGGCAGGAGTTTTTCTGTGGGAATCGGGTATAGTTTCCAATGAATTCCCCTACTTCGGTTCAATAAGGTTGTGCGGAAAGCCCTGCTGGCGTAATTTTAAAGCTCGATCCTTGAAAACACTAAATGGCATTTGCCATGCGTGACGATAACCCGCACGAATAGTTGACTGAGCTTTATCATCCCTGACGTTAAACTATTGGTGACTGACTCAACGGACTTAGAGCTGGCCGCAGCCGCCTTTGGCGGACTCCTGTGATTGCCTCGCGGCATCAGGACAGCGGATTTTCGAGGTATCCAGGCGGTCCCATACCTTTTCTTCAGTAGGGTTTGATTTACCTTACTGTTGCTATTTGTGCGGGCCTTTTATTTTCCGACCGCTTCTTTTACGGGTACGATGGACTTGGGTGACAAAGGCTTGCTGGATGATTGATGGGCCTCTCTGACTAGCCCGTCCACCCTAGAGCGCAGGTGTTGCAAATCACATGGCTCAGGTTTGAATTTCAGGGTCTTACCCCGGTAGATGGAGAGAACGATGTCTTTGTCTTCTACAAAAAGCTCCACCACCTGAGTCCAATCAAAACGTTGTTCTGGCGCAATTCCATGTTTGAATTTGACCCCCCGTTTGGAAATCGAGAGGAACCTCTTGCCATCCAACACGAATTGTGAAAGCCCAAACCCCATCAATGCTACGCCCAAGGAAATCGACGCAACAGGCCAAGTTTCAGATAGAATTGGTGAACTGAAATAAGTGGAAAGGACCATGACGATTCCTGAGATGGCAATCATGGCGCCTGGTAAATAACGGAAGCTCCGACCAATGCGTTTGCCCTTGAATGCCGATAGAAGTAGCAGGCCACCGGAGAGAAAGGACAATATGGGATTGAGCAAGGGTGCATGTACCCATTGGAATGCGACGAACCCGTCAAAGATCAGGAAGGCAGAAGCCAATACTTGTCCCCACCGGTAGACTCTAGTCGTTTGGGACCGGAGATAGATTTTAAGGCTGTTCATTTTGGTGTGACGCCTGGGCGTCAATTGGTAAAGAAAAGGTAGACTGTCAAATTTAATTATGTTTCCAATTTAATGCCAAATGCTGACAAATCTCACATCATGGGCAATCCCAGATTTACAGGCAAGAGGTTTCAATGGCTTCATTTGCAAGGGTATATCCTTGGTTTTTCGAAGCTTCAAAGTCATGGCAAGCCTTTGCTTTTTGATTCATTTTCAAGTGCAAGTGACCCCTCCAATACAATGCCTCCGATTTCCAGGTTTCGGTTTTCATAACCTCCTCGATGTCGGAAAAGGCCCCAGAATAATGCCCTGAATCCAACCTGCATTTGGCCCTCGCCAAATGAATTTGGGGCTGGTTGCCAGCCAGCTTGATTGCCTTAGAAAAGCACTGCTCGGCTGTCTTGTAATCCTCCAGGAGGTGATGGGCTTCCCCCATGAAGAACCAGGTTTGGGCATGTTCGGGTGAGATTTCCCTTGCACGGGCCAACTCGTTCAAGGCTTGTTTGGCGTCTCCGAATTTCAAGCAGTAGGATGCGTTTTCCAATCTGTCATCCAGGCCCAAAATGGCCTTTAGGCCATTATTGATTGCAAAATCAACCATGTCTTGCTCCCGAGGCTCGTTGTAGAAAAGTACGTCCAAAGCGCTGGCATGGGCGGGAATCCTGATGAATCCTGAGCCCGTTGTGGATGGAACTTTTTTGGCTTTGATGGATGTGTTTGGAGGCGAGCTTGGATTCAGGAGCAGTTGTGCGATGGCAAGCTTTTCGGGATGTCTTGGGAGTGCATCTTGACGCATCATGCACCAATGCAAGGCAGACCATCCGTCCGAGTCTGTTTCCAGGGCATCAGCACCCCTCGATAGCAAGGTTTTGACCAATTTTAGGTTCCCAATGTAGGCCGCGTGGTGAAGGGCTGGAACATTCAAGCTACCTCCAGTCAATCGTCCTGATGGTAGTTTTTCAACCATGCGGATGGCCACATCCTGCCACCTGCCCGCCAATTCCTTTCCTGTCATGTAGGTCAAGACCTGAAACAGGTGGGCACTTTTGATTTTCGCGTTTGGAATTTGGACCAACATGTTCACCATTTCGGCATTTCCGGAGAGAATGGCCAAATCCATCGGGCTTTTCCCCTTTTCGTTCAGGTCGTTGGGGTCTGCTCCCGCCCGGAGTAATAAGCCCACGGAAACCAAATCTTGCATGGCAACCGCCAGATGGAGCGGAGAATGTGGTTCTTCGGGTGAGGTGCGATTTGGAAAAGCACCCATTCGCAGGAGGTGGTCAACCTCGTCGAATTTTTTGTTGACCAATGCATGTAGCAGTTCGCTGTGCCACTGTTTGTGAAATTGGCCTCCCTTGCTTTTCAAGAATTCCACTGCAGAATCATTTCTTGCCCTGAAAGCGATGTCCATCGGCGTGTAACCGTCTTGGGAAACCTCCATAAGGTCAGGTGCTGCCGAAAGAATCCAATTCAGCTTTGGGACATGCCCGAAGCCGGCTGCATAGTGCAACAAATTGAATCCTGAACCGTCCCGAGTGTGAAGATCGGCACCCAGGTCAAGCATGGCTTGCAACAAAGTAGTGTCTCCATAAACCGCTGCGGCATGAATGGGAGTGATTCCTTGTGAATTCGGTGCATTGATGTCGATACCGCCTGTCTGTGCCAGGACGATGCCTTGGATATTGCCTCCAAATGCAGCATAATGGATAGCCGTATTTCCACTCAGATCGGAGCAGGTGTAATTGGCTCCTTTTTTTACCAAACGCATGGCATAGGATTCTCCACCGGGGTTTTTCAATGCGTACATGAGGGGGGATTTTCCTTCGCTGTCCCCGGCATCGATGTTGGCCTTGTACCGGAGCAACAACTTCAGCATTTTTTCATCTGCCCGCGCCGCGTTGGCATGAATGGCAGCTATATACACAGGCTTATGACGAAGCCTACCCTCCAAGGCATCCAAATACATTTCACGGCTTAAAAAAAACAGGTAAAACGCCGATTGGGAAGGGATGCTCTCATGGATGTCGACCCCTGCCTTTTTCAATGCCCTTACTTGGTCCAAATCGCCTTGTTCAACCGCGGCTACAAGGTCTTTTGCCAAGGGGTCTTGCCCATGCAAATCGATTGGGCAAATGCCTAGGAACATCCATATCAAAATGCCCCAACAACTCAACTGGGTGTATTCAAATTGCGGGTATGCCGTCAGTCCTCTCATCGTGGGGACAATTCTGCGTTTTTCCAACTCAATCCTTGGAACAGCACCTCGCGCATTTCGCCGTTTTCACACCGGTAGGTCAGTTTCACGTCAAATTTGTTGGAGTGGTTGCCGGCTGGTACCATGATCGGGAATCCTGATTGTGCGGTCAAGTCGGAAATAAGGGATTTGTAAACTTTGGGCAATAGACCGCTGCCGGTTTGTGGTATGACCTCGTACTGCAAATGAGTGACGGGCGAGACGGGCAAATGTCCGGTTTCGACCACGAACAACTGGATGTAAGGCTTCCCCTCCAAATATTCAGGCAAGGTCCTCAACTGAAAACGATGGAGGTGTGATGCCCCTTGTTTGAATCCGGCAATGGGTTCAACCATCAAGACGGTCATGATTTCCTGGCAGGCCCACTCATGTATAATGAAAGGGACTTTGATGAATCCATCTATTCCCCAAGAAGGACCACCAAAACCTTTGACCCAAAATCCTTCATCGTCATGTCCCACGATGGTGGCTCCGATGAGTCGCATGTCGGCGCTGTCCTTGGGTTGCAATTGAAAACGGCAGCTGCCTTGTCTGATGCAATCGGGTAAGTTTTTAACCTTTCTCAGAGCTTTTTGGTAGGGCAAGGATTGGCCTTCGGTGCTCACCATCAACCACTTTTCGGGTGTCAGTTCGCCCGATTTTTTGTTTCCTGCCCGATCCCAAATCGCCATGGGGAGCAAGTAATTCACCACCACAGCCTTTTGTCCACGTTCTAGCAGTGCAATTACCCGCTGACGGCTTCGGGCTTGGGTGGCGCTCCAATGGAAAATCGTGCCTTTGGTGCCTTTGTAGGATGTGCCCTTGCCATCTGCTCCACAGGCCTCCAAACCTTGATTGCCCAGAATTTCCGAATAGGAGAAAAGGTAAGGGCTTGGTTTGTCCGATTTCAAGTCCGGAACCAATTTGCCAAGTCGTTCCAAATCCACACATGAAGGTCCTCCCAATGAAATCTCGAACAGCGAGGCCACCGCTGCAGCTTGGGAATGGGTAGCCTCTACCGACCGCACAGGTGACTGGTAATAACGGTAATCGGTTTGGGCGGGCAGCTTACCGGAGAGTAAAATCAACAAGAGGATGGATGCCATGCGCATGGTACAAAGATAACATCTTGGGTTGAGCATCCGATTGTGATTTGGCAACTGACTTGATTGAATCCAAGTCTCTAAATGTGACGCAAATGATTCCACTTCGACAAAAATTCGTATCATGGAACTTGATTCCCAATATCTACCTACCATGAGTTCGAACAACGTTGAATCATCGTATTTGGAGCTGATCCAGGGCAACAAGGATTGGGTTCAAGCCACCTTGACCACTGACCCCGATTTTTTCGAAAGAATTGCCGAGGGTCAATCCCCACGTTTTCTATGGATTGGTTGCTCTGACAGCAGGGCCCCCGAAAGCCTCATCACCAACACCTTGCCGGGAGATATTTTCGTCCATCGCAACATTGCCAATTTGGTGGTGCATACCGACATCAACATGCTTTCTGTTTTGCAATACGCGGTTGAGGTACTGAAGGTCCAACATGTGATAGTTTGCGGCCACGAGGGTTGCGGTGGGGTGGCAGCCGCATGCTCGGATAAAAGTTATGGGCTGATTGACAATTGGTTGCGAAACATCAAGGACGTGTACCGCCTTCACCACAATGAATTGGTAAACCTATCCGAGGAGAACAAGGTGAAAAGGATGGTCGAGTTGAATGTGGTCGAACAGGTTTTCAATCTATGCAAAACCACCATCATCCAAGATGCCTGGGAGCGTGGAGAGGGCCCGCATGTACATGGTTGGGTCTATTCATTGGCCGACGGAAGCATCCGGGATCTCGAAGTGACGGTCAGGGACAAAGCAGACCTTCCGAAAATTTATGCTTTTGCCGATGAGCCATGAAAAAACCCCGGCCATGTGAACGGTCGGGGTTTTTTGTAAGGTCTTCAGTTCTTCAGAGTACCCTCACGTAGGGATTGTTCTCGTAGGACCCAGCGGGCATGCTGACCTGGATGGTGTCACCATTCAGAGAAAGACTCAGTGTGGAAACAGGATAGCAAAGGCAACAAGTAGTCACTTCCACGGGGTCTTGGTATTTCACATCCAGGAAGGAAATCACATCGCGGGTGTTGACGCCTCCGACCACGTGGTACACCATAGCCTCGTCGATGAGGAAACCTGCCTTACAGGAGTCACTGAAGGAATAGGAATATGCCGTATCGAGCGGGTTGGAAGCCGAAATGGCAAATACCCGTGCAGAAGCGTTGAACGCAGGAATGCAGTTGCCCAATGAGTCTTGGTATTCCATCACGAAACGTGAGCTCGGGCAAGGTGAACACACGACGTCTTTGCATTCGTTGCGGTCGCAGCCTACCATGGCAATAGACATGAGACCAACCATGAAAAAGGCAATCAGTGTTTTGGAGGTGCGCATAGGAATGAAGTTTTGCGTAAGATAGTCTTTTTTGGCAATCAAGCGTTTGCTTCGATGACCTCTTTCAACTTACTGACCGGCATCCTGAGAAGTTCGAAATTGGGCTCATAATCCTTGAGCATCTTGAATTTCTCGATGTACATGTCCACGGAGGTTTTGTTCTTCTCTACGAAGTTCAAAATCTTACGGAAAAATTCCTGGACTGAGGGGTGGGACTTTTCTACCACGAGACTCATGATTTTGTTCACCTCAAATTCCCGTTCGATTGCGAAGTAGGTGATGAACAATGGCTTCATTTTGGCACGCTCATCTTCTTCAAACCCTGAATCCACAAATGCCTGCACCAACTTGTAAATTCGGTCGCGGTTGCCTTGGGAATCAACAAATTCGGCCAATTCTACCCACATGAGGTAGGGAAGATATACTCCACCACAAAGGGCTTGGACGGCATCTGAAAACTCACGAAAAGCTTCGCCACCACGTGAAAGGGCATCGTTGTGCAGGGTGCTCAACTCGGCGATGACGGTATCACGGTCTTCGTTCCACTCGTTGTAGTAACGATCTTCGATTTTTTGAAGCGATTTTTGCAGGCTCATACCTAATTGATTCAATGCTTTTGGGGCTTACCACCGTAAGCCGGATGCCAAAAATAACAAGAAGTCGGAGAAAATGAAGCCGAAATACCGAGGGAATCCTGAGGATCGCGCTTGTTGCTCAGGACGGGTTTAGGGCCGTTGACCTACTTGTATTCCTGAAAAAGCATCGCATAGGCGGCATAGATGCGCAGAAATGCGAACAATTGGTTGTCTTCGCGATTGGTGACCAAAAAAACAGAGGATTGGGTGCCCGGATGATAATAGAGGATCGACATGAAACCATCCCACCCGCCTGCATGACCCACCAAGTTTTGAGGTTGCATGCTATGGAAACCCAATCCGACCCAGGTGCGCTTATCTGGCCCATGTTGTAATGGTGTCATCATAGACAACAAAATCGAACGTGGCAGTACCGCCTCGTATGCAGGGTTTTTCAAATCCCCCAACAAAAAGTGCATGAACTTCCGCATGTCACGCATGGAAGTTTTGATGCCTCCGTCGCCGGTAGGACTTGGACTTTCAACTTCATTGTCGTGCACGTTGAGGTAGCTTCCATCCTCTAGCCGGTAGTATCCCCAAGCCAAACGATGTTTCAGGGAGTCGGGAGTCATGTAATAGTGGGAGTCATGCATCCCAAGGGGGGCAAAGACCTTGTTCACCACCAATTGAGGAAGGTTGAGGCCCATGGCTTGCTCAACCACATATCCCAACAAAACATAGTTGAGGTTGGAATAATGATATTGGCGCTGTGGGGTCTTGTCGATGCGTGCGTACATCAAAAACCTGTTTTTAAAATCCTCCAAGGTCATGAAAGCTCGATAATTGAAGGTGTTTTCATAAAATTCACCTTCACCTCGGACGGCTTCTTTTCCAAATTTTTCAGGGAACAAATGCTCCATGCTTTGGGTGATGCCAGAACGGTGTTGGAGCAAGTCCATGAGCGTGACCACAGGTGCTGCCCGGGTCTTTCCCTGTACGTCCAAAAACTCCGGGAAATAAGCATAGACTGGGTCGTCCAATTTCAAGATTCCCTCATGGGCAAGTTTGGCTACTGCAACGGCCGTGAAAAGTTTGGATACCGATCCCAAGTTGAATATCGTAGAGTCGGTCCAAGCAAGCGTGCCGCCATTGTTGGCGCTTCCATGGGAGTAGCTGAAATCCGATTTTCCTTTTTGGACCACCTCGCAACCGAATCCCAAGAACGGGGCCATGTTGGATTCAATCAAGAATGTAGCAACTGAATCGGCAATCCTACCAGACGGTTGGCTTTGAAGGGCAATTGGAAATCCAATCCCAACCGCGAAAAGTAAAAACAGGTTAGGTCGCCAAGCCAAGGTAGGAAAAACAGCGAGTGGCATCAATTGGCAATGTCGGCGATGAATTTGGCGCGCACCAATCGGATTTCTTCCCGAGAAAAGCTGCCGCCCAATTCTTTTTCGGCAAGGTCCAAGCTGTCGGAATCCGCGTGCATGAAATAGTCCCAAATCTCCTCAACGTTGTCAGGGTCGAGTTCCGACTTGATGTAATATTCCAGGTTCAATTTGGTACCACTGTAAATGATGTGCTCCAAATCGGTCATCAAGTCGTCCAAACTCACGTTTTTCAGCCTTGCAATTTCGTCCAATGGCGTTTTGCGGTCCACATGCTGGATGAAAAACAGCTTGTTCATGGTTTTGTTGGCTGCTTTTTTGACCACAAACGCTTCAGGCCGTTCAATTTCGTTTGCCTTTACATATTGGGCGATTAGGTCCACAAAAGGTTGGCCGAATTTGTCAGCCTTTCCCCTGCCAACTCCCACGATATTTTGAAATTCATCCAATGTTATCGGGTATTTGGTGGCCATGTCCTCCAAAGAGGGGTCTTGGAGAATCACGTAAGGAGGAATCCCCTTCTCTGTCGCCAATTGCTTCCTGAGCTTTTTGAGTTTGTCAAACAACACGTCGTCGAAAACAGCAAACTCCTCAACACTGGCCTGCTCCTTCTGCTTGTCAAGCTCCTCGATGTCCCGGAATTTCAGCAGATGGATGGGCTCGGGCGATTCAGACCATTTAATGCCTTTCTGACCCAATTTTATCACCCCATAATCATCAATGTCTTTCACCAAAAAGTCCTGCACGATGAGTTGGGCGAAGATGGATTTCCATTCCTTGTCGCTCACTTCCGCTCCCCGTCCGGCAATGGGAAGTTGGTGGTGTTCGTTGATGACAACTTGTTGGTTGTTGGCACCTCGGAGCACTTTGACCATGTGGTCGATTCCAAACTTTTCCTTGACTTGTTTGGTGACGGCCAAGGCTTGTTTCGCATGCTTGGTCGCGTCGTAGGTTTCCTTGGGATAGCGGCAATTGTCGCACATCCCGTTGCAATTTGCGCTGTCGAAGCCTTCTCCGAAATAGTGGAGCATGAATTTGCGTCGACACATTCCAGATTCACAGAAAGCGGCCATTTCCTGAAGGAGCAAGCGACCACTTTCCCGTTCGCTCACCGGTTTGTCCTTCATGAACTTCTCCAGCTTCACGATGTCGTTGTAGTCGTACAGGAGGATGCAAGTACCTTCCAGGCCGTCTCTTCCTCCACGACCGGTTTCTTGGTAATAGCTTTCGATGCTTTTGGGTACATCGTAGTGAATCACATACCGCACATCGGGTTTGTCGATTCCCATGCCGAATGCGATGGTGGCCACCACCACTTCCACCTCTTCATTCAGAAACATGTCCTGATGTCGAGTACGAACCTTGGAATCCAATCCTGCGTGGTAGGGTACAGCTTTCACGCCGTTCACATTCAGGATTTCGGCAAGCTCCTCCACCTTGCGCCGGCTGAGGCAGTACACGATGCCGGATTTTCCCGGATGTTTTTTCACGTATTTAATCACCTGGGTGACCGGGTCGGATTTCGGCTGGATCTCGTAATACAGGTTTTTCCTGTTGAAGGACGTCAGGAATACTTTTCCATCGGAGATCCGTAGATTTTGTTGGATGTCCAACCGGACTTTGGGCGTGGCCGTGGCCGTTAATGCAATGATGGGCACCTCTGCGATGTTGTTGAGGATTTCCCGGATTCTGCGGTATTCTGGCCTGAAGTCATGGCCCCATTCGGAGATACAATGAGCTTCGTCGACCGCCACGAACGAAATCTTGGAAAGCTTAAGGAAGTCAACAAACTCTTCCTTGACCAAAGACTCTGGAGCCACATACAACAGCTTGAGCTCTCCGCTGATGGTTTTGCGCTTTACCTCCTCGTATTCACCCCGCGCCATGGAGGAATTCAAGAACCCGGCTTCGATTCCAAATGAGTGCAGTTGGTCGACTTGGTTCTTCATCAAGGCAATCAACGGCGAAATAACCAAGGCCGTTCCTTCCATTACTATCGCAGGAAGTTGGTAGCACAGGGATTTGCCTGCGCCAGTGGGCATGATCACCAAAGAATCTTGTCCGCTCAAGAGATGGTTGATTACATCCTCCTGTCGGCCCCTGAACCCATCAAACCCGAAAAAATGCTTGAGTGACGCTTTTACATCCGTTTTTTCAGCCACATTCATTGAATCATGCCTTCTACTTTCCTCGGGGTATAGTCCCGAACTACTCCACTTTAATTTAAGAATAATTCCTTGAAACCAAACAAGGTTGCGCACATTTATTCTAATTTTGGCGCTGCCTTGCCAGGAGAGGTGAACAAAGCACGAATTTCTTTGGTTTCACGTTATCTCGCCAAGGTTTTTTTCTAGGTTTTACACGATTTTGACGCGGTAACGTTTCAAATTCCGATGAAAATTTCACCCTTGCCAACTGACCTTTGTTTCAATTGCCTGAATTTGGGCAAGATGCATTGCTTATGAGACCAAACGACTACGTCATCATCATGGCCGGCGGAATCGGAAGCCGGTTTTGGCCCATGAGCCGGCAGCATTTCCCCAAACAGTTCCATGACATTTTGGGCCTAGGGAAATCCATGCTCCAACTCACTTTCGAGCGCTTTCAGGATTACATCCCTGTGTCCAACATCTTGGTGGTCACCAACGACAAATACCTGCAACAAGTAGCCGAACACTTGCCAGATCTTCCCAAAGAGAACATTCTCTCGGAGCCGTTTGGCAGGAATACCGCCCCTTGCATCGCTTACGGAGCCTACAAAATCAGGCGCAGAAATCCGGATGCCTGCATCTTGGTGGCAGGGTCGGATTACCTCATCCGAAACACCCTTCATTTCCAAAAAGACGTCGAAATTGGCTTGGATGAATGTCGTGCCAAGCCCATCATCATGACCCTCGGCATTCGGCCCACCAGGCCTGAAACTGGATACGGGTACATCCAATATTTGGAGTCAGACATTAAGAAACAAGACTTTTTCAAGGTGAAAACATTCTTGGAAAAGCCTGACCTCAGCCTGGCCAAGTTTTTTTACGAAAGCGGTGATTTCGTTTGGAACTCCGGCATGTTCATTTTCCACATTGACACCATTCTCAAAGCATATCAGGACTTCTTGCCCGACATGCAGGAGTTGTTCGAGGAAGCATTTCCCGTCATGGATACCCCCGCGGAAAAGGAAGCAATCGAACAGGTGTATGCCCGCAGCAGAAACGAATCGGTGGACATCGGCATCATGCAGAAAGCCGAAAATGTATTTGTGATCCCTGCCTCCTTCGATTGGAGCGATTTGGGAACCTGGGGCTCTGTGTACGAACACATGGAGCAGGACTATTTGGGCAATGCCGTGCAGGGCAAGGCTGTGGTTTACGATGCCGCCAACAACTTGATACGGGTGGACGACAAGAACAAATTGGTGGTGTTGCACGGACTCAATGACTTCATCGTGGTAGACACCGGAGATGTGCTATTGATCTGCAAAAAAGAAAACGAACAAGAAATCAAAACCGTCGTCAACGACGTTCGGAAGCAATTTGGCGAAGGAATGGTATGAGGTGCAAGCTTAAAGCACCACGGATTCCTTCGACGACATGTATAAGGAGTTCATCCGCTCTTCGTTTTTGGCATCCGACCTGTGGTGGAAGGTACAAACCGCTTGCAGCATCATTTCCGATCCCGATGGCGCCGTTCCATTTTCTGGCAGCGAAGGTTTTTGCCATGCAAGGCAGTAGGAGCATTGCGTGAATCCGCGTTGGATGGCAGAATGTTTGGTGGTCGAAATTTTGCTGCTCCGAAGGTAATGACAATGGCCTTTGTGGTATTTTTTTCCTGTTTTGGTCACGTAAACAGTTTGTGCGTTTACCTCCAAAGCTGTGAATGCCAAGATAGACCAAAGGCAAAAGGTTAGAACCGTGTAAATGTATTTTTTACTGTTCATTTTGGTATTTTTTTGTCTCCTACGGGTGTCGTTGGTTGAAGGTTTCAAGCTAATTGGTTGAATCAAACCACCAAGTTGCCAAGGCAGGCCTGATACCTGCGGATGCTCTCCTGCAGACCTAAATACAATGCATCACACACCAAGGCATGGCCGATGGACACCTCCATCAAATGGGGTACATGTTCATGGAAGTACGCCAGATTCTCCAGGCTGAGGTCGTGGCCCGCATTCAATCCCAAACCGCAAGCATGGGCATGACGGGCTGCAACAGAAAAAGGCACCACGGCCGAAAAAGGATTGGAGGGAAACAATGCGGCATATGGCTCGGTGTATAGCTCCACACGGTCCGTTCCGGCTGTGGCAGCGGCTTCGATGAGATTCAGGTCGGTGCCGATGAAAATGGAAGATCGGATGCCTGATTGCTTCAAGCGCGCGCAAACCTCTTTAAGTAGATGTTGGTGGGCGAGCGTATCCCAACCTGCGTTGGAGGTGAGAACCCCGGGTGGGTCCGGGACCAAAGTGCATTGTGCAGGTTTCACTTCCTCTACCATCGCCAAGAAATCTTCTGAAGGGTATCCTTCGATGTTGAATTCCACGTCGATGGCACTTGCAAGGTCAAACACGTCCGCCCTTCTGATATGCCGCTCATCCGGCCTGGGATGCACGGTGATGCCGTCTGCGCCAAATCGTATGCAATCCAAAGCGGCCTTCACCACATCGGGATTGTTGCCTCCGCGAGCATTCCGCAGGGTGGCAAACTTGTTGATGTTTACCGATAGCTTGGTCATGAAGCGAATTTACATCCCTGTTTGTCCATGCACAATCCAAACGAGTTGTCAGACCGCATCACCTTCCGCCAAATATGGTTTCAAGGCATTCCAAACAAGCCCTACAGGCATTCCCACCACGTTGTAGTAGTCTCCTTCGATTCGGTCGATTCCAGCCATGCCGATCCATTCCTGAATTCCATAGGCCCCAGCTTTGTCATAGGGTCGGTATTGGTCCACGTAATATTGGATTTCCCACCGCTCCAAATCTCTGAAATAAACATCCGTTACAGCGTGAAAAACCTTTTGCCAACTGCCATGCCGGATGCATACGCCCGAAATCACTTGGTTCACTTTGCCGGACAAGCTTTCCAACATGCCAAATGCTTCCTCGCGTGTGCGGGGTTTGCCAAGCATCCTACCTTCCAATGCCACGATGGTGTCGGATGTAATCACCAAATTGTTTGGGATCAAGTCGTGGCAGGCGTCGTTTTTCAGGCAGGCCAGGTATTCTGCGAGTGATTCCGGGGAAAGTCCGGGTAAAAAGGATTCGTCAACTTCCCGGACCACCACGTTGAATTCCAATCCGAGGTCACGAAGTAGTTGTTGTCGACGAGGTGACCCCGAAGCCAAAATCAAAGGGACTGTTGTTTTCATTGTCATCGATGGATGCAAAAGCCATTCCGCATACCACCTTGGGGTAAAAATAGGTGGATTTTTGGGGCATCAATTGGCCGGTTTCACACACGCGCAACATTTGGTCCATTTGGGTGCCAGGGGTGATGAAGGCAATCCGGTCAGGCCAGGTTACTGCCTGTTTCACGGCCAAGCCATAATCCTTGAGGTATTTGATGGCATCGGAGGCATGCTGCACCTCATAAGACAACCCCAAGCATTTGTCGAATACGAAATAGTGGAGGATGGTGTAATCCAATTCCTTGATCACGCTGGGCAAAGGAAGGTCGTTGAGCGCAACGGGGTCTACATCAGCCCGGAGTTTCAGCAAAAACTGCAAGCTCCCCATGACCATCCCGAACGCATGATGATGGGATTGGACCGCATTGTAAATAGGAGTTCGGTCGAAGGTGATGTCCTCCACCTCGAAATACTCCCTCAGCCGTGCAAGGATGGGATTCGGATTGCGGGTGCCGTCTTTCAAGAAAAACAGTCGGTGAATGGGCAAAATCCTCAAATCATCGCCGCAAAGATTGGTAAGGTACATCATGTGGTAATGCACGAAACTGTCTTCAGGCAGGCTCTTTCCCTCGGTCAACCATTTGTCCCTCAGTGCAATCGATGAACCAAGCCGGTGGTGTCCATCTGCCAAATACACCTTTTTGCAGGCCAAGCTCGACTGAAAGCGAAGGATGTCTCGACGGTCTTGGATTACCGCCATTTTGTTGATGACACCCTGATAGTCGATGTATTGGTACACGGGATGCTCCATGTACAGGTCCATGATTTTTTCCAATTCAAACTCAGGGTCTTCGTACAGTCCGTGAGTCGGGGCAGTATTCAGAAGCGTTTTTTCAAGGAGTCGGGTTCTTTCTGCCACAGAAGCCGAAAGGGTGCCTTCATGTTGGATGATTTCCGTCCCGGAATTTTGGCCCGGCTGTTGCATGCGCACCAATGAGATGAACCCCTTGCGAACATACTTTTTGTCCTCCCCGAACAAGGAAAACTCTTGGTAGTACACGTAGATGCCCGGCAACGGGTCTTGACGAAGAATGCCCCGGGATTTCCATTCTTGCAATTTCTGCAAAGCCGAATCATCGGTTTGTGGAACCGATAAGTGTATTGAATTGCAAGGGCTTTGGTAAAGTTCCTCGAGCTGGTCGGGACTCACCACATCAAACAATGGCGAAAAGTTGCCGGCAGCCTCGCCGCAGGCCAAATCATCGTATCTCCAAGCTCGAAAAGGTCGAATGTGGGGCATCGGCGTAAATTTAGGGGAAATTCTTAAGAGGTCTGTCCGTTTCCTTTTGCTTCCTCAAGGGCGAAGTGGAAGGTACTTGGCAACAAAATTCTCAACAATTCCTATCTTGAAGGTGAATCAAACATTGAGCATGATGCACTTCCTTCGGTTTTGGGCTTGCGTTTCGTTGTGGGTACTGCCTGCCATGGGCTTGAAAGCCGTCACCTACGTATACTTCCAAAACAACACGACCTTGGACTTCGATGTTTCGGTGGTGCAATACGGGACTCACATCATGTCGGTAGGGGAATGGTCGGGTTATTCCGGAGTAGTGGCTGCTTGGACGCCGGACCGGGAGGTGATGTGGACCAACCGCGATCAGGGTGTGCACAGCGGCGACGATTTTTATTTCGACGTGAGCCTAGCCCATGCCAACGACACTGTCAAGCTCCGCCTGAAGCTCCACGGAAATTTTGTGGGAAGCGATTTGTGGCAAAGTGCAAGTGGCCCAGGTTTTTCTCATCCATGGCATGGCGATAACTTGTTCCACGATCAGGCTTTCATGATGGGAGGCAAATTGTTCAACCTCAAATACACTGCCGAATTCACGGGAGGAGACGACGACGTGCGGTACGCCATCGAAGAGGTGGACCCATGGCCGGTTTTGGGAGGTGGCTCCAACAGCATCGATGTGTTGGCTTACAACGCCTACATGCTCACTCCCCCGATTGCCTATACCGACCAAGCCGAACGTGGGGCTGAATTGGCGGCACACCTTGAGGGATATGATGCCCTTCTGATGAGTGAATTGTTCTACAACGATGTGAGGGATAACATTGTCATCCCCGCCTTGTCACAAGAATACCCTTCCTACACCGCAGTGGTGGATGCTGCCGGCACCCCGGAGGATGGTGGAGTCATGATTTTTTCAAAATGGCCCATCGTGGCATCTACCTTCATCGTCTACGATTCTTGCAGTGGAGACGATTGCTTGGCGGCCAAAGGAGCCATGTATGCCAAAATCAACAAGAATGGCAGGCCTTACCACTTGTTTGCCACACATACCCAAGCGTGGATAACCAACGTTCAGGTGAGGCAAGCCCAGTTCGCCCAATTGCGGGATTTCATCAATGCCCTCAACATCCCTTCCCATGAGGCCGTATTGGTCGGCGGGGATTTGAACGTGGACAGAATCTTGAACAACCAGAATGAGTACAACGACATGTTCACGCTCCTTGATGCAGGGGTTCCCCAGTACCAAGGAAATCCCTATACCTACGATCCCGGATTCAATTTGTATGCCTCCGGCACGGACTATGAGTTTTTGGATTATGTGCTCAACCTCAACGACCATCTTCGCCCCAGCATCGACTCTTTGAATGAAGTCCGGATTTTTCGCTCCCAAGCAGATGCCATGTGGGGCAATTTCGATTTAAGCGACCATTTTGGTGTTTATGGGCATTTTGTGTACCCACTCAATCCAGTTTCTGTCGACCGTCCGAAACTTTCTACCACGGTCACTGCGCTTCCCTCATGCTTCCAGGCCAATATGCAATTCTTGGTGAATTTGGCAGAACCCTCCAAAGTCAAGTTGCAAGTTTGGACGGTGGATGGGTTGCTTGTCAGGGAAATGGACCGCGGACAATTGGGTTCAGGTAATCATCGGATAGAATTGCCGGATGCCCAAAATCTACCATCTGGCTTGTACCTTTGGACCTTTTCCGGTTCTGGGGTGAATTTGGCGGGGAAATTGATGAAGCGCTGATTCAAGTGAGCATTCCTCTAGTGGCAACAGGACCCTTGGATTGGCTTAGAATGATTCCGTGGCATTTTTGCAACTTTACCGAGACATGAAAAGAATTTTATCCTTGTTGTTGGTCTGGGTTGGGTTGTCTATGCCTCAATTGAAAGCAGACTCCTCCCATTTACCTGATACTTTGAGCCCACAGGCAAGGGTCTGTTTGCTCACATGTGCCCCCGGGGCTGAATTGTATTCCATTTTCGGCCACAGCAGCATCCGGATTTTTGACCCTGCTCAGCGGCTGGATTGGGTGTTCAATTTCGGCACATTCGATTTCGATACCCCCAATTTTGCATTGAAGTTCGCTCGGGGAAAGCTGGAATATTATCTGTTGAGTTACTCCATGCGCGGCTTCATGCGGGAGTACCAAGCCGACTCGCGGACGGTCAGGGAGCAGGTCCTGAATTTGGACGCACAACAGAGGGAAGCGATTTTGAAAACGCTCAAGGCGAACGAGAGGCCTGAAAATCGGTTTTACAAGTATGATTTCTTTTTCGACAACTGCTCAAGCCGGGAGCGGGACATCCTGCAACAAGTTTTGGGGAACTCTGTTACGTTTCAATCGCCTTCAGGGGTGGATTATGGGTCTTACCGAAGCCTCATCACGCCCTACATGGAGCAAATTCCTTGGACCGCATTTGGGATTCATTTGATGTTGGGAACCCCTGCTGATCAAATCGCGGGAGTAAAGGGGGCAGTGTTTCTTCCGGATCATCTCCATGATATTTTTGGTGCTTCCAAGGTTAAGACCCCTTTGGGCGAAAGCCCATTGGTTTTGGAGGAAAAAGTTTTGCTGCAAGCAGAGCCAGTCATCCCACCCTCCGGTTGGTTCACCCCATGGGTAGTATTGGGATTGGTTTCATTGACTGGGTTGGGAATCTACTTTTTACCCGTCAGATTCAGTGCTCTAATGCAGGTGTTCGACTCCATTCTGTTTGGTGTGGTTGGCCTCTTGGGGTGTTTGATGCTGACTTTTTGGTTGGCGACCGACCATCAGGCCACCTATGGAAATCTGAATCTCATGTGGGCACTGCCTTCCCATTTGTTCCTGTCAATTGGGGTTTGGATCAAAAGATGGCAGCCAGCGGTGCGGGCCTATTCGAAATTCGGGATGGTATCCATGCTGCTATTCCTGCTAGGCGCTTGGGTTTTGCCACAAGGATTTCCCGGGCCGATTTTCCCTTTGGTGGCCATGATGGCATTTAGGCTCTACACTCGATTGGGGCTCCCAAAGTCTTGAGGAATTTTTAGCCGTTGATGACAACGGTTTTCTTTTGCTTTTTGCCCTTGGTTCTGGATCTGACAATCCAAAACAATCCACCCGCCGCCAACAGTCCGATGCCAGCATAAAGGGCCATGCGCATCGTACGCTCCGATTTCTTGGCGGCCACCAGGTCTTCGCGTTTCAAGCCCAATCCATTGATGGCCTTGTTGTACTTGGGGGTTTGGTCTTGCTTGATTTCAGGAAATGCTGCCATGATGTCGTCCTTGAACAAGGCATTGGTTTTTTCCATCATCACCCGCGTAGAACTGTCGCTTTCGGTGTAATTGATTTCGTTCAACTCAAGTTCCAACTCCGTGAACTTTGTTTTTTTGCCTTCGTATTCGCCTTCAACCATGTCGAGGGTGAGCGTCGAATAGGGAAGCCCTTTGTGAAGCACGTACACACGGCGACGGTTTTGGGTGATTTTCACAGTGGGGTACAGACTTTCCGCATCGATTTTCACTGTGGCCAATTGGTCGACCACGTCTTGTCGATAGGCTTTCTCCACAATACCCAAGAGGGGATGGTAGTCCCATTTTTCGGATTTTTTATCCAAATGCTCGATGGGGTACTTCACCTCGCCGCGGCTCAATTCATTTTGGTTGATGTCGTTCAGTTTGATTTGAAGCAGTTCACGACCGTTTTTGCGGTTTTCTTCGTCTGTCAAGACGGTACGCGTACGGTGTCTGACCCCGCTTTGGCCTTCTAAAAGTTGAAAATCGTCATTGTCGTAATACTGGTCTACGAAAATATCCTCCGCCGTGGTGCTCGAAAAAGCTGAATCGATGGCGAGCAACTTGGAAAGGTCCTTGTGGAAGTTTTGCTCCATATATTCCCAGACCTTCTCGGTGATGGCATCCGGCACGCTCAATTTTGCCTCATTTTCAACCCTCATTTTGTCAAAGCCGGAAGCATCAAACTCGGTTTGTGCATAGGAAAAGTGCACAAATGCGCACAGGATCGCTCCTACTAAAGTCGCTTGAACAAGAGCTTGGAGGGAATAATGGTGTTTCATGAGGTTTTCAGGGTGAAACAATGGACCTAAAATGCGCTCGGGAGCAATTCCAAAAGCCATCAAAAATACACCCGAATTTCAAAAAGGGTAAATCCTTGTTAACTTAGCGGGCCTTAGTTAGGTGCACAACTTTCACAATCCCACAGTATGGAATATTTCGAGCAGTACGTCCAACAGCTCACGCAATCGTTTGAGGAAATCAACTATGTGAATTTCCTTTTGAACCTTGTCATCACAGCAGTTTTGGCTTTTCTGCTGTCGGTATTTTATGTCCGACTCGGAAACAGTGCCAACAATCGGAAGAAATTCGGGCGAATTTTCGTCCCATTGGCCATGACCACCATGCTCATCATTTTCATCGTCAAATCATCTGTGGCGCTCAGTTTGGGTTTGGTTGGGGCCTTGTCCATTGTACGTTTTCGTGCAGCAATCAAAGAGCCTGAAGAGCTTACCTATTTGTTTCTGACCATCGGTTTGGGATTGGCAGCAGGTGCCGATGAAATCATCATTGCCGTGGTTGCCTTTGCGTTCATCACTGCCATTTTGTTCGTTCAAAACTTGATTGCCGGCAAGCGCAGCGTAGGTGGCTCGGATAACATGGTGTTGAATATCAGTACCTCTCTAAAGGATTTGGCAGGGATTTCAGAGCTTCTTTCCGTGCATTTCAGCTTTGTGGACCTGCGTCGATTGGACATTGGAGAAGGCCGGACAGAAGCTTCGTTCAGCGTGGCTGTCAATAAGGTGGAAGACATCATCATCGTTCGGGAAGAGCTGCTCAAGGCCGATCCTAACATGTTGATTTCCTTTGTGGAACAACGCAATCTGGCCATATGATCATCCGAAAGGAGCAAAGTCTAGGCAGCAAATCCAGTCGGCTGAGGGTCATTGCCTTGGTTGTGGGTGTTGTTTCATTGATTCTTTTGTTTGTTCTTTTCAGGAAACCTGCGACTCCTGTCGATGAGGTGTTGTTGGTGGACATGGAGACTACCGTGGAGAAGGATGGTCAGCGTTTTTTTTCGGGTACCCAAGGTTCGACTTTTGCAGGTGGGAGTGCGCAAAGCAAGGAGAAGGCATTGTCAGGTGGCCACTCCGCCAAGGTGTTCAAGGACCATGAGTTTGCGCTGACATACGAGACCAATGAAACCTGGGGCGGTGAAGTCTATGAAGTCACGGTGTGGAGACACAGCACAGAGGGGTTTGGAAATTTGGTGGTAGATGGCGCTTGGGGATATTATGAGATGGCCAAGCCCACCGGGAAAAAGGACTTAAAAGGTTGGGAAGAACTTCAAATCAGGTTCAAGATCCCTGACCATGTCACCAATGGGAAACTGAAGATTTATGTTTGGAACCCCAAACCAGAGCCAGCATACTTCGACGACCTGAGCATCAGGGTAAAAGGCAAAAACAAACTTGGAGCTGCAGAGCCCCAGAAATTAACCGAACGTCCTTCCTCCGTCAATTTGGTCATCGAGCCCAAGGACATGGAGAAGCTCAAGCGAATTAGGCGGGAAGCCATGGAGAAGGGGATTTTGGCCGCCAACGTGGATGCATGGGTCAAGGTCCGGGTAGAAGAAGGAAAGGGGGAGTGGCGTGGCATGGTGAGGCTCAAGGGCGATTGGACCGACCACCTTCAAGGTGACAAATGGAGTTACAGGGTGGCCCTGGACAAAGGACAGTCTTGGCGCAGCATGCGTACATTTTCCTTCCAAAGCCCTCACACCAGAAGCTTTTTGGACGAATGGACCTTCCATCAATGGCTTGAAAAAGAGGATTTGCTCTCACCGCGTTATGATTTTGTAGAGCTCAAAGTGAACGGAATTTCCAAAGGGCTTTATGCTTTCGAAGAGCACTTTGAGCAACAATTGGTGGAATCCAAGCAGCGTCGGGAAGGACCCATCATGAAGTTCAACGAGGAAGGTTTTTGGGAAATCGTTGAACAGAGCTTGGAGGATTTGGCTTGGATAGAAAAAGGAACCCATTATGTGGAGGCTTCCACCATCGATGGGTTCAAACTGAATGCAACTCTGAAAGACAAAAACAAGCGGAAAGAGTTTGAGTTGGCCACCGTCCTGATGGAGGATTACAAAAACGGACGAAAGCAGGTCGGTGAAATATTTGACTTGAATCGCTTGGCCAAATATTACGCCATCGTTGACCTTGCCCAAGCCTTCCAT
>Ga0068872_10000718_pt1 | contig 27825 bp, 22 predicted proteins | sample NOAtaG_7_FD_66441 | JGI IMG/M metagenome (GOLD analysis project Ga0068872, IMG submission 66441) | Freshwater lake microbial communities from Lake Erie, under a cyanobacterial bloom - NOAA_Erie_Diel1S_2200h metaG | ecosystem: Environmental > Aquatic > Freshwater > Lake | place: USA: Ohio, Lake...
CCGTTAAAAACAGCCGTTGCTGCGGACGCCGGAATTATTCTAGAGAAATACAGGAAATAACCTATGATCAAGTAATCCTGGAATCACAATACATTAAGGACATGGGGAATTTATGTGGGTTTTTAATTCCGACCCCCGCCCAAGCTGATTTCTTTCTGCTTTCATGCTAATGAAAGGCAGGAAATCCAGGCACAGCCGCAAGCGTACTTGCAGCCATCAAACCATCAACCTATTTCGTATGAAAAAAGATTCTGTTAACCCATTGTACTTTTTCGCAGGACTAATGCTGTGCACTGGTCTGTCTTTTGCACAGGGAAACGGCAATAAAGTTCCGGTTTGCCACATTCCTCCGGGCAATCCGGCTGAAGCCAAAACCATTTATGTGGGCGCCCCGGCTGTAGCGGCGCATCTTGCCCACGGAGATTTTCAGGGTGATTGCTGGTCGGGCCAGTATGGCGGAACGGTGGAAATGTTCCATCAGGGACTTCAGAACAACGGAACTCCCGTAGCAGCAGACCGCTCAAACCCGGCTGAAGCCCTAGGCGCACCGGATTGCAATAACCAGCCTGGCAGATTCGTATCCCTGGGATTCGGAGGTTACATCATCCTGAAAATGGACGGCGGTATCCTCAACATCCCGGGAAATGACCTGCGCATCTGCGAAACAACCTTCGGAAACAGGACCTGCGCGCAATATCCGGAGTATGCGCGGATCTATGTTTCGCAGGACATGCAAAACTGGACCGATCTGGGCACCATTTGTCAGGACGGCGAGGTGGTGGATATCGCGCCGCTCAACTGGATTTTGTACGTGAAAATTATGGATGAAAGCAATCCTGCCTCATTTGGATCCCAGGTTGTAGACGGATACGATGTAGACGGCGTGCGCCGGATTATGCCACCAGCCGGAAGACAGGCGGTTGCCGGCAATTCAAGTGCCGAAAGCGATTTCTTCTATCCCAACCCGGTGGAAAATGTGATCAGCATGGACCTGAGTTCTGCCCCGGAAGATGCCGCCCTCACCATAAGTCTGGTTGACCTGAAAGGTAAAATCATGAAAAAAACCAGCCTTCTCAAAGATCCGAATCAACCCAGAATCGACGTAGACTGCCGCGACCTTCCGGGAGGTCAGTATATCCTGACCGTGGAAGGTGCCGGCATGAACGAAGTGTTCAGAATATTCAAAAAGTAAGCATTCCTTCTTTGATTACAGAAAGAACCCTGTCGATGGCAGGGTTTTTTCTTTTCCGCAGCTTTCTGCTGAAAATCATTTCATTATTAACAGCATAAATTTTTATGAATTGCCCAGTCTTCTCCAAATTGCAACGCCTAATTTTACATTATGAAAAACCTGTCTGCTCTATCAAAATTTCTGATTGCCTTTCTGATCCATGCAGTGGCAATTATCTTCAGCGCATCTGCAAAGGATTCTCCCGGTGACAACCGTATGTTTTTAGAGGGAAAGAAATTATTGCCCTCCATCACGGAACTGCAGCGCTATTTCCGGGATTCGGATCAGGACGGAAGAGGTAATGCTGCTTCCGATACCCTGGCAGAATCACAGCCTGCAGGTTATGTTTCAGACAGCACCGATTGCGACGACAGCAATCCGCTTCGTTTTCGGAAAACCCCCAAACCATTCATCAGCCTTGCCGGCGGGGGAACAGCCTTCTGCGAAGGTGAAACCGGCATTATCCGGGTAAAATCCCCGGATTCCAGTTTCACTTATGGCTGGAGCACGGGTGCCGAAGGGCTGAATCTCAGTACACAGGAAGTAGACAGCGGGGGCAGTTATTTCGTAACGGCTACAGCAGACTCCGGTTGCCCTGCCGTTTCCGATTCTCTGATACTCACCCAGGTTACACAACTGCCAGTATCAGCATCCATTTTCTTTTCACCATCAAGCACCATCTGCACCGGCACGGCGGTCACCTTTTCACCGAACATCGCCGGAGGCGGAAATGACCCGTTTTATGAGTGGTTTGTAAACAACCTCTTTGTTGAAACTGCGGAAAACTTCACCACGGATTCTCTGAAAGACGGCGACCGTGTTCAGCTGATCCTCACCAGCTCGGCTGGTTGCGGTGTTCCGGTAGTCGCGCTTTCGCAAATCATAACCATGACGGTGGAAGACAGCCTGAAGGCAAATGCCGGAAGCGATACCACCGCCTGTGGTCAGGAGTACCTTCTAAAGGGAAATGCACTCGGTTTCTGGACAAAAATCGGCGGGAATGCCCAGATTCAGGACAGCGCTTCTGCCACCACGCTGGTTTCCGGATTATCCCCTTCCGGCAACCGATTTGTCTGGACCATTTCAGGCGGAACCTGCCCGGAAAGTAAAGACACTGTTGAAATCAATTCCGTAGATCCCACGCTGGCCGATGCCGGTTTCGACCGTATTCTCTGCGCCTCCTCCGGAACCCTGCAGGGCAACGGGGTTCAGGCAGAAGGAATGTGGACCCTGATATCAGGGAGCGTTTCCCTCGAAGATTCCCTGAATCCGAACACTGCTTTCAGCAACCTGGCAGAAGGCAGCTCGGTTCTGGAGTGGAAGATTATGGCCACTCCTTTTTGCCCGGAAACCAGAGATACCGTTGTATTGAACCGGGAGGCAGCACCCTCTCAGGCAGTGGCCGGCAGCGACCAGAGCATTTGCGACAGCAGTGCTCAGCTCACTGCGGTGAATCCGCTTGCCGGTCAGGGCAGCTGGTCTGTTCTGAGCGGAGGGGGAATCATCAGCCGCGCTGATACTTCCGCTACTACCATCAGCGGCCTTCCGGAAGGCGTAACCATCCTTCTCTGGTCGGTGAGCAATGGAATTTGTCCGGCCAGCACCGACAGCCTGCGGCTGGAGGTAGCTTCCCCGAGGGAAGCCAGTGCCGGCTCCGATCAGGTTCTGTGTGATTCAGCTGTTACCCTGGCAGGAAATGATCCGGGTTTCAGCAGCGGAAGCTGGTTCATACTGAGCGGAGCCGGCACGCTGGCCGATTCTTCTCAGCCCAATACCGTGGTTAGTAACCTGGGCATCGGTGAAAACCTGCTGGTCTGGACACTGGAGAACGGGGCCTGCGGTTCCGATCAGGATACCGTAACAATCATCAGGGAACTTTCACCGGGAATTTCCATCGCCGGTGAGGATCTGGCAATCTGCGGGACTTCTGCCCTTCTCAATGCCAATTTCCCGGCCGTGGGTAGTGGAAGCTGGAATGTGATTTCAGGATCTGCAACCCTTTCGGATTCACTCAATCCGCTTGCCCAGCTCAGCGGAACCGAGAACTCGGTTATCCGCCTGGAATGGGTTATCACAAATGGCCTTACCTGCCCTTCTTCCCGCGATACAGTTGAGGTAAGCTGGTTCGGTCCGCCTTCCCAGCCTCAGGCCGGCAGCGACATCAATGCCTGCGGCCCCGATGCTTTTCTGCTTGCGCAGAGTCCGCAGACCGGCTCAGGAAGCTGGAAGGTACTTTCCGGCGGTGCCCAGCTGACGGATTCCCTTTCCCCCGGAACAGCCGTGAGCAACCTGTCGGTGGGAGCCAACAGCTTTGAGTGGCGAGTGCAAAACGGTGCCTGTCCGTCTCTGTCCGATACCGTCAGCATTACCCGCTTCAGCCAAAGCATCGCCCTCGGCCCTGATACCATTCTCTGCAACGGAGAAATCCTGAATCTTAGTCTTTCGGAAGAATTCCAGAATGTCCTCTGGTCGGATGGAAGCAGCGGAAACAGCCTGACGGTTGATTCGGCCGGCCTTTACTTTGTTCAGGCAAATGGTCCGGGCGGCTGCCTGCTTTCCGACAGCATCCAGGTTGGCTACACCATTTGCACCGGTACCGGAAATCAGTTAACCGGCGGACCAGCCATCCGGGTTTTCCCTAATCCTTTCAGCGATGCCTTTGAAATTTCAATAAGCGGAGCACCCGAAAGTCAGATGAATTACCGCCTTACCGGTGTCAATGGTGCCGAAATTCTGAAGGGTGAGTTCCGTACTGCATCAGGTCAGTTTACCAGAAAAATCAATACCGGCAACCTGCCTCCGGGCCTGTATCTGCTTGAAATCAGCAGTCCGGACAAGGTCCTCCGGGAGCGGCTTCAGGTTCGCTAAGGGACAAAAAAATTCAGAAATCTGCACCCCGGATTGTTTTTGCAAAAAACCGAATTCCGGGGAGCAGGTTTTTCATCCAAATAGTTCAACTTTGAAGCCTGAACCCGAAGGAAATTCCTTCCGGTCACAAAAAGTTCAGACTTTATGATTAAATCCATGACCGGCTTCGGTGCCGCACTTGAGGAAGACCACAATGTTTCGGTGAGAGCCGAGGTTAAGTCGCTCAATTCCAAAACACTTGACCTGAGCGTTCGTCTTCCTAGACAGCTCCAGGATAAGGAATTTGAAATCCGTAACATGGTGGCGAAAATACTGGAGCGCGGTAAAGTGCTGATCAGTGCAGAACTGGAATACCAGAGCAAGGCAGGTTCTGCATCACAGCTTAATGCCGAATTGCTGCATTATCATTTCAGCACGGTACTGGAAGAAACCAAAAAATTCCCGGTGGAGATTGATCATTCCCACATCCTGCAATCGGTGTTGCGCATGCCCGAGGTTATGTCCCCGTCCAGCGGCCGGGAGAACCGGGAACAGGAGTGGCTTCTCGTACAGCAAGCCTGCGAAAAGGCAATCCATTCCTGCAATGAATTTCGTATTCTGGAAGGAAGGAACCTGGCAGCCAAGGTGAACGAATACATCGAAAACATCCGATCATTGCTGTTTCAGGTGATAGAACTGGACCCGGAACGAAATGACAACATCCGGCAGCGCCTGGAGGAGAAACTGGGAAGCATCCGTAATGAAGCCAACTTCGACCAGAACCGCTTCGAGCAGGAGATGATTTATTATCTGGAAAAAATGGACATCAGCGAAGAAAAAACCAGGCTTTCTGCGCACCTTGATCATTTTCTGGAGGTAATGGAAAAAGAAGAAAACGCTGGCCGCAAACTTGGCTTTATCGCTCAGGAAATCGGCCGCGAAATCAATACCATCGGATCCAAGGCCAATCATGCCGGCATCCAGAAACTGGTAGTCCTGATGAAGGATGACCTGGAGAAAATCAAAGAACAGGGAATGAACTTTTTATAGTGCTTCTGCCGCCATGGCTGAAGAAATTATCCGCACTGAAATCTGCATTGTAGGTGCCGGCCCGGCCGGTGCTGCTGCCAGCATTTCCCTCAGCAAGGAAGGAATCCGGCACATCGTTGCCGATGCTGCCGTTTTTCCCCGGCACAAACCCTGCGGAGACATCCTTACAAGCGGCGTTCTTCGTGCGCTCCGCCGCCTGAATCCGGAAATTCTGACCCGGCTCAAAGAAATGAATTTACTGGCACCGGTCTGGAAAACGAAGGTCTTCCCTCCGAACGGAAAGCCCATTTCACTGGACTTTCTACCCCTGGATGGTGAAGAAGGACAGGCCAGTTGCTATTCCGTTTCCCGGTATGACCTGGACCTTGTTCTGGTAAATTTGATTAAAGCAAGCCCTTTTGCTGTTTTCCGGGAAAACTGCCGCATCAAAGCTGCCGTCCAAACGCAAGGCTGCATGCGGCTTGAAACGGAAGATGGCCCGGTAATCGAAGCCGGCATGGTCATTTTTGCCACAGGTTCCGGAAGCAGTATTCTGAATGCACTGGGGCACCCGGCCGCCAGGGAGGAAACCGCTGTCGGCATCCGGGCACATTACGAAGGCGTAAAGTGGGACCCTTCGGTCACTGGTTTGTTCCTGCATCCTGAATGCATGCCGGGCGGCCTGTACCTGACTCCCCTGCCCGGTGGAAAGTGCAATGTCAACCTGGTGATTTCCCTGGAAAAAGTCCGGAAAGAAAAGCTGCAGCTCAGGGAAAAAATGGAAGAACTTCTCCGGAGCATCCCCGCGCTGAAAGAGGCATTTTCAGCGGCCAGAAAGACCGGAAATCCCGAGGGCTCGAAGCTTTACCTTGGAACAAAACCGAGGAAAGTATCCGGGGAGCGCTATCTGCTGGCCGGAGATGCCGCAGGCCTCATAGAATTTTTCTCAGGAAACGGAATTCCACAAGCCTATGCCAGTGGTGAAATCGCCGCCGGGATAGCGGCGACGACATGTAAAGAGCGTGATTTCAGCGCAATGAAACTTAAGCGATACGATGCAGAACTGTACCGGAAAATCAGGACGGATAAAATCGGCGGACAATTGATATTTCCGCTTCTCCACCGGCCGCTGGTCAGCAGGATGGTACTTCGCTTTCTCAACTACCTTTCCTCCAGACCCCGAACCAACGATATGCTCCGAGACCTGCTTTATGCCCGGAATCCAGCGAAAATCCTGCGCAGGCCATCGTTCTACCTTGATTTATTCCGGAGCAAGTAATAAAAGCCTCAGGCGTTTTTACGCCATAATCCTTCCCAGCGCCTTCCGGTGTGCCGAAAGAAAATGATCCTGAAGATCACGGGTGATGGATGTAGCAAAAAACAGGCTTTCAAACTGAGACGGCGGCAGGTAAACGCCCTCTTTCAGCATTTCCCTGAAATAGGCTCCGAAGCGGTTGAGGTCACAGCTTTTCGCATCCTCAAAGTTGCGTACTTCCTTCTCCGTAAAGAAGTAGGTAAGCATGGAGCCTTTCTGGATGATGAAGTGATTTAACCCCATTTCCCGGTCGCAGGCCTGCAGGCCTTCCGCCATATAGCGGCCAGCTTCATCCAGCTGCGGATAAATCTGCGGATTGTTTTTCAGATGGCGCAGCATGGCAAGACCTGCCGCCATAGCCACCGGATTTCCGGAAAGCGTTCCGGCCTGGTAAACCGGACCAAGCGGTGCAACTTTCTCCATTATTTCCCTTCTTCCGCCGTAAGCACCTACCGGAAGCCCGCCTCCGATGATTTTCCCCAAAGTTGTGAGGTCAGGCATAACGCCGGTAATTTCCTGAACTCCGCCCGGGGCAAGGCGGAAGCCGGTCATCACTTCATCAAAAATGAGCAAAACCCCGTGCTGATCGCAGAGGGAACGCAGCCCTTCCAGGTATCCGGGCTGCGGAAGAATCAGACCCATATTCCCCGGAATCGGCTCGATGATCAGGGCAGCGACTTCATCCTTGTTTGCATCCAGCAAAGCCTGAACAGCGGCAAGATCGTTGTATGGTGCTGTAAGAGTATCACCGGCAGTGCCTTTGGTAACACCCGGCGTACCCGGAATGCCGAGAGTAGCAACTCCGCTTCCTGCCGCAATCAGAAAAGAATCTCCATGACCATGAAAACAACCTTCGAACTTGATGATTTTATCTCTTCCTGTAAATCCCCTGGCAACCCGGATGGCGGCCATGGTGGCTTCGGTGCCGGAATTCACCATACGGACCATTTCCACCGAAGGAACCATTTCGCAGATGAGTTCGGCCATTTCAATTTCCCTGAGGGTAGGTGCGCCGAAGGAAAAAGAATCCGGCAGTGCCTCGCGTATGGCCTCCTCAATTTCCGGATGAGCATGACCGAGAATCATGGGCCCCCAGGAATTGATGAAATCCAGGTAGCGGTTGCCATCTTCATCTTCCAGCCAGGCACCCTTTGCACGGCGGATGAAAAGAGGTTTACCGCCAACAGACTTAAAAGCCCTTACAGGCGAATTAACCCCGCCGGGGATGGATTTCTGCGCACGGATAAAAAGGGATTCGCTTCTCGAAGTTTGCATGGGAAGTGGATTATGTCTGATTGAGCCCGCAAAGAAAGCAAAGCCATCAAGAGCACAAGTGAAAAGAAAAAGCTATTTTCCCTCTCAAAGTTTTTTTGCCTGCATTGGCAAAAACCAAACAAAATCCTAGGTTTGCCACGGATTTTCATGCCTGTCCAAACAGCAGCAGAAAGTACAATAAACACACCAAATCAAAACCATTCAATTTTTATCATGTCCCAGACATACAGTTTCTTTCAAAGTGTAGAAAGGAGTTTCGACAAGGCGGCCGGATTCACCAAATGGGATAAAGGTCTCCTGGAACAAATCAAAGCCTGCAACAGCATTTATTCCATGCGCTTCCCTGTAAAAATGGACGATGGAAGAATTGAGGTTATCGAAGCTTACCGTATTCAGCACAGTCAGCACAAAACCCCCTGCAAAGGTGGTATCCGCTTCAGCGATGAAGTAAATCAGGATGAGGTAATGGCACTTTCGGCCTTGATGACCTACAAATGTGCCATCGTAAATGTGCCTTTCGGAGGCGGAAAAGGTGGTATCAAGATTAATCCCAGGAATTACAGTGTTTACGAACTGGAAAAAATCACCCGCCGCTACACAGCTGAGCTGGTTAAGAAAAATTTTATAGGGCCCGGTATCGATGTACCTGCACCGGATTACGGTACTGGCGAAAGAGAAATGGCCTGGATCGTGGATACCTATGCATCCCTGCGTCCGGGTGAAATCGATGCTGCCGGTTGCGTAACCGGAAAACCTGTTTCCCAGGGTGGTGTAACCGGCCGCAGGGAGGCCACCGGACTCGGTGTTTTTTACGGCATCCGGGAAGTTTGCAACATGGAAGATGTGATGGGTCGCCTGGGTCTGAAAACCGGTCTTGCAGGCAAAACCATCGTGGTACAGGGTCTGGGCAATGTGGGTTACCATAGTGCCAAATTCTTCCGCGAAGGAGGTGCAAAAGTGGTAGCCATTGCCGAATACGAAGGTGCCATTTACAAGGCAGACGGCATTAATGAAGAGGAGCTTTTTCAGCACAGAAAAGCTACCGGTTCCATCCTGAATTTTCCCGGAGCCACCAACCTTGCCAAAAATTCCGATGCGCTGGAACTGGAGTGCGATATTCTGATTCCGGCTGCGCTGGAAAATGTAATCAATAAGGACAATGCTCCCCGTGTAAAGGCAAAAATCATTGGCGAAGCCGCAAACGGTCCGCTAACACCCGATGCCGATGACATCCTCAATGCCAAGGGCATACTGGTGGTACCGGATATGTACCTGAACGCCGGTGGAGTTACCGTTAGCTATTTTGAATGGCTGAAAAACCTGAGTCATGTTCGCTATGGCCGCATGGAAAAGCGCTTCCGCGAAAACAAAAACATGCACATACTGGAGCAGCTGGAAGAGCTTACAGGCAAACGCGTGAGCGAAGAAGAAAGAAAAATCATTCTGAAGGGTGCCGAGGAAGTAAACCTTGTACACAGCGGTCTGGAAGAAACCATGATTGCCGCCACCCGGGAAATCATGGACATCTGGAGGGCCAACCCCCAGATTCCGGATATGCGTACCGCAGCCTATGTGTCTGCCATCAACAAGGTTGCCACCAGCTACATGGAGCTTGGAATTTTCCCATGATTGTTTCAATATTTCAAAAAACAAGAGGCCACCTTCGGGTGGCTTTTTTGTTGGATTTTCTCCGATCTTTTGACGGAATGCCGGGGTGCGGGATGCAGGACCTCCCAACTTTTGCCACACATGGACATAGCCCCCGTTTTTTCACTCCCAATCCCTTCATTTTCCGTTGGTTATGCGATGTTCCGGCGGTAATTGCCTTTACGGCAGAAAATTTTTTTTCAGAAAAACCAGCCCCTGTAAATTGTGTTTTTGACCCTTTTTGAGAGGATTGTGGGGGAAAATGTAAAAAAGTGGAGGAAAGTGGTAGAAATTTCAATTTCACTTTCTACTTTTGACCCTGTCCTGTCGTATCTCCGGATACGGCCGGGAAGAAGGAATCTATGGCAACATTTTCAGGCACATACGAATGCAAGATGGACGCAAAGGGGCGAATTGTTCTCCCTTCGCGGCTCAAGGCAAGGTTGCCTGACAGCTCCGACCAGCGAATTGTAATTCTTCTCGGATTTCAGCGCTGTCTTACAGTTTATGCCATGACCGAGTGGGAGGAAAAACTGAAGGCATTTGCGGATGTTTCGGAATACGATGAGGAAGGTCAGCAGTTTATCCGGAATTACACTTACGGAATGAGCGAAGAAATCCTGGATGCCCAGGGGCGATTTTCGCTCAACAAGACCCTGATTGCCTATGCCGGACTTGGCAGCGATGTAGTGCTTGCCGGTGTCGGAAACCGGGTAGAAATCTGGAGTGCCGCCGAATACCAGCGAACCCTCACCCCACTCAACGAGCGGGCAGGATTGCAGGCTATTGCCAGAGGATTATTTGATAACAAAAAACCCGGACCAGGGGCTCAATGAAGTCATGTACCATAAGCCGGTCATGCTTCAAGAGTCGCTGGAAGGATTAAATATTCAACCCGGTGGCATCTACCTCGATGTTACCTACGGCGGAGGAGGTCACAGTAAGGCCATCCTCAGTCAGCTGAAGGAAGGCACCCTGTATGCCTTTGATCAGGATGAAGATGCGGAAGCACAGAATTCCGGCCATCCGAACCTGGTTTTTACAAGGGCCAACTTTCGCTTCGCCGAACACTATATGAAACTCTACCGGGCCGGCCGGGCTCAGGGAATTCTGGCCGATCTGGGAATTTCGTCGCATCAGATCGACGAGCCTGCACGGGGCTTCAGTACCCGGGGCGAAGGCCCGCTCGATATGCGGATGGATGTTCGTCAGGAACTCACAGCCGCCGATGTGGTGAACAACTACTCTGAAGCCGAACTGCACAGGATTCTGGGCATGTACGGCGAACTGAAAAATGCAAGGACCCTTGCCTCCGCTATTGTGAAGGCCAGAGTCAGGCAAAGCATCAGAACCACCGAAGAACTGAAAAAAGTGCTGGCCCCGTTTGCGCCAAAGGGAAAGGAATTCAAGTACCAGGCGCAGGTGTTTCAGGCGCTTCGCATCGAAGTTAACCAGGAATTGAAAGCCCTGGAAGAGCTTCTGGAGCAGAGCAGCCGGATTCTCGCACCGGGCGGAAGGCTGGTGGTAATGAGTTACCACTCGCTCGAAGACCGGATGGTAAAGCACTTTATCCAGACAGGCAACCTGGAAGGCAAACCGGAAAAGGACCTGTATGGAAACCTGCTCAGGCCTTTTGAGCCCCTGACACGAAAACCTCTGGAGGCATCAGCCGAAGAGGTAGCCCTAAATCCAAGGGCCAGGAGTGCCAGACTCAGAATCGGAGTGAGAACTGAATACAATAAACCAAAAACCGAAGCCAGACCGAAAGGCAAAAGCTGAGGCAAAAAAATAAAGAACCGCTCATGGCAGCAAACACATACAAAAACCCGGTCAGCGAAAACACCAGTTCCGCGGCCGAAAGAAGCGGCCCCGCCGTACTTCTTCCCTGGCTGGAAGGAAGTCTTTCCCTGGCTGAGTTTTTCCGCGATGGCATACCAGCCCGTTATCTACCGAAAATTGCCTTTTCATTCTTTCTCTGCCTGCTCTACATCGGAATCAGCCATCAGAGCAACCGTACCATTCAGCATCTGAACAAGTCGAAAACACTCCTGGAAGACCTTCGGGTTAATTACACCACCCAGAAGGCAGAACTGATGTACAGAAGCAAGCAGTCGGAAATGGCGAAAATGGTTTCACCCATGGGACTGGAAGAAAGTGAAACACCCCCACAGAAAATCAGCCTGAAAGAGGAATAATGGAAAAGGGGCAGAAAAACGTTAAAAAGTCTATTCTGGTCAGGGTACGCCTCGTATTCCTGATTGGTGTGCTTTTTGCGTTTGCCATCGCCTACCGCATCATTCATATTCAGTATGTGGATGGTGATGAGTGGAGAGCCAAATCCAATTCCTTCACCAAAAAAGAAATCAAGGCCAACCGGGGCAACATTTATGCAGACGATGGTTCCCTGCTGGCTACATCCCTCCCCCTCTATCGCCTCGGCTTCGACCCCTCTGTTTCAAGAAAGGATAAAAAGCTCGCTGAAATTTTTGACAAAGGCGTTGATTCACTTGCCCTTCTTCTATCGGCGAAATTCGGCACCTATAGCCGGCAGCAGTACAAAAACCTCCTTATTGATGCCCATAAGGGAACTAAAAAATTCATATACCTGAGCCGGGGTTACAACCTTACCTACCGCGACCAGGTAGAACTGATGAAGTGGCCCATTTTCCGGGAAGGAAAAAACAGGGGCGGTGTGGTTTTTGAGAAAATCTACAAGCGCTTTCATCCCTTTAAAGAGCTGGCTTTCCGGACGGTAGGCTTTGTAAATGAAAAATCATCCGGCTCCGGCCTGGAAGTGAGTTTCAACCAGATGCTGGCTGGAATGAACGGGCAGGCAACCTACCAGAAGCTGGCCGGCGGAATTACCAGACCGATTTTTGATGGTACCGAAATCCGCCCTGTGGATGGCCATGATGTGTATTCCACTCTGAATGTGAACATTCAGGATGTGGCTGAAGCATCCCTCCTGAACGCCCTTACCAGCTACCAGGCCAAATTCGGATGCGTGGTGGTAATGGAAGTAAAAACCGGCGAGGTGAAGGCCATGGCAAATCTGGGTCTGAAAGACGGTGCCTACACTGAGAATTTCAATTATGCAGTAGCCCTCAATCATTATCCCGGCTCTACCTTCAAACTGGCCTCCTACATGGCGTTGATTGAAGACGGAAAACTAAGTCTGCGCGATACCATCAACACCGGAAACGGCCGCTGGACCATTGGCAGACAGACCATCACCGAAGCCAAGGGACATGCCTACGGAAGCCTTTCAGTGAAAGACGCTTTTGCCAAAAGCTCCAATATTGCCGTTTCAAAAATGGTGGTAAAGCACTTCAAGGCCCGTCCGGAGAAATACCTGCAATACATCACCAACTTCGGGCTGTCTGAACCGCTCAACTTCCAGCTTCGTGGTGCTGAAAGACCTTTCTTCCGCAGCCCGGGAGATAAAAAACACTGGAATGATGCTGCACTTGCCAAGATGTCTTTCGGGTATGAAAGCCAGATCAGTCCCCTTCAAACCCTGGCGTTTTACAATGCCGTGGCCAATGGCGGGAAAATGATCCAGCCCATCATCGTGAAAGAAATCAAAAACAACGACCAGCTGATCAGTAAGTTCGAACCCCGTGTAATCCGCGAGAAAATCTGCTCAGATGAAACAATCGCTGCCGTCCGCGAAATGCTCGAAGCGGTAGTGGAACATCCGAAGGGAACCGCCCATAAAATCCAGAGCCCCCTGTACCGTATTGCCGGCAAAACCGGAACTGCCCACAAATTCCAGGATGGTCACTGGATCAGTAATGCCTATTACACCTCATTCGCCGGGTATTTTCCGGCCGACAATCCGAAGTACTCTGCCATCGTCATCATCGACAGCCCGAAATTTGGCCTGATGGCCGGCGATGCAGCTGCCCCCGTTTTTCGGGACATTGCTGACAAAATTTATGCCGGCGATGTGGAAATGCACCGGATGCTGGCAGAAAAAACAGCTGCAGAAGATGTTCCCGGTGTAGCTGCCGGGAAATTTGAAGACCTGCACGAGGTTTGCAACCGTCTGGGCGTTAGCAATTACAACAACGATACCGTGCATCCGGAGTGGGTTCTTCCCGGCAGGAATGCAAACAAGGCCATTTACTGGAAAACCAACCGCACCGAATTGGGCGCAGTGCCTGATGTCAAAGGTATGTCTCTGCGCGATGCGCTTTACCTTCTTGAAAATTACGGCTACCGCGTCCGCACTAATAACGGCAGAGGCAAGGTTGTGAACCAGGTTCCGGTGCCGAATCAGACTATTAAAAAGGGAGAAACCATTTATCTCACGCTGGGATGAAAACGGCAGCCGACATACTCGCAGGAATTCAGGTTCTCCGATGGGAGGGTCCGGAAAATACTGTGCTCAGCGGCATTACGGCTGATTCCCGGAAAATAGAACCGGGCTTCGCATTCGTTGCGGTCAAAGGTACCCTCACCGACGGGCATCAGTTTATCCCTGCCGTACTGAATGCCGGAGCAGGTCTGGTGCTTTGCGAGAACATGCCGGATGCGGCGCTCATCAGCTCCTATCCAGCCTGCCTGTTTGTTCAAACAGAAAATGCAGCAAGGGCACTCGGCCAGATGGCCTGCAACTGGTACGGGCATCCGTCCAGAAGCATGAAACTGGTTGCGGTAACCGGTACCAACGGAAAGACAACCACCGCCACTCTTCTGTATCAGCTTTTCCGCGAGCTTGGCTATCGTTGCGGACTTCTTTCCACGGTTGAAAATCAGATTGAAGGCAGGGTACTTCCGGCAACCCATACCACTCCGGATCCGGTAAACCTGAATTCCCTGCTGGCAGAAATGAAAGCTGCCGGCTGCAGCCATGTTTTCATGGAAGCCTCTTCCCATGCTATTCACCAGGAACGCATTGCAGGCCTCGAGTTTGCTGGCGCAGTATTTACCAACATCAGCCACGACCATCTGGATTACCATGGCACTTTCGACAATTATATCGCTGCCAAGAAAAAGCTCTTTGATGAGATTGGCAGCAAGGCCTTCAGCCTGGTAAATGCGGATGACCGCCGCGGAAAGGTGATGGTGCAGAACACGCGTTCAAAGGTGTTCTCCTATTCACTGAGTGCATCTGCCAATTTCCGTGCGAGGGTTTTGTCGGACAGCCTTCAGGGCCTTCAACTGGAAATCAACGGCAGGGAAGTATGGTTCCGCCTGGTTGGAAAATTCAATGCATCCAACCTGCTGGCTGTATATGGCGCTGCAGTGTTGCTTGGTGAAAAGGAAGAAGAAGTTCTTCTGGCCATGTCCGGCCTTCCGCCCGTAAGAGGTCGTTTTGAAAGAATTATGCTCAACAACGGAGCAGTAGCGGTGCTGGATTACGCCCATACACCCGATGCGCTGGTGAATGTACTGCAAACGATTAAAGCAATGCAGGAAAATGGCGAGAAGCTTATAACTGTTGTGGGATGCGGCGGCAACCGCGACAAGGCCAAGCGCCCGGTAATGGCAGAAGCTGCCAGCCGACTCAGCACCCAGGTTTTCCTCACCTCCGACAACCCCAGAGATGAAGAACCTATGACGATTCTTCAGGAAATGCTGGCGGGCGTGCCGCTTTCGGCGAGGCGCAGGGTAGCCCTGATTGAAGACCGCCGCTCAGCCATCCGTGAAGCCATTGCCATGGCTGGCCGCAATGATGTAGTCCTCGTGGCAGGAAAAGGCCACGAAACCTATCAGGAGATTAAGGGAGTAAAGCATCCTTTTGATGACAGGGAAATTATTCTGGAAACGCAAAACCCCGTGCTGAACTGATATGCTTTACTACCTGTTTCAGCAATTGGACCAAACCTTTGATATACCGGGAGCGGGCGTGTTCCGGTACATTTCATTCCGTTCGGTGGCTGCCATCATGGTTTCACTCCTGATCACCATCGTATTCGGTAAACGCCTGATTGAATACCTCCGCCACCGTCAGGTGGGTGAAACCATCCGTGACCTCGGCCTGGAGGGCGAAAAAGCCAAACAGGGAACCCCCACCATGGGCGGCCTCATCATCATAGCTTCCATCCTCATCCCAACCCTCCTTTTTGCCCGGCTCGATAACATCTACATTATTCTGATGCTGGTAGCCACTGTGTGGCTTGGCTTCATTGGTTTTCTGGATGATTACATCAAGGTTTTCCTCAAAAATAAGGAAGGCTTGAAAGGAACTTCGAAGGTGGTTGGTCAGGTTGGTCTCGGATTAATCGTGGGCATGACCCTTTTCTTCCATCCTGATGTAAAAATCAGGGAATATCAGAGCCGGAACCTGGAACTTCAGGTAGGTCCGGACGATGCCTTTGCCCGACGGCTGGAAAATGTGGCCGATGCCTCATTCCGCTATCAGGATGTCAAATCAGCCCTTACCACCATTCCTTTCCTTAAAAACAACGAGCTCGATTACAGCAGCTTTGGAAAAATCGGAAGTGTGGATTTCACCTGGCTGGTCTATGTGCTGGTGGTGATTTTCATCATTACCGCCGTTTCCAACGGTGCCAACATCACCGACGGCATTGATGGCCTGGCTGCAGGAACCTCTGCCATCATCGGATTTACCCTGGGCATCATGGCCTACATTTCCGGCAACACCATTTTCTCCGAGTATCTGGGCATCATGTACATTCCCAACTCCGGTGAACTGGTGATATTCTGCTCAGCCTTTGTGGGAGCCTGCATCGGATTTCTCTGGTACAATACCTACCCCGCTCAGGTTTTTATGGGTGATACCGGCAGTCTGGCCATTGGCGGCATCATTGCTACGCTGGCACTTTCCATCCGGAAAGAACTGCTGATTCCCATCCTGTGCGGCATCTTTTTAATTGAAAACCTGTCGGTTATGATACAGGTTTCCTATTTCAAATACACCAAAAAGAAATACGGCGAAGGAAGAAGAATCTTCAAAATGTCGCCTCTTCACCATCATTATCAGAAATCTGGCTATGCAGAGCCCAAAATCGTGACCCGGTTCTGGATTGTGGGCCTGATGCTGGCAGCCATTACCCTCGGAACATTAAAACTGAGATAAAAACATGTTTGACCTCGTAATCCTCGGAGCAGGTGAAAGCGGAACAGGAGCCGCCCTGCTGGCAAAAGCCAGGGGCTTGCGGGTATTTGTTTCCGATAAAGGCAGCATCGCGGAGGCTAACAGGAAAGAAATGGAGTCAGCCGGAATTCCATTCGAAGAAAATGGCCACAGCGAAGAAGTGATTCTCAGAGCCGCCGAGGTTGTAAAATCACCCGGTATACCGGAAAATCTGCTCCTGATTCAGCAAATCCGTGCCAAAGGAATTCCTGTCATCGATGAACTGGAATTTGCTTTCCGCTACAGCAGGGCAAAATTCATTGGCATCACCGGCAGCAACGGTAAAACAACCACCACCCTCCTTTGCCATCACCTCATGCAGCAATGCGGTTTCCGTGTTGCGCTTGCAGGCAATGTGGGCAAGAGTCTGGCCCGTCAGGTAATAAACGAAAGCGCAGACTGGTATGTGGTTGAAATCAGCTCCTTCCAGCTCGACGGCCTGAAGGATTTCCGGAACCACATCGCCATCCTTACCAACATCACGCCAGACCACCTCGACCGCTACGAATACAAGTTCGAAAACTACATCCGCTCCAAATTCCGGATTATTCAGAATCAGAATCAGGCGGATTATTTCATCACCAGCGGCGAAGATCCGGTTACAAGCCAGGAGCTGATTTCAGCAAAAGTTCCGGGTAAACTATTAAAGGCCGGACTGAACCAGCTCAGCACGCCGGAATTGTATGCCAGCAATTCGGCACTGCATTTTCGTCTTGCGGGACAAACGCCGTGGCAGTTGCCTCTTGCCGAACTCCCGCTTTCCGGCACGCATAACCAGATGAACAGCCTGATGGCAATTGCCGCTGTTTTGCTGGCCGGAGGAATGCCGGAAGCCATCCGGGAAGGAGTTAAATCTTTCCGCAATGCGCCGCACCGATGCGAAACCATTGCTGCCATCAAAGGCATCCGTTTTGTAAACGACAGCAAGGCCACCAATGTGGACTCCGTAAAATATGCCTTCTCTGCCTTTGAAAAGCCCATCGTCTGGATTGCAGGCGGGGTTGACAAAGGCAACGATTACAGTGAACTTGATCAGGCTGTAAAGGAAAAAGTGAAGGCCCTGATTTGCCTGGGCCGTGATAATGAAAAGCTGCAAAAGCACTTTTCACCTATGCTTCCGATAATCCGGGAAACAACCTCTGTAGAGGAGCTGATTTCCATGGCACTGGAGCTTGCTGAAGCAGGCGATACGGTGCTGCTCTCACCGGCCTGTGCCAGCTTCGACCTGTTCCGCAATTACGAAGACCGAGGCGAACAATTCCGGGCTGCCGTTATGGAAGCTGCAAAAAGATTGTCAAACATAAACCAGCCGGTACAATGATAGAGAGAGCAGAACATATCCGGAACTGGCTCAGAACCAACCTGCATGGAGACCCGGTTATTTGGGGAGTAGTAGCAGGTTTGTCGGCACTGAGTATCCTTGCTGTGTATTCGGCCTCGGGTACCCTGGCTTACCGCTACTCAGTGGCCACAGAAAACTACCTTGTAAAGCACAGCTTCCTGGTCATTGCCGGCATGGTCTGTATGTACTATGCCCACAAGGTGGATTACCGCTACTACATCAGCGTTTCCAGGCTTGGCCTTCTGGTATCCATTGCCCTTCTGGTGTTTGCCTACCTTTTCGGACCAAGCATCAACGATTCAAAACGCTGGATTGTGATTCCTATTCTGAATCAGCAGTTTCAGCCCTCCGACCTGGCCAAACTGGCCCTCATCGCCAATGTAGCGGCCATGCTGGCAAGGCGGCAAACCCGCATTACAACTGCCAACTGGACCGAAACACTGCTGCCCATTCTGCTATGGTGCTTTTTCATATGCGGTCTAATCGCCCTTTCCAATATTTCCACAGCTGCCATGCTGCTGGGCGCCTGTCTGCTGCTGATGTTCTTTGGCCGTCTTCCACTCCGCTTTCTTGCCATTCTTCTGATGGTGGGCATGCTGGCCGGAGGAATAGCGATGGCAGTGGGTATGCGCGGGAAAACCGCCATCGCCCGGATTGAGCGATTCCTTGACAGAACAACTTTTGATTATCAGACAGAACAATCCTTTATCGCTATTGCCAACGGCGGTTTGATCGGAAAGGGAATGGGAAAGAGCCACCAGAAGAACTTCCTGCCCCACCCCTACTCTGATTTCATTTATGCCGTTATCATAGAGGAATATGGCATGATCGGAGGCCTCACGGTCCTGTTTCTATATCTTGTCCTGCTCTACAGGGGCATGCTGGCGGTGGCCAGCAGCAACAATGCTTTCGGCGGATTATTGTCGGCCGGACTCAGTTTCCTGCTGGCACTTCAGGCCATGTTCAACATGGCGGTTGCCGTAGGCCTGGTACCGGTTACCGGACAGCCGCTTCCACTTGTTTCCATGGGTGGAACATCCCTGATTTTCACCGGAATTTCCTTCGGCATCATCCTTTCGGTCAGCCGCGGGGAAATCGATCCCCGACTGTCCGGCGGCGTAAAAAATGTTTCACCTCAAACCGGCAATACCTTCCGTGCACAATCCGCCTAGATACATGATTGCCGGCGGAGGAACCGGGGGGCACATTTTCCCTGCTCTCGCCATTGCATCCGGTATTAAGAGCCGGGTACCGGCAGCTGAGCTCCTTTTTGTAGGAGCCCGGGGCCGCATGGAAATGACTCGGGTACCTGAAGCAGGTTATCAGATTGTCGGCCTGCCCATTGCCGGCCTTCAGAGGAAATTCACCTTTTCCAATTTTACGCTTCCCTTCAAGGTTTTCAGCAGCCTGATGCAGGCCATCGGGCTTGTGCGGAGTTTCAAACCCGATGCGGTGGTAGGCGTTGGCGGATATGCCTCCGCACCCCTTCTTCTGGCAGCCCGTATTCTTCGGATTCCATACCTGATTCAGGAGCAGAATTCCTTTGCGGGCCTCACCAACAAACTGCTGGGTTCAAATGCAGCTTCCGTTTGTGTGGCTTTTGAGGGAATGGAAAAATACTTCCCTGCCAGAAAAATTCACCTGACAGGAAATCCTGTCCGCCGGGATTTGCTGGAACAGAACATCAGCCAGTATGAGGCGCAGCTCCATTTCGGACTTCAGCCCGGAAAACCAACCATTCTCGTAATCGGCGGCAGCCTCGGAGCCCGCACCATCAATCAGGCTGTTTCGGCAGCACTGCGCAATTGGAGCGAAAACGGCTGCCAGCTGATCTGGCAAACAGGAACGGCCTGGGCAGCCAAGGCACAGGACCAAATTTCAGGACTTAATAATCCCGGCATGATTACCAGCCCCTTCATCAAGGAAATGAACCTGGCCTATGCTGCCGCGGATGTGGTGGTGAGCCGTGCCGGTGCGCTAAGTCTGGCAGAAATATGCATGGCAGGCAAAGCCAGTATACTCGTACCGAGTCCGAATGTGGCCGAAGATCACCAGACCCGCAATGCAGAGAGCCTTGTGGCAAAGAAAGCGGCACTTCTGATCCGCGACAAAGACGCTGTACAGCGTCTGGAGAAAGCAGTGCTGGACCTGCTTTCCAACCCCGGAGAAATTGAACGAATCGGAATGGCCGCCCACAGCCTCTCCAGACCCGATGCCGGTGAAAAAATTGTTGAACAGTTATTCCGAATCCAGAAATGAAACCGCAGCAGATTGAAGAATTGAATCAGTTCAGACAGGTATATTTCCTGGGAATCGGAGGCATTGGCATGAGTGCCCTGGCCCGCTGGTTTCTGCAACTGGGCATGAGGGTAGGCGGTTATGACAAGACACCAGGTCCTGTGACCGATGCCCTTATTTCAGAAGGCTGCGAAATCTGGTTTGATGAGTCGGTTTCTGCCCTGCCTTCCTGGGTTAGGGACAACAAAGAAAACACCTTGATTGTGCTTACACCCGCCATTCCGGCTTCCCATGCTGGCTGGCATTACCTGAAGGAGGAAGGGTTCGCCATTCAGAAAAGATCACAGGTACTGGGACTTATTTCCCGCTCGCAGTTTACCATTGCAGTGGCCGGAACCCATGGAAAAACAACCACTTCCTCCATGCTGGCCTACCTGCTCACCGAAGCCGGAAAAGGCTGCACTGCTTTCCTCGGCGGCATCACCGTAAACTACAACAGCAATTTCATCCTGAGCGAAAAACCGGCTGAAGAAAGTGTGATGGTGGTAGAGGCCGACGAATTCGACCGTTCCTTCCTGACCCTCTTTCCGGCCATAGCCATTCTGACCAGTACCGATGCCGATCACCTTGATATTTACGGGGATGATGCCAGCATCAAATCGACCTATGCCGAATTCATCGGTCAGATCAGGCGCGAAGGAAAGCTGATTATTCAGGAAGACATCAGCCTTGGATTTGAAACAAGGACAGGTGTGAAAACCATCCGGTACGGAAAATCATCCACAGGCAATTTCTCTGCCGTCAACATCCGGCCTTCCGGTTTCGGATTTGATTTTGAAGTGCAGGAAAATCTTCAGTCGCACGGCAACTTCCACCTGCCAATGCCGGGCTTTCACAATGTAGAAAATGCCCTGGCTGCCATGCTGGTCTGCCGTGAACTTGGCATCAGCTGGGATACACTCCGAAGCATCTTACCCGGCTTCAGAGGTGTGAAGAGGCGATTCGAAAAAGTATTGGAAAATGAAAAGGTGGTGCTGATTGATGATTATGCCCATCATCCTTCTGAAATACAGGCTGCACTCAGCTCCGTCCGTGCGCTTTACCCCAACCGCAAGCTGGGCGTGATATTCCAGCCTCACCTGTTCAGCCGCACCCGTGATTTCGCCCTTGGTTTCAGTCAGGCGCTCAACGACGCAGACCAGTTGTGGCTGCTGGATATTTACCCGGCAAGGGAAAATCCCATTCCGGGCATTACCTCCAAAATCATCCTCGACCGGGTAGACATCAGCGAAAAGAAGTTGCTGAGCAAGGAAAACCTGATTTCCCAGGTTATTGCTTCCGACTGCTCGGTCATCATGGTGATGGGTGCCGGGGACATCGATCGTCTGGTGGCACCGCTGGCAGCCGCCTATCAGCTCTCACATCAAAAAGAAAACGCCGGATGAAAAAGAAGCTGCAGGAAATGACCCGCTTTACATCAGGCAGTTTCTTCGGCCTGCTGAAAGGGATTGCCCTTTTCACCGGACTCATTTTCCTGTGGGGATTTGCCCTGAAAAGGCAGCAGTCAAGGGTGGTTAATTCCATCCGCATCAACATTGAAAACGAGGCGGAAAACCACTTCGTGGATGCAGACGAAATTGAAAAGGCCATTTCGGTCGGACAAAACAACCTGGTTTACATGCGCTGGATGGACAGCGTTTCACTATCAAAACTTGAAAGAAGAGTTGAAAAAATTGAATTCGTTCGCAATGCCGAAGTACAGCTTGACCTGAACGGAAACCTGAAAGTAGATGTGATGCTGGTAAAGCCGGTGGCCAGAATTGTGGCCGGCGGATCAGACCTCGACCGCTACCTGGGTTCGGAAGGAGAAGTACTTCCTACCTCCGAAAAATATGCTTCCAAGGTGATTACCGTAGACGGACCCGGCTCCAGAAAAATGGCCTATGCCGGCTACATGGCCGACAGCAGCTGCCGGGCCATCCTCGATTTGCTCAAATACATACAGGAAGATAAGTTCTGGAAGGCCCAGATTACCCACATGTACATCGCCAAAGACATGCAGGTAAGCCTGTTTACGCAGGTGGGCGGACAGGAAATTGAATTCGGCCCGGCCAGTGACCCGGACCTGAAATTCGAAAAACTCATGGCCTTTTACGAGAAGATTGTTCCATCCCGCGGCTGGAACGCCTACCGGAAGGTCAGTGTGAAATTCCGAAACCAAATTGTTTGTCAGAAAAGCTCATAGAAAAACCAATACCTACTAATTATATGGACAAGGATAAAATCGTCGCTGCGCTCGACATCGGTACCACCAAGATTGTGGCTATGGTGGGCCGAATGAATCAGTTCGGTCGCCTGGAAATCCTCGGAATGGGTAAATGCCAGTCCGACGGAGTCACCCGGGGCCTCATCACCAACATTGACAAAACCACCCAGGGCATTGTGAAGGCCATCGAAGATGCCTCTGTTCAGTCGGGTGTAGACATCAAGCTGGTGAATGTGGGCATTGCCGGTCAGTACATCAAAAGTTCTACCCACAAGGGCAACATCATGCGGGATGACCCGGATGCTGAAATCGGAGTGGAAGATGTGGAACGCCTGACCAACGACATGTACAAGCTGGTGATGCCACCTGGTGTACAGATTATCCATGTAATGCCACAGGATTACACCGTGGATAACGAGCGCCACATCAAGGACCCGGTAGGTATGGTTGGTTCCCGACTTGAGGCTGATTTCCATGTAATCGCAGCAAGAACCGACGCGGTGAGCAACATTCTCCGCTCGGTGCACAAGGCCAATCTGGAGATTGAAAACATCGTACTGGAACCCATCGCCAGTTCCATGGCGGTGCTGATGCAGGAAGAAAAAGAAGCCGGTGTGGTATTGGTTGACATCGGCGGCGGCACAACGGACATTGCCATGTTCTATGAGGGCATCATCCGTCATTCGGCTGTCATTCCTTTCGGCGGTTCCATTGTTACAAACGACATCCGTTCCGGATGCATGCTGCTTCCGCAGGATGCTGAAAAGCTGAAAGTAAAATTTGGTTATGCCATGGCAGCGCAGGCCCAGGCAAATCAGGTGGTTTCCATTCCCGGCCTCAAAAACCGTCCTCCGAAAGAAATTTCAGTGAAAAACCTGGCCTACATCATCGAAGCCAGGATGGAAGAAATCATCGACATCGTACTGAATGAAATTGCAGCATCGGGCTTCCTTGATAAAATGACACAGGGCGTAGTCCTTACCGGGGGCGGAGCACAGCTCAATGCGCTGAAGGAACTTTTTGAAATGCGCACCGGACTTGAATGCCGCCTCGGCTATCCGACAGAACACCTCGGAAAGAGCAAGCTGGAAGCCATGAAAAATCCCATGTATTCCACCGCCATCGGACTGGTCATGGCCGGCTTTCGCAGCGTAGACGACCGGGAAAATCAGTACAATGTGCTGCGCACAACATCCAAATACATCCGGCCGGGAGACAACGGCTTTACCCGCCGTCCGGTTAGCCCTGAACCACCTCCGGTAAAAACCGGCTCAGCCCTCAGCACCATCTTCGAAAAAACGCGGGAACTGCTGGCAAAAGGCATCGACACCTCAGACTTCAAAAATTCTTAATCAATCTTAATCAATTCAAACCGGCTTCGGCCATAAACAAGCAATACTATGGAAGAGAGAGCATATCAGTTTGACCTTACCGTACAGCCCCGGCCCATCATCAAAGTGGTAGGCGTTGGCGGCGGCGGCAGCAATGCCGTAAACTTCATGTACAATCAGGGATTCCGCGATGTGGAATTCGTGGTTTGCAATACCGATTCGCAGGCTTTGCGTACCAGTCCGGTGCCCAATAAAATCCAGCTCGGAGGTAGTTTCCTCGGCGGACTCGGTGCCGGGGCCATTCCTGAAAACGGAAGGGAAGCTGCCAACATCAGCGAAGAAGCCATCCGCGAAGTGCTGGCCGACGGAACCAAAATGGTGTTCATTACGGCAGGTATGGGGGGCGGAACCGGTACGGGAGCAGCTCCTGTCATCGCCAAAATTGCGCGTGAACTCGGCATCCTTACCATTGGCATTGTAACAAAACCCTTCAAATTTGAAGGTCCGCGCAAAAACCAGGCTGCTGAAAACGGCATTGCCGAAATGCGGAAATACTGCGATACCGTCATCGAAATCCTGAATGATAAAATCCGGGAACTTTTCGGTAATCTGGCGATGAATCAGGCATTTGCTCAGGCAGATCATATTCTCTCCACCTCTGCCAAAAGTTTATCGGAAATCATTACCGTACCAGGCCTGATCAATGTGGATTTCAAGGACATTGAAACCACCATGAAGGATTCAGGAACAGCAGTGATGGGCTCTGCCACATCCCGCGGAGATCACCGTGCTACCAAAGCCATTCAGGAAGCAATTTCTTCTCCCCTCCTCAACAACAATGAAATCGAAGGTGCCACCAAGGTACTGCTTGCCATTACCTACGGCCATGCACCCGAACTTACCATGGATGAGTTTGTGGAAATTACCGATTTTCTGGATCAGCGCACCGGGCGCAATGCAGAGGTAATTTTCGGCACCAGCATGGATCCCGAACTGGGCGACAGTATCCGTGTAACCGTTATTGCCACCGGTTTTGAAAAAGAAGCAGCCGCTGCCGCACAGCAGGCAGTGAAGGAATCTCTTCTGGTAAGAGAAGGTCTGCAGCAAACACATTTTGAGGATAGAAGGCCTGTTCAGGAACAGCCTGTTCAGCAGCAGTATATTCCGCCGGTACAGCCAGCTCCTTCCGAACCAGTCCGCACCTGGGCTGAAGAAAGACCCGTGCAGCAGTCACCTGTAAATCCGGCTCCGGCCCCGGTTTATCAGCAGTCTCAGCAAGCAGAACCACCGAAAGAGTACCTGAGCATCGACGGCGAATATCAGCTGGTGTACAAATCCCCACCGGATGTGGAAAGACCGCTGGATGAATTCTCTCAGTTTTCTGCTCAGACACCGCCAGCACCGGCACCTGACAGAACGGCCATTCTGCGCCGAATGAGTCAGGGCAGCATTGCGCGCACCAATTATGATGATCCTGAATTTCTCCGTCAGAATGAGCAGCCTGCTTACCTGAGGAAACAAAATGGCGGCGCTCCATCGCAGGAATCGATGTCGCGTTACACCATGAATGAGAATAACGAAATTCTGAACAACAACCGCTATCTGCACGACAATGTAGACTGAGCGGACTGAGTTCAACGATTTTTAGTCCATAGTTTCAATTTGTGGAAAGCTGTCCTGCAATGCCGGGCAGCTTTTTTTATTGTAAAGGCTTTACACTTTTCTGACTGCATTTCCGGATATTGGCCCTAATATTGAACTTCTAAATTTCTCCATGACATTACACAGGGAAGGAAGGCAGACTTTGCTGCTTGGACTGGTGGTACTTGGCGGATTGCCTTTGCTCACTCATCAGTATTTTGGCCTTGGTGCATTTTTTTACTCCATTTCATTTCTTAGCGGGCTCACCTATCTGCTCCTGCTCAATTTCTTCCGGATACCCGAAAAGAATCTGGTTCAGGATGAAAATCTCATTGTCGCACCCTGCGACGGAAAGGTGGTGGTAATTGAAGAAGTACAGGAAAACGAATACCTGCAGGAAAAGCGCCGGCAGATCAGCATTTTCATGTCTCCGCTGAATGTGCACAACAATGTGAATTCCATTGGTGGCGAGGTAAGCTATTTCAAATACCACCCCGGGAAATATCTGGTGGCCTGGCATCCGAAATCCAGTACCGAAAACGAACGCACATCCTATGCCATCCGGCACGCAAGCGGAAGAGAAATTCTCCAGCGCCAGATAGCCGGTGCGCTGGCAAGACGCATTTGCTGGTATGTGAAGCCCGGCGACCGTGTGCAGCAGGGAAAAGAATACGGCTTCATTAAGTTCGGCTCCAGGGTAGACTTATTCATTCCGCTCGAGGCCGAAGTGCTGGTGCAGCTGGATCAGAAGACTACGGGTGGTGAAACCGTAATTGCCCGCTGGTAATCTTTATTCATTTTCCGGAAATTCCTTTCCGGTACTAAATAAAAAAGGTCTGTTTTTCCGGAGCTGCCAGATGAACTCGCGGAATAATTATATTTTTTTCCGAACAAAATAATATTGTTCGAACCAAAAAAACATAAAAAAAGCAGATTTCCCGCACCGATTCCGTAAAATGAAGACATGTAATATCCTAAAGAATCCGCAAATCATCTGATTACCGAATCTTCATTTCCTGGGCATAAAAGAAACTTTAGTAGAATTAAGCAGACAAAAAGCCATGTGCCTTTCAAAAGAGAAGGAAGATTTTCCTTCTCTTTTTTACCGGAAATCTTTATAAAAACGTAATTCCTGCCATCGTAATCGAATGGCCCATGATGAAGCGAATGCTTTTAAGACCTGCTGTACTTTTGTATCAGAAGGTCGGATTGCATATGCCTCGCACATACAGCCCAAATCCTTCTTACTTTGGTTGAACGATTGATTGGAAATGGCCCGCCGTTGCTTAACGCCGGGTCATTTTTTTTGCATCTCACTTGATATTCAATAGTTTTGCAACAGAAGGCCGCTTGGCAATTTTGCAGGCACTTTCCTATATTTGCCCCAATGCGAAAAGCCATTGATTTCATCAGCCGATCGCTCTCCAATTTTTATGTGGGGACCAGTCTTCTATTTCTTATCTGGATAACTTTTTTTGATGGAAATGATCTGATTACCCTCATTTCCAACAAAATCGACCTGATGAAAACTGAGCGTGAAATCCAGTTCTATCAGGCAAAGGTGGAGGAAGTAACGGCTGAAAAAGACCGCCTCATGGAAAATCCGGATGCGCTCGAACGCTTTGCCCGGGAAAAATTCCTGATGAAAAAAGCGGATGAAGATGTTTTTGTGATTCCACAGGAAAAGGATGAAAACCTGCTGGACAAGCTGATTGGTTTCTGATTATTACAATCTGCAGGAAATCTCCCGGTATTGGAAATACACTGTGAACTTTCGGACCTTGGATGCCAGTTTGGCAAAAAACGCCTGTTCCGTAATCTTAATGCCCGGCTTCAGAATGGAAAAATCCACCTGATTACTGGTCCCAATGGTTCGGGAAAAAGCACCCTGCTCCGCCTGCTTTCTTCTGCCATGGAAACGGAAGAAGGCAGCATCCGCTACACGATTGAGGGCCGCGAACCCGATGAAGAATCGCTGCGGAACGGGATTTCACTGGTAGCGCCCTACCAGGAACTTCCCGAAGAATTCAGCCTAGCCGAACTGATTGCCATGCAGCATCAGTTTCTTCCCGAAGGCTCCGGAAGTATGTACTCAGAACTTACCTCCCGTTTTGGCATGGAAGATAATCTGCATAGAACCCTGAGCAATTTTTCCACAGGCATGAAGCAAAAGGCCCGATTTATACTGGCACTGGGTATGAACCGCCCGGTCTGGTTGCTCGACGAACCTGGTTCCAACCTGGATGTTCCCTCCTGCGCCATCCTGCATGCACTGCTGCAGGAAAACATGCAGCAGCGGCTCATCGTTCTGGCTTCCAACGACCCGGCAGAAATTTCCCTCGGCGAGGTGGCGGTAAGCCTTTGATTCTGAAACAAAAAAAGCCCCGAAGGCCTCTGAAACCTCCGGGGCTTTTATTTGAATATTAATTTTAGGAAAGGCGCTTTTTCAGCTCTGCATCCAGGGCTTCGAGAAACTCCTCGGTGTATAGGTAGTGCTCCCCGTGCTTTACCTTATTGCCGTGAATGCAGACAGCCAGGTCCTTGGTCATCTTGCCTGA
>Ga0068872_10000720_pt1 | contig 27797 bp, 26 predicted proteins | sample NOAtaG_7_FD_66441 | JGI IMG/M metagenome (GOLD analysis project Ga0068872, IMG submission 66441) | Freshwater lake microbial communities from Lake Erie, under a cyanobacterial bloom - NOAA_Erie_Diel1S_2200h metaG | ecosystem: Environmental > Aquatic > Freshwater > Lake | place: USA: Ohio, Lake...
GCCGCCCGTGGCGATGACCGCGTACATGTTGACTCCACCCGGAAAAGGTCGCGCATTCTACTGGCCGACCCCCTGCCGGTCAAACTCCGTGATGCCCCCACGGCCGGCCATCCCCGCCAATCGCGTCAAGGGCTTACCGATGGCCGCAGCGCGCCCGGCTGCAAGGCTTTTCGGGCCCCTGTGCGGCGATTCCGCTAGGATGCGCCGGATGAACGCCCTCCAGACCGTCAAGGAGCTCGTCCGGGACGACCTGGTCGCCGTCGATGCCGTCATCCGCGCCAGCATGAAAAGCGCGGTCCCCCTGGTCGATCAGGTCGCGGAGCACATCATCGCCGGCGGCGGAAAACGCCTGCGGCCGCTGATCGTCCTGCTCGCCGCCCGCGCCTGCGGCTACCGGGGCTCGAGCCATATCGATGCCGCCGCGTTCATCGAGTTCATCCATACCGCGACGCTGCTGCACGACGATGTCGTCGACGGCTCCGAGCGCCGCCGCGGTCGCCACACCGCCAACTCGGTCTATGGCAACTCCGCGAGCGTGTTGGTCGGCGATTTCGTCTACTCGCGCGCCTTCCAGATGATGGCGGCCATCGGCTCGCAGCGCGTGATGGAGATCATGTCCCAGGCGACCAACGTCATCGCCGAGGGCGAGGTCCTGCAGCTGATGAACGCCGGCGATCCGGACACCACCCAGCAGCGCTACCTCGAAGTCATCTACCGCAAGACCGCCAAGCTCTTCGAATCGGGCGCCGAGGTCGCCGCAGTGCTCGCCGGGGCGAGCCCGAGCCAGCAGCGTGCCCTCGCCGAGTACGGCAAGCACCTGGGGACGGCCTACCAGCTCATCGACGACGTGCTCGATTACCAGTCCGACCCCGCCGAGCGCGGCAAGAACCTGGGTGACGACCTCGCCGAGGGCAAGCCCACCCTGCCCCTCATCCACGCCCTGCGGCTCTCCGGGGACGAAGCGGTCAAGCAGATGATCCGCGGCGCCATCGAGCAAGGCGGCCTCGACCAACTCGAGGTCATCGTGGCGACGATTGAATCGACGGGTGCACTTGAGTACACTCGCCGCCTCGCGCAGGACGAGGCCTCGCAAGCGCTGACCGCGCTGCACGCGCTACCCGAAACGCCGTGCAAACAAGGCCTTGCAGCGCTCGCCCGGTTCGCCGTCGAGCGCAGTTCTTGAGATCGGGATGTAGCTCAGCCTGGTAGAGCACTACGTTCGGGACGTAGGAGTCGGAGGTTCAAATCCTCTCATCCCGACCATTTCCCGCCGCGCTCAAGCCCTAGCCAACCGCTCCGCCATCTTCGCGTGCACCGCCTGGATGGCCTTCAGCGGCCGCACCATCACCTTGAACTCCACGATGCGCCCCGCATCGTCCCAACGCAGCATGTCGACGCCGTTCACGAGCACGCCGTCGATCTCGGCCTCGAACTCGAGCACGGCATCGCGCTCACCGACGAGCTCGCGCAGGTATCGGAACGCCGGCGACCCGAACACCGTGAAAGCGGCACCGAGGTAGGCCACCACCAGTGCACGACCGCGTTGGGGCGTATGCACCACCGGCGAGAGGAACACGGCGTCCTCGGTGAAGAGCGGCGGCAGCGCCGCAGGATCACGACCCTGCAGGACACGGTGCCAACGGGCGACCGGGTGGTCTTCGGGCAGGACAGGCGATTGCATCGAGATGGACCCCTCTCGCACCGGGCAAGACCACGACAGCCTGACGGTATTGCTGTCCGGGAGCCGGATTATTGTGCATCATCAGGGAAGCCGTTTCCCTCCCCCCGCTCTCCAGAGGTCCGCCATGTCCAGCACCGCCCATCTTCCCCGGGCTGCGACCTTCGCGGCCACCCTCTCGCTGGCGTGCGCACTGTCGCTCGCCGGCTGTTCACCCGGCGGCTTCGGCCGCGACACGAGCCCGCCCGCGCAGGCAGCCGAGATCGTCAAGACGATGGTCCGCTCGCCGGACAGCTTCAAACGCGCCGGCGGAGAGGTGCTCTGGCAGGGCCAGACCCGCGACGGCCGCCCGGCCTACGTCACGAGCGTTGCCTTCGATTCGCAGAACGGCCTCGGCGCGATGATGCGCGGCTGCATGCTGGTGGCCTTCCACGAGGACGCCGACGGCAAGATCGCCTGGGATCCGATGTGGGGCATCAAGGACTACACCGAAGAAATGCCGATGCTCTGCCAGAAGCACGTGCCGATGGAGATCAAGTCTACGGTCGGCAAGGCCTTCGCCGACCTCAACTTCAAGAAGGGCCAAGCCGAACCTGCCACCTGAGGCGCGCCACGGCCCGGGCACACGCTAGGCGAGCACGCCACGCTCGCGCAGGCGCGGCAGCGTCACCTCGAGCAAGTCACGCGCCTCGGACTCCAAGCGAGCCCGTACCTGCACGGCCTCGGTGAGCACCCGGCCCTCTTGCACCAACCGCTGCCCGAGCCGCGTCAGCGTCGCCTCGGCGTCGCGCGCGAGCGCCACCGCATCCGCCACACCGCCCCGCCAAGCCGCCAGCATCAGCATGGCCGTATAGCCCACCTCCACGCCGCCGCCGGTCGACGGATCGGCGAGCCAAGCCGGCCCGGGGCTGCGCAGCGAGAGCGCGAGCAGCCGATCGTTCAATCTTTGGGCATCCTGCCGGCAGACCCTCGCCATCGCCCCGGCGTCGCAGACCTGCATGGCGATGGTCGGGGATGCGCCGTCCTTGACCCAGTATTCCCGCCGGAAGCGCGTATCCGGCCCAGGCGATGCACCGTCCGCCTGCGCGGCGAACGACAAACCCGCCGACCCCAGCATCGCAGCGACGTCCGCCGGGTGCATCGGCGCCCAATCGCGGTTGAAGAACTCGTGCGCGAGGTAAGCGACGCCCTTGTGGCGGATGGCCCGCAGCTCCGCTTCGATGCCGGGATGCGCCTCGACCAGGTCCGCGTCGCGCAGCACGCGCATCTGCGCATCGCGCAAGGCCGCCTCGATGCGCGCGGCGAGCGGCAGGTCCGGCGGCAGCGCCGCGGCATACGCCACCATCATCTCGCGCAGCGGCAGCATCGGGGCCCAAGCGGGCAGCGCATTGTACGACAGATAGAGCACGCCACCGGGCCGCAACCTGCGCGCGGCGAGGTCGACGATGCAGTCGCGGTTCGCGGCCGACACCCAGCTCCAGACGCCATGCAGGCCGATGAAGTCGAACTGCGGCAGATCATCGCGCGCGCAGTACGACACGAACGGCTCGTCGGACGCCTCGAGCCGGGCCCGGGTGCCCGCGACAAGCGAGCGGACGTTCGCGGAATGCGCCGGCAGCAGGTCCGTCCCCCACCACGCCGCCCGGCCCGCCACGGCATGGATGGCGAGACTGATGCCCTGTCCGAAACCGAGCTCGCAGGCGGTCTCGACCTGCGGGGGCTCGAAGCCCGCCCGGCGCAGCGCCGACTGCATGCGCACCGGATCGAGCTCCGGGTGATAGCCGTAGGTATAGGGGATGTCCTCCACATACCCATCGGCCCCGTTCGCGCTGCGTCGCTCCACGGCGCGCATGGTAACGCCCGGATGCGGTTTTGCGGCATGCTAGCCGCGCGGTCTGGACCGGACCATTTGGATCCTCACGAGCATTTGGAGAAGACGATGAAGCCCGCCTGGATGCTGTTCCTGTCCCTCGCCGCCATCGCGCAGGCCGCAGCCTCGCCCGTGGGCCTCTGGCGCACGATCGACCCCGAGACGCGGGCCGCCGAGTCGCTGGTGCGCATCGTCGAGACGCCCGCAGGGCTGTCCGGCCGCATCGAGCGCGTGCTGGATCCCGCCAAGGCCACGGCGCGCTGCGCGGCCTGCGGCGGCGCGCGCAAGGACCAGCCCGTGCAGGGCATGGCCATCATCGAGGGGGTGCGCCGCCACACCTCGGGACGCCATTGGGACGGCGGCAGCATCCTCGATCCCAAGAACGGCAAGACCTACAAAGTCCGGCTGACGCCGCTCGACGGCGGCAAGCGCCTCGAGGTGCGGGGCATGCTCGGGCCGTTCCATCGGGACCAGTTCTGGGAAAGGGTCGAGTGAACCGCATTACCCACGGCCGTGTGTGGATGACGATCGGCATCACCGCCGCTGCCGCCTATCTTTACGGTCTGGTCGCCGACCTCTACACGCTGCGCCTCGTCACCAAGCCGATCCCGGTGCTGTGCCTCGTCGCTTGGCTCGCGCCGTTCCCGGACGCCGATCACCGACGTATCGCCCTCGCGCTCGGCCTCAGCGCGATCGGCGACCTGCTGCTCGAGTTCGAACCGTCCTTCTTCGTGCCCGGACTCGTCGCCTTCCTCGGCGCGCAAGTCGTCTACATCGTGGCGTTCACGGCCCGCGACCAGCGGCCCCGATGGCTGCTCGCCCTGCCGGCCGCGCTGTTCGGGCTGGGTGCCTTCCTGTGGCTTGCGCCGCACTTGGACGCGCTGCGCGTGCCGGTCGCAGCCTACATCTTCGCGATCTGCCTGATGCTGTGGCGCGCGTGGGCGCTGGTGGGCAGCGACAGACATCCGCCACGGCTCGCGGTGTTGGCGGCGCTCGGCGCGACCGCGTTCGCCTTCAGCGACGTGCTGGTCGCATACAACCGCTTCGTCGCACCGGTCCTCGCGCTGAAGGTGCTGCTGATGGTCCTCTACTGGGGCGCGCAGTGGCTGATCGCGGCGTCGGTCGTCCGCGGCGTGAGCGCGCGCCGATGAGCACCGCGGCACAGGACGACGAAGCCCTCCACGGCCGCAACATCGGCAGCGCCGCCTATCGGCGCTATGTGGTGCTCTCGCTGCTCGCGGTCTATACGCTGAACTTCATCGACCGGCAGCTGCTCGGCGTGATGGCCCAGCCGATCATCGCGCAGTTCGACCTGACGGACACGCAGTATGGCTTCCTGAACGGCCCGCCCTTCGCGATCTTCTACGCCTTGATGGGCATCCCGCTTGCGATGGCGGCGGACCGCTGGAACCGGGTCCGCCTGCTCGCGCTCTGCATCGCGGTCTGGTCGGTGATGACCGCGCTCTGTGGCCTCGCCACGGGCTTCATGTTCCTGCTGATCGCGCGCATCGGCGTCGCCATCGGCGAAGCCGGCTGCACGCCACCCGCCAATTCCATCATCGGCGACTGGTTCCGGCCGCGGGACCGCGGTCGCGCGATCGGCACCTATACGATGGGCGTACCCATCGGCGGGGCGCTGGCGAGCTTCATCGGCGGGCCCGTCGCGCAGCTCTCCGACGATCGCGTGCGGGAACTGCTCGGGATCTTCGGCCTTGCAGGCCTCCCGGAGGCCCTGCAGTGGGGCGAGGGTTTCGGGTGGCGCTTCGTGTTCCTCGCGTTGGGCATTCCCGGGATACTGGTGGCCTTGGTCGTGCTGCTGACCTTGCGCGAACCGCCGCGCGGCGCGAGCGACCCGCCCGGCGCGCCGCGGCAGGACAAGGCAGGCCTCGGCGAGACGTTGCGGTTGCTGCGGGGCAAGCCCAGCTTTTGGGTGATGTGTGCCGGGGCGGCGCTGACCGCATTGGTCGGCTTCGGACATTTCGCCTTCCAGGCGCCGATGATGCAGCGCCTGCACGGCATGCCGCCCGGCGAGTTCGCGCTGCGGTTCGGCGGTCCGATCGCCCTCGCCGCAGCGTGCGGCACGTGGCTGGGCGGCTACTTGAGCGACCGACTCGCGCCACGCTCGCCGACCGCGATCGCGTGGCTCCCGGCCGCCGCCCTCGTCATCGCCACGCCGTTCTACCTCGCGGCCTTCCATGCGCCGGGCGACCGGCACGGGCTCGCTTTCATGCTGTGGCTGGTGGCAGCGGTGGTGCATTACTCCTACGCGAGCGCGCAGTTCACGATCAGCCAATCGCTCGTCCCCTCGCGCTCGAGGGCCTCGACCATCGCGATCGTGCTGCTCTGCATCGCCCTCGTCGGCAACGGCCTCGGCCCGCAGCTGGTCGGGCTGCTGAGCGACGGTTTCATGGCGCAGGCGTTGCGGGACTCGGCAGCAGGCAGCGCGCTCGACACCGCCACCTGCCGCGCCCGGGACCTCTCGGCGCTCGCGCCGGAGCTGCGCGACATCTGCGCGCGCGCGTACGGGCTCGGGCTGCAACGCGCGATGACCGCGACGACGCTGGTGTTCCTGCCGGCGGCCGCCTGCTATTGGCTAGCCTCCCGATGGCTGCCTCGGGACCTCGCGGCGGCTCAGTCGAAGGACTGACGCAGGTCCACCAATACCTGGTCCTCGCCGTCGATGCGGATCAGGCCGCGCCGCGGGAATTCGAGGTCCAGGATCACGTAGATGGCGAGCGCCATGATGCCGGCGAACGCCAAGCGGTGCATCCAGTTCGGGTTGCGGCTGGGACCGATCGAGTAACCGAAGAGCATCGAACCCACGGCGCAGAGCACGCCGAGCAGCAAGTAAATGGCGAGCGGCGGATGGTTGCGGGTCGCCGTGTTGCGCGTGGTCACGATGTCGAACATCGCGTTGAGCGACGGCAACAGCACTTGGGCCGCGCCCGGCGAGGCTTCGGGCTTGCGGACCCCTGCCACGGCCAACTGCCAGATCTCGCCCTGCAGGCGCTGCGCCGCGGCGGACTTGGCCACCGTGGACGCCTCGTCGCGGACCCGTTCGTAGGCCGCGATGCGCAGGTCGGTGTAGCGACGGAACAGGTCGCGCATCGCGGGCTGGTCGGCGGGCGGCAGCAGGTCGATGCGCAGCCACGCCGTGCCGATGTCGTTGGCCTCCTGGGTGATCAGGTGGCGGCGCTCCTCGAAGCGCGAGGCCGCACCCGAGAACGTGAACGCGATCAGCAGACCGAGCAAGGCGAAGATCGCACCCTCGGCGGCGCCGAGGCCATCGGCGAACGAGTCCTTGTCCGTGGCGTATCGGTGCCGGCCCATGCGCCGCCCGACCTCCACGGACAACATCATGACCACGAACAGGCCGACGGCCACCAGCGATCCCATCTGTGCAAGGCTCAGGTCCATGCGGGCATCCTAACGGGTCACTCGGCGGTGCTACCATCCGAACCATGAAAATCGCAGTCCACGCGCCGGCGGCCGCGCTTGCCGCCACCCTGCTCGCCCTCGCCTCGGCCTTGGTGTCGCCCACGGTCGCAGCCGCGGGCGTCGCCGCCCTGTCCGACAAGGACAGCGTCGCCGGCCTCAAGGCCGCGCTCGGCCAGGGCACGGACCGCGCGGTCTCCATGCTCGGTGTCACCGACGGTTTCCTCGGCAACCCGAAGGTGCGCATCCCGCTGCCGCCCGCCCTCGCCAAGGGCGAGCGCGCGTTCAAGATGCTGGGTCTCGACAAGCAGGCGAGTTCGCTCGTGACCGCGATGAACCGCGCTGCGGAGGCCGCAGTGCCGGAGGCGCGGACGCTGCTGGTGGACTCGGTCAAGCAGATGACCTTCGATGACGCGCGCCAGATCCTCACCGGTGGCGACGACGCGGCGACGCAGTATTTCCGCCGCACCTCCTATGACAAGCTCTCGGCGCGCTTCCTGCCGATCGTCAAGCAGACCACCGACCAGACCGAGCTCGCACAGCAATACAACCAGTTCGCAGGACAGGCCGCACGCTTCGGCGCGATCGACGCGCGCGACGCCAAGGTCGAGGACTATGTGACCCGCAAGGCCTTGGACGGCCTCTTCACCATGATCGCCGAGGAAGAGCGCGCGATCCGCAAGGATCCGCTCGGCCAGTCGAGCAAGCTGCTGAAGAGCGTCTTCGGCGCCCTGAAGTGAACATGCGGGGGCGATGACGCTCGCGGGCCGACGCTGAGACCCTCTGCGGCGGCGCGCACACGGGTGTCATGCAGGCGGCCGGCGGACGGGGCTAGAATCGTCCGCATGTCTTCCCGACGCAGATTCCTCGGCACCGCACTGGCCGGTGCAGGCCTCGCACTCGTCGCATCCCCGCGGGCCATGGCGATCCGCCCTGCACGCTTCGATCGCGACCCGTTCACCCTCGGCATCGCGTCGGGCTACCCGCGCCCTGATGGCATGGTGTTGTGGACCCGGCTCGCACCCGAGCCGTATGCGCCCGATGGTGGTGCCGGCCGCGATGACTGGGCGCTCAACTTCGAGATCGCCGAAGATCCCGGATTCCGCCGCAAGGTGCAGGCCGGTACGGTGACGGCGGCGGCGGCCGACGGCCACAGCGTGCACCTCGAGGTGTCGCGCCTGCGCCCCGGTCGCGAGTACTTCTACCGGTTCCGCGCCGGTGATGCGACGAGCCCCGTCGGACGCACCTGGACCGCACCGGAGCCCGGCTCTGCGGCGGCGGCGGCGGCGACCCTGCGGGTCGGCATGGCGAGCTGCCAACATTTCGAGCAGGGCCATTTCCATGCGTACCGCGACATGGTCGCGCGCGGCGTCGATCTCGTCCTGCACCTCGGCGACTACATCTACGAAGGCGGCGCGGGCGATGCCGTACGGCGCCACGATCCGGGCGAGTGCATCTCGCTCGAGGATTACCGGCGCCGCTACGCCTGGTACCGCAGCGATGCGGCGCTGCGTGCCGCTCATGCCGCCTGCCCGTGGCTCGTCACCTGGGACGACCACGAGGTCGACAACGACTACGCGGCCGGACAGTCGGAGCACCCCTCCGAGCAAGCGGGCTTCGCCGCGCGCCGTGCCGCCGCCTACCAGGCCTACTGGGAACACATGCCGCTGCCCCGCGCCGCACGCCCGGGCGCAGGCGGCATGCTGCTGCATCGGTCGGTGTCAGTGGGCGATCTCGCGCGCTTCCACATGCTCGACACCCGCCAGTACCGCTCGCCGCAGGCCTGCCCCAAGCCGCCACGGGTCGGCGGATCGCGGGTGTTCGTCGACGAGTGTCCCGCATGGACCGACCCGGAACGCAGCATGCTCGGGCTTGCGCAGGAGCGATGGCTCGATGGCCAACTGCGCGCCTCACGCGCGCGCTGGAACCTCCTGGCGCAGGGCATGGTGTTCACCCTCGTCGATGAGGATCCCGGTCCTCGCGTGCAGCACTGGAACGACAGCTGGGCGGGCTACGGCCCTGCCCGCCAACGCCTGCTCGAGTCCGTCGCCGCGAGCGGCGCCACCAACCCGCTGATCCTGGGCGGCGACATCCATGCGTTCATCGCCGCCGACCAGCGCCTGCGCGCCGGCGACCGCGACACGCCCATCGTCATGAGCGAACTCGTGACCACCTCCATCACCTCGGGACCACCCCCGAAGCGCGTCATGGAGGCCTACCGGCGCGGCGGCGACGACGTGCTGTTCGCCGACGGCGAGCATCGGGGATATCTTTGGTTCGAGCTCGGACCACGACGCATGGAAGCGCGCCTGCAAGGCTACGACTCGGTGCGCCCCGAGTCCGGCGTGGCGGAGCGCACGCTCTTCAGCTGTGCGATCGAGGATGGCCGTCGCGGCCTGCAGGCCTGAGCCGCCGCGACCGCTGCGGCATCCCTTGGAGACCGAACTCAAACTCGCCTTGCCTCCCGCAGCGCTGCCGCGGCTGCGTCGACATCCCTTGTTCCGCAGCGCACATCCGGTCGGCGAGCCGCATTGGCTCGACAACCGTTACTTCGACACTCCGGCGCATCGCCTGGCGGCGCACCATGTCGCGTTGCGCCTGCGGCTCGGCGGCGGTCAGCGCCTCCGTACCGTCAAAGGCTCCTCGCCCTCCGTCGCCGGACTGAGCCGCCGGGCCGAATGGGAGATCACCGCTCCCCGAGGTGTGGCCGACGCCGGTTTCGCCGATGTCGATGATGCCGGCATCCGTCGCCTGCTCGAGCGCCACGCGCACCATCTGCGCGAGGTCTTCTTGACGCGCTTCCGGCGCGAGACCCGACGCCTCGAGCCGCGGCGCGGCGTCAGCATCCTGCTGATGCTCGACCGCGGCCGGATCTCGGCGCAGGGGCACAACGAGCCGATCTGCGAACTCGAGCTCGAACTGGAGCGCGGGCAGCCTGCCGACCTCTTCGAGCTCGCCTCGCGCCTGGCCGTCGACCTGCCGCTGCAGCCCGAGGACCGCTCGAAAGCCGACCGCGGCTACCGCCTCGCCGGCCTCACGCGTCCGGAGCCGATGTCCGCCCCGCTCAGGCGCCGAAAGGCCGCCGACGCACCGGCCATCGAGGCGTTCAAGGCGTCTATGGACGCCGAGATCGGGGAGTGGCGCGCGCTGCTCGGGAAAGATGCGGCGTGCGACACCGGAGAGTTCCTGCATCGCTCGCGGGTGATCCAACGCCGCCTCCGTACGCTGTTGCGGTTGTATGCGCCCGCGCTGCCGCAGCGCTTCGTCGCCGAGTGGGACCGCCGGCTCGCCACCGACGCCCGGCGCTTGGGTGCGGCACGCGAACTCGACGTGCTGTGCTCAACGCTGCAGGAGCAGCCATCGCTCCACCGGTCGGACGCCGGCCGTCGGCTGCGCCAGCATGCCCAAGCGGCACGGGAAGAGGCCTTGGCGGCGGCGCTCGCGGCATCCGGCCCACGCCGTCAGATGTCGACGCTGCTGCAACTGCAGGGCGCGATGCTGCGTCTTCGCGGCGGCGCGTCTGCAGAGGCCACGGCGGCCTCGCTCGTGGCAGAGGGCCTCGATGCGCTTCGGCGTCGGGTGCGCCGCAGGCTGCGCGAGGTGGATGCGGCTGCGCACCCCGGACGCGACCCCCACGTCCTGCACCGGCTGCGCCTCGCCGTGAAGGACCTGCGCAACGCCGCCGTCGCCGCCGCGGCGATCGGCGTGACCACGCGGGACCCGACCCGGATCGGGGCGTTGGCGGACGATCTCGGCGGACTCCAGGACATCGCGGCCGCGCGGCGGCAGCTGCGCGAGTGGGCGAACGCCGATACCCGGCTGGCCTCGCCGATCGCCGACCTCGTCGCCGGCTTGGAGCCGCGCCATCGTCGGCTCCTCGCCCGCGCACTGCGCCGGGCGCGACAGATCTAGCCGGTCGCTCATCCACGATGTCCTGCGTGCCGACCTGCGACTCGGCGTACGCGAACGCTTGCCCCTAGAATGTCGCATGGCATCCATTCCCCGCACCCCCATGCCCCGCGTGGTGATCGCCGCGTCCACGGGCACCGTGTTCGAGTTCTACGATTTCCTGCTCTACGGCAGCCTGGCGATGTTCTTCGGCAGCCTGTTCTTCCCGCCTGGCAACGATACGGCGGCGCTGCTCGCGAGCCTCGCGACCTTCGGGGCCGGCTTCGCGGTGCGGCCGCTCGGCGCCGTGATCTTCGGGCGTCTGGGCGATCGCGTCGGACGCAAGCGCACCTTCCTCGTGACCATCGTCCTGATGGGGCTGTCCACCGCGCTGGTCGGCGTCCTGCCCACCTTCGAGCAGATCGGCTGGTGGGCCCCGGCGCTGCTCGTCACCTTGCGCCTCGTGCAAGGCCTCGCGCTCGGCGGCGAGTTCGGGGGCGCTGCGATCTACATCGCCGAACACTGCGGACCGGAGCGCCGCGGATTCTTCACGAGCTTCATCCAGACCACAGGCTCGCTCGGCCTGCTGCTGTCGCTCGGCGTCATCCTCGTGTGCCGAGCCGCGCTCGGCGAAGAAGCGTTCCGCGAATGGGGCTGGCGCATCCCCTTCCTGCTGTCGGTGCTGCTGCTCGGGCTGTCGGTGTACGTGCGCCTGCAGATCGCCGAATCGCCGTTGTTCGAGGCGATCCGGCAGCGCGGCGAGCTCTCGGGATCGCCCGTCCGGGAGAGCCTGCTGGGCAGCGCCAACCGCGCGCGCATGGGTGCGGCGCTGGTGGTCGCCGCCGCCATGGCGACCAGTTGGTACACCGCGCAGTTCTATTCTCTGGTGTTCCTGCAGACCGCGCTGCAGGTCGACTCCACGACCGCCGCGGCGGTGATCGGCATCGCCGTGCTCGCGGGCCTCGGGCTGTTCGTGCTCGCCGGTGCCTTGTCGGACCGCATCGGTCGCCGGCCCGTCATGCTCGCGGGCATGCTGCTGACCGCACTCGCCGTGATCCCCGCCTACAAGACGATGCTGGGGGTCGGCAACCCCGCGCTCGAGGCCGCACAGCGTGCCTCGCCCGTCACGGTGCATGCCGAACCGACGCGGTTCTCACCGTTCGCCCGCGCCTCGACCCTCGACGATGCCACCCGCGTCCGCGACGCGCTTGCCAAGCGCGGCATCTCGTATGCCAACGCGTCGCCCGCGACCGCGCCCGTTCCAGGCGTCCCGGTGGTGATCCGCATCGGCGGCGCTAACGGTACGACGCTGACCGGCTTCGACCCGGCGCGGCTGGACGCGGCGCTCGCGGCCGCCGGCTACCCCACCGCCTCGGCGGTCCCGCCGCTGCGCACGATCGGCGACCTGCAACCCCTGCACATGACCCTCGTGGCCTGCCTGCTGACGATGATCCTCGGTGCGGCGCTCACCTGCGGACCCGGCGCCGGATGGCTCGCGGAGTTGTTCCCCACACGCATCCGCTACACCTCGTTGTCGGTGCCCTACCACCTCACGAGCGCCTGGTTCGGCGGATTCATGCCGCTCACCGCCGCTTGGCTCGTGGCCCGTTCGGGCGATGTGCTCGCGGGGCTCTGGTACCCCGTCGTGGTGATGGGCATCGCCTTCCTGCTCGCCCTGCGTTGGATGCCGGAGACGCGCGGACAGGCGCTCTAGGACCGGGCGCGGCTGCGGATGGCCCGCCCAAAAAGAAAAGGCCTGCGTCTCCGCAGGCCTTTTCCGTCATCGACGATCCGGTAGGGATCGTGACTGCGACCGCTTACCAGCGACCGCCGCCACCACCGCCGCCGCCGCCGCCGCGGTAGCCACCGCCACCGCCGCCGCCGCTGCCGCCGCGATAGCCACCGCCACCGCCGCCGCTACCGCCGCGGAAGCCGCCGCCGCCACCGCCCGACGGGCGGGGACGATCCTGCGCTTCGTTGACGCGCAGCGGGCGACCGCCCATCGAATAGCCGTTCAGCGCCTGGATCGCGCGCGCGGCGTCTTCCTGGCCCATCTCGACGAAGCCGAAGCCACGCGGACGACCGGTATCACGGTCGACCGGCAGCGACACCGACGTCACTTCACCGTGCTGCGCGAACAGCGTACGGACCGCGGCTTCATCTGCCGAGAACGGCAGGTTGCCAACATAGATTTTCGCCATCTCTGGAAACACTCTCGAAATAAAGAACACACACCGGCCGCAAAGCACACCGACTCTTGGGACATCGGCGACCCGAGGCCACCTGATCGATGTCGATTCGGGGATGCAGACCGGCGCTCGGGCGCCCAGAGATGCAGTCAGAAAGAGCAACGATCGCCGGGGAGTCTAACACAGCCTCCGGTATAGTGCGCCGGCATGGTATCCCCTGCCCCCCCGCGCCCTGACGCCGGCACCGACGGCACCCCGGCGGGGCGACTCGCCGCCCTGCGGCGCATCATCCCGACACTCGCGCCGGGACTGCTGCTCGGCGCCGCCGTCGCCGCCGCGGCGTTCGCCCTGCGCGCCAGCGGCTGGCCGGGGGTGTCGGGGATCTCCCCCCTGATGCTCGCGATCCTCCTCGGCATGGGCGTTCGGAACCTCCTCGGGCGACCCGAGGCGGCCCGGGCGGGTCTCGCCTTCGCGCTGCGTGGCCCCCTGCGCCTCGGCATCGTCCTCTTGGGCCTGCAGGTGACCCTAGGCGAGATCCTCGGCATCGGCGTCGCCGGCCTCGCCCTGCTCGGTTTCGCCCTCGCCAGCACCTTCCTGGTCACGGTGTGGCTCGGTGCCCGAATGGGGGTCGACGCCGGGCTCACCCAACTGTTGGCCGCCGGCACCGGCATCTGTGGCGCCTCGGCGATCGTGGCGACCAACACCGTCACCCGCGCCAGCGACGAAGCGGTCGCCTACGCGCTCGCCACCGTCACGCTCTACGGGACGATCGCGATGTTCGCCTATCCGGTGCTCGCGCCGCTGCTGCCGCTGTCGGCCGAAGGGTACGGCCTGTGGACCGGCGCCTCCGTGCACGAAGTCGCGCAAGTGGTCGCGGCAGGCTTCGCGCGCGGCCAGGAGACGGGCGAGGCCGCGACCGTCGCCAAGCTCGCGCGGGTGCTGATGCTCGCGCCGCTCGTGCTGCTGCTCGGCGCCTGGTTCGCGCGACAGGCCAAGGACGATGGCCGCCCGCGCGGCAAAGCGCCGTTCCCGCTGTTCGTGTTCGGCTTCCTCGGGATGGTGCTGCTCGCAGGCACCGGTTGGATCAGCGACGACGCGCGCGCCCTCTCCAACCTCGCCACTCAGGCCTTGCTCGCGCTCGCGCTCGCCGCCGTCGGCCTCGAGACGGACATCCGGCGGCTCATCGCCCAAGGTTGGCGCCCGTTGGCGCTCGGTGCCCTCGCGACGCTCTGGATCGCGTCCTCGACGCTCGTCCTCACGCTTATCTGGGATCGTTGACGGGATCGTCGACGGTCCGGGGCGCCGCATCGCCCGGGCTGATGAGCTTCATCAACCGCGGCCCGATCCAGCGTTCGATGTCATCCACCAAGGTGAACATCGCCGGGACGACCAGCAAGGTCAGCAACGTCGAGGTGATCAGCCCCCCGATCACCGCGATGCCCATGGGCGCTCGGAACTCCTCGATGCTCAACGCCACCGGCAGCATGCCGGCGACCATCGCCACGGTGGTCATGATGATGGGCCGCGCGCGCTTGTGCCCCGCCTCGACCAAGGCCTCAAGACGGTCCTTGCCGGCGCGGATCTCCTCGATGGCGAAGTCGACCAGGAGGATCGAGTTCTTGCCGACGATGCCCATCAGCATCAGGAAGCCGATAACCACCGGCATCGAGAAGGAGTTGCCGGTCAGCATCAGGGCGATCATGGCGCCGCCCACCGAGAGCGGCAGCGCCGAGAGGATGGTGATGGGTTGGAACACCCGTTGGAAGAGCACCACCAGCACCGCGAACACCATGAGCACGCCCGCCGCGATCGCGAGGGCGAAGTTGCCGAACAATTCCTTGATGAACTCCGCCTGACCGACCTCGACGAGGCGGATGCCGTCCGGCAGCTTGGCGATCTCGGGCAAGGCGTTGACTTGGGCGAGCGCCGGACCGATCTCGATGCCGTTGAGGTCCGATTCGATGATCAGGCGCCGGCTCTGGTTGTAGCGCCGGATCGTCGACGGCCCGCGCCCGAAGGAGATCTCGGCCACGGACTTCAGCGGTACGGTGCCGCCCGAGGCGGTACGTACCGGCAGGTTCTCGAGCGTGGCGAGGTCGCTGCGGGAGCTCTCGAGCAGGCTCACCCGGATCGGGACCTGCCGGTCGGCGAGCGAGAACTTCGCGGCGTTCTGCGGCAGGTCGCCCAAGGTCGCGATGCGGATGGTCTGGCTGATCGATGCCACCGACACGCCGAGCTCGGCGGCCTGGTCGAGCCGCGGTCGCACCAGCACCTCCGGTCGCTCGAGATCGCCGTTGATGCGCGGATCGCGCAGCCCCGGCAGTTTGCGCATGGCCTCGACGGCGGCGCGCGCCGCGGCCTCGAGCTTCACCGGATCCTCGCCCGTCAGGTAGAGGGTGATCGGACGACCGCCGCCGCCGGGCTCGTCGCCCCGGAACGCCACGCGCGCGTCGGGGACCTGTTCGAACAGCGGACGCACCCGCGCCTCCCATTGCTCCTGGGTCAGCTCACGCGCCTTGCGCGGCACGAGCGAGATGTAGAGGGTGGCGGTGCGGACATCGCCGCCGCCGACCGACTCGATGATGTCGGTGACCTCGGGCTGCTTCGCCAGCAAGGCGGCGACCTGGGACGAGATGCGCGCCGTCTCCTCGAGGCGTACGCCCGGCGGCAGCTCGATCGTCACCTGCGAGGCGGCGAAATCGCCGCGCGGATAGAACGACTTCGGGACCGCAGCCAGCAATCCGATCGACACCACGAAGAACAGCGTGCCGCCGACCAGGGTCGCGCGGCGGTGCGCCAAGGCCCAGCGCAGGGCCTCGAGATAGCCCGTCATGAGCGGCCCGTCGGCCGAGCGGATCTCGTCGTGCGGCTTGAGGGTATAGGCGGCGACCAACGGCGTGATCAAGCGCGCCACCAGCAGCGAGAAGAACACGGCCGCCGCGACGGTCAGGCCGAACTGCTTGAAGTACTGTCCGGTGATGCCGCCCATGAAGCTCACCGGCAGGAACACCGCGATGATGGTCGCGGAGGTCGCGACCACGGCGAGCCCGATCTCGTCCGCAGCGTCGATCGCGGCCTGGTATCCCGACTTGCCCATGCGCATGTGCCGCACGATGTTCTCGATCTCGACGATCGCATCGTCCACCAGCACGCCCGCCACCAGCGAGAGCGCCAGCATGCTGATGGAGTTCAGCGTGAAGTCCATCGCGTACATGAACGCGAAGGTCGGGATCGCCGAGAGCGGTATGGCGAGCGCCGAGATCGCGGTGGACCGCCAATCGCGCAGGAACACCAGCACCACGAGCACCGCGAGCACCGAGCCTTCGATCATCGCCGTGAGCGCCGAACGGTAGCTCCGGCGGGTGTTCTCGACGGTGGTGAAGACCCGCGTGATGCTGATGTCGGGGTTCTCGGCCTTGATCGCGGCGATCTCGACCTCGACGCGATCGAGCGTGGCCACATCCGATGCGCCACGCGACTTGGAGACGCCGAACGTCACGGCCGGACGGCCGTTCAGCCGTTCGATCGAACGCCGCTCGGCGACCGAGTCGCGGACCTCTGCGAGGTCGGACAGCCGCACCAGCGTACCGCCCGCGACGCGGATCTGGGTGGCGCCGAGCGCCATGGCCGTGCCCGCCGATCCGAGCACGCGGATAGACTGTTCGCCGCCGCCCACCTGCGCCCGGCCACCCGGCGCGTTGAGGTTGAGCAAGCGCAACTGCTGGTTGACCTCGGCTGCCGTCACGCCGAGCGCCTGCATGCGCGCCGGGTCGAGCTCCACGCGGATCTCGCGGTCCTCGCCGCCACCGCGCGACACCTGCGCGACGCCCGGCAACGACAGCATGCGCTTGCTGACCGAGTTGTCGACGAACCAGCTCAGCTGTTCCGGCGTGCGCCCCGTCGTGCCGACGGCGTAATAGGCGATCGCGCCGCCCTCCACGTCGACCCGCGAGACCTGCGGCTCGTCGACCCCTTCGGGCAGCTCCGAACGGACCTTGCTGACGGCATCGCGGACATCGCTCAGCGCACGGTCGACCGGCGTGCCGATCTCGAACTCGACCGAGGTGAACGACCCGCCCTCCGAGGCGCGCGAACTGATCGTGCGCACGCCGGAGACGCCGCGCACCGCGCCCTCGACCTTCTGCGTGATCTGCGTCTCGATCTCGGGCGGCGCCGCGCCGGGCTGCGAGACCTGCACGATGATGAGCGGGAAGGAGATGTCTGGGTTGAGGTTGATGGGCAACCTGATGAAGCTCACGATCCCGAGGAAGGTGAGCACCAGGAAGGCGACGAGCGGCAACGTGGGGTTGCGGATCGCCCACGCGGACATGTTCTTCATGGCGCGACCCGGACCTGCTCGCCCTCGCGCAGATAGGGCGCCGCCGTGACGATCACGCGCTCACCGTCTGCCAGCCCGCTGCCGACCACCACGCCCTCTTCCCGGGCACCCGATACCGTGACGGCGCGGCGGAGCACCTTGCCTTGCGCATCGACGGTCATGACGAACGTGCCCGCGGCATCGCTCAGGACGGCGGTCTGCGGCAACACGATGGCACGGCGTCCGCCCGCATCCACCTCGCCGCGCGCGAACGCGCCGGGGCGCAGGTCCGGATGCGCGATCAGGTCGATGCGCACGCTGCCGAGCCGGCTCTGCGGATCGATCACCGCACCGATGAGCCGCACGCGGCCGGTGAAGGACTGCTCGACGCCGGTGACGCGGACGCGTGCCGTCTGTCCTGCCGCGAGTCGCGGCAGGTCCTGCTCGGCGACATTGCCCCGCATCTCGACCGCCCCGGCACGACCGATGCGGAACAGCGGCGCGCCGCCGGGACCTGCAAGCTGGCCGACCTCGGCGCTGCGGGAGAGGATGATGCCGTCGAACGGCGCGCGCACCTCGGTGCGCCGCAGCCGCTCCCGGGCCTGCTCGAGCTGGGCCGCCTGCACCTTCACCTTGGCGTTCGCCGCGACGGCTGCCGCACCGCGCCGTTCGATCTCCTGGACCGACAGGGCTCCCGACGCCGACACGGCCTGCGCACGCCGATGGTCGGCCTCCGCCACCGCCGCGTTGGCCTTGGATTCCTCGAGCGACGCCTCGAGGCTCGCCACCTGGGGCGCGACCAAAGAATTGTCCAGACGGGCCAACACGGCCCCTGCGCGCACGCGGTCACCGACCTCCGCGAAGAGCCCGGCCACGCGGCCGCCCTCGCCTTCGGCGCTCAACGCCGCCTCGTCGCGGGCCACGATGGCGCCGGTGAAGGTCACCGTATCCGCGACCTCGATGCTGCGCGCCGCCCGCACCGTGACCAAGGGCAAGGGCGTGACGTCGTTGCCCGGGCGGGCGTCCATGCGCAGCCGCAGCAGCCCGGCCAACACCAAAACGGTGATGATGCCGATCGTCCAGAGGATGCTGCGGGGGACCTTGTTCAGGACATTCAGGGACATCGCGACGGGTTTCCAGAAGATTGAAGGGTTGGCAAGCCGTACGGCCGCCGCGTCGGCCGAGAAAACGGCGACACTGCACACCGGGCTCGATATACGTTGAGTGTTATATATAAATATAACACCAAAACGGAGTCAAGACGAGGATCGAAGCTCGCCGGCAGGCGGGCGGCGCGCAGGCTAACCATCCCGCGGGATGAAATCAAACGCCCACGACGGCCCGACGCCCCCTATCCTTCCGATCATGCGGATCGCCAAACCCCTGCTCCTGGTCACCACCCCGATCGGCGTCGCCTGGGGCCTCTACGAAGCCTGGAAAGTCCGCTGGTGGCTCGGCTTGCTGATGGCCGTGATGGTGGGGCTGCTCAGCCTGTTCTCAGCGCTGACTGTGCAGCGCATCCGTCGCGAACGGCGCGAGGGACACTGACGCCACCGCCGGGACCGCGTCCTCCGGCACGAGCAACACGTCGCAGTCCCCAAGCCCCAACAAACGCTCCACCAGCGGTTGCCGGGCGTGACGGCCCGCAGTGGACGCGGGTTTCGCCATCACGAGCAGATCGGCGCCGCCCGAGCGCAGCGCCTTCGGCAGTTCCTCCATCGGATCGCCGGACAACGATCGAAGATCGGTCGGCGCCAGCCCGAACGCCCGGCAGGCGTCCTCCAACGTGCGCGCCGCGTCGGTGTCGCCACCCGTGTGCGGCTCGACATAGGCCACCACCCGACGACCTCGGCACCCCTCGGCGAGCAAGCGGGCGATCTCGAGCACGGCGCGGCCGTGGCGCAGGTCGCAACGCCGCAGATCGAGCGCCACCCAGACCTGCAGCGGCGTCGACCACGGCCGGGCCCGGGTCAACAACAGCGGCACCTCGCAGGCCTGCACGAGGCGCAGGTCGGCCGAGGTGGGCCCGTGCCACGCATGGGCCGGCCCCGTATCGAAATTTTTGACGACCAAGGCGTGGCCGCCGGTGCGCACGCGCTCGGTGACGCCCTCCGCGACGCCACGGGCGCAGGCGACCCGGGTGGCGATCTGCAGGTCGGTCGCCGCTATCGACCCGCGCAGCGCTTCCACATAGATGCGGCTCGCGGCGAGACAGGATTCGAGCGCCGCCCTCGCCGCTTCGCTCTGCGACGATTGGCTGACCGCCCAGCCGTGCTCGGTGTCGCAGGCGAACAGTTCGATCTTCGCATCGAGATAGCGCGCGAGGATCGAGGCCTTGCGCAGCGCGTCCTGTGCCTCGCTCGAGCGGTCAGCGCACAGCAGGATGGGACTGAGGTTGATGTGCATCGTGGCGTGTCGCGGTCGTCCATCGCTTCCGTGTGCAAGGCTCGCAAGGTGTCACCCTGCAGCCCGCCGCACCATTACGGCATGTACCTATGCCCCCGCGTGCTAGGATTTCTTCGTCCGCAGCCCTTCCCGATGCAGCCCATGCCCGTCGATCCGCCCCGGTCCGCACAACCCGAGATGCAGTCGCTGCTGGATGCGACGGTCGACGCCGTGATCCTCATCGACGCGCGCGGCACCGTCGAGACCTTCAACCGCGCCGGCGAGCGGCTTTTCGGCTATGCGCCCGAGGAAGTGATCGGCCGCAACGTCAGCATGCTGATGACCGCGCCCGACCGCGACGCCCACGACAGCTACTTGTCGCGCTACATGCGCACCGATGTGCCCCACATCATCGGCATCGGCCGCGAGGTCGATGCGCGGCGCAAGGACGGTTCCGTGTTCCCCGTGTTCCTGTCCGTCGGGCGGGTCCAAGGATCGGACCCGCCACGCTTCATCGGGCTGCTGCACGACATCACCCTGCGCCGCGAGGCGATGGCCGCGATCCGTCGCGAACGTGACCGGGCGAACATGTACCTCGAGATGGCGCAGGTGATACTGGTCGCCCTGTCGGCGGATCATCGCGTGCAACTCATCAACCGCAAGGGCTGCGACACGCTGGGCCGGCGCGAACTCGACCTGCTCGGCCGCAACTGGCTGGAGGTCGCGATCGCGCCCGAGCATCACGACGCCGTGCTCGACCAATTTGCCGCGCTGGGCCTCGTCGACAGCCCGGACGAACGCTACTTCGAGCACGAGGTCCACGGCGCCGAAGGCCCCCCGCGCCTGATCGCTTGGCGCGCCATCGCGATGCGCGGCGCCGAAGGGCGCCTCACGGGCTTCTTCGCGTCCGGCGAGGACATCACCGGCCGGCGCGCCATGGAACAGTCCATGGAGCGTGCACGGGTCCTCCTCGACGAGGCGCAGGATCTGGCCCGCCTCGGCAATTTCGAGGTCTTCCATCCGGCCGACGGCAGCGGGTTCTGGTCGCCGCAGATGGGCCGCATCCTTGGCCTCGGGACGGGCGCGACGGTCGGTCTCGCGGACTACCTCGGTGCCGTGCACCCGGAGGACCGGACGGTCCATGCCGAGGCTTGGCAGGGCGCGCTGTCGGGGCCGGGCACCCGAGGCGCGCAGATGCGCATCGTCACTCCGGCCGGTGAGACCCGTCACCTGCAGGCGACCTACGTGACCACCGCGGCATCGCGCGGCGACCTGCGCATCGCGGGCGTGGTGATGGACGTCACGGCGGCCCGCAGGGCGGCCGAGGAGACGCAGGTGGCCCAGCAGCGCATGACCCAGGTCTCGCGACTCGCCACGATGGGCGAGATGGCGGCGGGCATCGCCCACGAGCTCAACCAGCCCTTGGCGGCGATCGCGAACTACGCGAACGCAGCGATGCGCCTCACCGCGCTCGCGGACATGCGTGAGGTCGACCCGGACGGTGACGTGCGTCTCGCGCTCGACCAGATCAGCCAACAGGCACTGCGCGCGGGCGAGATCATCCGCCGGCTGCGCGCCCTCGTGCAGAACCGCGAGACGCGTCTCGAACCCTCCGCGGTCAATGCGCTCGTCGGCGAAGTCGTAGGTTTCATCCGCGGCGACGCACGCCTCAACGAGGTCAACCTCGTGCAGGATCTGGCGCCCGGCCTGCCGGAGATGCTGCTCGACCGCATCCAGATCCAGCAGATCTTCCTGAACCTGCTCCGCAACGCCATCGAATCGGTGGTGGAATCGCGCACGTCGGCACGGGAAGTGCGCATCTCCACGGCGCTCGACGAGCAGGGGACGCTGGTCGTCGAAGTGCGCGACAACGGCGGCGGCGTGCCGCCCGACATCGCAGCGCACATCTTCGATCCGTTCTGCACCACCAAAGAATCCGGCACCGGGCTTGGCCTCGCGATCAGCCGCACCATCGCCGAGGCCCATCAAGGCCGCCTGTCCTATGCGCCGGCCCCGGGGGGCGGCGCCCGCTTCATCCTCCATCTGCCCTGCCGTGCCGGGAGTACACCTTGAACAGAACCGCTGCCGTGATCGTGGTCGATGACGATGACGCCGTCCGCAACTCGCTGCGCCTGCTCTTGAAGTCCGTGGGATTGCCCACCCTGACCCATGCCTCCGCGCAGGAATACCTCGATGCCTGGGACCCGGCACAGCCCGGTTGCCTCGTGCTCGATGTGCGCATGCCGGGCATGAGCGGACTCGAGCTCCAAGAAGAGCTCAACCGCCGCGGCGCCATCGTCCCGGTGATCTTCATCAGCGGCCATGGCGACATCCCGATGGCGGTCGATGCCATCCAGCACGGCGCCTTCGATTTCCTGCAGAAACCCTTCCGCGACCAGGACCTGATCGACCGGGTGCAGCGCGCCCTCGCCATCGACCATGCGAACCGCGAGACGCTCGCGCAGCGCGATACCGTGCGCCAACGCTACGAGTCCCTGACGCCCCGCGAACAGGAGGTCATCGCGCTCGTCACCCAAGGCAAGGCCAACAAGGTGATGGCGGGCGATCTCGGGGTCAGTCAACGCACGGTCGAGATCCACCGCGCGCGCGTCATGGAGAAGATGGGCGCGCAGTCGCTCGCCCAACTGGTGCGCATGGTGATCGACCTCGGCCTGTCCGGCACAGGCCGCTAGCCACACGCGAACGGTCGCCGCCCCCGCTCAGGGCGGCGGCAAACGCGACAACCAGTCCGCGAGGGCGGCGACGCCCGCATCCCCGACCCCGCGCGCCAGCTCGGCGTGACGACGCGCCTGCGCGGTCGTCATGGTGCCGTCGCGCAGTTTGCGAGCGAGGTAGGCCGCGTGCTGCCCGGCCAAGGCGGCTCGGGGCGGGGTCACCGCCGCGGTCGCCGCGGCGCCGTGGCAGGACGCGCAGCGGCGCGCGAAGAGCGCCTCGCCCTGCGCCAGCCGCGTACCGTCGCCCGTACCGGCGGCCGTCGCGCGGCGCAGCCCCGCGACATGCGCGGCGACGGCCATCACCTCGTCCCGGCCAGCCAAGTGCTGCGGATCGGAGAAGTGCTGCATCCGCAGGTCCTTGCGTCGCGCGGCGCGGAAATCCTCCAGCGCGGCGGCGATGACCGCGGCAGGTTGCCCGCCGATCGCCGGCACCGAGCCGTCAACGACACCGCCACCATCGGCGCCGTGACAGGCCGCGCAATCGAGATAGAGCTGCGCGCCACGCGGCGCCGCGCCCGCGATCGGCGCCCCTGCCGCCTGAGCGCTTGCCGCATCGGCGAACATCGCCATCGCGACGAGCAGACCCATGGCGACATCCAGGCCGGACACGCCACGCGTGATCCCAAGTGAAGTCTTCATGCAGTGATGGGAACGCGTGACCGCACGGACCGCAACTGCGGCTTCTACGTATTCGTCTTGTACCTATACCTCCTCGAAGGTGGGCAGGCGAACATTGCGCGCCCTTCAAAAACATCTTCGTCCGGGGGTCCGATGAGCACGGTGTCCTACAACGACAAGGTCGTCAGGCAGTTCGCGCTGATGACCGTGGTCTGGGGCGTGGTCGGCATGCTGGTCGGCGTCGTCATCGCCGCGCAGATGCTGTTCCCCGCCCTGAATTTCGACCTGCCTTGGCTGACCTTCAGCCGCCTGCGACCGCTGCACACCAACGCCGTGATCTTCGCCTTCGGCGGCTGCGCGATCTTCGCTACGTCCTACTACATCGTGCAGCGCACCTGCCACGTCCGGCTGTTCTCGGACCGCCTTGCGGCCTTCACGTTCTGGGGTTGGCAAGTCGTCATACTGCTGGCGGCGATATCGTTGCCCATGGGCTGGACCTCGAGCAAGGAGTACGCCGAACTCGAATGGCCGATCGACATCCTGATCGCGGTGATCTGGGTGTCCTACGGCATCGTGTTCCTCGGCACCCTCGCCAAGCGGCGCGTGGAGCATATCTACGTCGCCAACTGGTTCTTCGCCGCGTTCATCATCACCGTGGCGGTGCTGCACATCGTCAACAGCGCGGCCATTCCCGTGACGCTCACCAAGAGCTACCCGGTATACGCCGGCGTGGTCGACGCGATGGTGCAGTGGTGGTACGGCCATAACGCGGTGGGGTTCTTCCTGACCGCCGCGTTCCTCGGGATGATGTATTACTTCGTGCCCAAGCAGGCAGGGCGTCCGATCTACTCGTACCGCCTGTCGATCGTCCACTTCTGGTCGCTGATCTCCATCTACATGTGGGCGGGCCCGCACCACCTGCACTACACCACCTTGCCCGATTGGGCGCAGACCATCGGCATGGTGTTCTCGTTGATGCTGCTCGCGCCGTCCTGGGGCGGCATGATCAACGGCATCATGACGCTCTCGGGCGCATGGCACAAACTGCGCGACGACCCCATCCTCAAGTTCCTGATCGTCTCGCTGTCCTTCTACGGCATGTCGACCTTCGAAGGGCCGATGATGTCGATCAAGACCGTCAACGCCCTCTCCCACTACACCGACTGGACCATCGGCCATGTGCACTCCGGTGCGCTCGGCTGGGTCGCGATGATCTCGGTGGGCTCGCTCTACATGCTCATCCCGCGGCTCTACGGCCGGCGCGAGATGTGGAGCATGCGCCTCATCGACATCCATTTCTGGACCACAACCATCGGCATCGTGCTGTACACGGTCTCGATGTGGATCGCCGGCGTCATGCAGGGCCTGATGTGGCGCGCCACCAATCCGGACGGCACGCTCACCTACACCTTCGTCGAGGCGCTGAAGGCGACGTACCCGTACTACGCGATCCGCCTGGTCGGCGGACTTCTCGTGTTCGGCGGCATGCTGCTGATGGCCTACAACGTCGTGAAGACGGTCCAGCAGGGGCGACCGACACCGGTACCGCTGCCGGACGCCGGCACCGACACCCACCACGCGCCGCAGCCGGCCTGAGGGACTGCCATGAAGCACGAGATCGTCGAGAAGAACATCGGCCTGCTCGGGGTGCTGGTCGCCATCGTGATCAGCGTCGGCGGGTTGGTCGAGATCATCCCCCTCACGCTGTCGAAGGAGGTCACGCAGCCGGCGCCCGGGGTCAAGCCCTACGAGGCGCTACAGCTGGAAGGCCGGGATGTCTATATCCGCGAAGGCTGCTATGTCTGTCATTCGCAGATGATCCGGCCTTTGCGCGGCGAGACGGAACGTTATGGTCACTACTCGCTCGCCGGGGAGTCGGTGTACGACCACCCGTTCCAGTTCGGTTCCAAGCGTACAGGGCCGGACCTCGCGCGGGTCGGCGGCAAGTACAGCGACGAGTGGCAGCGCCTGCACCTCATCAACCCGCGTGACTTGGTCCCCGAGTCCAACATGCCGGGCTACCCGTGGCTGGAGGAGCGGAAGATCGACGCGTCGCTCACGCCGCGCAAGATGGCGGCCCTGCGCAAGGTGGGCGTGCCGTATACGGACGCGGAGATCGTCGCAGCACCCTCGGCGGTCGAGGGCAAGACCGAGATGGACGCGCTGATCGCCTATCTGCAGGGCCTCGGCACCGCCTCGCAGGGATGGAAGTGATCATGGACGAGAGCACCCTCGGCACCCTGCGCGGTCTTGCCACGCTGTTCGCCATGCTCGGCTTCATCGGCGTGTGCGCCTGGGCCTGGAGCCGCCGTCGCCGCGACCGCTTCAACGACGCCGCCCGCCTGCCCCTCGAGGAGGACAAGTGATGAGTCCCGCAGTATCCGCTTTCATCGTCGTGCTCACGGTGCTCAACACGGTCGCCGCGATCGGGTTGCTCGTGTGGATGCGCAAGCGCCGCGGCGAGGCCGGCCGCACCACCGACACCACGGGCCATGTCTGGGACGGTGACCTGCGCGAGTACAACAACCCGCTGCCGCGATGGTGGCTGTGGCTGTTCGTGCTGAGCGTGCTCTTCGCCGTGGTGTACGTCGCCCTCTACCCGGGGCTCGGCAACTTCCGCGGCGCGCTCGGCTGGAGCCAGGTCAAGCAGTGGGAGCAGATGCAGGCGCAACAGGAAAAGCGGGCGCAGGCCATCCTCGGACGCTTCGCGGGGCGCGATCCGCTCGAACTCGCCGGGGATCCCGCCGCGATCGCCATCGGCCGCAACCTCTTCGCCAACCACTGCGCCGCCTGCCACGGCTCCGACGCCCGGGGTGCTACCGGCTTCCCCAACCTGGCCGATGCTGACTGGCTGTGGGGCGGCGACGCGGAGACCGTCCGCACGTCCATCGCGCAAGGGCGCATGGGCATCATGGCGCCCTGGCAGGAGGTGCTCGGCGACGCAGGTGTGCGCGACACCACCGCTTATGTGTTGACGCTGTCGGGTCGCAAGGCCGCGTCCGGCGACGCGGCCGCCGGTCAGGCGCAGTACGCGATGTACTGCATGGCCTGCCACGGGACGGATGGCCGCGGCAACATGGCGGTCGGAGCGCCGAACCTCACGGACGGCATCTGGCTGCACGGCGGCTCGGAAACGAGGATCCGCGAGACGATCGCGCTCGGTCGCCAGAACAACATGCCCGCGCAGGAGGCTCGCCTCGGCGACACCCGCACACGCTTGCTCGCTGCCTATGTCCTCAGCCTCGGTGAGACCCGCCGTGCGGTCGCCGCCCGATAGCCCTGATCGGGCCGGCCTGCCGGTCGAGTCGTCGGCGGATCGCGCCGAACCGCCCGGCCGCGCGTGGCTGACGGCGCTGTGGTGCTCGTTCCTCGCCGCGAGTCTCGCCACCTTGCTGTTCTTCGCCTTCGTGGACCAGGCGCCCGTGGTCGCCCTGCTGCAGCCCACCGACACTGCCCCCGGGCGCACCGCCCTCTACAGCCTCGGTTTCCTGTTTTTCTGGAGCTTTTGCGCGCTGGCTGCCGGACTCACGGCCTGGCTGCTGCGCACCCCTCCGCCATGAACGACCCCGCACCCACCGCCCCGGCCGACGAAGAGTCGTACTACGCACCGCACCAAAAGGTCTATCCGCGCGAGGTCTCCGGGCGTTTCACGCGGTTGCGCATCACGGCCGCATGGGTGCTGTTGGGCCTCTTCTACCTCTTGCCTTGGGTGCGATGGAACGACAGGCAGGCGCTCCTGTTCGACCTGCCCGCGCGGCAGTTCCACCTCTTCGGCCTGACACTCTGGCCCCAGGACTTCATCTTCCTCGCGTGGCTGCTCGTCATCGCGGCGCTCAGCCTGTTCTTCTTCACCGCGATCGCCGGGCGTCTGTGGTGCGGCTATGCCTGCCCGCAGACGGTCTGGACCGAAGTGTTCCTGTGGCTCGAGCGGGTCACCGAGGGCGAGCGCAGCCGCCGCATGAAGCTCGACGCCGGTCCATGGACCGGCGAGAAGTGGCTGCGCAAGGGCGCCAAGCAACTGCTCTGGATCGTGTTCGCGCTCTGGACCGGTTTCACGTTCGTCGGCTTCTTCACGCCGATCACCGAGCTCGCCTCACGGACGCTCGCCCTCGCGCTCGGCCCTTGGGAGACCTTCTGGCTGTTGTTCTACGGCTTCGCGACCTACGGCAATGCGGGGTTCCTGCGCGAGCAGGTCTGCAAGTACATGTGCCCTTACGCGCGCTTCCAGAGCGCGATGTTCGACAAGGACACGCTCATCATCACCTACGATGCGGAGCGCGGCGAGCCGCGCGGCGGACGTCGGCGCAGCACGGACCCGCGGACCGCGGGCCTCGGCGACTGTACCGATTGCACGCTCTGCGTGCAGGTCTGCCCGACCGGCATCGACATCCGCAAAGGCCTGCAGTACGAGTGCATCGCCTGTGCCGCCTGCATCGACGCCTGTGATGGGGTGATGGACCGCATGGGCTATGCGCGCGGCCTCGTCCGTTACGACACGCAGAACGCCCTGCAACACCGGGGCAAGCGCGTGCTGCGACCGAGGGTCATCGTCTATGGCGCCCTGCTCGCGCTGCTGTTCGCGGGCTTCGTCGCCGCGCTCGTGCTGCGCAAGCCGGTCGCCCTCGATGTGCTGCATGACCGCAACACCCTCTTCCGCACGCTCGGATCCGGCGAGATCGAG
>Ga0068872_10000723_pt1 | contig 27746 bp, 23 predicted proteins | sample NOAtaG_7_FD_66441 | JGI IMG/M metagenome (GOLD analysis project Ga0068872, IMG submission 66441) | Freshwater lake microbial communities from Lake Erie, under a cyanobacterial bloom - NOAA_Erie_Diel1S_2200h metaG | ecosystem: Environmental > Aquatic > Freshwater > Lake | place: USA: Ohio, Lake...
ACCTGTATGATGTGAACCAACCGGCTGTTGCAAGTGGTATGATGGGTAGCCTGCTGATATCGGTCCTCTCGGCCGGTTTGTTTTTCGCCGTGGCCTTCCGAAACCTCAAAATCGTGTTGGCATCCCTGGTTCCCAATCTGGTGCCACTCGTGGCTACCTTGGGATGCATCGGGTGGTTCGGTTTCGAACTGGATCCCAAAGTGGCCATGATTTTTTCCATCGCCTACGGAATTGCTGTGGACGACACCATCCATTTTTTGTCCCGTTACCTCATCGAACGTCGGAAAGGCAAAGGCATCGACCACAGCATCGAGGTCACGCTTCGGGAAACCGGCAAAGCCATGATCATTACCACCCTCGTGTTGTTTTTCGCTTTCGGAAGCCTCATGTTATCCCCTTTCCCGCCTACCTTCATGATTGGATTCTTGCTCAGCCTCACTCTCGGCATCGCGTTGGTGGCCGATTTGTACCTCAACCCCTTGCTGATGCGTGCCTTGAAAATTTGAAGGTTTTTGGGGGTTTGGATTCAATTTGACAACCCGCGCGGATTCCTTCCAATTTCCCGTTTTCGAATTCGAGGTGCCCAAGGGCAGCGGGTTGCCCGATTGAGGGTAAATTCATAATTTCGGCATGTCTGAAGGTTCGAATCCAAATCGACTCCTATTTTTTTGCCAGCCAATTTTGCCATGAAAGAGAATCAATCCCGCCATGCATCGCCTGTGCAGGCCAAGTCATCCGAGGTGGATAGCAAAGCGGCCCAAACAGCTCAACCTCCGTCTTTCCAACTGACTGCAGCCCCCATACAACGTGAAGCCGCCAAACTCACTTCCCCGCGTTTCCGGGGAGAACCTTCATTGGAAAAAATCATAACCGAAGGTGGCGAGCTTCATCAAGGGGACCGAGGCCCCCATGTCACACGCATCCAAGAAGGCTTGTTGTCGTCAGGATACCCGGTAAAGGGAGGCGCGACCGGCGAATACAATTTTGCCACCAAAACAGCTGTCATTGAATTCCAACGCGCCCACGGATTGGAGGTGGATGGATGGGTCGGCAAAGACACCCTGCAGGCCATGGACCAATACCTGAGGCTCGAATCTGGCAGCAATCCACTCCCCGCCGAAGAAGGAAGCACGGAGGCCCAACTGGATGTGCTGTTGGCCAAAGGATTCACCATGACGGACGAGGAAGCCCAGCAAGCCAAAAAGCTGCTATTCACGCTCACGGGTGACGACTTCAGGGTCGTACTGAAAAAATTGGCCCTGAACGGAACAGGCTTGGCCATGATTTCCAGGTGGGGGTTGACAGACATGTTCGAGGCCGCCGTGCAAATCAAACGTGAGGTGGTCATTCCCATCACCGTGCTCCAACCTGCAGCAGATACCACCGATGCAGATTTCAAACGCGCCAACGAAATCTACAACCCCATCGGAATCGAAGTGGAAAAGGGCGATAAGGTTGTGCTCAGCGAAGTGACCTCCAAGAAAATCCTGGGCAACGACAACCAATTGGAAGAATTCGAAACCAACAAAGCCACAGCCGAAGAAATCAACCTCATGCGTCAAAACAGGGTTAAAGGCAGGATCACTGGCTATTGGGTTCCCGAAATGCCAAGCTCCCGTGGTGAAGCCCTGCTGAAATCCGACCTGCTCAACATGGCCGCTGACCGCTCCTCCGTGGTCGTGAACGAGAAATCCAAAGCCCAGGACACCTTTGCCCATGAACTCGGACACGTGTTGGGGCTGGACCACCATGCCAATGCCAACAACCTGATGGCCAGCGGATCGGACCGCAACATCGCGGGCGAAGGCATTGACCAACTCAGCAAATCCGAAATCGAAACCATCCGCAATTCGGCATTTTTGGAATTCGGCAAAGCGGGAATCGGTCAATGAGGTTTTTTTTCACCCTTTTGGTCATCTTGATTGCCCCTTGGGGATGTGCCCCGGGACAGCCCGACCCCGTTTCCATGCCCGCACAACCTAACCCTTCCCCTGCCATGAAACCCAGTTTTCAACCAACCGCCACCTGTGCCATGGCCATCGACGATCAAACATTGTTCGTTGCCGACCAAGCAGGTAATCTAGCGGTGAAGGAACTAAATGGTGGCAACCTTAAATACCTGAAACTGGACGTGGATGCCCCCACGCTTCTGACTCATCCCTCCGGATTGTACGCAGCGGGCCGGTGGTCTGGCACCGTAGCTTTCTTGCCCAAAGGCGCAGAAATACCTGGATACTTCAAATTTCCGGAAGGGCGCATCCAAGGCATCGCCGCAGAGGGAAATGAAATTTGGGTGGTCTTTTCCGAGAAATCCCCCACACAGACATCCACCAAAGGGAAAGACATCGTGTCCCTTTCACCCAGCGCCCTGTTCCGTCTGGACAGAAGCACCTTGACCGTTGAAAAAACAGGGATTTCATTCCCGGGAGAAGTGGAACAGTGCCTTCCGTTTGGAGAAAACTGGCTGGTCAAACTGAAGGGACAGCCGAACAAATTGCACCTGATACCTCGAAAAGGAGGTAAAATTTCCCTGCTGCGCACATCTGGAGACATCCATCTCTTCACCCAAATTCAAGGTGGTCAGGTATATTGCGCCACAAGCTCAGGTATTTTTTCCCTTGACAACAAAAAGGTGAGCCTCCAATTGCAAAAAATGCTGGGTCCCAACCCCCAAGAACTTCGCACCTTGGGACTCATCAACGTGCAGGACACTTGTTGGATTGCCACTTCTGAAGGTGTCTGGAAACGGTCCGCGAATCTACCCGACACCCTGATCACCAACACACAACCGGTCAAATGCCTTCAAAAAGGAAATGACATTTGGATTTTGGAGCAAGGGAAAGGGGTCTACCGCCCAGGTCCTGAGCCAGAATGGTTATTGGAGTTTTGAGGAAATGAGACAGAGGCGGGATGCAATTTGTCAATCCCTGCAATCCATTACATGGTCCCAATCATGGATGCTCAGGTTTGAAGGAGCTTGTCCGCAATCCTGTTGGCCAGCGTCAAATCACCCCCAATCCCAAAGCCACGGCAAGCAAAAACAAGCAAACCGTCACCATCACCTGCACAGCCCCCAAGGTCACCTTTTTCAGCAATTTGTTGCCCGCATAGGCCCCGGTGAATGCACAACCCACGGCTACCAACAACAATTGCCAATTTTCGGCCCAATTCACTTCCACCACCCTACCGAAATACACACCCAGGCGGGTGAGGTCTATAAGGGTGGCAATGACGATGCCCGTTGCGATGAAGGCCTCTTTGGACAGCTTCAAACGCAACAAAAACGCGCTCCTCAAAGCTCCCTGATTACCGGATAACCCGCCGAAAAAACCGCTGAGCAAGCCACCCACCGGCAAAGCGTTCGGATGGAATTGAAGGTTGGCCAAGGCAGGTACGATTTCAAATGCAACGAACAACAGCAGCAATCCACTCATCACCAACTTCAGGGGCGTGATGACACACAGATGTCCGAACAAATTCCAAGCATGGAGGGTCAGATCGTCCGGGATGACTCCCAACACCCAGGATCCGGCCAAAGCACCCACGACCGCCGGCAACCCAAAACGCATCACCACCGACCAATCCATCTTCCGACCAACCAAGAAAAACTTGAACAGGTTGTTCAACAGGTGAACGACGGCACCCAATGCGATGGCTACCTCTACAGGAAAAAAAGCCATGAGAACCGGCGCCAACAAAGTACCTAGTCCAAAACCAGAAAAAAACGTGAGCAGAGACGCAAGTGCGGCCACCAGCCCGATGAGGAGGAACTCCATGCCGTTCGTGATTGATGCCCTAAAATAACGCCAAGGCGACTAATCTTTCCTCAGGCAGGAAATTTAAATTCGAGCCCAGACACGGAATTTTCTTTTGCATTGCCCTCGAAGACCTTTTTTGAATGAAGCCGCCAGCCACTCGGGAAGAAGGGCATTGGGAATCGGTGGATAATTTGGCCCCACAAGGTGGAAAGCCAACCCCTTAAAGACCTCCGAGCATCCAAAAAACCCATAACTTTGCGCCACGATTTTGGTTCTTGAATTTGTAACAAGGATTTTATGAAGGTTAACCTTTATTCCACCGACCATTTTCAGCGCCGTCACATCGGCCCTTCCACCACCGACAGGGATGTCATGCTCAAGGTCATCGGGGCATCAACCCTCGATGAACTCATCGATCAAACCATCCCGGCGGCCATCCGCAACAAGCAGGCGCTGAAAACCCCTGCAGCGTTGAGCGAATTCAATTACTTGAAAAGCCTTCGGGCCATGGCGTCCCAAAACAAGCTCAACCGCAACTTCATCGGCTTGGGTTACTATGGCACCATCACTCCTTCCCCCATCCAACGCAACATCCTTGAAAACCCAGGTTGGTACACCCAGTACACGCCTTACCAAGCCGAAATCGCCCAAGGACGTTTGGAAGCCCTGCTGAATTTCCAAACCATGGTATCCGACCTTACCGGCATGGAGTTGGCCAACGCATCCTTGCTTGACGAGGGTACCGCGGCCGCAGAGGCCATGGTCATGCTCTACCATGAAAAAAATAAGCGTGGCAAAGAAAACATCAACAAATTTTTGGTGTCCAGCTTGGCCATGCCCCAAACAATCGACGTCCTCATCACCCGGGCAGCGCCGCTAGGCATTGAGGTGGTAGTTGGAGATGTTGCATCTTGGACCGCATTTGACGGCAATACATTTGGCCTGTTGGTTCAGTATCCAGCATCCAATGGTAAAATTGAGGATTACAGCGCCCTTTGCCAACGCGCAGCTGCTGCCGGCGTCTACACTGTGTTTGCAACCGATTTGTTGGCTTTGACAGTCCTGAAATCACCCGGCTCCATGGGCGCCGACGTGGTGGTGGGCAATTCCCAACGTTTTGGTGTACCCATGGGTTTCGGCGGTCCACACGCTGCCTTTTTCGCCACAAAAGACGACTTCAAACGTCAGATTCCCGGCAGGATCATCGGGGTAAGCGTGGACCGGAAAGGCAACCCCGCATTGAGGATGGCCCTACAGACACGTGAGCAACACATCAAACGCGAAAAAGCTACCTCCAACATTTGCACCGCTCAGGCTTTGCTCGCCATCATGGCCGGCATGTACGCCGTGTATCATGGTCCGCAAGGCCTCAGGGGCATCGCCGCCCGTGTGCACGCCACGGCCCAAACAGTGGACAAAGCCTTGACCGAACTCGGATTCGTGCAAGAAAACAAACACTACTTCGACACCCTGCATGTCCGTCTCAACCAAGTGAAAGGCAGCGCGCTTCGTGCTTTGGCTTTGAGCGCAGGCATCAACTTGAACTACTTGGGCGATAGCCATGTGAGCATTGCCCTCGATGAAACCCATCAGCCCGAAGACATCAAGGCACTCATCGACCTGTTCGCCACGGCAGCAGGCAAGGGAAGCAAGGCGTCTTTGGTTCACGAGGCAGAAGTCAGTTTGGATTTTGGTGGGCTCACCCGCGAGGTGGACTACCTCAGCCATGCCGTTTTCCATTCCTATCACAACGAAAATGAGTTGATGCGCTACATCAAGCGCTTGGAAAACCGCGACCTTTCCATGACCACCTCCATGATTCCGCTTGGATCATGCACGATGAAACTGAACGCTGCTTCGGAACTGTTGCCTTTGACTTGGCCTGAATGGGCCGGTTTGCATCCATTTGCTCCTGCAGACCAAACCGAAGGTTACAACCAACTCATCAGCGAATTGGAAATCTATTTGGCTGATGTGACCGGTTTTGCAGCAACCAGCCTCCAACCCAACTCTGGAGCCCAAGGCGAATATGCAGGCCTGATGGTGATGCGAGCCTACCACCTGGACCGCGGCGATTCCCACCGCAACGTCGTGTTGATTCCCTCCTCCGCTCACGGTACCAATCCGGCCTCTGCCGTCATGGCCGGCATGGAAGTGGTGGTGACGCCTTGTGATGCCATGGGTAACATCGAAGTGGAAACCCTGCGCGCCAAAGCTTTGGAGTTCAAGGATAGGCTCTGCGGCTTGATGGTGACCTATCCATCTACCCACGGTGTGTTCGAGGAAAGCATCCGTGAAATCTGTGACCTCATCCACGAAAACGGTGGCTTGGTTTACATGGACGGAGCAAATATGAACGCCCAAGTAGGTCTTACAAGCCCTGCCAACATCGGCGCCGACGTTTGTCACTTGAACCTGCACAAGACATTCGCCATCCCCCATGGTGGTGGAGGCCCCGGTATGGGTCCGATTTGCGTGAATGAAAAACTTCGTCCTTTCTTGCCTGGGCACCCCCTGCGTGATACCGGCGGAGATAAAGCCATCCATGCTGTTTCGGCTGCTCCTTGGGGTTCGGCCTTGATTCTCCTGATTTCCTACGGCTATATCCGGATGTTGGGCCCAGATGGAATCACCGATGCCACCAAATACGCTATCCTGAATGCCAACTACCTCAAGTCCCAACTCGAGAAGGATTTCCCCATCCTTTATGTGGGTTCTAATGGAAGGGTAGCGCATGAATTCATCATGGATTTCCGCCAATGGAAACACAGCCTTGGCGTGGAAGTGGAGGATGTTGCAAAACGTTTGATGGACTACGGCTACCATGCCCCGACCGTGTCTTTCCCGGTTCCAGGAACGATGATGATCGAGCCCACCGAAAGCGAAAGCAAAAACGAGTTGGACAAATTCATCGAAGCCATGAGGGGTATCCGCAAGGAGATCCGTGACCTCGAAATGGGTTTGGCGGACATGCAGGACAATCCTCTGAAAAATGCTCCCCACACCTTGGCAGACATCACGGCAGACGAATGGAACCATAAATACAGCCGCGAGTCAGCTGCATTCCCCGCCAATTACCTGCGCTCCAATAAATTCTGGCCAAGTGTGGCCCGTATTGACAACAGCTTTGGAGACCGCAATTTGGTTTGCACCTGCCCTCCGGTAGCTGAATACGCCTGATTGGGTTTAGACCCCAAAAAAAGCGCGCCTTGCAATAGGGTGCGCTTTTTTTAGGTCCATTCAAACCCGCGATTTATTTTCTAATACCCACAGCTTAGCTGTGAAATGTGGACTGATTGAATGCTGTTTTTGCAATTCAATCCTTAGATTTGAAGCACTTTCTAACCAGTTTTTGAATCCATGAAATTCACCTATTACGGCCATTCCTGCTTCCTGGTGGAAACAGTCGGCAAAAAGCTACTCTTCGACCCTTTCATCTCCGGGAACGAATTGGCACACGACATCGACATCAAATCCATCAAAGCCGACTACATCCTCATCAGCCACGGGCATGCAGATCACATCTTGGATGCGGTTGCCCTCGCCAAACAAACCGGAGCAACCTGCATCTCGAATTATGAAATCATCGAGTGGTTGGGAGCGCAAGGGGCGGACAAAGGCCATCCGATGAACTTCGGTGGAAAATGGAATTTTGACTTTGGAACGGTGAAATATGTGAACGCCGCCCACAGCAGCAGCTTCCCGGACGGTACTTACGCAGGCAATCCCGGAGGATTCATCGTTACCACAAATGAAGGTTCCTTCTATTATGCAGGTGACACGGCTTTGTTCAGCGACATGAAATTGTTCGGCAAGCATCATGAACTGGACTTCGTTGTACTTCCCATCGGCGACAACTTCACCATGGGCATCGATGATGCAGTGATTGCGACCAAAATGCTGAAATGCAACCAAGTGGTGGGCGTCCATTTCGACACGTTTGGCTTCATCAAAATCGATCATGCCGAGGCCAAAGCCAAATTCGAAAGCAAAGGCTACAACCTCCACCTTCCCAAAATCGGGCAAACCATCGAGTTGGGCTGATAAGCTCCTCTTTTCCAACAAGTGTGCCGACAAAATTTAAATCGGAAGGACCCGTCCGTTCATTCCTGATGGGGACGTTTGGGTAGAAATTACCGCCTTTTCTCTCTTGAGCGCAGCAATTCCTGAAATTTAGCTTCACTGAAATCCGTTCTTATACCCAAGGATTTGTTTCGTTTGGTTGAAACTTAATCGCATTTGTTTGGTTAGAATCGAGCAAAAGAAGCTTAAAAGGCTAAATTCGTTGCAAATTGCTGATATGCAAGACTTGATTGCTTCACTCAAAGGGGCCGGCAAAGAATACAAAGTGGGAGACCAGGTCATCACGGCCTTGCAACCCACCGATTTGGAAGTCCACCAAGGTGAATTGACCCTCATCATCGGCCCCTCAGGAAGCGGAAAAACCACCCTCCTTTCCCTGTTGGGATGTGTCATTTACCCGAGCTTTGGGGACTTGTGGGTAGACGGCAATCATGTCAATGAAATGAAGCCCAAAACCTTGGCAAGCCTGCGGTTGAACAAAATCGGGTTTGTCTTTCAAAACTTCAACCTCTTGGCACCGTTGAATGCAGAGGAAAATGTAGCCATGCCATTGCGCATGCAAGGCCTTCCCCGTGCCGAAATCAAATCCAAAGTTCAATCGGCCCTTGAATTGGTGGGGATGATGGACCGTCGGAAAAGTTTACCCAAGCAACTCTCCGGAGGTCAGCAACAACGAATTGCAATTGCCAGGGCCCTCGTGACAGAACCCAAATTGATCCTTTGTGATGAACCAACCGCCTCCTTGGACAAGAACTCCATGGGAATCGTGATGAGGGAATTGAAGAATCTAGCCGAACAGGGTAAGGCGGTGGCCGTGGTCACCCACGACCCACGGCTCAAAGAATATGCAAACAGAATCATAGAAGTTGAAAACGGAATAGCGCGTGAAATCACCACTTTTTAATCCCCAAATCCGTTCATTCGGACAGTTGACCTTGTTGGCAGGTTGTTGTGTCGCCTTGATCATGGGATGCGGTAAGGAATCCCAAGACAATGCCAAACTAACTCCCGTTGAACCGATTTCCAATCCTGACGAGGTCATCGGCATTGCCATCATCGAACCGGCGGAAGGCATCAGTTTGCTCGCTCCCGACCAACCGGGCATCATCTCAAGGATTTTCGCCAAACCGGGAAGTTTGCTGGATTCGGGCGAGGTTATCTTGGAGTTGAGCAACAGCGTTGAAAGGGCACAATTGTCACAGTCCGATGCACGCATGAGCACCCAACAAGACGCCTTGGAAATTTCGATGGCTGGCCTTTCCTTGCTGGAAACCCAAATCAAAAAAGCCGAAAATGACTTGAAACGTGACGAAGAACTTTTTGCTGGGAATGCCCTTACGAAGAAAGAATTGGAAGAGTCTAGAGCACGCCTCAACGATCTCAACAATCAACTCGCCGTGCAAAAAGCACAAGTGAAGCAACAATCCACCCGTTTGGGCGAAATCCGGGCTGAAGGCCGCTATTTACAACAGGTTCTATCCAAATCGGCCATGAGGGCTCCCACCAAGGGCACACTCCTCAGTTTGGATGTGAGGAAAGGTGAATTTGTGGATGGCAGGACCCAGGTGGGTGAATTCGCCCCGGATGGCCCCTTGATTGCCCTGACCGAAATCGATGAAATGTTCGCGGGTAAAGTCAAAATCGGACAATCGGCCACCATCCGGAAGCAGGGAAGCAATGAGGTGATTGGTCAAGGAAAAGTCGTGCTGGCCTCCCCATATCTGCGCAAGAAATCTTTGTTTTCCGACAACCCTGCCAACTTGGAGGACCGAAGGGTCCGTGAAGTCCGTGTGCAAATCGACAATCCGGAAAACGTGCTGATTGGCGCTCGGGTGGAATGCATCATCAAGACCAAATAAAGAACACATGTTCAAGACAGCCATCCGCTTTTTGAGTTACGACAAGCCCAAATCCTTCGGAGCATTGGCTGGCATCGTGATTTCAATCTTTTTGGTGGGTCAGCAGTTGGGGATATTCTTATTTCTGACCGGTGCGATGAAAAGCATCGTGGAAAACAACAAGGGATACATTTGGGTGGTCGATTCCAAAACCAATAACGCCAATCAACTGTCCTCTTTGGATGTGAGGATTGGAAGACATATCGAAAGCATTCCAGGAGTTCAGGCCGTCTATCCGGTCGTACTAACCGCCGCCGCCGCCAAATTCGAAGATGGCACCACCGCCGCGATGACCTTGGTCGGCAGCATGGCTCCCAAATTCGTGGGAGGACCATGGAAACTCGATGACACAAAAAAGGAGGCCATGCTTCCCGATGGGGCGATCATTACGGAAACCTTTGATGCTAAGCTGTTCGGGGATTTGAAATTGGGTGAATATTTTGAGCTAAACGGAAGAAAGGTTTTCAACGCCGGAAAGACCAAGGGCGTCAGAGCATTCGGTGGCGCCCCCTTCGCATTCACAACCATCGAACGGGCCCGCGCAATCGGGAATTACCCAGAAACGAAGGCGAGTCTTTTCTTGGTGGAATGGGATCAAAACTCCGATCCCCAATCTGTGATTGCCACCATCAACGCAACCATTACAAACGTGCGTGCATGGAATGCAGAGGAGTTTGCATCGGTCACCGTCAAAACCGTTTTGGGTTCAAGTGGAATCGCCATTTCCGTTGGCAGCCTGATTTTGTTCGCCATCATTTCGGGCTTCGTCATCATCGGGCTCACGCTGTATTCCGCGGCCATCGACCGACTCCGCGATTATGGCACATTGAAGGCCATAGGAGCCTCGAATGGGTACATCGCACGCCTGATTTTGATGCAAGCAACCATCCTTGCCGTGATTGGATTCGTTTTGGGCCGACTGTTGGTTCAAGGATTCAAAGTTGGAGTCGCAAATTCCGGTGTCATGTTCGAATTCCCACTTTCCATCCAGGTCGGATTTTTCTTCCTGACCTTTTTCATCGCTTTGGGTGGCAGCACCTTCGCCATCCGCAAAATCTCAAGATTGGAACCTGCCCAAGTCTTCAGGGGTTGATTCCTGCCAACAACATTTGTTGTTATTTTCACCATCAATGCCCCCAGCCAATCCTGTCCGGGGACCCATGACCATTTACTTTCTGAACCCTTGGGATTTACCCCTAATTTTGGAACTTTGGCGTGCACTTTTTCGTCATTCAATCATTTCCTGTCATGAAAATGCGATACAACTTCCTCCCAATTTGCCTTACCGGCATGGCCCTTTTCATCATCAGCTGTTCATCAGGCCCGACTGCGGAAGAATTGATTGCCAAAGAATGGAAATTGAAAACCCTCAACGTCAAGAACCAGCCCCCTCCCCCGCCTGAAATCATGGCCAACTCCATTTTCATCTTTCAAAAAAATGGCAGATACGAAATCCTGCTGGGAGATGTGGAAAGGGGCACTTGGAAACTCAGCGATGACAAAAAAGTACTCATCACCACCCCGGATGGCCAAATGATGGAGCAGCAAATTGATGTTACCGAATTGAAGTCCGACCACTTGTTGCTGACCAACAACAGCTCGGCGAGTCCCGTGACGATGGAATTGGTGCCCCTTCAAAAGTGACGCCCGTTGGCATGAAAAAGCCGAACCCTTGAGGGTTCGGCTTTTTCATTTCTGCATTTGGGAGTTGTCAGTCGACCACCATGCGTACCACGCCAATCAACAAACCCTCCTGCCGGACTTGGACCAAATAGATGCCCGAAACCGGATTCTCCAACTCAATCGGGAGCTCTGCACCAGGCATGGCAACCTGAGTTGTTTGGAGCCTGCCCATCATGTCCCAAATCTGAATGTCCAATTTTTTAGAGGATACTAACCCCTCCACCAACAGGGTTGCATTCCCCTGACCCGGATTCGGATACAGTTTGATGGTGCCCATTTGCTTGTCAAGGGTTGGATGAACCGAAAGGGTTTGAGGCCATCCGATGGTATTCCAAGTCACGTTTGTAAGCACAGGAGCGTTGAAGTCGAAGTAAATGTCCGCCCGGTTCAGGATTTCATCCCCATAGGAGTTGCCCGGCACTTGCTTGATGCTGTATTTGAACCAACCCATGGATGCATTGTAATCGGAGATGGCAGCCGGAAGGATGATGGATTTGAACTCCACCCTGAGTTTGCGCCCAGCGTCGATGCGGTAAGTGTAAGGATGCGAAGATGCGCCCATTTGCAAAGTCGACAGGTCCAACAAACTGTCCAACACGTCCTCGACCACGATGTCGTATGCAGGACCGGTCCCAAGATTTTGGAAGTCAACCAAATATTCCAAGACATCCGTGCTGTCGATGTAGTGGTGCTGGTCTGTGAGTCCAGAAGGCACGACCGACTTTTGGTTGGGGTCGTAGGAGTTGGTGACCTGCCTGCAGTCAATGGAAACAAATACGTCCATATCATCTTGAGGTTGAGCATTCACCAAACCGACGGTATTTCCCGGGCTGCCACACAGCTCAACAACGTCATTGGGATGGCTGTTTCCTGGGTGACCAGGGCGTTGGTCCACTTCAAGGCGCAGGGTGTTCCCGTTGGCAGTGAAACACAAGGTCGTGTCGCATCCACCACAAAGTTGCAAAGTGCCCGAAAGGATTTGAACTCCATTTTCAAACAAGCGCCAATCGGTCGGCCCGGTCATGTTGCCATTGGAGGGGCTTCCGGTATTTTCCACAGTGAAGCACACCACGCTGTCTTGACAAACACCGTTGACAACCACACTGGAACGGTCCCATCCGGCATTCACGGGTTGACACACCGAATCCGGGTATATGTGTGCCTCCGCACAAAGGGTTTGGTTGACCAAATTGGTGTCACAATCAACCAAAACATTGATACTGAACCCACCGCATGCACCGGGACTGACATTCCCCAAGTTGAATTGATAGGTCTGATTGGTGACCGAAGCCACGGGAATCGAAGAAGAAACATAGGTCAGGGCTGGATCCAACTCCACGGTGGCATAAGCATTGTATGCTGTATCCGTTCCTTGGTTGCAATACTGAACTTGGTAAACCGTGGTGCTACATGGACGGATGAGATTTGACCCTATGTCAATCCACATCTCTGCACACAAAGCGTTGGGGCTCAATGCAAAATCCTGGTTGGTCGCCGAACCACCCGTACCAGCGAAGTTGATGTTGTAGCTGCCTGTGGCCGGACAATCTAAATTCCACAAGCCGTTGGAAGGCACGACTACCGAAACCGTGTAGTTGCCGGGCAATACCGCCATGGAGTAGTTCCCGTTCAAATCCGTCGGCACGTAATAGGGACCCGGATCCAGACGCACCATCCAACCGATCAGATTTTGGTCCACGGAGCTACTTTGGCAGTTTTGATCGTTGTCACGGTAGACTTTGCCTTGGATGAGGTTGGGCCCGCAGGTAACTTGACAAGGCACAATCATGGTGGTGATGTCACGTTCGGTGTAGCCCACCAAAACGCCATTTTGGTATTCGTCCACCCGCACTGCCACCACGGAGTATTGAACCGCGCTGGTATTGAAGGACAAGAACCCATTCTGCGAATCAAATGTTTGAGAGGGAGCATTCAAAATGGGCTGAGAGAAGGATGCACCGGCTGCGTAGACAACAGAATTCGTGTCAGAGGCAGCCGGAATCAAGGTGTAAACCAAAGAATCTCCGTCAGCATCGGTGGCATGAAAGGAAAGGGAATTGGCTTGACCCTGACACAAAAATGGCTGAGTCATGGGGTCGAAAACTGCAGAATGTGCGTTCACACCATCCCTCAAAAGGGTCCTGATGGTAAAACTTTCCGAAGTTGGTATCACCAAGTTCGTGATGGCGGTGGCCCTGCAGCACATGGAATATTTCACCTCATAGTCGACATTTTGAAACGGCAAGGTGACGATTCCTTGGTAAACATACTTTTCGATGCCAGGAATGGTGGAGGCGGTATTGCTACAAAAAGTGACCAAACCAGCACAGTTGTTGACCTCCAAACCTTGGGACATCAAGGCCAAATTCACGTTAATTGTATTAGTGGTCCCCAATTGGGTTACGGTCACAACCTGTGGTCCCGTACCCAATGCCGCACCCGAACAGTCCCGATAAAGGGTCAATTGAAGGTGGTAGGTCTGCTGACTGACCCGAACAAAAGCCAACTCCCCACCGAGAATGTGAGAGGCCTTGAGTGGTAAGATCAGGAAGGAGAAAAAAAAGAGAGCAAGAATTTTAACGATTGATGGGTGAGTTTTTCTCATTGGACGTTGGTTGGAATAATTGAAATCGAATACAACACCAACTTAATCCAAAGCACGGGAGGGAAAGCAGCTAGGTCGTTGAACGGTATGAATTTCACTCCGAACAGTTTCGAATCCCTTGGCCAATGGCGCAACGTCAATCTGTACCTTTCTTGGAGTCCAAAGTAGCCAAGGCGTGTGCCTTCCTGTACCGGCGACGCGCCGACAAGGTGAATCCCAAAATGAACCCGTGGAATAGCAACTCTCGATGAAATCCGAATTCCAGATATTGGGGAGCGGCATCACCCACCAAGGAGCGGGAATGAAATACCAACAACAAGCCCAAGCCCAATTGACCCACTTGCAATACCGTGGCTACAGGTAAAATTTTGATTTTTGCCGCATCTCCCCGCTTGAAAAAAAGGATGAACCACAACCCAATCGTTGAGCAGATGCAGGCCAAGGCATACATGGCAATGAAAACATCTTGATGACCATGAATGAACTGATCGATGGAGTTAATCTGGGTGGCGCTTTGAACGGTTGCCCAAGACCCGAAAACTTCCGCATAGATGTTGGTCCGGAAATTGGAAGCATAGGCCACAGGGGCAAACAGCAGGGCAAGGTTCAATCCTGAAGCCCCAAGCAAAAGCAAGTGCGGATACCGGAGCATTGGGGTTAAGTAAGACTTCATGCCATTTGCCCTTCTTCAACCACCAACCCATCAGGGCTGGATTTTACCATCCGGATTGCCGATTTGCGTCCACCAAGGTCTAACCCTTTCACCCTGATGCCCTCAGCGGATGCGATCCATGTCACGAACCAACTTTTCATCCTTTTGGATCCGCTTGCGGGCAAAGAAGGCCAACAACACGACCACCACTGGAATGATCATCCAAAACCCTACATGGTGGGTTTCCAAGGTGGGTTCCGCCAACAAATCTGGCAATTGTTGAAACAACAACACCATCACCACAATTTGAAGCAAAACAGAAACCAACCCCACCGTAACGACCATTGCCTGCCGCATCCGGTTGGAATAAAGGAAAATGGAGGCAAACAAAATCAGGGAGGATGCCACCACCAACAAGACGTGCGCGAGCAAAAGCGGATTTTCGGAAATCGTGATGTCCCTCGCAATCCATTTCATTTCCGATTCGTTGAAAGCAGAAACATTGATTTTGGCACCACGCAACACAGCCGTACCGCCTTCCATAGAATTGTTGTCGGACACGTCGCCCAACACCACAAATAGTACCACCACATTGGCAATCGCGGCCAAAAGCAACAAAAGGGACTGAAGTCGTTGAATCATTTTGATTGCATTTTCTAACGCAAGTTAAGTTGAATTCTGCAAAGGAAAATCACGGAACAACAGAGCAAGTGGACAAAAAAACAGGGAGCCTAACTCCCTGTCCTTCATTCAAACACAAAATCAATCTCTTTGGATCAAGATTTTATGCGAGGAAACCTCCTCACCCGACCGGATCCTGACGAGGTAGGTACCATCATACAAAAGTCGGGTATCGACAAATGTGGTGGTAGCTCCCTGAGGCAGCGTAGATTTGCCCACAAGGCGACCTGTAACATCATACATTTCCACCTCCAAGCTCGACTGCATCAGTGCACCGGCCTGAACAGCCACGAAATCGCTGCTCGGATTGGGGAAAACCGTGATTTTCAATTCATCCAGACTTTGTTCGTTGGCAACGGCCCCAGTGTAAATCGTGGTGGGTTCCGTGACCGAAGTGACTTTGACGGCAGATTTCACGCCATAGAAGGTAGGCCCAACAGCGTAAGGATAGGCAGAATTCCAATTGGCATCCACGGTGCAGAAATAAGCATAGGTTCCATTCGGATATTCAGGCGTGACACAAAACCGGCCATTGTGCTCGTCCAAGTAGTCGGGATTGTTGGGATGGGAAACAAATTCGTAATCCTCGCGGAAATACCCCAATGGATAGGTGGTGCTTACGGCAGGTCCAGTGGAAACCGACTGCCCGGTCGGACTCGTGGTTCTGGTGGTGATGTTGCGAAGCTGATATCCGGATTTGATGCGGACGATGCCGCCGGTGCCGTCGGTGTTTTGAAAGCCGTAAGCGCCATAAATCGGGTATCCGTCGTAGGCAAATCCAATGAGGGGAGAATGCTGGGTCGAATCGATGACATACAATCCGTCCGCATCATACAGGTTGCAAACCGTTGAGATCAAGTTCAAATCCAACTTGAAGGCTGACGGATTTTGGTGGTGGTGATAATTGCCCATGGCAGGATGGCCTTTGGAACAGTCGAAGCCGATTTTCTCTGCGGGCACGGCATCACGGTTCCAATCCATGGAGGCTCCTCCACCACCCGGGCAGGGCGGATTGCCAGGACCACCACACAATGCATTGGTGGAGGGGTTCCAAGCCACACCATCCCGATAATCGAACAAGGCCACACCGTTGATGAAGACGCCGATGTTGCCAGCTGTGGTAGCTGTCGGGGTGCCTGTATTGGGTGTTGGGTTCAGGGGAATCTTGAAAATGGCGTTTTGGTCTGTCGCCTGTGAAGGATTGCCATCCATGAAAGGGCCTGTCGGATAGGCCGGAATGCCATTGGTGGTGACATAGACCCAATTGGTGGAGTATTCGACTTTTTGGGTATTGGCCAAGATACCATTTGAAATGGCGGTGGAATTGCCCTGCATGTAATAGCTCCCGATGAGGGTGCTGTTTTGAAGCCATGAGGTAACGGAGGGACCGGGCTGGGCGGAAGCCACTGCGGCCAAGCAACACCATCCAAAGGCAAGGAAATGATTCTTCATGAAAGGATGTGATTTGTCTAGTAAATCCGGAAAACTAAAACTCAAAATGCGAAATATTATTTTGAATGCAGCAGGTTTGTAGGCAGATGGGCACTGGCTGTCGGTGAAAAAACGAATAAAAACCACTACACGGAATGCCTTTTAAAACCGAACCCCGACGAATGGGCCGGGGTTCGATGCAAAATGGGATGAACTGGCATCCAAAAAGACTTTATTTCACAACCACATTGGACACATTGAGCTTTCCTTTTTGGCTGGCAAACTCCACCGCAGGTTTCCCTTCGATGACGGTGTTTCCGTTGGCATCGGGCAGCACGGTGATGTAAATGCACCTGTAATTGTTGGTGGTTTTGAGGTAGTCTTTCAAAAGCTGTTCGGGAGATACGTTGTTGGTGCGCAACGAAGCAAGCCACTGAAGGTAGTTGTTGTTTTCGGAACGCTCTTGTACAAGGGTCGAATAATCGGAGTAATAATCCAACCGATACTGACCTGCCTGATTGAATGTGACCTGATCGGCCCAATTGAAGTATTCGTCGGGATTCAAAGCAGCCTGGGCATAAGGGCTGTTCGCCAAACTAGCAAACGTTCCGCCAGTCTCGAACAATACATCCAAAAGATTGCCTGTTGCGAGGGCAATGTCGGTTACAGCACATTCTTCTGGACTGGACTCATTGAAAATGGCCGCAGTGAGGTTGATGGCTTGGCCAACCGTGATGCTGTTGGCATTTGATCCAAAACTTTGATTCACCAAATCACACAATGCATTAACCGGTGCGCAATCCGTGCAACCACTGAAGTTCATGGAGGCAGTGGCGATGAAAAACACGGGAATCCAAGCGAACAATCTAGACTTTTTCATAATGCTTTCAGGTTGATGGTAATCGAATTCAGGCGTGCAGAAATGGTGAATTTATTTGGGGTTTTGCGAGGCGAAATCTTGCCCACTTTCATACCTTATCAGTGCAGGTCCGGTCATGTCCAACAAGAAAAACGGATCGGTCATGTTGACTAGTTCTTCCCAATCTGGAACCCGAATGTGAATCTTTTGGACATAGCGATTGGGGGAAGGTTTTTGACGACCGAGGCCCAGGGTGTTGGTGCCCTCGTTGTTCCCTTCATCCCTCTCCGAAACCACACTGTCCGGGTCGATGACCACCACATCCTCATAAGTGGTGCCCGCTGCAACTTGAATCGGATCAGAAACCTCATAGGATTGCCCAGGAGATAGGCCCGGTCCGATCACTACAGGGGGAACTCCTGTATTGGTACTTCCGGAAACCGTGATGTAAACGCTCATCGGCGTACTGGTCGTCGATTCCGTAGGTTTATTTCCATCTGGACGATTGATAACCGTTTTGAAGCTCGTAAGATTCACAAAAACTCCCTGTGCGTACGGATTGATGAAATTTCCAAAAATGGGATAACCGGAGCAGGCTTCAATTGGGTTGCCATAGGGATCAAAAAATACGTTGTAGGCCACCCAGTTTCCGTACAAATCATAGGCTGAGAGCACATAGACGAATGAAGAATTCACCGTGATGGGATAGGGATTACCTGGGCAATAAATCTGACGGGTATTCTGAAGCTGAAGGTCGGCAGGGGAAAGAGGGCCATCGGTGCATCCGGCGAAAAATGCACACCAAGCCAAGACCAAACCTGTAAATTGAACCCTGAATCCCATGATGAAAGATAGATTTTTTTCGACGAACGATTCGCAAATATAGTCAATGGAAGGCTCTTGTTGTGGATTTGAAAATCACAATCTCCTCATCATGTTATCAATACGCGTTTCGGGGAAACCCATGCTTGGCATCGAAAACAAAATGGCGGTCCGAAAGGGTCAACAAAAACGCAAAAAGGTCCACTTTATCATCTGAGTTCAAGACGATGGGTGTTTGAAGTTGGACCGCCAGGGTTGCGCTTGGCCGAATGCCCGTAGCGTAATGGTTGATGACCTGCCTCAGGTTGGCAAACCGTCCGTCGTGCATGTAGGGAAAGGTGTAGGTCAAATTCCTCAGGGATGGGATCTTGAACAGCAAGGAATCTTCGCTTTTCTTTGTGATGCTCATCCTGCCCATATCCCGAAGGGTGCTGTCGGTGGGGAGGCCGTTGTTTGCAAAACCATAGGTGCTGAACAAGGGTGCGGGATGGCAGGCGCTGCAATGGGATTCGAATAGGACCAATCCGTTGGATTCTTGAGTGCTGAATTTGGATTCTCCCCGCATGACGCTGTCGAATTTCGAATTGCAGGAAACCAGGGTGAGCTGAAACTGAGAAAGGGATTTCAGGACTCGTTCTCCGGTGATGGCGGTATCTCCCCAAGCTTTTTGAAACATGCCCGGATATTGGGGGTGGCGCTCAAGTCGATGGATAACCTCAACCAAGGAAAAGTCCATTTCATCTCGGTGTGAGATGGGGGCCAAGGCTTGCATGTCAAGATGATTCACCGCGCCATCCCACATGAAACTCCTTTGCCAAGCCAAATTGAATAAAGCGGGGGCGTTTCTGGTGCCGATTCGGTCGTCAATCCCATGGCTCAGGTCATGGTCCACGTGCGCAAATGCATTGAATGGGGAATGGCAGGAGGCGCATGAGACGGTGCTGTCACGAGAAAGGACCGGATCATAGAACAACCTTCTTCCGAGTTCAATTTTATCCTCTGCCAGGGGGTTATTGGCAAACTCGTAGGTGGTTTTTGGGAAATACTTGGGGAATTCGAATTCCAGCAAAGGCAAGGCGGCCGTTCCAATCAACAGAGCAGAGAGAACAAAGCTCAAGGCCTTCAGGAATTTTAGGGTCATGGCCTGACAAAAAAAGAATTTTTCACTTGCCTTGCCAAAGAGACTGAAGTTTTACTCGGCGACATCACTTCATTGGTTGTCATCAAATCCAAGGCCGAAAAGTACCTCCGCAGATCTACAAAAATTGTGGGCAATTTGCCGCGCTTGGATTCAAATTCCAAGACTTGCAAGGTGTTGAAGGGCGCAAAGTACCCCCCTAAATGAAACTTGAACTTGTTTTGGCGGGTTGAGCACAAGGTGCTTTCGCCTTCAATTTTCACATTGATGAACCCACTTTGCCAAGCCCAATACATGCCCGAGGTTGGATCCAATACGCCTCCATATGCCCCTGAAACTTGGGTTAATGAGTCAATCCCCAAATGGAACCTAATTGCATCAAACTTGATTGGCTTGGGTAAAGAGAATTTCCAGTGATGGGTGGTCGTGTCTTCAAAGTCAAACAAATGACGACTTTCAGGAATCGAGGCTACCACTTCTCCCCTCCGGAGCAAATCCAAGCCTGAGAGATAAAACAAAAAGCGATCGAGCTGAAGGGTCTGGCCTTGGTGATGGTATGCATGCTTCAATTGAAGCTTATCTTCGCCCCACCATGCCTTAAACTCCAACTCGTAATCAACACTTTGGCCCATAACGATTTCCCGCCCAGAAAAAGCCAAAACGAGGGCCAAGACGGCATTTTTCAAAAAACCGACTCGCATGTCCGAAAAAATGACGTTACGGAGTGCACACACATTGAATGGTGAATATTACCTGCTGACAACCAACTTCTTCACGGCCTTGACCGGTTGATATCCTTCCGGCACCCGGGATGCTTGCACCTGTACCAGATATGTTCCTGAGGGTAAGCCATGCGCATCGAATTTCACGAGGTTTTCCCCGCTCAAAAGATTGAAGTCATCAACCTGTTTGAGTTTTTTACTTTGAAGGTCAAGCAAGGTTATTTCAACAGGAAGGTTGTCTACAGACCACAGGTTGAGTCGAAGGGACTGGTCTCCTGCATTGAAGGATACGCTTGAGTAATCAAGCGCGGCTTTTTCTCCGACTTGTACACGTACTATGTGCGAATAATCAAAAGTCCCTTCCAAATCCACCATTTTGAGTCGGTAGTACAGGGTGGAGGATTCCCCGATTGGATCGCGGTGGATGTACTGAACGTTCCTTCCGGGTTGATTGCCTTTGGCGGCTAAGGTTGCTACCTTTTGAAATTTGGTGGGGTCGGTTCCACGTTCTATCTCATATTGTTTCAGTTTATACTCACCTGTCGAGGTCCAATCCAAACGCACCGCACCATTGTCTTCTAACGCATGAAAGGCAACAAGATTTACAGGGGCTATGACCGTCCTGATTCGGATGTCATCGATCGCCACGGAGGGGTCTGTACCTGATCCGTTTCCGTTGTTTCGCCACTGAAAGCCAATCCTGACATTTGGATTGTTGTTGAAAGCGGCCGGCAATGCCAACGTGTAAACCGTCCATTGACCTTGGGAATACCCGTCGCAAGAACCACAGCACGATGAGGTCAGGCAATATTGATAGGTAATAGGCCATGTAACGCCGTTATCTGTGCTCAAATTCAATTTTGCATGGTCATCTGAGCAGGCAGAGCTTCCGAATGCGATGAAATCAAATGTCAAGGTATTGGAAGAGTATCCAGTCAAGTTGATGGTCGGTGAAACGGCCCTTCTGAATGTTGCATTAACAGCGCCCGTTTCATTGTAGGATGCTCCCATGTCTCCACCACCACCTGGGTCGGCACCAATGTGTAGGGATGCATCCCCCACGCAGGAAGAACCACAGCCGGGGGGCACAACTCCCTCCTCTGCACAACTGACGAACCAATCATTTGGTGAAGAGCCATTGGTTCCGCCAATGTTGTCCTGCACGGTCCAACCTCCATATGTGACCGCACGACAGTTGGCTGCGCAGCCGTTGTTGAAGGTCTCGGAATAAACCGTCACCTGCCCTTTGAGTGGGTTGTGGACAACCGCCATGAGGAAAACAACCATCCAACCGCTCTTCAGAAAGGCATTGGGACAACAATTTTGAAGCAAGCGCATGACTTAAAGATAACTTATCAGGAAAGGTAGGGATTTTATTCCGTCGAGTTTCCGTCATTTCAGCCAATTCCTGCGATCAGGATGAATTTCGTGCCGTCACCCAACCATCAAGCAACCCAATCCGCAGGCTACCAAACCCAACAATCCTGAAACAAACCCGATTTTTTTGGAATGCTGTTCGGGGATTGCATCCTGAAACAGCCTCCATTCGGTCGATCGACCCGACCATAAATCCAAGCCCATCAAGAGAAAAACAGTACCCATTATCTGAATGGAAAGCGCTGAAACAGGATAGCCGACCAAAATCCCCCCACCCAACGTCCAACCTTGAAGCGCCAGAACCCAAAAACGAAGTCCCCTCAAGGCATGACCAACCACAGGAATGCCATTCAAAACCAGAGGTCGTTCATGAAGAAGGAATCCGCAACCCCACCACACTGCCACCAAAAACCACAATCGACCACCCAATCCGAATGCAACAATCATCAGAAACCACAAAAGTGCATTCCGCTTTGATACAAACCTTTCTTCCACACACCAATGATCCAGGGCGTAGGACACTACCATCGCTCCTGCAGCCAATAAACCCAAAGCAGGTAAAAAAATCGTGGTCGTATTCCATTCGAATCTTCCGGGATTCATATGCAATGACCAGGCCAAGCCGAGGCCGAAAGCGCCGAGACCGAGAAAACACATCGCCCAATTCACGGTTTTGAGAATTCGTTTGACCCTTTCGCCCCCCAAGTGAAGAAGCGCAGCCCACCCCAACAACAACAAATCAAGGAATAAAAGCAGACTCACTGCGGGCTTGCTACCCGGAGGTGATGACAATGAAAACGTGGTGGAGAGGCTGTTCAAAAAGGTTGGCAATGCTCCAGAAAAAAAAAGGACCGTGTAGATACAAACAGTCCCCGTAAATGCCCGCATCCAATTACCGGTCTTCACGCGGATGTAATTGAAAGACGCCACGACAAGCAGAGCGATTTCCACCCTGATTCCGACAGTTGCCCCGCGAGAAAGGCTTGACCCTCCTATTGTGAGGTATGACCATAACACATCCCGACATGATTGTATCGACAGATAGTTCATTTTGACACCTTTGCCACCAAAAACCAACAGATCGATCACGGGTGCGGTCAATGCTATCGTGAAACATACCACCACCAATTTGGCAACGCGTGCCAGCTGCTCGCCAGAAAAAAGTTTGAGTTGAACAAGAAATGCCAAAACGATGAAAACAAACCACAGGGAAATATGTATGACATCATCCAACTCCCAACGCCGGTGATTGGAATAAAATTCCAACATGAGCCTCACCGCCAAAATCGCCCCGAACAACTGAAAATAACGGCTCAAAGGAGTGCTGTCGTTTTCGATTTTCGAAACAATTTTGTCAAACAATGCTAGGATTTTGCCAATCATCTCATTCAACGCAGTGGTCGAAAGATAACCATATTTCCAGGCAAGGCATCAAGAGACTGCTCGGATTTGAAGGCTTCAACAGCCCCCATCCAAAAGGATTTGGCGCCCAACCTCAACTCCTGGTCCTTGACAACCGCTGAAATATTCATGCCATTGGACATCATAAACCCAACGGGGTATGATTGACTGCCGATGTTTGAATCCCAGTTTTCCAAGACGATAACTGGACTTTTCATGGCCTCATTGAGCTTTCCAGTTGCAGCCAAGGGAATCCATGAACCACCTTCACGATACATCAACATGCCGCCGACCTCGAGCCCCGATCGCAAATGGAGCCATGCCAAGTCACCACCTTGTCCCGAAGCCATCATCGAGGACAGGTCTGGAATTCCTAAAATCGATACCTGAGCGAACCCATTGCGCTGAATATCGGTTCTATTCAACTTGGCATCAACCGACCACAACCTGCACCCGTTGAACCAAGAGTCGGTTGCAGGCCAACCTTCCTTGATCAATCCTAAGTGCAACTCCACCCTTTCATGGAGGGTTCCTAAAAGCGGATCAAATTCGAACCAAAAAGATTTGGCACCCATATACAAACGTAGTTCCTTGCCGGAGCTGTCCGGATCTGTTGAAATAAAAAGCGCCTTTCCTCTGGCATTCAAACTGACATTCCCCTGAGCACACGCATATTTAAACCCTGATCCCCCTGGGCCGATTTGGGAATAATATACCCGCACAAAATGTTCGGCATCAGCACCGGTTTCCATCCCAATCAGGATGTTCCTTTTTAAAACAAAATTACTTCCCTCCATTTCGTTGACATGAACCAACAACCAATTGTTCAGGTATGGACTACGTTCAGGAGATACAGGTCTCGTCGCCAAGCATGAGGTCAGGCAGAACAGCACCGCTATTCCAAGGTTTATTGGCACCCTTGTCATGGCAGTTCAGCCTCCAATTCCTTCCTCAGGGCAATCAGTGCCATCGCGGTCGCAAACAAATCCTCTCTTTTTTCATAACGCTCTTTGGGAACGGGAAAGAACCCACCATTCCAACCTCCATCTCGATTTTGGGTATTCAACAGGAATTGGACGGCTTTTTCACGAAAGGCTATTTCAGGCCCATTTTTATCCGATAAGAAATTCAGCACCAAGGCAGTAATCAATTCATCGGATGGTGACCGCTTCAAGTTAGGAAGTTTGAAATCCCATCCCCCTGTCTCCAACTGACGGTCGCAAATGAACTTTGCGGCACGTTCAAGTGATTCCTGAACTGTCCGGCTAGGGTTGTCAATAGCGAGCAGCGCCTCCCCACATGCCCAAATGCCGTAAGCATCCGTGCCGTAATATTCCCAAGTTGCCCCCCATGAACCATTCGGATTTTGCGTATTCAGAATGAATTCACCGGCTTTTTTCGTTGAGTCCTTGTAGATTGGATTTGAGGCCAAAGCCCAAAACGCAAAACCTGTTACTGAGGGGTATTTTCTCTGAATTCTGACATCCGGATTACCGATTTCCCAATAACCTTGAATGTGCCGCTTTTGCCAAATTGCGGTTTGTACGGCCTCAACCTCCGGCGATTTCATGCGGCCCAACAGCAAGGCATAAGCAGCCGAGGTCTCGATGCAGTATTGTGAACGGCACCTCATGTTGTGGCAAATCAGACCTGACTCGTTGGTTTGTGATTTCAAATAATCCAATGCTGCCTGCAGCGCAAGTTTGGCACTATCACCCTCGGCATAGGAAAGTGCGTACGCGGCCCAAACGGTTTCCCAAGTATCAAAAAGCGGGTTTCGAGCATCGGCTATCGCTCCATCGGGCCTCTGATGTCGAATCAAAAATTCCTCAGCTCGAAGAATTGCCCCTGAAACTGTCTGTTCTGACCCTTGGCATCCAGCAAAAACAAGTATCCCTATCCATAAACCGACAAACGCGAACGAACGGTTCTTCATGGCAGCAAGCCCCCCAACAATAAAAACAACACCAAACCACCTAGGTTGGTGAGAACAGAGAAAAAAACAGGACCCTCCCTGTAAGGTAGCCTGTAGAGGCTAAAAACATGAAACCCACAAAATGGAACTGCCGGAATCCATGACCATGGACAATCCAACAGGAAATTGGCCATAAGATAAGTCACAACGGTGGCGAAGGCGATGAAATGCCGGGCATTTCCTGGTCCCAACCAAACAGGCAAAGTCCTGATTCCCGCGGCTTTGTCCCCATCATAATCCTTCAGGTCGATGAAATTGGCTGCCAACCCCATCGGAACCAGGATGAAGAGTGTCCACTGTATCGGGAAATCGGCAGGATTTGATCCCGCAATCATGAACCCTGAGACAGCAGCCAACCAAGAGTTCAAGCCTAAAACCATTTTGGCCAAAATGGGAATACGTTTGAGCTTGAAGGGCTTACTTGAATACAGAAAATATCCCACCGAAATGCCCAATACGCAAATCAAAAATGGCCAACCGCCTAGGGCTGCCAGTAGAATTGAATGGCAAAGGCAAAACAGTCCCGCTGACCAGTGATAACTTTCACTGATGCGATTGCTGACAAGAGGCCTTGAGGGGTTGGAGATTCGGTCGATTTCTTTGTCTTCACGGTCGTTGGTAGCGATGGCGAAAACGGCGGCATATGCCAAATTGATGAACATAGCCCCCATCGGCAAAATACCCCGGTCCAAGAGGCTTCCGATTTCAACTTCAGGCGGCAACTTTTCCAGTCCAAGGGCAAAGCCTAAGCAAGCAATCAACCAATAATATAAAATGCGTGGAATTCTCAGGTCAGACAATAAAACCAAGGTATGCCGTGGTTTGACAACCAAGCTGAGCGTCAAGGGGCCACCTGCCAAAACAAACCACGTGATACCGAACCATCCAGAGGAACTATCCATCGATGCAAATAAAGCGGAATCCACGACAATACTCCGAATGACATGAGTCGCTTTGCCCAAGCCCACCGACAAACCCAAACAAATTGGTATTTTCGCCACAAAACCAATCTGCTTATGAACGCAGTTTACATCGTGGACGCTGTCCGCACTCCCATTGGCCGATATGGCGGTTCCTTGAGTACCATCCGCCCAGACGATTTGTTGGCCATCGCCCTCAAAGGCCTGATGCTTCGACATACTGGGATCGACCCCGCAGCCATCGAAGAAGTCATTGCCGGTGCGGCCAACCAAGCTGGGGAAGACAACCGAAATGTGGCCCGAATGGCTGCCTTATTGGCTGGCCTGCCTGTTTCTGTGGCTGGAATCACGGTGAACCGTTTGTGTGCCTCAGGCCTCCAAGCCATCATCGATGCCAGCCGTTCTATCATGGTGGGTGATGCCAACATGGTGATTGCCGGAGGCGAGGAAAGCATGACCCGGAGTCCGTTCGTGATGGCCAAAAGCGAGCAGGCCTACGGGAGGCTACCCGAATTCCATGACACCACATTCGGATGGCGCTTCACCAATCCTGCCTTGTCGGCTTTGCACCATCCTTATCAGATGGGTGAAACTGCAGAAAATCTGGCTGACCGTTACAAAATCACGAGGGAGGAACAGGACCTTTTTGCCTTCAACACGCAAATGAAATACAAAACAGCCCGGGATTCAGGTCGCTTCAAGGATGAAATCCTGCCCGTGTTGCTGCCCCAGAAAAAAGGGGAGCCCATCGTGTTCGACACGGACGAGCACCCAAGGCCGCAGACCACGCTTGACGAATTGGCCAAACTTAAGCCTGTATTCCGGAAAGAAGGCGGTACGGTGACGGCAGGAAATGCTAGTGGCATCAACGATGGCGCAGCGGCTTTATTGTTGTGCAGCGAGGCCGACTTGAAAAGGTTCAACCTCACCCCTATGGCTAGGATTGTTTCCCATGCCGTGGCGGGTGTGGATCCATCCATCATGGGCATCGGTCCTGTACCGGCCACCCAAAAGGCATTGAAAAGAGCAGGGCTTAAGGTATCGGATTTGGAATTGGTGGAACTCAATGAGGCTTTTGCAGCCCAATCGATTCCGTGCATCCGTGATTTGGAATTGAATCCCGAAATCGTGAACGTAAATGGTGGTGCCATCGCCTTGGGCCACCCTTTGGGATGCTCCGGTGCGCGGATCATGACCACTTTGGTACACGAAATGAAACGGAGACCGCTAGCCAAGTATGGATTGGCCTCGTTGTGCGTGGGTGTGGGCCAAGGCGTTTCTGTCATCGTTGAAAAGTGCTGAAGCCATGCGTTATGTGGTGGATGTGAGGTATGATGGTACGGGCTATTCAGGATGGCAGGCCCAAGGGAATGCAGTGGGTGTGCAGACAGTCTTGAACAAAGCAATTGAAACCTTACTGAGGCATCCCGTGGATGCTTATGGCGCGGGTCGTACCGACGCAGGGGTCCATGCATTGCAGATGCCGGCACACTTTGACCATGACGGGGAGCTCCACCCCCACTTCCTGCGCGCACTGAATGCGATTTTACCTCCTGACATATCGGTGATGCGGGTATATCCAGCCCCGTCTGACGCTTTTCACGCTAGGTTTTCTGCCAAATACAGGGCCTACCGTTACCAGATGATTTTCAAAAAAGATCCCTTCCATCACCGATTTGCGTATTTCGTCAAAGAGTCCTTGGATGTGGAAGCCATGCAAAGAGGGGCAGCCATCATCGGC
>Ga0068872_10000725_pt1 | contig 27696 bp, 26 predicted proteins | sample NOAtaG_7_FD_66441 | JGI IMG/M metagenome (GOLD analysis project Ga0068872, IMG submission 66441) | Freshwater lake microbial communities from Lake Erie, under a cyanobacterial bloom - NOAA_Erie_Diel1S_2200h metaG | ecosystem: Environmental > Aquatic > Freshwater > Lake | place: USA: Ohio, Lake...
ATGGGCTTTTATTTTGTTTTAGGGGATATAGGTAGGTGGATTAGTGGGAAAACGACTGAAGAAGCATGACATTAAGTATCGTTATTCCAGCATATAATGAGGCCTTATCCATTGGCGAAACCGTCTCGGCCCTTTGTGCTGTCCTGGAAAAAGAAACCATTGACTACGAAATACTCGTCGTGAACGACAACTCCGGCGACAATACCCTTGAAGTCCTGGAACGGTTAAAGGACGCATACCCCCGGATGCGTTTCGTCACCAACCATGGGCCCAATGGTTTCGGATATGCGGTCCGGTATGGCCTGGAGCGTTTTAATGGGGATTGTGTTGCAATTGTTATGGCGGATTTATCCGATTCCCCCAATGATCTTGTACGGTTTTACCGGGAAATGAAATCCGGTGGTTATGATTGTGTATTTGGTAGTAGGTTCATCAAAGGCGGCACGGTCATTGATTATCCTATCGTCAAAAAAATAATCAACCGGATTGCAAATAATATCGTCCGCTCTGTGATGTGGATCAAGTACAATGATGCCACCAATGCCTTTAAACTTTACAAAAAAGAAACCATCGAGGGCTTAAAGCCCTTTCTTTCGCCGCACTTCAACCTCACCCTGGAGCTGCCATTGAAGGCGATTGTACGGGGGTATTCCTACACCGTCCTTCCCAACTCCTGGACAAACCGCAAACATGGAGTTTCCAAATTGAAGATCCGGGAGATGGGCAGCAGATACCTGTTTATCCTTTTATACTGCCTGATCGAAAAGTTTTTTTCCAGACACGATTTTAAGAAAAAATGGTAATCGGCACCAGGGGGTATGGTGACAAAAGTTAGTGCTTTTCCCTGAATAAACCGTTAAATTTGAGCAAAAAGCAACAGGACTCAAAATTTTCGGGCTATGGGAAACTTCAAAATTTCAGCTGTATTGGCCATTCTGGCTATGCTGGCCGTAATTGGTTGCAGCGAACGCAGTGACCAGGAAACTGCGTTGTTCAATTCCGGAACTTCCATACCAGCAAATATGTGGAATGGGGCAAGTTCGTATGTGGTACTGAAAAAGCAGGCGGAAGTAGATGCTTTCAGTTGTAACACCGGGATTTTGGATGCCAATCTCATCATCGGTGACCAATACGGCAGCGATATCCGCGATTTATCGCGCCTGGGTTGCCTCGTGCGCGTGAACGGGTTTGTTCAGGTTATCGGCACTCAGCTTCAGGATTTGAGCGGTCTTCGCCTGCGGGTGATCCGGTCTGGCTTGCAGATCCAGCAAAACCCTCAATTGATTAACCTCCAGGGGCTCAACCAGCTCGACTCCCTGGGGGGATACCTGTTTATTGCCCAGAATGCCCGGATGACCGATTTCGTGGGTTTAGGACCATTACGGCATCTCGATGCGCTGGCAGTTTTCGACAATGACCAGCTCAACAGCCTGAGGGGACTTGAGAACGTTACAGATATCGGCCATGCCCAGGATTGGTTTGTTAACCTGCACCTCGCATCCAACGATGCGCTGGAAACCCTGGAAGGACTTGATGGGCTTAAAAAGGTGAGCGGCGGCATCTGGATTACCGGGCATCCCCGCCTAAAATCCCTGGAAACCGTAAAAGCCATCAAACGCACAGGCGGATCTTTTCTGTTGAAAGACAACGGAACACTGAAAGATACCGGTAGTGGCCATTTCGAAATTCTTTCGCCGCCTCCGGCAGCGAAGTGAATATTATTTGGCGGCTGACGATGCCAAATAATATTTTTAAAAAACACTGTTTTTACTAATTTTTATAAGTATAAACAGTTATTTTTAAAAACTTTCTTTCGCTATCGTAGGCGGCGGCATACTTTTTACACAATCCATAAGAAAATATTATTTGGCGGCGAAGCCACCGAATAATGTTGATTCACTGGCGGGGCAGATACGGCCTAAGCCCTTTTCCCTTCTGTTGTGTGAGATCATCGCCCAGTTCGTCCCGCGCCTGTTCGCCGATTTTCTGTAAGTTTTGCACCACTTCCGGGTAGAGTTCCCGGACGTTATATCTTTCTCCCGGATCCCGGTACAGGTCATACAGTGCCAGCCCTGTGGTATCGGTAGCCAGGTCACCTGGGAAGCGGTTGTTTGCTGGCAACAGGCGGTAAGTACGGTGGTTATGGGGAAAGACCAGTTTCCAGCGCCTGTCGCGCACTGCCTGCAAACTATTTCGGTCGTAATAATACCAGAAATGCGTCCTGGGTTCGGTATCCGGTTTCCCTTGCAGCAGCGAACCGATATTCACGCCGTCTGATGGAAAAGTGGAAGGTTTTCCCCCGATAATTGCCGTAAGGGTCGGGTAAAGGTCCAGTGTAGCGCTGAGTTTAGTACAGACCCTTCCAGCCGGAATCTTCCCGGGCCATCGCATGATGCAGGGCACCTTGACCCCCCCATCGAAGCTGGAGCCTTTTGCCTCCCTGAGACCGCCGGTAGAACCCGCATGATCACCAAAATTCTGCCAGGGACCGTTATCACTGGTAAAAATGACGAGGGTGTTTTTATCGAGCTTCAGCTTTTTCAGGGTTTGAAGGATTTGTCCTACCGACCAATCTACTTCCTGTACAACATCTGCATACATACTCCAGCCGCTTTTGTTCCTGAACTGTTCTGAGACCCCCAACGGTACATGCACCATCGGGTGTGGGAAGTAAAGAAAGAAGGAACGTTCCTGATTTTTCTCAATGAATTGCAGCGCCCTGCGCGTAAGCATGGACGTCAATTGATCCTGGCCTGCGAGATCCCGGATTTCACCCACCTTTTCATTGCCTTCGATCAGCGGGAGCACCGGATATTTTGACTTCCAGTCGGAGGTATCCAGGATGGGCGATCCGTCGTAGTTAACGGGCCACATGTCATTGGAGTACGGGATACCCAGGTATTCATCAAATCCATGCTGGAGGGGCAGGAATTCGCGTTTGTGCCCGAGATGCCATTTACCAAAAATCCCGGTTTGATACCCTGCCTCTTTAAAGACTTCCCCCAGGGTTTTTTCTTCTGCAGCTATACCATTTTCCGACCAGGGCATGAGTGCCCCCCAAATCCCCAGGCGGTTGGGGTAGCAGCCGGTAAGCAGCGCGGCACGCGATGCGGAACAGACTGCCTGGGCGGCATAAAACTGGGTAAAGCGCATGCCTTCCGCTGCCATTTGATCCAAATTTGGCGTCTGATACAAAGCCCCGTAGCAGGAAAGGTCGCCATAGCCCAGATCGTCCATAAAAATGAGTACGACGTTGGGTTTCTCCTGGGTTTTGCGCACAGCATCAGGCGTGATAATGGAAAAAGTGATGGCCAGCAATAAAAATTTCAGGAATGGCATTTCGGGTGCTTTTGGTGAATTTAAACTAAAATGAGCCCACATTTTATTCCGGAAGCAGTCTGCCCGACATCCTATCCCCTGTGCTTTTTTACAATGGTTGTAAAACCCGGGAAAACATTTTTGAGGCGCTGCCGTTGTGCAAGAAAATAAAAAACGATGAATTGGAAAACAATTCTTGAAATTGCTGCGCAGGGAAATCTTCCTCCCGACCGGCGGGTAGAAAAAACCGAAGCCGAATGGGCAGCCATGCTTGGGCCGGAGGAATTCAGGATAACCCGAAAGCATGGTACGGAGCGTCCCTTTAGCGGGGAGTTTTGCAGTACCCACGCGCCCGGGCGCTATAGCTGTATCTGCTGTGGTACGGTCTTATTCGATTCGGGGGAAAAGTTTGACAGTGGTACAGGCTGGCCTTCCTTTACCTTACCGGTAGCAGATAACGTCATCAAGTACATCGTAGATAACAGTTTTGGTATGCGGCGGGTAGAAGTCCGGTGCAATGTGTGCGACGCCCACCTCGGCCATGTTTTTCCGGACGGCCCTCCCCCTACCCGTTTGAGGTATTGCATCAACTCCCTTGCCCTCAAAAAGCAAGACTAATCAGCGATATGGGCAGCTTTTTTTCCTCAGATCGGGTGCTGCTCGCCAGTATGCACGGGAAGGAAACAGCTATTGCACCGGTATTGGAACAAAGACTAGGATGGCGGATAGCGGTTGTTCCGGACCTGGACACCGATCAATTTGGCACTTTCAGCGGAGAGGTCGTGCGCGAGGGTTCTGCTTTGGAGGCAGCACGCAAAAAGGCGATGGCGGCATTAAATACAACCGGAGCGACGCTGGCACTGGCCAGTGAGGGGAGTTTTGGGCCTCATCCCGCTCTTCCTTTTGTCGCATCCGACCATGAATTGCTTTTGCTCCTGGATATTGCCAATGACTTTGAAATCCAGGCTTCGGTGCTTTCCGTTGCCACAAATTACGCACAAAAAACCGTTGCCGACTGGTCAGCATTAGAACAATTCGCCCACTCCATTGGCTTCCCGGAGCACCGGCTTATCCTGAAAAGCAGGGAGGCCCTGGTTAAAGGGATCGGAGCATGGTCAGACCTCTCAAAACATTTCTCCGATTTAATCCGTGGGGAGGAAGGCGTATGGGTTGAAACCGATATGCGCGCAATGTACAATCCCATGCGGATGAAAGTTATCGGGCAGGCCGCCGAAGCACTGGCCGATAAGCTGCTAAGCCTTTGCCCCAAATGCACTGCCCCGGGATTTGAAATCGCCGAAGCGATCCCGGGATTACCCTGTAGTCTGTGCAACATCCCGACCACTTTAGCCAAAGCACATCGCTGGACCTGCCGCAGGTGTGGATTTTCATTGGAAAAGAACAGGCCCGACGGGCTGCTGATGGCCGATGCGGCCCATTGCGACTGGTGTAACCCTTGATTATGACGCCGTGTATCCGGTAGATGATACGTGCAGAGTCCTTTGGCGGCGAATGCCGCCAAAGAGTGTTTTTTCAGCGCTGCATTTTCAACGATTTCGCTTCGCGAAATCGTTGAAAATGCAGCGCTGAAAAATTTAATTTTGCCGGCGTAGGCGGCAAAATTAAATTTTTACACAACCTCATGAAAGTATTCTTTGGCGGCGAATGCCGCCAAAGGACTTTCGGGACAGCCCCGTGAAAGGCCGGGGGCTTTTTGCGATCTCACGTGCGTTCCTTCATCTGATAGTTTAGCCGTGCCTGGTCGGCAATACGTTGTTCCAGGATACGGATATAGGCCTGACTCGCTTTGTTGCCAAATTTGGCATACGCCTTTCGTGCCCATTCCAGTGCTGCCGGGAGGTTGCCATTGCGCTCGGCTGCCAGTGCCAGGTTATGAGCTGCCCGCCCCGCTGTTGCCTGATCCCGTTTTTCCGTAAGTGCCCGCCAAATATTTGCAGCTTCTTCCCAGTCGCCCGCTTTAACATAACGGTCGGCTTTTTCCATTGGCTCCTTTCCGGCATCTTTTGCGGTAGTATAATAAATCCTGGAGACAGCCGTCCATACAGGTGCGATCCGCCTGCCATATTTTTCGCCGATATGGGCAGATAAACCGCGCGTAATATTATACGCACTTTCGAGGTTATTGGAAGCCGCCTGCTGGGTATCGCCGAAACCGCGGTCTTCATTCATGTCGGAAATCATCGTTTCATCGAGTACGACCCGGGTTTTGGGGTCATAGAGCCTCCAACCGACATTGACGCGGAGGTTGCGGGTAGCGGTAAAGGTCGTTCTGACCGTCACGGTGCTGTCTTTCCCCTTTACCTGGTTTTGGCGGGATGAAAAAATCGTGTTCATATCGGTATCGTAGGATTCAATTGCCGCTACTGCATGGGCATCGTAGCGTCTGCAGATATCTTCGATTTCCCTCCAGTCCAGGGGTGGCATCATCTGGGCACCGGTCCTTGAACCCGTAAGCTCGAGTGCCGTTGACTTTACGGTGAAGCGGGGTGTCCTTGCCAGGGCGGAGATCAGCCCCTGCACGGCATTTTCCCGCCCTTGCCGATCCTGACCGATACTTTCGCCCGAGATTAGCCCCTCGACAAAATTTGCAAAACCTTTTTCCGGTTTACTCCTGTCCACCACGGCTATTGTCTGGATATGGTCGGGCAAAACAATTTCTGATGGCCGCAATACTTCCAGCATTGTCTGGCTGGTACTACAGCCGGAAAGGAAAGTAAAAAGGAAAAGAAATGTCAGGAAATTTAATAAATTCATTACATTGTTTTTTGTCTGATGAATAAGGGCTACACAAATTAAACAAATTATAAAATACCGCGTTAGTCCTAAATTGAAGTTCAGGGATTCAATTGAATTTTATTATTTAGCGCGGTTAAAAGATCAGAAAAATCCATGCTCATGACGATACATGCCAATGGCCGTCAACATACTGCAAATCTTGTCGGCATAGACGATATGTCGTTGTATGTTCCCCGTACTTATTTATCCATGGAAGTACTTGCCGAGGCACGGGGCTATGAACTCCCAAAACTCAGAGATGGATTGGGCCTGCAGGCCATGGCATTTCCCGATGCGCATGAAGACACCGCAACAATGGCTGCGAATGCAGTCCTGGATTTAATCGAAAAGAATCAACTTGATCCGAGGCAAATCGGCAGAATTTATATGGGGACGGAAAGTGCGCTGGACGGCTCAAAACCCACAGCGACTTACGTCCTGGCCATGCTTACGAACTACTTCGAAAAGGAGTATGGCCCGGATTGCTTCCTGAACTGCGATGTTGTGGACCTTACCTTTGCCTGCATCGGCGCAGTGGATGCCCTGCAAAATACGCTGGACTGGGTGCGCGGCGACGGCGCACGCATTGCTATCGTCGTAAGTGCAGACATTGCAAAATACGAGCTCGGTTCCGCTGGCGAATATACCCAGGGTGCCGGGGCTATTGCACTACTGGTGCGGCAAAACCCCCGTCTGCTTTCGATTGACGGCAACTGGGGCGTGGCTACACGCAGTGTACACGATTTCTTCAAACCAATCCGCACTTTTTCCAAAAAGCAAGTGGTCGAAGAAGTCCTCAAACTGGCTGGCCTGTCCAATATCTCCGCGGAGAATATCCTGGCCGGTCTTCCCGAAACCCTCGAGGTCACAGGCTTCTTAGACAGTAACGAAATGGGGATATCCCTGCATAAAGAAACGCCTATGGTAGATGGCCCTTATTCCAACCAGTGCTACCAGCAGCGTATCCGGGAATCCCTACAGTCATTTGCCGAGCTCAACCGCCTGACACCTCAAACCCCGGTGACGGAACGCTGGCAGCGAATGGCCTTTCACCTCCCTTACGCTTATCAAGCCCGCCGGATGTTTTCTGAAATCTTTTTTGAGGAAGCGGTAAAGTCGGGAAAATGGCCCGAAATACAGAAGGAACTCAGTGTACAGCAGCCCTCCCCGGAAGAATTCGACAGCTTCGAAGCTTATGAAGTGGCCTACAGTAATTTCCTGCGGGCAATCACTAAAACAAAAGCTTACCGGCGTATCGTTGAGCATAAAATCGAAAAAGGCGAACGCGCTTCCTCCCTGATCGGAAATATGTACACTTCCTCGATCTTCCTCGCATTCATGAGCACCCTCGCGGCGGATTTCTCCGAAAATGCCGATCTGGAGGGTGCACTTGTCGGTTTCTTCGCTTATGGAAGTGGGTCTAAATCCAAGGTCTTTGAAGGGACCGTACAGCCACAATGGCGGCAGATCGTACAGCGCTGGAAGGTGATGGAGCGACTCCAGGAACGGCAGCCCCTCGATTACGCCACCTACGAGAAACTACACCGGCAGGCATTACAGGAAAGCGTGGGTGCTGTTTCGGGCGAATTCTATCTGCACGAGGTCAACGACGCCCCCGGAAACTATACCGGGGCACGTAGCTACCAGTGGCACTACACGAAAAAAACAGACGCTGCAATATCTCCTACCGTAAAGCCACAACTTTAGGACTTTTTATACAACCTCACAATATGCTTTGGCGAAGTCAGGAGCCCGCTACCCGACCCCTCCACAGATAATACGGTACCAGCCCGGTCAATATCAGCGCCAGGCCGATGACCGATTCCCCAGGGCGGTTATACAAGGTGATGATGACGAGGGCAATACAGAAAAGTACAAAAACTGCAGGTAGCACAGGATAGAGCGGTGTACGGTAGGTCGCAGGTGGGCCTCCGTTGCGCCTGCGCATTACAAACACGCCGAAACCGCATAAACCGTAAAAAATAAACGACGCGAAGATCAGCATATCGGTGAGCTGGTCAAAACTGCCGGAAAGGATAAGCACACAGGCCCATGCCCCCTGCATCAGGAGCGCGTTGCCGGGTGTATGGAACTTTGGGTGTACCTCCCCTGCTTTCTTGAAAAACTCCCCGTTTTTCGCCATGCTGTAGTACAGCCGGGCCGCCATGAGGATCGTCGTGTTGGTACAACCAAAAGTGGAAATGATAATCAGCCCTGCTATAAACAATGTACCTACCGGACCAACGATACGCTCGATGACTGCAATCGCGGCAACCTTATTTTGCGATTCGTGCAAGGCGATCATCTCTTCTGCGGGCAAAACATACAGATAGGAAAAGTTGACCAGCAGATATATAGCGATCACGCCGAGCATCCCAAAAAATATAGCCAGGGGCAGGTTGCGATGCGGATTTTTGATCTCCCCCCCGACAAAACTCAGGGTAATCCAGCCTTCATACGCCCAGAAAGCGGCGAGCATGGCCGAAAAGAACACTGCGACAAACTCAAAGTTGTTGGATTTCAATTCTGTAAACCCTGCTGCGTTGGCCATGAGGTTTTCCCATTTTCCCGCGCCCCCAAACACCCCCAGAAAAAAAACGACGACCAGGCTCGCCACCACGGTACCAGTAGCATAGCGGCTGAGGGTACTGCCATGTTTGAGGCCCCGGTAATTGATGAGGGTGAGGAATAGGACCAGGGCAATCGCGATCGCTTTTACCCCCAGGTTTTGGAATGGGAAAATGATTCCCCCCAGCGAAAGGGCACTCCACTCCGCTGGTGCCTCAGGGATACTTACCAGGGCGTGCACCGATTCAGCAAAAACGTATGCAATAGAAGAAATGGAAGCTGTCCGTATGACCGCAAAATTCCCCCAGCCAAAAAAGAAAGCCACTGCCCTTCCGTAGATTGCCCTTAAAAAAACGTAAGCTCCTCCGGAGTCCGCAATTTGACCAGATAGTTCCGCCACGGAGAGCGCACCTGCCAGAGAAACAATCCCTGCCACAATCCAGGCCAGCAATACCCAGAACGGGGACTGCAGTTCCGCTGTCATCGGCGCCACTTTCTTGAAAACACCGGAGCCAATAATCGAGCTGATCATCAGGATAATGGCCAGGTTTAGGCCGATGGACCTGTCCAGGGAAGCGTTGTTTTCGCTTTGGTTCATTGTATTCATTTCAAGGTTAGCGAATAGCTTGCTGCGATAATAAGGAAATTATCTTTCCCACCCAAATATTGGCTTTTTTTCTTCAGATAATCCTGCAATCCAGATGGGACTTTTGTGGGATGAGTGCTTTTATGCACAAAAAAGAATGCTAGTCTCTGAGAAATGGATTAATTTTGAGGGGATACCCGCTGGGGTATATAAAAATTACGGAGTTGTGTAAAAAGTCCCCTGTCTGTTCTTTAGCGGCTTGTACCGCCAAAGAATATTTTTTTGAAAGAGGGTGTCTTTTATAAGTATTCCGCCACCTTCCGCGTCAAAGGATATGCCGGAGGCTTTTTACACAACCCCTGCTTGTGCGACCTCCCCGGAGCGATTTGCGCACCCCTCCGCAACAACTCTAATAAACAGTATAACAAGTACGCAATGATCGTTGGACTGGAAAGCCTGCCAAAAATTGAATTGCACCTGCACCTGGACTGCTCGCTCAGCCCCACAGTAGTCAGGGCGTTATCCGGGGAACTGAGCATGGCCGAATATCGCAAACGATTTGTCGCGCCAGAAGATGCGACAGGGCTTCCCGATTACCTGCAGCGTGCCCTGGAGGGGATCCGTCTGATGCAAACGCCCGCGCAAATCCGCCTGGTGACGCTGGATCTTTTCGAACAGCTAAAAGCAGACCATATCCTCTATGCTGAAATCCGGTTTGCCCCACTGGAGCATACCCAGCAGGGCCTTTCGGCAAAAGCAGTGGTTAATATTGTAGAATCCGCCATGCGCGAAGGCATGCAGAATACCGGGATCATCGCCCGTTTAATTGTTTGTACCCTCCGGCACTATTCCCCCGAACAGAGCATGGAAACCGCACGCCTCACCTGGGATTGTTTTGGGGATATTGTCGCCGGGTTCGATCTTGCTGCCGACGAAGCGGCCTATCCGCTGGATGCACATATACCTGCTTTTGATTTTGTCCGGAGTAAGGGCATCCCGTGTACAGCACATGCCGGCGAGGCCAGGGGTGCCGATAGTGTATGGGAAACCCTGGAATTGCTCAAACCCGTACGGATAGGCCATGGCGTTCGGAGTATAGAAGACCCGCAGCTCGTTCAGGTCCTGCACGAACGCCGCATCCACCTCGAAATTTGTCCTTCCAGCAATATCTCTACCAGGGTATTTCCTTCCATGGCCCTTCATTCTATCCAGGAGCTCTATAGTGCCGGCGTATCGGTGGGCATAAATACCGATGGACGTGCGATTTCCAATGTTTCGCTAAATGAAGAATACCAAAAACTGCACGCAACTTTTGGTTGGGCAGAAAAGCATTTCCTGCAATGCAACCGCTTCGCCCTCGATGCGGCTTTTGTGGATCGGACGATTAAAGATCAACTTCATGCAAAGTTGACCGACGCTTACGGCGGTGACTGATGTACTGATTTTATCCTGTAGCCCGATCATCAGACTATGGCCACATCGCTTGTCGGAGCGTATGTTCAGGGATTTATCCCCAGCACCTTCGCGACTTCGCTTTTGTGGCTCCTTCCGATGGGCAATTCCTGGTTGTTGATTTCCACGTGATTAGGAGAAAATGCCTGGATTTTGCTAATTGCAACCAAATAAGAGCGGTGGATACGCAGGAAGCTACCTTCCGGAAGTTTCTGTTCCAGATAGCTAATTTTTTGTTTTGTCACGATACGCCTGGAAGGCAGGTAGATGATGACATAGTCTTTTAGGCTTTCGACATAGAGGATATCGTCCAGAGCGATTTTGACCATTTTTTTGTCTGCGCGGACGATGATATTCTCCTGTCCCTGTAAATTCGGAGACTCTTCGAGGGGATTGGCAGGCGGTGCGGGCGGTGCGATGGTCGGTTTATGATGGAGTAGGCTAAAGATCTTGCTCAACGCCTTCAGAAACCTGCTGAAAGGGATGGGTTTTAGCAGGTAATCGGCGACGTCGAGGTCAAAAGCCTCGATCGCATAGTCCCGGTATGCCGTTGTAAAAATGATTTTAGGCGGTGACTGTAGTGTTTTAAGGAATTCGATGCCGTTTAGCCTGGGCATTTGAATATCCAGGAAGATGAGGTCAATATTTTGCGACTGCACCATATCGAAGGCCTGCAGTGCGTTTTCGCACCGTCCGGCGAGTTCCAGGCCTTCGATCCGGGCAATATATGATTCCAGGACATCCAGTGCCAGCGGCTCATCGTCCACCAGTAAACAACGGATTTTCATAAGTTCTGCCGTTTCAATTAATAAGTATCCATTGCAAGCGCTTGTTTCTCCCGTTTCAAGGATTCTGTTGGATACTCCAGAGGGATCCGCAGGACGATCATGAAGGTGTACTCCTCTTCAAAAACCTGCAACCCATAGTTGTCGCCATACAATAAGTCCAGCCTTCTGCGCACATTTTTCAAACCGATTCCTTTTTTATATAACTCTTCCCCGGCATTTGGAGTTTGATCGGGACATTTGCTGTTTTCGACCCGTAGTGTGAGCTTGTTCCGTGCAATTTCGATATGGATATTGATAAAGGCATCGTCAATTTCCCCGCTGGCGCCGTGCTTGAAGGCATTCTCCACGAATGGCAGCATGAGCAGAGGAGGGAGGAAAGCGTCCGCACTATCGCCGTTCTGGGTAAACGTCACATCGAGGCGTTCGCCATAACGCAATTTTTCCAACTCGATCATATCCTGAATCTGCATCATCTCTTTGCGCAAGGCGATCAGGGGAACATTGCATTCATAGAGCATATAGTCCAGCAGGTTGGAAAGGCGCAGGACCACCTCAGAGGATTTGTTCGAATGCTGAAGGGTCAGGGCATAAAGCGAATTGAGGGTATTGAACAGGAAATGTGGGTGGATTTGCGCCTTCAGGAATTTCAGCTCCGCATCCAGTTTTTCCTGTTTCATTTCCTGCGCCACGCGTTCGTTTTCGTAGTTGCGCTTGACAAGCTTAATTACGGTGGCTACGAAGACGATGGAATACAAATTGGTGGTATGCTGCAGTGCTTTGCTAAGGTTGATCAAAGGGTACTTATCGTAGGGGTAATCGGGCACGTATGCCGGCACCCAGAACAAGTGGATCAGAAGCCGGTCTAAATAGCCAAATGCCACTGCCGTGAACAAAAACAGAAAGGTGAAGCCAGTGTACCATTTTTTATCCAACAGGTGAGGGATGAGCAAGTATAGGGTAAAATAGGTGGCCAGCACAGTCGTTGGAAGATTGACCAGCGTCCTCGTCGCCCCTAACCAGTAATCGCCCCGGATATTGCCATATAGCAGGGAAAAGAAAAGCAAATACACGACCCAGAAAATAATATGGGTGGAAATGCGGTTGCGCGGCGCAGTGAGGTTGTTCAGCAGATGTTCCATAATCGAAAATGTGTCCATAAATATAAAGAATCTAGCCGAATTAACCACCTGTCAGCGATGAACGACCCCTAAAAAAGGTTGAAAACCCGGATTTACCCACTTTTAGGCACAAACGGCGAATTACGGTATTTAGCCTGTCGGTTTCGGCTACTTGGCGAAATTCGGATTTTCATTTCCCGCAAGCATTTAACTTTGAAGTCTTACCCGGACGTTGAGGCAACGTATCCATTCCGGATTATTTTATTTCGGCCGGAAAATTACCCGTGGGACCGCCCCGGTGTTTCGCCGCAAAAGGCAGCAAAGTTGTTCTGAAATGGCCACAGGCCGTTCAAAATCGAGATACTCAGGGCTTACATAACTTCTGCTTTTAAAAACAGATGGCATTGTGGAGTCGCCGGGGTCCGTTTATCGGTTGCCCCGGCGATTATTTCACCGCCCATAGAAGGCAATAAAACGAAAGTATTATCTTGAGTGGCTATAAACAAACAAATCGTGCTAATCTAATTTTGAAGAGGTTATCAGCCAGGCATACGCTTGACCAGCAATCCAGTCAACCGCCTGATGATAATCTCTTACTTTTTTCAGGCTTGTTGCTACAAAGCCATCACAGGCCTTAAGCTGTAAATTTCCCGGCGGCCTGCAAGCAAAAGCCTATTCTTCAACCGTTGAGAGCGGCCGTGTTGGATGCGAATGTTGGGTCAGGCGCGAAACCGCCATAATGACCACCAGACCACTGAGCATTGCCAGCGTTTTATAAGGAAACAAAACAGCTCCATCCGGTGCACTTGGGTAGGGAATCAACGCAGGGATGCCCAGGGTCGGCTCCCCGCCGCCAAAGCGCAGTATAAAAGCCACCAGGAACCCCGACAAGGCCCCTGGAAAATTTGCTTTTGGATCGAATAAAGCACAAACGAGCGCAGGGAACAACAAGCAATAGACAAAATCACTGCACAAAAACCACAATTGATAGACACTGGTGATTTTCAATGCCAGTAAAGTCGCTGCTACCCCGATAATCCAGATGGCCTTCCCAATACTGCGCGACAACCCTTCATTACTGATTTCAGGTCGGAAAAGGGGTCTGAAAACATTCCAGACCGCCATTGAGGAAGCCGATAAAATAGAAGAATCTACCGAGGACATCACTGCTGCCGCGACAGCACCAAGACCGATGACTGCCACCCACGGGTTAGTGAGGTACCTGATGGCCCAGGGTAGCGTCGCAGACCCTGTCGGCGGCGCAGTAGTGCCCAGCGCTTCCCAATCGGCCACATTCCCCGCGATGCCGATCAATACCGCCGGTGCCGCGGCCACAAAGCAGATCAACCCAGCGAATATGGACAAGCGCACAGCGGTACGTTCGTCTTTTGACGCCAAAACCCTTTGAAAATAAACCTGCCATGGTATGCCTCCCAGCATAAGCAATAACGCACTGTCCCACCACACCCAGTAATAGTCCCCCAGAAATTCTGCGCTGGGCCAGAAACTCGCGCCTTTCCCCATGTTCTGACTGTAAGATTCAAGCGTATGTCCTATACCACCAGTGCTTTCCAGTACAAATGGCACGACAAGGTACAGGCCGATAATCAACAAGGCCATTTGTACCACATCCGTAAGCGCGACCGCCCATAGTCCGCCCAGCGCGGTATATGTAATGGCAATCAGGGCGGAAAGGATAATCGCCGGGGTAGTCTCCAGCCCGATTACGGTACCAAATGTGGTCCCCAAAGCCGTCAGGATCGCTGCAGTCCAGAAAATCTCGCCACAAAGCGCTGGAAGGAACAATACCGCCCCCATGCGCTTGCCGAAGCGTTGCTCAAGGGGGTCAATCATCGTGAAAAACCGGCGACGGCGCATCGGACGTGCGAAAAACAACCCACCCAGGATTAAACTGAAGGCATATCCCCAGGGAGCCTGGACCCAAACCAGCCCGGCCGTAGCCGTATATTCTGCCGTTCCGTTGAGGTATCCACCGTCCACCCAGGTGGCCCCCATCGTACCGGCAGCAATCCAAAGCGGCAAGGCCCTGCCAGCCAGTAAAACCCCGGCTGTATCGGCAGCGCTGTTTCTGGTCGCAGCATACGCACCGACCAGAAACATGGCAACATAAAAACACATCATGGTTATATATCCGCTCCAATGGATATCCCCGCCATATACCCAATAGGCAATTGCACCAGCCAATACCAAAACAAGCACCAAGAGCCCGGTAGGCCGCCATATCTGCTTATCGAATATCTTCATTTCAATGATTTTTTACACCTGCCAACCCTCCATTCGCAGCAACAATAAACAGGGAATCCGCTAAAAAAAGTTATTTCTGGCTCCCGGCCACTGGAAATATCCCAAACAGATACTAAATTAGGAAAATTTTTTAACATTCCTTAATGTACGGCCCCACGTAAGCCTGCTCCCCCGATATCCGGGAACCCGCTTACGCAGCGGCCTTCAGCGATGCGATGATGAAAAATAAAATCTTGTTTACCCAATTACCCGCGCTAGGGGTGCACTTATTTACCGCTTCGGGTATCCTTGCAGGCTTTATGGCGATCCTCGCAATCCAGGAAAAGGATTGGCAGGCTGCAGCGGTTTGGTTATTTATTTGCCAGGTAGTGGACGGGGTGGACGGCACCTTTGCCCGGTATTTTAATGTCGAAAAGACCATGCCCGGAATGGACGGAAAAGTAATTGATCAGATCATTGATTTTGTGACGTATGCAGTGATCCCGGCTTTATTTTTTTACCATTCGGAGCTCGCGCCCCATACCTGGCGGCTACCGGCTGCGTTTGCGATGCTTATCTCCGCAGCAATGTACTATGGAAAAAAAGGCATGGTGTCCGAAGAGATGCACTTCATCGGTTTCCCCGTGCTGTGGAATGTCGTAGTATTTTTTCTTTTCTTCGTTTTTCGCCTTTCGCCGGCAATCAATACCGGGCTGATCTTTGTTTTTGCAGCATTACACTTTGTACCCTTTGCATACCCCTACCCCACCCGTGCCCTGGAATACCGGACCATTACCCTGATAATCTCGGTTGCCGCCCTCATCGCCGCCGCACTGACCGTCTGGGTTTATCCCATACGCAACAATATTTTCTCAGGTATCCTGATGATAGCACTGGTTTATTATGCGTTTCTAATGTGGCGGATAAACAAAAAAATCAAACGGTCACCAGACGGATTTTTCCCCGGTTATTCATAAATAGACTTGTCGCGACAGCATCATCCTGAGCAAAAATGGCACTTTTCCGCCCATACGATACCCTTTTTTCGGTCACCTAGCCCGGCTTACTTTCCCTCAAAAAAGCCTTCGTATGGACCAAAAGCAGCTCATTTTTCCCCTATGCGGATCTGTCACAACACATCTGATAAATTGGGTCGGCTTACTGGCCGGATATTGGCTATTTTTACGGCAGAAAAAAGCAGCATAACAATTTGGACCAGAGACCAGTTGACATACTCAAAAAATTCTGGGGGTACGACCATTTCAGGCCCTCACAGGCAGAAATCATAGCGTCCGTACTTGATGGAAAAGATACCCTGGCCTTGCTACCTACCGGAGGCGGTAAGTCAATATGCTTCCAGGTTCCTGCACTTTGCCGTCCGGGCATCTGCCTTGTGGTCTCCCCCCTTATCGCCCTGATGAAGGATCAGGTGTACCAACTTCGCAAACGCGGCATTCCCGCCGAGGCGGTGTACTCCGGAATGCCGTTCAGGGAAATTGACCGCATCCTCGACAATTGTATCTACGGCAACACCCGCTTGTTGTACCTCTCTCCCGAACGCCTGGCCACAACACTCGCGCTGGAACGCATCAAGCAGATGCAGGTCAACCTGCTTGCTGTTGACGAAGCCCACTGTATCTCTCAATGGGGCTATGACTTCAGGCCTTCCTACCTCGAAATCGCGCAAATCCGAAAATGGATGCCCCGCGTCCCGGTGCTGGCCCTCACCGCTACCGCAACCACGGAAGTGGTCAAAGACATTCAGGAAAAACTGGCTTTTCCCCGCGAGAACGTACTCCAAAAAAGCTTTTCCCGGCCTAACCTGGCGTATGTCGTACGGCATACCGAAAATAAAGAACAGCAACTGATCAATATCCTGAAAAAAGTCGGTGGCAGTGGTATCATTTATGTACGCAACCGCCGAAAAACACAGGAAACAGCATTTTTTCTGCAGCAAAACAAAATACCTGCCGATTTTTACCATGCCGGCCTACCCCATGAAACCCGATCGGAGAAACAAGACGCCTGGATCCAAAACCGCACCCGTATCATGGTTGCCACGAATGCCTTTGGAATGGGTATTGATAAGCCCGATGTGCGTGTCGTCGTGCACCTGGACCTTCCCGACAGCCTGGAGGCATATTTTCAGGAAGCTGGCCGCGGGGGCAGGGACGGACAAAAAGCATATTCCGTACTCCTTTACCATGAGAGCGACCGCCTGATGCTGGAACGGCAGTTCGAGCAGGCTTTCCCGGATATCCCGGAAATCCGAAAAACCTATTTAGCGCTCGGGAGCCATTTTCAGCTCGCTACCGGTGCGGGAAAAGGCCAGAGCTTCGATTTCGATATCGCCGAATTTTCCGCCAAACATGGCTTCAATGCTGTAACAGCTTTTAATTGCCTCAAAATCCTCGAACAGGACGAATGGCTCGAAATATCGGAAGCCGTCTATCGCCCGCCATCGCTACAAATCCTGGTCAACAAGGATCAACTATACGATTATCAGCTCAAAAACCCACGCCTGGAAAAAATCCTGAAAATTATCCTCCGCAGCTATCAGGGAGCGTTCAGCGGGCAGGTACAGCTCCAGGAAAAAAAACTGGCCGGGTTCCTGAAAATCCCGGTCGAACACCTACAGCATGGGCTGAGTACCCTGCACCAGGACCATATTTTAGAATATATCCCTCAAAAAGACAAGCCACAACTGACTTTTCTCCGCGACCGGGTGGCAGCCGAAAATCTGGAGGTCAATACCCAGCGATATATGTTCAGAAAACAACGCCAGCGCCAGCGGATCGAAAAGGCTCTGGAATATGCCACCAGCACACAGTGCCGCAGCTGTTACCTGCTCGGATATTTTGGTGAAGTACAGGCCGAAACTTGTGGGATGTGCGATATTTGCCTCTCAGAAAGCAAGAATAGCCCCCAGCGAAATACCGATTACTACGTCAGCCATATCCGCTCCATGCTGCACAAAAGGCCACTGGATGCCGCCGGGATAATTGCAGGTTTTCCTTACCCGGAAAGAGAACCCGCAGTGAACGTGCTCCATTTTCTCGTAGAAGAAGGATTTGTCATCGAAAAAGACCGCCAATTTTTCTGGAATACGCCGAAGAAAAAAAATCCATGAGCCTCCGATCCAAGCTTATCGTTTTTGCCGCTACTTCCGATCTCAACCACGACCAGCGGATGCAGCGTATCTGTTGTGCGTATTCTGAGATGGGCTACCGCGTCGTATTGTGTGGACGTAGGCTAACGGCTTCCTCCGCACCACTCTCCCCCCAGCCCTTCTTTCAATACCGTTTCCCCTGTGTTTTTACGCGCGGAAAACGCTTTTACCTCGAATTCAACTGCCGCTTGTTCTTTTATCTACTGCTCAAACGTCCAAACATTATCTGGGCAGCAGATCTCGACACCCTTTTGGCGGGCAGCCTCTTTGCATGGTTAAGCGGGGCAACGCTCGTCTATGACGCCCATGAATATTTCACCGAAACCCCGGAACTTCGGGGAAGGCCGGTGAGCAAAAAAATTTGGGAAATACTCGCAAAAGTAGCAATCCCCCGCGCCAGGATTGCGGTCACCGTTAGCCATAGCCTTGCAGAAATCCTGGGAAACAGATATCGGGTACCCTTTCTGACCATTCGGAACGTGCCGGTAATCAGGATATCTTCTCCGAAAGAAACCATAAAAATTTCTCCGCCTGTAATGCTGTACCAGGGGGTCCTCAATCGTGGACGGGGCCTCGAAACAGCCATCGCCGCGATGCGCTTGCTGCCGGAGCTTCAATTGTGGCTTGCCGGGGAAGGCGATTGTTCGGCGGCTCTGCGCGCGCTGGTGGCGCAGGAAGGCCTGGGCGACCGGGTCATATTTCTGGGCAAACTCCTGCCGGAAGCGCTGGCAGCGCTCACCCCCAGGGTTTTTGTCGGCATCAATCTACTCGACGGCGACAGCGAGAGTTACTACTATTCCCTCGCCAATAAATCGTTCGACTACGTCCAGGCTGGAATTCCCTCTGTTCACATGGACTTTCCGGAATACCGCCGGCACAATGCGCAATGGGAATGCTTTGTGCTGCTGCGCACGCTAAATCCGGAAATCCTTGCCGATACCGTCAGAAACCTGATGGATAATCCCGGGGAATATGCCCGCTTGCGGGCGAATTGCACACGCGCAGCAAGGGAATGGAACTGGGAAAAAGAAAAAGAATTGCTGCCAGAACTCTGAATCATCGCGCTATTCCGCCTGGTCCTGATTTAGCCAGACAGCACAGCAGGAATAATCGGTATAAATCCAGCAAAAACAAAAGCGCGTGCCCCCCGGAGAGTTGACGCTTAATGGCCGGGGCGAACATAGGAAAAATTGTCGCTGCTGCGCCATCCAGGCGCAAGGTGTGCAATAATTGGAAAGCTTTCCATAATCCGGAGGGAATTTGCTTTCCCTGTGATTTAAGCCTGTACAGGTTGACCACGCTATCGGCCACCTTATCCAGGTAAACCCCCGCCGGATCTATTTCCAAATGCATCAGGGGATTATCCAGATGCCGGATTTGGAAACCCGCCGCTGCAAGCGCAGTACCGAACAAAGTATCCTCATGGCCATAAGTGCGCAGTGTTTCGTCAAAGCGCACCAGCTCAAAGGCTTTTCTGTGCAAAAAAAAATGATGGGACGTGAAAGCTTTCCAACCCAGCTTTTGGCGCCGCCCGGGTGAAATCTGTTCCCGGGCCACTCCATAGTGCCATCGCAGGAAAAGCGACGGCTCCTCCGGTCGCCGTGTGGGGTAGCAACTCCCGCCCACGAGTACGGTATCGGGCGACCGTGCAGAGAGGTAAGCCGCGAGATAATCTTCCCGTATCAACTGAAAATCGGCATCCATGAACAGGAGATAATCGTAACGACTGCTAGCCGCAAGCCGGTTGCGCACTGCCGACCGGCCTGTATTATTCGGCAGGACCTCGTAACAAACACCCTCCAGGGAGGCAATTTCACGGTTTAGGGAGACATACGCCTCCTCAGATCCATCCTCGATGCACAATATTTCGAACGGCACACCAGTCCACACCGCCTGCCGGTGAAGGGCACGCAGGGAGTCCCGTATGTCCCGGTTGTAAACAGGCAAAAGGATAGAAAGCACGGATATTATTGAAAAGCTCTGAACAAGTTGCTATTGCCCTGATAGTGGTCTGTCTGCCCCATAATCAGGCGAATGAAATCAATCAGCGGAATCAGGCCAAAGAAGCCCCCGACCGTAATAAAATACCAGAAGATTATGATTAAATCTGCCTTTAGATAAACGCGGTGAAGCCCCAGGGTACCGAGGAATAAACACAGCAGCAATGCCATCGCCTGCTCAAATTGATCCGCGACAGCGGAAGCCCGGTCCGGGGTACTGCGCCAGTAGCGTTCTGCCTTCAGTTGGTTTTTTATTTCCATCTTCCTGGTGCGGGCAAATGCACGGGCTTCACTCCGCAGCATACCGCGATGGGCAGCAGTTACAGCCACTTGTTCATTCTGTACCGCATGATTCAGGTGTACGGTGGCTAAATTCGGCGTACTCCATGCCAATCCAAGTAATATGAGTACTAAACCCTTGATTTTTCCCATAATTCCGACAATCTTGATTTTGATTTGAGAATCAACAACATCTGTTTATACTTCCAAAGTGCTGCGCTAATTTCGGTAATTTAATTGTAAGCGGCAAAAGAAAATTTTGAATATTAAGCGCGTCTTCTGACGCAGTGCCACCGTTGGAATACTGCCCCTGCATTGGATAATATGTGCCTTTTCTAAATCCGAAAAGCCGGATGAGCGGGAAAAAACTAAATTTGTGGCACAAAAAGATTATTACCCTTAGAGACTCTAAAATGTACCAGACCCAGGATGCCCAACCGGAGGTAAATATCGGTGCGGCAGCATTCAAAAATAAAATAGCATAAATGTCGGAAAACACTCCCACAGGCCTTTTTGATGTGCTGCAACACTTACGCAGAACCGTTGTCCTCAATTTTCCCGAATCCCTTTGGATAAAAGCAGAAATCGCCCAAATCCGGGAATCGCGGGGGCATATTTACCTGGAAATCATCGAAAAAGACAGTGGTACCGAAGAGTGGATCGCCCAGGCTGGGGCCGTCCTTTGGCAAAACCAGCGCGTCGCCCTGACCCGAAAGCTGGGCACACAATTGCGGGCTGTCCTTCAGGAAGGAATGGAAATTTTGTGCAAGGCCCGGGTAGATTTCCACGAGCGTTATGGCCTGAAACTCGTCATCGAAGACGTTGACCCTGCTTATACCGCCGGTCAACTTGCCCTGGAGCGGCAAAAACGACTGGAAGCCTTACAGCGCGAAGGGCTCATTGGCAAAAACCGGTCTCTCCCCCTCCCGCCAGTCCTGCAGCGGGTGGCCATTCTTTCCTCTCCTCAGGCTGCAGGACTACAGGATTTCGAGCAGCAGCTCCTGCAAAACACCCTTGGCTACCGCTTTTTTACCCGCCTGTTCCCCGCCGCAATGCAAGGAAACCTACTTGAAAATGAATCCATCGCACAATTGACCCGAATCCGAGCCCAATCACAACAATTTGATTGTGTGGTCATTATACGCGGAGGAGGTTCCAAACTCGACCTTGCCGGCTTCGATAGCCTGGAATTGTGTAGGGCGATTGCACACTTTCCCCTACCGGTGTTTACCGGAATTGGACATGATATTGATCAAACGCTAACCGATTTGGTAGCACATCAGGCACTAAAAACCCCAACTGCCGTAGCGGAGTTTCTTCTGCAAAACAACCTTGCTTTTGAAACCAGTGTCCACGAAGCCTGGCAGTGGATCAGGCAGGCTGCCGGGCAGCAATTGACGCGGCAACAGTTGATGCTTGAACACTTTCAGCGGCAAGTGTTGCATTTGCCCTTAAGCCTGACCAGTGCTGCAAGCGGTAAACTCGACCTCGCTACCCAGAAAATACCACTTTTGGTGCAGGCAAAAATAGAAAAGTCCAAAATGACGCTGGATGCAGCTGAACAACTCTTCCAGCTCCTCAGTATAGAAAATACGCTGCAAAGAGGATTTACCCTCACACAGATCAATGGTAAAGCACTCGTGGAACCTTCCCAGGCTAAACGCGGTGATGTCATACTTACCACTACTGCAAACGGGCAATTGAAGAGTGAGGTGTACTAGAATAAACGCGGTATTCGTTGATTTTACTCCGCAAAATCAACGAATACCGCGTTCATCCAGCTTGCGCTGCAAAATATTATTCTCTGGTCAATTGTTCAGGGTGCCTGGTCCGCCTTCGGCAGCAAAATTAATTTTTCAGAGTGCTGTTTTCATTGCTTTTGCTTTGCAAAATCAATGAAAACAGCACTCTGAAAAATATTCCCGGCGGCGCAAGCCGCTAAATGAAAGGCCGGATATTCCCTGATCTATTCAGACCAACATGCAACTGAGATCCTACGGAAATTTTCTCTTCTATCTGACCCTGAGTTTCCCTGCGGCAGGATTTTTCGTCCTGATCTCCGGTTTGGAGGTTAAAAAAACGCTCCCTGCACGACAGGGCCTAGAAATCTGTGAGAATGCACTGGACGATGACCAGGATGGCTGGATTGACCTGAATGATCCCGACTGTATTTGTGCAGATACCCGGCCTGTTTCCCTGATCCCCAACCCCTCTTTTGAGGAAAAAGTATGTTGTCCGGATGACCGTAGTCAACTGAATTGCGCCAAGACCTGGATTCAGGCCTCGGAGGCTACTACAGATTACGTGCATATTTGCGGATGGAAAGGATGGAATGCCATGCCCCCGCCACTACCCTTTCCCGATGGAGAAGCGGTAATTGGTTTTCGCAACGGACGTTATGCGTCCAGCAGGGCGCCCAATTGGAAGGAATACGCGGGGGCCTGTCTGAATGCTCCTATGAAAGCCGGCACCACCTATCTCATTCGATTTTACATTGGCTTTACCCGGCCGGAACACTCCCCTCCCTTAGATATCGTTTTTTATGGTACAACCGACTGCAAATTTTTGCCTTTTGGTGTCGGGAACCCCGATTTTGGCTGCCCGACCAATGGACAGGGTTGGACCGAACTGGGGAAGGTTTATGCCAGCGGACAGAATGAATGGCAATTGAAAGAAATACAAATTTCGCCCAAAACGGATATCCATGCAATTGCTATCGGGCCGGATTGTCTTCCCGTCACTACTTTTTTTGACACCTATTATTTTTTAGATCATCTGGTCCTTGCCGATGAGAAGGCATTTGGGCTGGTCATCAGTCCCTCCGGCAATCCCTGTAGCGACACCTTCTCCCTGGAAACCCTCAACATTCCCGGCAGACGCTATCAGTGGTTCAAGGAAGGGATTGCCCTTCCGGGCGAAACCATGCCCCGTTTGAAGGTCAAAACCGGTGAAGGCGACTACCAGGTGCGCATCTCCGATGGCAGCGGATGTAAAGTTACCCCGCCATTTCTTTACCGCAAACCATTTGCGCAGACCCGCAAACGCTCCAATTTCTGCCAGGGATCGAACTTTTTGTTCAATGGCGTACCAATTAGCCGCCCGGGGGAATATCTGGATACCCTGCGCAGCAAAAATGGATGTGACAGTATCGTAATGCTGGACCTCGTGGAAATAAGCGACACCAGGGACACCCTTCAAATTAAAGTCTTCCCCGATGAACTTTTCCAGGCCGAGGGAAAAAAATTCAGGGCGCCCGGCAGTCATACCCTTCGTCTGCGTTCGGTGTATGGCTGTGACAGCCTGGTCGTATTGCAGCTATCCCTTTATCAAATATATTTCCCCAGTGCCTTTTCCCCCAATGGCGACGGTATCAACGACCGCTTTAACCTGATGGGGGGAAAAGACCTTGAGCTAATCAGCTCCCTCAGGGTCTATGACCGTTGGGGAGGGGTGATATTTGAAAGACAAAGCCTCCTGCCCGATATGCAGGAAGGATGGGATGGGACGGTGAACGGCCAGCCAGTGCCCGCAGGGCTTTATGCATTCACCGCCGTGGTAAAAATGGATGATTCCCGGGAGCGCCCCATTTCCGGTGCGGTACAGTTAATACGATGACTATCCGGATACCCCAACACAGTAGCTCAATTGGTGCATGAAGTATCTTAAAAGTTGTACCTTTGCAAAATGGAAAAGTTAAATTATCAATCTGCTTATGACGAACTTCAAGCCATCGTCCAGGCCATGCAGGATAATTCCATTAGCATTGACGAGCTACCCGCTGCATTGGAGCGCGCTTCTATGCTGATCCGCTTTTGCCGGGAGCATCTGCGGAATACGGAATCCCAAATCCAAAACCTGCTGGAGGAAAATAGCTGATGAAGGGAGCTGTTGGCAAACACGCCCATCTTGCATACTTAGGTCTGGGATCCAATATCGGCGATAAAATGGCGTACTTAAACCAGGCGATAGCATCTATTGATGCGAATCTCGGCACGGTATGTGCCCAATCCTCTGTATTCCTTACTGATCCCTGGGGCTTGTACGACCAGCCGACTTTCCTGAACCAGGTCGTGTTGGTCGAAACGTGGTTAGAACCCGAATTGCTGCTTCAGGGCATACAGGTAATCGAACGGCAGATGGGCAGAGAGCGGATTACGAAATGGGACAGCCGAATTATTGACATTGATATCTTGTTTTATGATCAGATGATCTATCAAAGCGAGACCCTCCAGATTCCACATCCCTGGCTCGAGCAGCGGAACTTCGTCCTTGCCCCTTTGGCAGAAATTGCACCGGCATTTGTCCACCCGGTTAGTAAAAAAACCATTCAGGAACTCCTGGAATCCTCTACTGACCCACTCAGTGCCATACCTATTGAAATATGAATGCCTTTCCCTATAAATTCATTGCCGTAGAAGGCAATATCGGTGCAGGCAAAACCACCTTGTGCCGGATGCTGGCCGAAGACCACGGCTGCCGCCTTATTCTGGAACAATTTTCCGAAAACCCTTTCCTGCCTTTTTTCTATGAAAACCCCGAACGTTACGCTTTCTCCGTAGAATTGTTTTTCATGACCGAACGGCATAAACAACTACAGGAGGAGCTACAACAGACCAATCTTTTCCACGGTACGGTTGTAGCGGATTATTTTTTCCTAAAAACGTTGCTTTTTGCTAAAAACAACCTCCCTGCGGAGGAATACCGGTTGTTCCAGCGGCTTTTTCAGATACTCAACGCACAATTTCCCAAGCCGGAGCTCCTGGTGTATATCCACCGCCCGGTGGAGTACCTGCTGGAAAATATCCGGAAGCGGGGACGTACTTTTGAAAGTGATATCAGTGGAAGTTATCTTCAGCAAATCCAGCAGGCTTATCTCGATTTTTTCCGTGCCGACCTTACACAACCCACCCTGATTATCGAGATGGAAGGACATGACTTTATCCAGTCACCCCAAATTTATCGTCGCATTGTCGAGATGCTCAGGCATCAATATGCACCCGGCATAACGATTGAGATCCTTTGATACCCGGCAAGCAGAGAGGGAGTCCCATAATTATCCTGCCGCCTACGGCGCCAAATGAAGACCTCCGGCCTTTTTACACAACCCCATTAAATTTCAGAGCCGCGTTTTCAACGATTTTGCTTCGCAAAATCGTTGAAAACGCGGCTCTGAAAAAATATTCTTTGGCGGCGTAAGCCGCCAGGGAACATGCCGGAGGCTTTTACACAACCCCAGGACTTATGAGACAGCTTCTTATTTAAAATTTTATTTTGCCACTTTTGACAGCAAAATACTTTTCACACACTTGAACCTTACTTCGCCAACACCAGATTGATCTCCAGGTCAAACTCGTCGTAAATCGTCTTGTCGCCCAGGTTTTCAAAGAACGTACCGGAGCCATAGCGGATATCGTACTCGGAACGGTCCAGCGTGATTTTCGCCATACCGGTCGTCTTGCCATTTTCTTCTTTCATATCCGCGTTAAAACGAATTTCCTTTGTCGTTTCCTTGATGGTCAGGTTGCCGATGATTTTGTATGCACCGGGCGTACCACGGCTTACCACCTTCGTAATCTGAAACTTAGCTGTAGGATATTTTTCCACGCCGAAGAAATCTGCAGACATCAGGTGGCCGCGCAGTTTGTCGGCACCGCCGCCAGTGATATCTTCTACGGAGATAGACTTCATGTCCAGCACGAAAGAACCACCGGTCAGATTGCCGTTGGAATACTCCAGGCTACCGCTCTGTAAACGCACTTTGCCAAAATGCTTGCCCGTTACCTTGTAACCCGTCCACTGTACATAGCTCGCCTTGGTATCAACAGCAACCGGTGCGGGCGCATTGGATGTCGTAAATGCAAAGCCGAGGGCAACGGCCAGGAAAAGAACAAAAGATACTTTTTTCATTGTAGTTAAAAATTTTTAGTTTACGAATAAATAGAAAATCCAGTCAAATTGTTTAGCCACAGCATAAGATTAGCAGAATAGCTTACCAGTATTTAGCCTCGCATCTTGTCCAAAAGATCGTTCAGCATGGCAGCTTCGCTTTCCCCCAACAAGATGAACGACTGCTCCAGGTCGTTTTCCATGGCCACGCTTGCATCGGCAAGCAGGGAAAGCCCTTTCTCCGTGATCTGTACATCCACCCGCCTTCTGTCCAAAGGGCATTCACTGCGTTCAACCAAGCCCTTCTGCCGCAGTTTCTCCACCAGGCGGGAAGCATTGGACGTTTTGTCAATCATCCTTTCGGTCAATGTCTTCACCGTCGCCGGCTCCGGGTGCATGCCCCGCAGAATGCGCAAAAGATTGTATTGCTCGGGCGAAATGCCGAACGGGCGAAGCAATTTTCCGGTAATTTGATTTAGCCACGAGGCCGAATACAGGAGATTGACCACGAGCTTCTGATACTCCGACCTGAATTTTTTCTGATGTATGGCTTGTTCAATCCGCATAATGAGCACAAATATATGTATATACATTTAATGTTGCAACTTATGTTTTGATTTTTTCTTTGTTGGACTTATGGAAAAATTGCTACGGAGGGTTTTGAAAAGGTAAACAATGGATTATACAATCCTAAAAAGATCATTTGATAAAAATTTTCACCGTGGATTCGGTGGAAGCCGAAAGAATCAAGGGTACGCTCAATAAGCCCCATGCCCACCCTTTTGAAGCGCTTATCATTGGTGTCGTGGGTCAATTGGAGCACTTCATTGATTTCAAAACAACGATCTTCGAAGCGCCCTTCATCAGTTTTGTGCCTAAAGGGAAAGTCCACCGGGTAAAACCCTTGTTGAAGGACGGAAATTGCAAAATGTGGGTGCTGCGTTTTAAAAGTGAGTTCATCCCGGACGAGGACCATCAACCACTGACCAACTTTTCCAGCCAGGGAAGGGCTTTTCAACTTTCTATTCCTTCTCCCGAGCATTATCTGCTGCTGCTTTACTCCCTTGCCCTGAAGGATAAAAACGAGACCATCACGCTGTACAATGACAAGCCCCTCGCAGGTTCCCTGACCATGACAAGCTTGAAAATCGACAGGGCTTAAAGGGTCTTCACAAGGCAAATGCCAGGTAGCGGTCAGAAGACTTCGTTCCCAGCTTCCCACCGCCGCAGGCGATTACAAGGAAATCTTTGCCTTTCCAGCGGTATAGGGCAGGGGTAGCAAATCCTGGAGCAGGGAGCGTATATTCCCACAACAGTTTTCCTGAATACTTATTAAAAGCCCGGATTTTACCATCTCTGGCGGCTGCGATGAATACCAATCCACTTTGGGTTACAATAGGGCCACCATAGTTTTCCGTGCCTGTAGGTGGGGCACCTTTTGCTTTGAACTCCTCATATTCCCCCAAAGGTACAGACCAGCGGATACTTCCTT
>Ga0068872_10000728_pt1 | contig 27583 bp, 21 predicted proteins | sample NOAtaG_7_FD_66441 | JGI IMG/M metagenome (GOLD analysis project Ga0068872, IMG submission 66441) | Freshwater lake microbial communities from Lake Erie, under a cyanobacterial bloom - NOAA_Erie_Diel1S_2200h metaG | ecosystem: Environmental > Aquatic > Freshwater > Lake | place: USA: Ohio, Lake...
AGGGTTCAGGAATATGACCGGGATGTTGAACCGCTCGAAAAAGGAAGCCATCGAAGGTTGATGGTATTCAGCAGAAGCCAAAACCAAGTCTGGGTCGTGGGTAACAATCTGGGACAAGTCCAATTCCGGGTAAATGTCGACCTCTGGCAAGAAATCAGCGTCGACAGGATAACGGCACAAGTTGGAACGGGCTGCCATGCTTTTTCCTTCCCCGAGAGCAAACAAGGTTTCAGTGATGTATGGAGCCAATGAGACAATCCGTTTGGGTTTGTCACGTAGGTTCACTGTCCTGCCAAAATCGTCTCGGAAGGTTTTGGAGACGAGCGGTGCGGACTCGATCAAATTCTTACGAGGGTTGTTGCAGGAGGTGAAGGTGAAGGCGAGAAGCCAAAACCAATACCCCGACATGATTACCGATAAGTGTTTCAGCATGAGACAAATCTGAGCATAATAACTATAAAATCACCGTTTGGGTTCCACAAATCCTTCATCGCGAGTGGGCAGGGCGCGACAAATGATAGATACGGACTTCTTTTTCGGGTAGTTCATTTTGGGCAGGAATCCTCACCGTTTCCAATTCGTAGGAAGCATCAAAATCCTTTTGAAACGGTTTGCCTGCGTTGGGTTTGTCCATGACAGCCAAATGAAGCGCTCCTGCCTGTATAAGTTTGTCGACCAAAACTGCATTGAGTTCGGGTGTAGGAATGTTCCAACCAAATCGTTGGGCCTCTACCAACAAGTGTGGCGCCCGGCAATCCAATCCCCCATAACTGGCAATCATTAAATCTCCCTCGGGAACATGGTTCCGGACTGCATCTCCGAATGCCGAAAATGCGGGGTTCACTTTGAAATATTGACCGAATGCCGACTTTAGAGGCTCATCCTGGTGTTTTCCTTGAATCAACCTGAGCGAGTGAACCGAAAAAATAATGACACCTGTAGCGTAAACCATCCCCTTCAGTACCTGGTTCCATTTCCCCGCCCATTGTCCCGCACGGACTACAGCGGCCCCCAGAAAAATAGCCGCCGGCACCAAAAACGGAAGCTGATAGTAGTTGTGAATGACATTCAAGGGGAAGAAAATCACCAAATACATGGCACATCCCAAAGTCCAGATCCGGAAGAATGCCAACCCTTTTGTCTTTTTATCTAACAGAAAAGTTGCAAGCCAAATCAACAAGGATATGGTACCGCCCAAAATTTCCCAACGCAGTCGTTCTGCCAAAACCATCCAAAGATTTACGTCCCAACGGATGTAGAGAGGGCCAAAATACCATTTGCTCATGTCCACGAACTTGTGGTAGCCGGGGATGAAATCCCAATCTGGGGCGGATGCATTCACTTGCTTGGTGTGCCAAGTCCATAAAATCAGTGCCAACACAGGGGGGATTGCATATGCCATGAAATTCCATTCCTGTTTGATGTTTCCCCGCTTGGCAAGATAATAACCCAAAGGGAGCGCCAAATAGAACAAATAAGGCACTTTAACCATTGCTGCCAATATGGCCATCAATGAACTGAAAATCAGATTTTTATGTGATTTAATTGCAATGCCCTTCATTGCGTGGTAACAAGCTGCATGAGCCAGGAAAAGCGCTGCTGGGTCGATGTGGATAGCCCTTGAATAGGGTATTCCCAACGGCAGAGCCATGAAAATGAGTGTCGCGATGTCTGCCAATTCCTTGTTCTGCAAACGGCGAATGATTCCTCTCAAATACAGGGCCGACCCGACGAAGAAAAGCAGGGTCGTCAATCTTGCCCAAATCAGGTTTTCTCCAAAAAGCTTGTAAAAAACTGCTGTGATGGCCTCGGGAAGCGGGAATTCCAAAATTTGAACCTTGTGGCCACCCATCCAGGCTACCACGGGGTTAAAGAGGTCGAAGTCATAAAAAGCGAGGCCCCTGATGTATTGAAGGGTGTCATATTGCCTCCAGCTGTGCGGTTCATCGATGACGGAATGGAAAAAAAACAACCTCATGCCCACCAAAGCGGTGAAGAGCATCCAAAATCCGATGCTATAGTATCCGGGATGCCGATTGGAAGACGTTGATGCGTTATTATCCATTTGGAACTCGGTCGGACGCAATGCTGACCTTGAAAATCGAAGAAACTTTTGGGCTACTGCAAATTGTGATTTTTATCGGTGGGTTGGTTTTAGACTTTCGGATAAAATTATCCACTTGGAGGGAGATGACAGCAGTGTGAGTGATGGGTATTGATTGTTGAAACTTATGCAACAGTTGTTTCCTTGTATGTCCATGAAGTTTGACATATTTGCACCTAAAATCGCAAGTATGTCCGACAACAATCCATCCACCCATTTCAAGGTCGCGATCATCGGGTCAGGCCCAGCAGGTTACACGGCGGCCATTTATGCGGCCAGAGCCGGTTTGCATCCCGTTATGTTTACAGGCATGAATCCTGGTGGACAGTTGATTTTCACCACTGAGGTCGAGAATTTCCCCGGATATCCGGAGGGGACACAAGGTCCTGAAATGATGGAGGATTTGAGGCGTCAAGCAGAGCGTTTCGGAACACAGATTCGATATGCGATGATTACCAAGACGGATTTTACTGGCAAGACCAAACGCTTTTGGGACGATGGCGGGGATGAGTTTACTGCGGATGCTGTCATCATTTCCACCGGTGCGGATGCAAAATACCTCGGAGTACCTGGAGAGCAGGCCTTTTTGAACCGGGGAGTCAGTGCCTGCGCCGTATGCGATGGTTTTTTCTACAAAGACCAAGTGGTGACTGTCGTGGGTGGGGGCGACACCGCAGCGGAGGAAGCTACCTATTTGGCGGGCCTGTGCACGAAGGTCAATCTCTTGGTACGCAGCGACAAAATGCGGGCCTCAACCATCATGCAGCAACGTGTAGTGGATACCCCCAACATCGAAGTTCATTGGTACACCGAGACCGTGGAGGTTTTGGGTGAAGAAAAAGTCCACAGTGTGCGTGTGCGCAACAACAAAACAGGTGCTGAATCAGTTATCGAAACAAAGGGCTTTTTCGTGGCAATCGGACACAAGCCCAACACAGACATTTTTGCGGGTCAAATCGACATGAACGACCAAGGCTACATCCTTACCAAAGGAAAATCCACCCACACCAATCTTGAGGGTGTCTTCGCTGCAGGCGATGCGCAAGATTTTACTTACAGACAGGCCATCACGGCTGCAGGGACAGGATGTATGGCCGCTTTGGATGCCGAACGTTGGTTGAAAGAACATGGATTATCTTGATATTTGTTTTTAGTATTTGCGAATGAGTTGCAGTGATTCATAGCCGGGGCCTGATTCCCGGCTATTTTTTTGAGGGTGGTCGCTTTGTTTTCTAAACCTTCTTTTGCCATCTTTCACCTTTCGAACCGCGGTATTCACGCTCCGCCATGGCCAAATGAATCCAACCCGACCCAATCAGCCTGCACTTCAGGCGCTGCCGCCGGTAGAGCCCGACATCCATCAATGGCCGATTTATAAACTCAGCCAGAAAAGGTTGGATATAGTTGACCACGTGGTCAAAGAAGTCACGGCTACCTTGGGAAAAGCCAAGCACGCCCAACAACTTCAAATGATTGCCGATGCCTATTACCAGGAACGGAAGCGAATCAAAGAGGCTCCTTGGAAGGTTGACCCCAAAGACGAGCATGCTTTTTGGTCTCGCATTCGGTCCCGTTTACAGGCAGTGGCATCGCACGATGCCCCAGAGCAGGAATCCGAGGAAATCCTGGGGCAAATCATTTCCCGCTACGCCCATGAAATCGCCGGAGACTTCAGACCACGTACCTTCCGTTTTGCACGGACAGTCTTGAGTTTTTTCTTTTCCAGGGTATTCAGCGCTGCATCCGAAGGGTGGTTCAAAGGGTTGTTTGCCTCTCAAAAGTCGTTGGCCGAGAAAATGCAAATCCAAGGAGAGGTGGAGCATGTCCGGAAATTGGCATCCAAAGGTACCCTGATCGTGGTCCCAACGCACTTTTCCAATTTGGATTCCGTGGTGGTCGGATGGGCCATGCAGCACATGGGCTTGCCAGCCTTGACTTACGGGGCAGGAATCAACCTTTTCGGGCATCCCGTCTTGTCCTTTTTCATGTCGCGCTTGGGTGCTTTCCGCGTAGACCGGAGGAAGAAAAACAATGTTTACCTCGAAACCCTGAAATCCTACACCCGCTACATGTTGCATCACAACGGGCACATGTTGTTTTTCCCCGGAGGCACCCGATCCAGGGGTGGGAACATTGAGACCAAACTGAAACTCGGACTTTTGGGTACGGCCTTCGATGCACAACAAAAGCTGGTGGAAGAAAATCCTGAGGCGCCCCATAAGTTGTTTGTGGTTCCGCTCGTGATTGGATACCATACGGTATTGGAGGCTCAAAATTTGGTCGATGAGCATCTTCGTCAAGAAGGGAAAGAGCGGTATGTCATGTTGAAAGACGATTTCGGGAACATTTGGCAAAACCTGAAATTCATTTGGAACTTTTTCAAAAGCCCCTCCGAGATGGTCTTTTCCATCGGCAAACCAATGGATTTATTTGGGAATCCAGTCGACATGGAAGGCAACAGCCTGGATCGTCAGGGCAACCCCATCGACATCTCTTACTATTTCAGGAGCAGGGGAGTCATCCGGGAAGACGCACAACGCAATCAGGCTTACACGAGGATGCTGGGCGATGAAATCCTCCTTCGATTTTACCGCGAAAACGTCGTTTTCAGCAGCCATGTGGTCGCATTCGTAGCCTGCAGCCTGCTTCTGAAAAGGCACAAAGGAGATATTTATGCCCTCTTGACGGTCTCTGAGGAAGACTTGGTGATTTCCAAATCTGAATTTTGTTCGGCTTTGGACCACGTTTTGGTGCGATTGAGGGAATTGGAAAGGGCGGGTAAACTCAGGTTGTCTCCCCATGTTCAGGACGATCCCACCAAGGTTTTGATGCACGGGGTGCGGAATCTGGGGATTTACCACGTCCACAAACCCCTGTTGCTGAACGAAAAGGATGAATTCATCACTGAAAACACCCGACTCTTGTATTTCTATCACAATCGTTTGAAAGGTTATGACCTCGCAAAGTATGTCTGAGTATACCGTGGGAGTGATAGGTGCAGGGAGTTTTGGCACCGTGTTGGCCAATTTGTTGGCTGAAAACCAGCGTGTGTTGTGGCATGTAAGGCGTCCTGAAGTCATCCAGAAAATCCAAGCTGAACAAAAACTGAACGGTCAGGAAATCCATCCGCGTGTGGAGGTCACCTCGGACCTTGCACAATTGGCCAAGCGCTGTACCCTGATTTTTCCAGTCATCCCGTCCAAAGGATTCAGGTCAATGATGAAGGAAATCGGTCCGCACCTGAGACCGGATCATATTTTGATTCACGGTACCAAGGGGTTGGATATTCACGTTCCCGAAATCGAATTGGAAAGGCCGCAGGAATTGAGGTTGGGGCGTGACCATGTGAAAACCATGAGCGAGGTCATCCGTGAGGAAAGCTTGGTAGTACGTATCGGCTGTATGTCGGGCCCTAACCTAGCCAAAGAAATCGCTCAAAACCTGCCAGCTGCCACTGTGATTGCGAGTCATTTCGATGAGGTCATCGAACAAGGTAAGTTGGCGCTTCGGAGCAAACGGTTCATGGTGTTTGAAAACGACGATTTAGAGGGAGTGGAAATCGCGGGCGTGTTGAAAAATATTTTGGCATTGGGGTCCGGCATGATCTCCGGCCTGGGGTTAGGAGAAAACGCACGGGCTTTGATGATTACCCGTGGCTGGCGCGAAATGATGCGCATTGGGGAGGTTTTTGGGAGCGACAAAAACGCCTTCATGGGCTTGGCAGGCATAGGAGACATGATTGCAACCTGCAGCAGTCCGCTCAGCCGCAATTATTCAGTCGGATTCCGTTTGGCAAATGGTGAGACCTTGGAAGAAATCACCGCCTCGATGGATGAAGTGGCAGAAGGGGTGAACACCGTGCGTGTGGCCATGGGAATCGTTCGGAACTATGAACTGCATTCACCCTTGATCAAGGCATTCCACGCCGTGCTTTTCGAACAAATGGAGATTCAAGAGGCCATCAGGATGTTGATCGCACACCGGCATGGCCCGGACGTGGATTTCCTTTGATATCAGCCTCCCTGTCGGGCTGTGACGATTTCAACTTCATCCTGCGGCTCAACCATGGTGGTAGACCATCTGTCGCGGCTTACCAACTGCAGGTTAAGGGCTACTGCAATGCCCGTGGTGTTGGTATCCAACCCCATGAATTCCAAAATAGCGGACAAGGGAGCCATGTCACCGGGGACATCCTGAAGTTTTCCGTTGATTTTAATGTGCATGGGATTGTAGGTATAGCGCTCCAGTGTCCAAAATGACTTGTTTGAGGTCGGAATAGGAGAATCCCAATTCACGGCAAATCTTTGAACCGTCGTAGGTGAAATTTCCCCGGGATGTGGTGACGGTTTCGGGAGTGATGATGGGTTCTTTTCCGGTAAAATGTGCAGAAATCACTGTCAAGCGGGCATAAAGGGCTGCCAACCATTTGGGAGGAATTAGGTTGGGCGGTGTGGCTTTCACACTTTGCGCCACACATTCGAAGAAAGTCCGGTACGGCAAGCTGTCACTGGCCAAAACATACCTTCTTCCATCATGGACCGGTGAATCCAACAAAAGGAGAACTGCTTTGGCCACATCAACAGCAGCGACGAATCCGGTCGTGCCGGGATTGTAAAAACGCATTCCCTTTGCAATGGTGGAAAATAATTTCGGAGACCCGTGGTTCCAGTTTCCCGGGCCGATGATGATGGCCGGATTGCAAATCACCGCGGGCAGTCCTTCTTGGACACCCCGCACCACCTCCAATTCGGAAAGGTATTTGCTGCGACCGTATGCCGTATTGTACTTACTTTCCATCCACTTGGCATATTCGTCGATGGGTGAAGACTGCTCTTCTATGCGTCCCAAAGCGGCTACACTGCTCACATGGACAAACTGGGTGATGGATGCATCCAAGGCTGCATTCACCAAGTTCGCGGTTCCGGTCACGTTGGCCACATGCATTTCGTGCTTTCTTTTGCCCCAAAAACTGACCAATGCTGCGGCATGTACCACTTTGTCCACACCCTCCATTGCTTTTTCAAGTGCCACTACGTCCAACAAATCACCGTCTACGACCTCCAACCCGGGCCGGGAGGCCAATTTGTGGGGATCACGCACCAAGGCACGGACCACATGGCCTCCAGCGAGCAATTCGTCCAACAAAAAACCGCCCAAGAATCCGGTCGCGCCTGTGAGTAAAATCATTCGCTTTTTTGGTGCAAGTATGCTCAAATTTACCGAAATACTACAACTGACCAGTTTTCTAAATGGACATCAAGTCGCTTTTCCGGCCGCTGGACCCTTCCCTGATTCAAAAGAAATTTGCCTTGGACAGCAACAGGGTTTCCGATTTCCTTCATGCTTATGTCACCGACTGGCCCGATTGGGAGTCTTGCGACATCGTGGTGGTGGGATGCCCAGAGGATCGAGGGTCCAGAGAACTGAGTGGCAGTGCCATCGCACCCGATCAAATTCGCCGTCAACTCTATCAGTTGTACACCCCCAAACGCGAAATGAAAATCGCAGACCTAGGGAACTTGGTGCAATCCGACAAAATGGTTCAATACTACGACCGGATTGCGGATGTGGTGGAAGAGGTCGTGAAAGCAGGGAAATTCCTGATTTTGTTGGGAGGAAGCCAAGACATCGCCTACGGACAATACCGCGGGTATCAAAAAATATCCACCGGGTTGGAGTACGTCTGTGTGGACTCCGAGTTGGATGTTGAGGACAGTGACTTCGGCATTACCAACCATTCCTACAACCACAAAATATTCCGGCATAGCCCCAATTACCTCAGCAATTTCACCAATCTGGGTTACCAGACCTATTTTGTCCCTATGGCGGACAAGAAACGCCTTTCCAATCTCTATTTCCATGGCGTTCGTTTGGGCGAAATCAGGCAAAACATCCGCGAAGCCGAGCCGTATCTGCGCAATGCCAGCCTGGTGAGCATGGACATGAGCGCAGTCAGGTCCGGCGATGCCCCGGGAAGCACCCATCCAAGCCCTGCGGGATTCACTGCCGAAGAATTTTGCCAGTTGGCCCGATATGCCGGTTTGTCCAATCGCGTTTCATCCGTCAGCATCACGGAGGTGCAACCTATGAAGGATTTCAATTCGCAGACGGTGATGTTGGCTGGTTTGGCCTGTTGGTACTTGATGGAAGGGTATTACAACCGCCGCGTGGACGAACCTACTGATGTGGCAAGACTCACCAAATACAACGTGAGCCTGCAAGGTGGCACCCACGAAATCGTGTTCTACAAAAACCCCTTCTCCGAACGTTGGTGGATGGAAGTACCATACTCCGATGCCATTGGAAAGCGCAACAAAAAAACCGAGTTGATTCCATGCAGCCAGTCGGATTACGAAATAGCAAGGGCGGATGAGATTCCCGAAAAGTGGTGGAAAGCACACCACAAATTGAAGGATGTGGAATGGGACCTATGAAAATAGCCGTGGTCGGGGCGGGCAGCGCAGGCCTCTTCAGCGCATGGTATCTGTCCCGTCTTCATCCTGATTTGGAATTGCATGTGTTGGATGCACGTTTGCCCGGTAGTGGAGCCACCCGTGCGGCCGCGGGAATGCTGGCGCCCATCAATGAGTTGGAGTTTCAAGAAATACCCTTGTTGAAAGCCGGACAAGCCAGTTTGAGACTTTACCTGGAAGAAGTTGAGCCATCGTTGGGTGAATCCGCGGGAATCATTCGGGGAGGCACGCTTGAGCTGCCCCTCACACGAGATGACGTAGGCTATTTGCAGCGACTGTACGATTTCCAAATTGCCCAAGGACTGCCTGTTAAATGGCTTACGGGTGATGAAATCCAAGCAGTAGAACCATTGGTTTCACCGGAGGTCAGGCATGCCATTTGGGCTGCGGATGACATCCAAGTCGACCCACTACGGCTCGTTGAAAGTCTGTTGGCATCTCTCCTGAAGAAAGGAGCTCAAATCCATACAAATACCCGGGTTCATTCTTGGGAGTTGTCCGGCGAAAAAGTGGACCTTGGCATGGAAAATGGCACCTTGATGGTGGACAAAGCCCTGATTGCCACGGGAGTCACCGATGCAGAGACCGTGAAAAGGCTGCCCTTTCGGGCCTACCCGGTCCGGGGTGAGCGCATAACATTGAAAACAATGGCCGGATTGACGCCCAAAGCCACCATCCGCATCCGTTCCCTCTCTTACGGCAATGCCTACATTGTACCCAAAAAAGACCGCGTCGTTTTGGGCTCTACCTCCGAGGAAAGGGGTTTCAAATTGGCCAATACCGCAGGGGGAATGCTCGACATCCTTAGGAAATGTTACGCGGTATTGCCATCACTATACGAACTGGAATTTGAAGAAGCAGTTTCAGGCTTGAGGCCCTCTACGTTGGATCGCATGCCGGTTTTGGACCAACAACCTGGAGCGCCGGTTTTTTACCTCAATGGCCTATATAGACACGGGATTTTGCTGGGTCCTTTGATGGGGAAATCGGCTGCCAGTCTGATGATGCATGGGACGAGATTGCCGGAAACACAATCCTTCCAATTCCCAGCTTTTTGACGACATGATTGAATTGAAGCATATCTGCAAGTCATTTGGAAGCCAAACCGTTCTGGATGACATCTCTTGTGAAATCGGTGAAGGACAGGTATGGTGCATCATCGGTCAGAGTGGCGGGGGGAAAAGCGTGATGCTGAAGATCATGACGGGATTGTTGGGCCCGGACCAAGGAGAAGTCCTTTTTGACGGTCAATCGACCTTGGGATTCACCGAGCGTGAATGGTCGGGGATATTGCAGGATGTAGGTGTGGTTTTCCAGGGAGCGGCTTTGTTTTCCAGCCTGAGTGTTTATGAAAACGTGGGTATCCGATTGATCGAATCTGGTCAAATGGATGATAAAAGTATCCTTGAACGTGTTTCTGCTGCCCTTGACTCCGTCGGACTGAATCCTTCGGAAGTGTTGAATAAATTTCCGGGCGAGTTGAGTGGAGGGATGCAAAAGCGGGTAGGAGTGGCCAGGGCCATTGTCCATCGACCCAAATGGCTGTTTTACGACGAACCTACCACAGGATTGGACCCGGTAAGTTCTGGCAAAATCGATGAACTGATTTCCAACTTGGCACTTGAAAAGGGGAGGACGTCCATCATCATCACGCACGACATGTACATGGTCAAGACCATCGCCACGAAGGTTTTGCTGTTGCACGACCACAAGGTGCGATTCTTGGGCAGTCCACAGGAGCTTTTTTTATCCGAAGATGAAGCCGTTAGGCAATTTTTGGCGCGTAAATTTTGATCATGAGCAAATTCAAAACGATATATCTGTGCACAAGCTGCAGCGCCGAGTATTCCAAATGGCAAGGCAGATGCGACCAATGCGGGGCTTGGAACACCTTGGTAGATGAAGTTGTCGAGAAATCGGCAACCAAAGCCTCGTCCAAGGCCGCCATGGGCCCAAGTAACCGTGTGCCTAAAAAGCTGGATGAAATCGATGATATCCTGGAACGTCGGATGGTGACACCCGACAAGGAAATGAACAGGGTATTGGGCGGTGGCATTGTGGAGGGTTCCATCATATTGCTAGGAGGGGAGCCCGGCATTGGAAAGTCCACCCTGTTGCTTCAATTGGCCCTCCAACTTGCTCCCAAGCGGATATTGTATGTTTCCGGCGAGGAAAGCGAAAAGCAAATCAAAATGAGGGCCGCAAGGATTCCCCACCTAAATCCGAATCTTTATTTGTTAGGCGAGACTCAATTGGAGCAAATTGTACATTTCCAAAAGGAACTCAAGCCTGATCTGCTCATTGTCGATTCCATTCAGACCGTTTTCTCCGAACAGGTCGAAAGCGCCCCGGGAAGCGTCTCACAAGTGCGGGAGTGTGCACAAAGGCTCATGCGATTGGCCAAGGAAACCCAAACCCCAGTCGTTTTGGTCGGACACATCACCAAGGAAGGTTCATTGGCAGGGCCGAAGATTTTGGAGCACATGGTGGATGTGGTTCTGAGTTTCGAGGGCGAACGCCACAACAGCTATCGCATCGTCCGGACCCAGAAAAACCGTTTCGGATCCACCCTTGAATTGGGGATTTACGACATGCACGACCGGGGACTTCGTGAAGTGAACAATCCTTCGGAGATTTTTTTGAGTGCACGAGACAACGGTTTGAGTGGGGTGGCCATTGGAGCCACATTGGAGGGCTTACGTCCTTTGCTGATCGAAGTCCAGGCCTTGGTGACTCCGTTGGCTTACGGGACGCCGCAAAGGGCCGGCACGGGGTTCGATATGCGCCGTTTGAACATGCTGCTGGCTGTTTTGGAAAAGCGGTGCCAATTCAAAATGGGTCAAAAAGATGTTTTCGTGAACGTGGCTGGCGGGTTGAAGGTGGATGATCCGGCATTGGATTTGGGCTTGATATGTGCCACGGTGAGTTCCATGCTGGACATTCCGCTCGACAAACACACGGTATTTGCTGCTGAAGTTGGGCTAACCGGGGAAATTCGGTCGGTTTCACGAATAGAACAACGGGTGGCTGAAGCCGAAAAATTGGGGTTCAAACAGGTTTATCTGGCATTTGACCAAGCCAAGGCTGTTAAGGAAAAATTTCCTGGCATGTCGGTGAGCGGACATACCCGTTTGGAGCATGTCTTCAAGGAAGTTTTTTCCTGATCAGGGTTTACGGTTACGAAGTGCCTTGGACACGGTGTAAACCGTGACCACCACCACCAACAGCATGATCAACCAACGTTCCATGAGGGTGGGTTAGGTAATTTGAATTGCCTTTCTAGTGCGTCGGCAGCATGTTTCAAGCCATCTTCAGCCATGAATGACTCCCTCATCTCCCGAGCCTTGAGTTGGTAGGCTGGTTTGGCTGCCTGCACCAATAATTTGCTGAGCTTTTTGGGGGTCAAGCGTTGATGCATGATGAAACCAGGTGAAAGTCCCTTTTGCTTCAACATTTGTCCAAAATAGGGCTGGTCTGCTATGAATGCCACTACCACCGATGGTACCCCGGCCCTGCAGGCTGCTGCCGTGGTTCCTGCACCACCATGATGAACCACACACAAGGCCCTCGGAAACAAGTATTCATGCGATACGAAACCCGTGAAATGGATGTCAGGGCGTTTGTGGTCCTGTTTCAAGCCAGCGTAACCGCTTTGTATCACGGCAGGAAGTCCAGCCATGTCCAAGGCCCTCAACAGTGTGTCTGTGAGCCGTTGACCTCGGTTTCCGCCCATGGAACCCAAACTCACCACCACCGGACTCGGGTGCCGTTCCAAAAAATCCGCCAATCCGGCATCCATTTGCTCTTTGGCATTTGAAATGTGCCATGGCCCTGTGCAAATCACATCGGAAGGCAAAACTGAATCTGGGACGCCTGACAACAAACCGGATGCTGCAATCAAAGTTCCAGCATTTCCAAAAGTTCCAAACCTATTGATAGACAGAATTGGAGCGCCGATTGATTCAAGTTTTGCTTTTATCTTTCGATCCAAGGGTTTCATCATAATCGCCATCAACTTCCAACTCAACGGGTTCAAAAATTTGATGTTTGGCACCAATGCCGGGCTGGACACAGGGGTGGGAATCACCGCGTGTGTGAAGACCACAGAAGTGCAGGGGAGACCCAATTTTTTCGCGGCTGCCTGTCCAAGAAAATCAACCATGTGACTGACAACCCAATCTGCACCGCTCAGGGCCGCCTGCGCTTGTTTGTAATAGGTTTCTGCGTCCTCCAAAATGGCCTTTTCCAATAATAGCTGGAGTTGCCGGAGCGGGTTTCGGGTGGAAATCATTTCCTCCAAGAGGTTGTTCAAATCGGAGAGCCCTACCTGCGGTCCACATCCCTCAAACGTGATTCCGTATGATTCCACACGTTCTTGGTGAAACCAATGGCTCACGAATCGAACCTGATGTCCACGGCTTTGGAGTTCGAGGGCCAAGGCGATGAAAGGTTGGATGTCTCCTGTGCTTCCAACAGTGGAAAGTGCAATCACCTTCGGTCTGAAATCGGACGGGGAATTCATATTACCAATTGAAGTCCTGCAAAGAAATGGGTTTTAGGGGCCGGATTCCAAAAACGCCCCCGGGCATCGTTCAAGTTAAGGAATGAGCTGTAGGATTGGCCCAATAGGTTGTTTACACCCAAGCAAACCATCAGATTGCTTTTGGTTTTGAAATTAACCTTCCGACCCAATGTCATGAAACGCCATGCTGCCTTTGCATTGAGAAGGTGATAGGCCTGTTGTGCTGTCTGCGTTTTCAAATCCACCATGATCGATCCTGTCCGAATGTAAACCATATCAAAGTTTAATTTGTTGGCCACACTCACAGTAGCCGACCCACTCACGGTAGTGACCGGTACACCTGCCATTGTTTTGCCATTCCAATCTGGAAATTCCCTGGTCTCGGCCTTGAAACGGTAAGAATGGTAGGCAAATGAGGCTTGAGTGTTCAATTTGCTGCGCTTTCCCAAGGACCATGACCCTCCATGCCATTCAACCTCAATGCCTTGCTGGACGCAATCGGGTCCGTTTGCAAATCGGTTGACGCCCAGACTGTCGGTGAATGGCAGGATGGGGGACCGAAGGACGTAACGGTACAGGGTGGCTTCGAGTTGCCAATTCCAATTGTTGGTGCTGCTCAAGGCCATGGAGAATTGACTTTGGAATCCGTTTTCAGGTTTCAGCCCATCATTGATTCCACCGTTGTCGCGGATGATTTCCCACAATCCCGGCGGTGAGAATCCGGATGCTGCACACAGGCTTGCAGTCAACTCGGTCACGGGACTCACAGCCCAAGATTTGGTGAATGCTGCCTTCCATTGGGACTTGGAAGGCATGGGCAATCGTTGGGTATAATCCACTCCATCCGCTGAAAAACGGTCGTCGACCCGGTAATGGAGGCCATTTTGAGATCCAGCCAAATTGATTTCGCCCAATCGACCCGCCCATGACAGCTCTGCGCCCATCAAGGCACTTCGTGTGGAGATGTTTTCAGCGCGCTTAGGTGCTCCCGGATGCCCGCTGTCATTCACGTATTCAAATTGTAGGCTTTTCTGCCATTGGAATTCCCCGTAGAGGTTGAGGCTCAACAGGCCCTGCCGAATCTGTGTGAATCCTACCCATTCTGCGCGATATCCCGAACCCCATGCAGACTCTGATTTGTAGCCCTGGTTGGAGGGACTTGTGCCGTAGGGGTTCTTTTTTTCAGTCCAAATCCCGTACAGCCCATGGTCCAAGGACCAGTTTTTCCTTTGGTGGCGGTGGTGCAAAGTAGGGCGCACCCATGTCCGGGTCACATGTGCATCAAATGCGACAGAGTAGGGCAGGGCCGTCCGGGGGGCGTGGATGGCCATGGAATCGCTCAGTGCTCCGGGCAGTTCCCAATTACCTGAATAGGCCGAAAGAGCTGCCGCATATTCGTCATGATCCGCCAAGTGCGTACCCTTCAAGAAAAAATGGTGTTTTTGGTTGCTTTCTTGTTGTCGGTAGCCTTCCAAATTTTGTCTGCTGTACCCGGCAATTAAATGGTTCCGGGATGCCGAGTCCCGAATCGAGACCCTGCCCAGCAATTTGTAAAAACCAAAGCTGCCCCCCCACGCTTCCAAACGTCCTTCCGTTAGATTGTCCTCGGGTAGCCCGATGCTTTCAAAGGCTACCACACCACCCGAATTGGGCCCGAACCGCGTGGATTGCGTCCCCCGCATCACCCTTCCGGAACCCAGAAAGGCTGTTTCCAGCAACTCCAAAGGGGTGTCTCCGTCAGGACTGGTCAGGGGCAACCCGTCCCAATATAGTTTGACACCTCGAACGCCAAACGGCGACCTCAACAAACTTCCACGGATGCTGAGTCTCCTGCTTCCGCCCATTCCCCGTTGTTCGAATCTGACACCGGGCAACAATTGAAGGGCGGGCTCCAAAGAGCTTGGGAGGCCTCTGTCGAGCGCAGCACTGTCCAGATGACTGATAACGCCGCCTGCTTGGGCCTGCTCCTCGATGGTGACGCTAGGCAAGATCGAGGTTGACAAGGAGCTGTCTGCCAAATTTTGGCCGTAAACTTCTCCGCGGCTCAATCCAAAAAGCAATGTCCAAATGGCGACGGCAATCACCTTCAGCCTGAAAGTCAGGATGGTCATGGGCTTGTGGTGAAATCTCAACTCCTTGAACATGCGAGGTATCCGGTCGGTCGGGGTGGTCCAAGCCAAGGCTTGTCCCATTTTTTGCAAGTTATGTTCACTTATTTCATTGCAATTGTCAGAATTATTCGGATATTCGCAGTCTGTTTGAAAAAACAAGATTTTTGAGCCATGTCGAAAGTTTGTGCAATCACCGGCAAGCGTACCATCTCGGGTAACCACGTTTCCCACGCGAACAACAAAGTCCGCCGTACGTTTGAGCCTAATCTCCAGAAAAAGCGTTTCTTCCTTGCCGAAGAAAATCGTTGGGTCACCCTGAAAGTGTCCACCTCTGCCCTGCGTACCATCTCCAAGCGCGGAATCGAAGCCGTGCTGAAGGATTTGAAAGACAAAGAAGGCATCGTTTATTGATACGCGGATGAGCGGCAGGTTCGTCCTAGGCTGTCTGATCCTCGTTTTCTTGAACCTATCCAGCCGGGCCCAAGTCGATCTTAATGATCCCTTAGGTTCGGCTTTTCGCATTTCTGCACGAGACAAAGTCCGCCAGGCCCTGAAGCCCGGAACCTCGGCTGTGTTTTTTTCAGGTGGTTTCCAACGTCAATCCGAAAACGTGGTGGAACCGAGGCCTTTTTTGGCACATCCTGATTTCCATTACCTCACTGGACTCAATTTCCCAGATGCCGTTTTGGTGATATTGAAATCTCCGGTCGCACTTACTGAAGGTCAGGTCAGTGAGTTGCTCTTTTTGCCCGGAGCCCAAGATCAAGCTCTCAAGCTCATGGGATACGATTTCCCAGGGAAATTCGGCTTGCATTCCGGCACCTTGGCCCTTCGACCTTCCTCCCAATGGCGAAAATTCTGTTTGGATGTTTTGGCACCTGACGAAATGATGACGGTGTTTGCCAATCCGGTACCAGAGGGCGATTACCAAAAAAGGGGAATCTTGGCATACAATGATCTTGGAAGCATTTTTTTCAATTCATTGGCACCGGGTTTCCCGTTTGACCCGACTGCCCAGGCCCTTTACAAGGAGATTTTGAGGGCAGATACCTCCGCTTTGCGTTTGCTTCGTCCTCGTGCGGAGGCCTTGTTGAATTATTACCCTTTGCTTCGACGGGATCCCATCGTGAATGCGTTTTCCAACTGCAGGACCCCAGGTGACTTGATGGCGGTACAAGCCCAAATCAAGGCCATCAAAATCGACGTGGAGGGCATGCAACAAGTACTCAGGGATGCCAGGATTCAGAAAGGCTCGGTAGAACTCAGTTTGTTGCAGCAGGTATCGCGATGGGCATGCGAAGCGATGGAATTCGGTTGCACAGGCAGAATTTCTGCACGTACCGAGCGTCAGGTCCAAGCCGCGGTGGAATATTATTTGAATTTCAAGGGGGCTTCGGTGCCCGTCCAAACGAGGGTTGCAGCAGGAAACAATGCCATGAGCACCCATTATGTCAGGTGCAACGACAGCATCACACCCAAGGGCAGCGTAATAGTAGACGTGGTGGCAGAATGGAAGCATTACTTCACCAGAATCACGAGGACATTTCCGTCTTCGGGACGATTCGAAGGAAAAGACTTGGAATTGTATAGCCAGGTCCGAAGCATCCACAACAAAGGTATTCAGGCTTGCAAGCCCAATACATTGCCCAGCCACATCGTGGGGGAGATTCAATCCGATTTCGAGGACGCGGTCAAACGTCTTGGAATTACCCAAAGTGGAACAAAAGGGGTGAGTTGGATTTTCGATGTCACTTCCACCGGATTGGACCTCAATGAATACGGATTGCCTAAAAACCTGCTTCCAGGAATGGTCGTGGTGGTAGAAACTTCTGTCTTCATTCAGGCAGAAAACAATGTCAAGGCAGAATGGAAAAACAAAGCTGTGTCGTTGAGAGACGTAGTTTTCATCACCGAGCAAGGTCCCAAGTCTTTGACCTCAGGATTTACTTCAGATCCCGGAGGATTGGAAGCCATTCTAGCCAAATCCCAAAAGTTGCCATTGGAGCAATAATGCGGTCAATCATGGCGGGAAAAATCCTACTTTTGTTTACGATGTTCAACAATTTGAAATCCCCCCACCTGTTGGTCTGCGTCCTGTGTTTGACAGCCTTCAGATTGGTCGCGCAACCACACACCAGATCAGGTTTGGAACAGACGGCCTCGCATGTAGCCACGTCGACAAATTCACTCCCTTGTGCTGGAACCATTGTTTTTCAAGAAGATTTTGAGTCCGGTAGTTCCAATTGGACCAGCCTGGATGTTGACGGATTGACACCCAATCCCAATACAGGTCTTTCGGCCGGTTGGCAGGAGAGGGTTGATTATTATGATTCGACCAACACGGTCATGGTTTCGCAGTCTTGGTACACCACACCGGGCACCAGCGACGATTGGCTCATTTCTCCCTCAGTGACGCTCGGTAGCAACCCCTGCTTGAGTTGGTCTGCCTACAGCAAGGATTTGTACTACAAAGAGGCTTATGAGGTGCGAATCAGCACCACCACTCCCGATACTGCCGGTTTTTTTGCCCAACCGGTTTTGCTTACCATTGAAGAAGAATCCGAAAGTCCTACCACGCGTAGCTTGTCTCTTGCCGGATACGCTGGGCAAACCGTTTTCATCGCCTTCCGACAAGTTTCCACCGACAAGTTCATCTTGGCCCTAGACGACGTCATCATTTCCAATGTCAACAACATTGATATCGGGGTGACAGCACTCCGAGTGCCCGTTTCCAATCCGGGTGACACATTGGATTTCGAGTTTTTGGTCGCCAACTACGGTTCAGATACAATTCGGTCATTTTTGTTGAGCTATTCCATCGAAGGCGCTGCAGCTGATACCATGCAATTTGCGGGGATATCTTTGGCGCCCAATGAAGTGGATACCTTCGCACACAATAAGCCTTTCCTTTCCGATTCGGTGGAGGCCTTTTATGATTTTTGTGCATGGACCAGCCTGCCCGATGGGTTGACAGATGAAGATTTAAGCAATGACACCTTGTGCGGCCGTTTTGCAGTTGGCACCCCTGTTTATTTGGAAGAGTTCTCAACACCTGACTTTGAATGGGTGGTCTATCCCAATCCTACCGCTGGAGAGGTACAAGTGGTGTTGGAAGGCAAACCCGGCAAGCACCATGCCATGGTTTCGTTGCTCGACCTTCAGGGCCGGACTGTTTGGCTAAGGGAGCTACATTTTGTAGGAAGGATTCAAACAGAGATGCCCCAACAGCTGCCAGGAATTTACCTCGTGAAGGTCGTCATGGGCCAACAACAAGTTTGTCGTTTGTTGAGATTCGATTGACGCATGGATTTGTTTGCCGATCCTTATTTCAAAGGGCCATTGGCGGAACGCCTACGTCCGACTGATTTGGAGCATTACATCGGTCAAACCCATTTATTATCACCTGGTAGTTCTCTTCGCAATGCATTGGTCAACAAGCGTGTTCCTTCCCTGATTTTTTGGGGTCCGCCCGGCGTTGGAAAAACAACATTGGCCCGAATCGTCGCCAACAGTCTAGGAAAACCATTCAGGCAGCTCAGCGCTATACAGTCCGGGGTCAAAGAGGTCAGGGAAGTTTTGGAATTTGCAAGGAGCCGTCCTGGAACTGTTCTGTTCATCGATGAAATTCACCGGTTCAACAAGTCGCAGCAAGATTCGCTTTTGGGTGCTGTTGAAAAGGGATTGGTCACCTTGATTGGGGCCACGACCGAAAATCCTTCCTTTGAGGTCAATTCCGCCTTGCTGAGCAGGTGTCAGGTTTATCGATTGGAAGCATTGAGTTTGGAGGAAACCGAACACTTGGTCAATTATGCGCTCCGGGAGGATTCAGACCTCAAAAGCCGCGATATCACCGTTAAGGAGTTGGGCGTATTGTATAAGGTTGCGGGAGGGGATGCCCGGAAAACGTTGAACCTGTTGGAAATATTCACAGATGTTCACGCCGATCCCGTCGTGATCACGGACGAAGCGATGCAGGAAGTAGCCCAATCCCGCGTGGCTCTTTACGACAAGGGTGGCGAACAGCATTACGACATCGTGTCGGCATTCATCAAATCCATCCGGGGCAGTGATCCCAATGCCGCGATTTATTGGCTTGCAAGGATGATTGAGGGGGGAGAGGACATCAAATTCATCGCACGGCGATTGTTGATTTCTGCTTCAGAAGACATCGGAAATGCCAATCCCAATGCCCTGCTGCTGGCAAATGCTTGTTTTGAGGCCGTTTCGAAGTTGGGCTACCCCGAGGGAAGGATCGTTTTGGCCCAAACGACAACTTATTTGGCCACAAGTCCGAAAAGTAATGCTTCCTATTTGGCTATCGATGAAGCCTTGAGATGGGTAAAAAACCAACCCGATTTGCCCGTGCCCATGCACCTTCGGAATGCTCCCACGCAGTTGATGAAGCAAGGTGGGTACGGATTGGGTTATAAGTACTCTCACGATTTCCAAGGCTGGGAGGGAAATCAGGAGTTTATGCCAAAGGAAATGTCTGGGCATGAGTTTTACCGCCCCACCGACCATGGTAAAGAGAAAGAAATCAAAAAAATGATGGATCAGCAGTGGGGTGACCACTACGGTAGAAAGAAGTAGGTCAATCTGCGGTCGCGAAAAAGTACTGCTTGGTGGCACGGTCGCGAACTTCCTTTTCTATGGCATTCGGGTTGTATGAGATTTCGCGTAGCAATGCGATGGGTTCTGGAAGCTGTCCTTTGGAGTAAGGGATTCTGACAACTACCCGCTTGATTCCCCATTGATGACAAAACTCGCCTTCCCAATCCAACCAAGGATGGTCCCAATTGTAGTCACCGACCAAAACAATCACCAATGGGCTCTCTTTGAGGGAATAGGCCAACAACTCAACATTCATGGAGCCATCGGCAAAGAAAAATCTACGATCGTCAATGGAAATGGCCGTTACCCGTTCACCGAGTTGACCTTGTTGTGCCCATTTCATGACTTTGCTTCTGTAGCGCTCATCCTGAGGGGCACACGATATGATGACATGACGTTGCATAGAACAATCCTGAGAAAATAATAATACAGCCTAAAAACAGCGTTGAAGATGCTTCCCTGTCATCTGCAACGAGTACAATAATAAGGATCTACCTGAAAAGGTGTTGTTTGCAATGCAACTGCTGAATGCATTACTTGTCCCCAAATATGGGTGATTTTGTGCAAAAAAGGAGCTTTAATTTGATGGTGTAATTTTAATTGCACAAATACTCCTCCAAAAACCGCATTTGGGTGCTGTTTTTGAGCATATTTGAATTGATTAGTTTTGTCCACATATTTGCTTCACGCGTGGATATTCTTTTTGTTGCTGCAACCGTGCCGGAGTCCAACCGGCTTGCCCATTCGCTAGGAGGGAAGGCTTGGAATTGCGGGCCATTGAGATTGGTTGGTGATGAATCCAGGTCTTTGTTGGTTACCGGTGTGGGCATGGTGAACACGGCAAGGTCTTTGGGGATTGCACTGGAGTTGCTCAAGCCCAAAAAAGTGGTGAATTTAGGGATTGCAGGTTCCTTTCCGGGTGGTCCCATGGTGGGCGAGGTGGTTGAAGTGGTTCAAGAGGCATTTTCTGAGTTAGGCGCTGATAGTCCAAACGGGTTCATTCCCTTCCAAGAATTGGGTTTTGCCTTGTTTGAGAAAGATGGAACTGCCTATTCTACCAACCTGAATAATCCCAGCCCCTCCGATATGATTTTGAGGAAGGTGGCCGGCATCACGGTGAACACGGTCCATGGGGATTTGTCGGGTATCCACAAGGTGGTTGCAAGATGGTCACCGGAAGTTGAAACGATGGAAGGGGCAGCTGTGTTCCAGTGTTGCATCCAAGCCGATGTCCCTTTTGTTTGTTTGCGCGCCATTTCGAATGTAGTAGAACCTAGGAATCGGGAATCATGGAAAATACCGCAAGCCATCAGTGCTGTGGAGGGGTATGTGCTCCAACAATTTTTCGGGCAGAGGACGTAACTTTGAGCCATGAAGATCAAACTCGGTTTCAGCACCTGCCCAAACGACACCTTCATGTTCGATGCCATGGTGCATGGCCGCATCCCGACTTCGGGATTTGAGTTTGAAACGGTGATGGCTGACATTCATCACTTGAATCTGATGGCCATGGCGGGGGAATTGGACATGGTCAAGGTATCGTACAATACATTCGGCCATTTGAACCGACAATATCAGCTGTTGGAGGCTGGAAGTGCCATGGGCAAAGGTTGCGGTCCTTTGTTGATTTCGCGCCAATCAGAATCCATTGAGTCGCTGGTCGCGAGAAATGCTCGTGTCGCCATCCCAGGCAAACAAACCACCGCCAATCTGTTGTTGTCCTATTTCGCACCTCAATTGGCCAACCGGGAAGAGATGTTGTTTCATGAGGTGATGCCGGCTGTTTTGGCCGGAAAGGCTGACTTGGGTTTGATTATCCATGAGAACAGGTTCACCTACCAAGGACTGGGTTTGGTATGCATCCAGGATTTGGGCGCGTATTGGGAAGAAAAAACCGGGCTTCCGATTCCTTTGGGGGCCATTGTGGCCAAAAAATCTTTGGGAATGGAAACGGTGGCTGCGCTCGACCGGATCATGCATCAAAGTGTCGCCCATGCGTTTGCCAACCCTTCCGATTCCGCTCATTTCATCAAGCTTCATGCCCAGGAATTGGACCCAGAGGTCACGAAGGCACACATCGCTCTGTATGTCAATGACTTTTCGCTTTCGCTAGGCAGTGAAGGGCATCAGGCGGTCGACAAGTTGCTCGACATCGGAAGCCAAATGGGGCATTTTCCTGCACCTGTTACACCTTTTTCATCCTAATCGACCACTATGATCATCATTACAGGGGCAGCCGGATTCATTGCAAGTTGTGTTGTGGCAGGTTTGGCATCAAAAGGCCATAGAAGTTTGGTGTTTGTCGATGACTTTTCGAGGAAGGAAAAGGAAGCCAATTATGTCGGAAAGCCTTGCATTGTATTGGTAGAGCGGGAATGGTTGATTGACTTCATGCAGGACCATGTCTCAGAAATTGAATTTGTGCTGCATTTGGGAGCTAGGACCGACACAGCCGAAATGAATTGGAATGTGTTTTTGGAGTTGAATTTATTGTATTCCAAAGCCGTCTGGGGTTTCTGTGCAGACAATGGCATTCCCTTGATTTATGCTTCAAGCGCGGCCACATACGGAGATGGGAGCCTTGGTTTTTCAGATGACCATGCGCTTGTTCCCTCGCTGAAACCCTTGAATCCCTATGGGCAATCCAAGCAGGATTTTGATGTTTGGGCATTGAGGCAACCCAGAAAACCACCTTTTTGGGCAGGATTGAAATTTTTCAATGTTTACGGCCCGAATGAATACCACAAGGGCAGGATGGCCTCAGTGGTGTTCCATGCCTACCATCAGATTTTGGAGAACGGTTGCTTAAAGTTGTTCAAATCCCATCGGCCCGACTATGGAGACGGAGAACAAAAAAGGGATTTTATCTACGTCAAAGACATCGCGGAGGTAATCTCATTTTTGATGGGAAAGACGGCCGAGTCCGGGATTTATAATTTGGGAAGCGGCAAGGCGCGAACCTTTCTTGACCTCGGAAAGGGTGTTTTCAGGGCCTTGGGTAGACAGGAACGGATTGAATTTGTGGACACACCCGCCGATATCCGAGACAAGTACCAATATTTCACAGAGGCCGACATGAGCAAACTTAGGAGACAAGGATATCAAGAGCCATTTACATCCCTTGAAGATGGAATCCATGACTATGTAGTGAACTACCTTAGGGAGTCGAAAAGGCTCTGAATGGTATTTTTAATGCTTTGAATATGAATTTAATAGGGACAATTTTTGCGACAGTTGAACCGGATTGAAGTTTGAAGGTTTTATTGGTATATTTATAGAGCAGATAATTTGGTTATATGGTTTTGGAAACGCTGGAAACTTTGCTCAACTGTAGCTTGCTGTTCGCCGTTGTAGGCGCACCCAGCGTGCTCCGGATGGCGATTTGGTACCGGCGGAATTTCACCAAGCCAGTATTCATCTGGGCCAAACCAGAAATGGTCGTCCTCACCATTGTATTCTTCATTGTTTCTTTGGTTCTCCTCATCATCGGGGTTTCCTGCATTTTTTCTCATTTCGGATACCTTGACACTGAAAAATTCCCAGGATACATCGCGGAACAATATTTAAACGTGGGCCTTTCCTGCTTTCTGATGGTGTTCGGCATTGGCATCCTCTACCTGAGCATGCGAAAACTGCTGGTGACAGTGGTCTTGGAACAGGGCATCGTGTTGAATCTGGGCGTATTGCCAAGACGACGGAACATCCGAACCATTTCTTGGGACATCATTTCAGATTATTATGTGGTGCCTGATTATCCTAACGCCACGTTCTCTTTGATTTTGCAAGAATCTAGCCTTCGATATCAGCGGATTTCGCTCAAGGTTCCTACCTACCTGAAGGATGATTTTCAAGCCTATTTGGATCAAAAACTGCATTTTGTCCAAGAGGAACGCAACAAAGCGCATGCCGGGAAAAGGCGTTACACTTCCGAAAACTGAACTTTGCCGATAATCCTGTAAATTTCGAACATGAGGCGTTCCTCACGCTACAGGATTGATTTCTTCTTGGCAACTGCCTTGGCCTGCGCCTTGGCATTGGCTGTGTTGGTATTGCGGGATGTTTCAAGGTCCGAATCAGTACTCAAAAATCAAATCAGGAGGGAAATCCAGTCAGACTTCCTAGGTTTATTGGAGGGAGAATCCAATCTTCTCGGCCAAATCGCCCGTGAATACGAGGTCAACCGGTCATTGGGTCCGAAAGATGGTACCATCCGGGTTGCAATGGATTCAGACTGCAGAATGTTGGATTGGAGCCATGCTGAACTTCTGCCATCCAAACTGGTGTTGGAAGGCCTGTGTAAGGAATTCAAAGGCAAAGGTTTATCGGACAAAAACAAAGCCTTTTACCTGCTTCACTATCAGGAGGCTGACCGTCATTTTTTGTCATTGATTCCTCTGTCCGTCCGTTACAGGGTCCAAAACGGGTATTTGCCGAGGAATTTGTATTTGGGAAGGTATTCCAACCGTTCAGACCTTCAAGCTACCGAGGGCGGTGTAGAGGTGCATTTGCGCCAAGTACAAAACGGATTGGAGATAGTCGATTCTCAGGGTGATTTTGCATTTTCCATTTCTGCTACCGATTACGGCGTGTTTGAATATCCCATGCGAGATGCGGTTTTGCTGCTCTCTTTGTTGTGTTTGCTTTCCTTTTGGATTGGCTGTTATCGGACTTGGAAAGGCAAGAAGCTGAATTTAAAAATCGCGAAGCTGGATTTCGCTTGGATTTGGATTGTGGGAGTCCTTCTCTCGCGGGCGTTGGTGTTTGCATCTGGATTTCCTGGGCATTACCGGAATTTGGATTTGTTTTCACCCATGGTGCTTGCCATTGGCCCTCTGAATCCATCTTTGGGAGACCTTTTGCTGAATCTTTTGACCCTGTTGGGATGTGCCTGGGTGTTGTATACTTCCGGTCGGAGAAACAGGAGCCTTGCGTTCAAGCACATATTGTCAACCAGATGGCAAGCTTGGACCGGTCAATTCACCATGATGATGGGTTCAGCTGGTTTAGCCGCCCTGTTTTTCCACTTCATTGAAGAATTGGTCCTTCACTCGACGATTCAATTTGAGTTTTCCAACTTATTTTCACTCGACCTGTATTCTTATTTGGCATTTGCCTGCATCGCTGCAGCGTTGGTGTCCCTTCAACTGTTCTGGTTTGAGCTTTTCAGGTTTGCCTACCACTTTTTGCGATCAGGATTGGGGTGGGCTAGACCGGTTTTCAGTGTTGCTTCTTTCCTCTTGGCGAGTTGGGTATTCAATGAAGGCGATTCCATTCTTTTGGTTGCGGCATTGATGGGATTTGCTGCCATGTTGGTCATGTTTGGTCGAACACCCAGCCGACCTGCCTTTCGCTTGGATTTGCTAAATTTCTTGTTGATTCTGTCCTTGTTTTCACTCTTTGCCACCACGGGTTTGGTTGCAGCAGTGGAGGAGAGGCAAGTCCGTGAAATGGCCTTGGAGGCCGACCGTCAAAGCGACGACCACGACCTCATCACCGAGGCCCTTTTTGAACGCGTGATGAGGGATGTGGAAGCAGAAGCCTACCTGTTGGAGCATACGACCCCGGAAGGCTTGTCCAAGCGACTCAACGATCAATTTTTTGCATCCAGTTTCAAAGGGTACGATGTCCGGATTTTCATCTATGACAACCAATTCAATTTGTTGGACAAGACAGGGGATTATCGGCCATACCTTTTGCCCAACTCTGACCCCGGTTTGGATGATTTGGGCATTCCGACCAAGACCCGGGATCTTTTTTTGGTAAAATACTACAACGGTCTCTTTGAAAGCATCTATGTGGGACGCTTTGAGCTACTGCTGCGAAGCTTTGGTCGATTGTATGTCTGGGTTGAATTGTTGCCCAATGATTCCCAACCTAATCAATTGTATCCCAATCTGCTGCTAGATGAAAGTGTGCGCAACAAATCTCAGGTCAGACCAGGTTTGGATTTTGCCGTCTATAAATCGGGTAGGCTGTTTAGGAAATCAGGCGGAAGTAGCTTCCCCTTGTTGAACGAATCTGTAGCGATGGATTCCACCAGGAGACTTGACACCGTGTTTGGCGGATTCAATCATCTATATGTGTGGCCGGGACAAGATAAAATCGTGCATGTGCGCCACCGTATGAGCGATTGGATTGACATGGTCAACTTGTTCTCATTCATTTTTTATTTCTTCGTTTTGCTTGCCATCGTCGTTTTGGCGCCCAAGTGGACCGTGGAATTGCTGAGGTCGCCACAGGCAGCCAGGAAATTGAGCTTGAAGACCAAAATCCAGGTGTTTTTCCTCGGTTTTGCGATTTTACCCCTGTTTGTGGTGGTGTTTTTCCTGTCGCCATACATACGGGCACACCTGTACCGTGACATCCAAAGAGATTTGCTCCAAGAAACCCAACAGGTCGCCAACCTGATCCGGGAGGACTACCTTCGATTGAGGAGGTTGCGCTTGTCGCCCATGGTGTCTGATTCCCTTCAGCAAATTGGTTTTCAAGATCTCCAATCCAAATTGAAAAGCGTCGAGAAGATTTATTTCAACGACATCAACTTGTATGGCGCCAACGGGGAACTTCAATTCACCACGCAGCCTTCTATTTACGAATTGGGCTTAACCTCCAGATTCATGAATCCTGAGGTATATCGTAAAATGCGGGAGGGTTTGCAATCTGATGCCGTGGTAGAGGACAAGATTGGCCGAATCCTGTTCTTTTCAGCTTTTTACCCCCTGCAAAATGATGAACGTCAAATCGTTGGGTTCTTGAATATACCATCCTACAAGAACCAGGACCGGGTCGATGCACAGAGTTTGGGTTTGCTTACCCTGTTAGTCAATACCTATGTCTTCATCTTCCTGGCAATCGGAATATTGGCGGTGCTGATTTCAAACAGCATCACGCGCCCATTGGCACTGCTCAGCCGAAAAATTGGATCGACAGCCCTAGGCCGAAGGAATGAGCCGTTGGATTGGGACAGCGATGATGAAATCGGGGAGATCATTCAAGCTTACAACGACATGTTGGGCAAATTGTCGGAGAGCGAAATGAAATTGGCCAGGTCCGAACGGGAGTCGGCATGGCAGGAAATGGCACGACAGGTGGCCCATGAAATCAAAAATCCGCTTACCCCAATGAAGTTGAGCGTGCAGCATTTGGTACGGGCATGGCAATCCGACAAACCTGAATCCGAGCGTCTCAATGCATTGTTTGACAAGGTAACTCAGACGACGCTCACCCAAATCGACTCTTTGGTCAACATTGCCAACTCGTTTTCCCAATTTGCCCAGATGCCTGAACCGGTGCGGGTACATTTCAGGCTTCAGGAAGTCGTGGAAGAGGTTGCCAATCTCTACAGCCATGATGCACAGGTGCAATTGGATTGGGATGTTCCCCAAGAACCATTCTACGTATTTTCAGACAAGGACCAACTTTCTCGCGTGCTCAACAACCTTGTGAAAAACGCCATGCAGGCCATCGAGCACAATCATGGAATGGTCAAAGTAGGCATGCAATTTCTGGAGGGTAAAACATGGTGTAGGATTTCGGTCCAAGACAACGGGAAAGGAATACCTGAGGACATCCAACCGCGGATTTTTGAACCCAAGTTTTCAACCAAAACATCAGGAATGGGCTTGGGATTGGCAATCGTTCGCAAAATCGTGGAATCCTGCGGTGGTACGATTTCTTTTATCTCTGAGGAAGGAAAAGGGACGACTTTTTGGGTTGACCTGCCCGCTTCGGATGGGCAAAAAGGGCCGATTGAATGAAAGGA
>Ga0068872_10000729_pt1 | contig 27582 bp, 21 predicted proteins | sample NOAtaG_7_FD_66441 | JGI IMG/M metagenome (GOLD analysis project Ga0068872, IMG submission 66441) | Freshwater lake microbial communities from Lake Erie, under a cyanobacterial bloom - NOAA_Erie_Diel1S_2200h metaG | ecosystem: Environmental > Aquatic > Freshwater > Lake | place: USA: Ohio, Lake...
GCCGGTACCGACTTGTGCTTGTGCGCTTGCCGCCAAACCTAGGCAGCAAACTGCGGAGAATAAAGTTTTTCTCATCATAGAAGTAGTTAAAAGTGTATTGCAAATATGCCCCTGAAAGCCATCAAATTAACATCTTGTCAACACGAAGTCCACATCGATTTATCCAAAATGTGGAAAACACCCCAAACCACCCGAATCATGAAAACCAAGGGCGCTCTGACACCAGACCCATTGACCAAAGGATTGGACAAAAGGGCTTAACAAACGCCAGGAATAGGCTTTCCGAAGGGCGAAAAAAGGCGTGGATGCCGGATTTTTACCTGAAAAATGCCCCGAAACCCCAAAAACTGATCAAAATCATAATAATCTTTGGACAAGCCTACACGCTTGTAATCCTTTTCTTACAATCTTTGTATCATCGGAACGGAGATAGTTTCCGCTTGCGCTCGCAGATCCTTACGAAGCCATCCATACAACAAAACACCGAACCATACATCCACTTGAAAGAGCCGCCTGAGAGGGCGGTTTTTTCATGAGTCATCCAAACTACCCAGCTCCCGAAATTCCATAAAAAAACCGCCAACCTGTTCATGGTTGGCGGTTCCCGAAAAACACTGACAGAATCAGTATTTCACAATTTTCTTAACGATTTGAGCGTCCCCATGGATTGCACGGAGGAAGTAAACACCTTCGGGCTGGTTTTGGAGATCAAGAGCCAAGTCATTCGTTCCAAAACCCTCCTCACGGAAGCTGAGGATACGCTGACCCAAGCTGTTCACCAACTCAAATTGAACAACCTCGATGCCTTCCAGATTCACTGCAACGGTGTAAAGGCCCGTACCAGGGTTTGGGTACACAGTCACGGCACGGTCCAACATGGCATTGTCAACTCCTACAGAAGTGGTGATGTTGATGTTGTCCACGTAGAGGTTGTTTTCGTATTGCGTGGTGTTACGGAACTTGATGATAACGCTCGGCTGACCGCTCAAATTGCCCAGAGAAACGGTCTCACCGCGCCATTGGCTGGCCTGGGTAGGCACGAATGCAGCAGTTTGGAAAGCTGGCGTCACCGTGGTCAGGTTGGTGCTGAACTTTTTGTAAAGCTGCGTCCAAGTCACGCCACAGTCGGTGGAACCCAAGACGGTCAAGGTGTCCGAATAGCTGGGGTTGGCCGTTGGGCTGGTGTACAGGGCATAAGCAACATCGAAGGTCAAGGTTCCAGAACCGGAGCTCAGGTCGAGCGTAGGCAGGATCAGGTCATCCACTTCACCGTCGGCGTTGTAGTCATAGTTGTTCACGAATGCTGCACCGGCACCATTCAAGCCCACGGTCGCACTGCGCTCCCAAGTGAAATCCGCATCAGGGTTGGTGATGGACCAGTTGGTGGGCGGGAAAGTAGCGGCGGTGAAGTTGTAAGAGAACGGAGCTGGAGTAGCTGTTTGCGGAGTGGTGATGGTGAACGAACCGGTTTGGCTGTCGTTCGTGTTGTCGCCATCGGTTTGTCCGTTCGGGCTGTTCGTGGAAACAGTGATGGTGTGTGCACCGGGAGCCACGTTGGTCGCTGTAAGCGTCACCGAAGTGGAGGCGGTCGAGGCCAGGTTACCTGTCCAGTTGAAGGTATTGACCGGACCATTGTCGATTTGCCAAGTGATGGTGGCTGAGGTCAAAGGATTGGATCCCCAGTTGAAGAGAGTCACCACCGGTGTGATGGAGGTACCGCAAATGGATCCGGTAGGCTGGGTGATGGTGGTGATACCGGCGTCATCGGGTTGCAACACGACCGGGACACATCCCAAAGAGTTTTGGAGGGAAGAACGCGCCCCGTTCAATACTGCACGCATGCGGGTCTTTTGACCTTCGGTAAACATGTACATGCAAGCATCGTCGGTATAGTCCATGTAGTTCATCCACATGTAGCCCGGAGCAGTTGCGGCACAGTTGTCGGTACGAACGGTACCTGCAGCGTAGCAACCATAAGTTTCGGAAGCTTGGTTGGGGGTGTCGCCAACTTGGTCGGAACCATTGCAGGACCCGCCATCGTCACCCCAAATGTGATACAAGCCGAGCCAGTGGCCCACTTCGTGGGTGGTGGTACGGCCTTTGTTGTAAGGAGCGCTGACAGCTCCCGTGGTACCGAAGAAGTTGTAACCGATCACCACGCCGTCGGTTGCTGCAGCTCCTCCGGGGAATTGGGCGTATCCCAACAATCCTCCACCGAGGTTGCATACCCACATGTTCAGGTATTGGCTGGATGGCCATGCATCGGCACCACCTGTTGAACTGGATTTGACCGGGTCTCCGTTGATGCCAAAGGAGGTGACGGTTGTCTGCACACGGTTAATGCCCGTGGTAGGAGCACCATTGGGGTCACGCTGGGCCAAACAAAACTGAATTTCAGCATCCGCGGCGATACCCTGCCAAGCGGTAGGCACGCTGCTAATGTCGGTGTTGAGCTTACGGTAGTCTTTGTTCAATACGTCGATCTGTGACTGAATTTGGGCCTGCGAAATGTTTTGGGTGGCAGTGCGGTAAACGACGTGCACGACCACTGGTATGGTGATGACACTACCCATGCGGTGCTCCTCACCATGCTCCTGAACCCAATTCCTGATTTGGTTTTCGGTTTTCTCATACGCTTTGGCCTTTGCGGGGTCTTGAAGCATTTGCTGCAAATGGTCTGCGGAACCACATGTCCTTTGACCAAAAGCCACGGGTAGGCTCAGCGCCAAACCCATCATCGATAGTAAAAATCTTCTCATCCTTATAATTGAATTAAAATCCTGTGCTTTTCAATACAACAATCGATTGTCAAACCCTCATGACTTCATTGTAATCCCTTTGCTTAGGCTTAAGAATCAAGTGAAAACGGGGGTAACAGTCAACATTGGTCCAAAGAACTTCGGAAAAAAGAAAGACCCGAAAGAGCCTATTTCCAACTTGGTCAGCTTCTACCAAAACATAAAATTAATAAAATCCCCGCTCAATATGCCATCAAACTCGGTTATTTTGCACCATGAAATTCACCGCTTATGCAGCAGCAGAGACGGGTGGCTCCCTCCACCCCATCACCCTGGAGCTGCCCGAGCTCAATTCACGACAAGTTCTCATCGAGGTGACACACTGCGGCATTTGCCACAGCGACCTCCACATGATCGACAACGATTGGGGCGTGAGCGCCTATCCGCTTGTCCCCGGGCATGAAGTGGTGGGCCATGTGGCCCAAGTAGGAGGTTCAGTCCAAGGTGATTGGATAGGCAAAAGAGTTGGATTGGGTTGGCAGGCAGGAAGCTGTGGGCAATGTGAATGGTGCGTCGGCAAACAAGAAAACTTGTGCGTGAAACCTCAGGCCACGATCGTGAAGAGATATGGAGGTTTTGCAACCCATGTCGTGGCTGATATCGATTTTATTTTCCCAATACCAGGAAAATTGGATTCTGACAAAGCCGCCCCTCTCCTGTGTGGTGGGGTCACGGTTTTTTCACCTCTTTACCGCCACGGAGTGGGCAAAGGCAGACGTGTCGGGGTCATGGGCATTGGAGGCTTGGGACACATGGCCCTGCAATTTTCCAAAGCGATGGGCGCACATGTATGGGCTTTTTCCGGATCCCCAGCGAAAGAACAGGAAGCCAAATCCTTGGGCGCTGACGAATTTTGCATCACCACCGACGCCACTGCCCTGAAATCCGCCAAAAACAGTTTGGACTACCTGCTCGTGACGGCAACTGCCGACTTGGATTGGATGCCTTATGTCAATTTGTTGCGGCCCAATGGTACCATTTGTTTCGTGACGGGCGAAAACACCAGAATCAACGTACCGGTAGGCCATATTCTGAGCAACCAACTGAACATCACAGGAAGTGTCATCGGATCGATAGAAACCATGAAGCGCATGTTGGAATTCGCTGAAGCCCACGGAATCGGAGCCCACACCGAATGCATGCCCATGCGGGACGTGAATGCCGCGTTGACCAAGGTCAGGCGAAACCAAGCCCGGTACAGGATGGTTTTGGAAGCCTGAAATCGCCCATTAGAACTGTTTGGACAAAATGTCCAAGTACCGTTCCATTTCCTCTTTGAGTGCACTCAAGTCCTCGTCCTTCGCATCCGGGAAAACCTTAGAAAGTGTCTGCAATCCATCCATCAAGGCCTGATGGGCCGCCTTTGGGTTTTGATTTTTGAATTCATCGGCCATGACCTTCAAAGACTGGTTCATCACGGCGATTGCGTACATTTTCCGCTCGTTGGCATCGAACAAGAACTCCAAATTGCCCGATGATGGCTCCCAAATCAATGGCACTTTTTGCTCCAAGGAGGCGGGCTGACCGGTAACGGCGTCTTTGTATTTGGCCTTGATGGTGACTGGCTCGTCTTGGATCCCGGGCCTGGGTTCGATGACCCTGAACCTAAGGAATGCAAGTTGGTTCAATCCGCTGAACATGTTTTTCATCTTGAGCCTCAACCTGCCGGCACCCTTTTCGACCAATGGGAATCCGTAGAGCTGTTTGTACTCCAATGATTTGCCGAACAGGACTTCCAATTCCAGGTCCTTGGCAACAGGATACAAAACAGAACCGATTTGATTCAGGAAAACACTTTCCAATTGGGTCGGGTCGCCCACGTGTTCAACTACGCCGCCACCGGTAGTCGCCAACATGTTCAGCAAGGGGACATTGTAGTCGGGTCCTACGCCCACCGCGGTGCATTCAGCCCCTTTGGCCGTGAAAGGCTTGGCCGCTGCCGTCGTCTCCTCCACAGGCTCGGATCCATATCCATCCGACAGCAGAATCAAACGGTTGACCCGGCCGGTTTTGTAGTTTTTCATGAGCTCCGTATATCCGGCCTTCAAACCTTGCGCAATCTGGGTGCCGTTGTCGGCTTCGATGCGCAGAATGGTGTTGATGAGTTTGCTTTTGTCCGTTCCGACGGGCTTGGCAGGGTACAACACTTCCTCGAAATCGTCAAATACCACCAAGCTCACGATGTCATCGGGCCTCAGCCGGTTCACGAATGCCACGAGACTTTTGATGAGGTTTCCGATTCGGTCATCGCCTGCCATGGAGCCGCTTTTATCCACTACAAGTGCCAAGTTCAGTGGGGGCGCCTTTGAAATGTCAGGCGGATTTCCACCCGTCAAGGCAATCCTCAAAACTGCATCTTGGGACTCCGCATGGAAATTCTGCATCCATTGTCCGTCGATTGCGAAGGCCTGTCCTGCAGTCGGAGCTTTGAATTGCTTGGACAAAAACAGATCGAATGCCGTGGTCAACAAATTTTCGGGAGTCGGGATGAATCGGTCCGGGTATTGATATTTCTCGACCGGACGATAGGTGACCGTCTTGTTCAAGTACCCGATCCCCCTGCGACGTGACAAGTCCACCACATCGATGTCAGGCTGGAAACGTCCCCTGACCATGTACTTCTTTCCTTTCGGAAGAAGAAAACGAACCTCCCCTGATTGGTTGGTTGCCCCCTTGTAAACACGTTTCTCGCCCAAAACCTCCAAGAAAACCGGCTCGCCCCTCCACACACCGTTGGGCCCTCCTTTGAACACCACCTTGACCAAAACCCTGCCGGTAGTTCCTTCCTGATTGTCCGGAAGCACTTGGGTGGTGGTATCTCTGACCGTCTTTTCATTGACCACAGTAGGTTCGTAGGTGAACCCTTTGCTCATTTTCACGCCCGGACGATTGGGCAAATCCACGTAGGTGTAGCTGGGAATACCATCAATATCCACCTCGTATTCGTTGGCCAAAGGCACCACGAACGTGACAATCCCTGCAGGGTTGGTGCTGCTTCTGAAGGTCTTCTTAAGCTTGTAACAAGTCACGTCGACAGGAAAATTGCTCAATGGTGCATCGTTGGCTTTTTTAATTTCCAATTTGATGACCCCATTTCCGGTAGTAGGAGCCACATCCGGTTGAAATTTCTGGGATTCCACCACGAGGCCGAGCGGTTTCCTGTCTACTGCGGGACGGGTCTCCCTCTCCCATTTGTTGTAATCATAGGTGATGACGCGCGTCATGGTAAATTGCTTCCCGGGCACCACTTCCACCTGCCATTGTTCGTAGTTCCGGATGTCCAGAACGTTCATTTGCCACAGTCGACCTTCCTTAAATAAGTACTTGATTTTACCTTGGCTATCAGTTTGAATATTAAATCTTTTACGTGAATTTACTTCAAGAAACTCTACATCTGTATCTGCCATGGGCTTGCCCTGATTGTCTCTCAACGTTATCTCCAAGTCAAGGGTACCTTGTGGGACTTGCGCAACCAACCCGATGTTCATGGTCAAGAGAAGCAGAAGGATTGGGAAATGTCTCATGGGTACGATTAGATGAGGTAAAGGAAGAGGAGAAATCTTGCGAAGAAGAGATTTTAGGTTTTACGGCCTGAAATTACATTGGGTTCAAACTAAATTAAGCACATAAAATTCCGGCCCAATCAACCCGTTCTGGAGTCGAAAATCACCGAGGCATTCCGGCTGCCCTCTGCTTGGATTCGCTCGGGATGCATGGCTTTCAAACATAAGATGGCGGGAATCAAATCATGCTCGGGACAATCCTCTGAACATGCCATCATCCAGTGAGTTGTGCCCACGGGACCGACCACCCACAAAAAAACAGGCCCTTTTTCATCATGGTAATGGTCCCCATGACGATGCACATGGTTGTACGCAAAGGAGTAAAGCAAATCATCCTTCCGATGACCTGATTCCAAATGGTGAACCAAAGGATGCGATGAAGAGTCGGGCGCGAGCTTTCCCCGATGGAAATCAGCTAGAAACTCTTCCGGAGAAAGGTGCTTTTGGATGACCATGAAGGACGATTTTCAGCAATTTACAAGGAGATGCGTGGAAGACAAACAGCAGAAGATCAAGATCCAAAGGTGGAGCGTTGATTGCATACATTACGAATGGGGGGATTGATTTGCCTAAATCGAACTTAATCGGCTAAAGCCTAGAGAAATACAACCAAACCAGTGGCATGGTGATGAAATCCAACTCCAATGATCCGAACGACAATCGGTCCTATGCAAGGAAATTGAAAAAATGTTAATTTTCTATGGATTCAATAGCCTAACTCTGAATTTATCCAAATTTGAAGGCCGATTGATGTTGCCGCTCCTTCGATGTTTCACTGTTGAAAAGACTTCTTATGATTTCCTCCATGATGTTCAAACATGCGCTCCGGACAGCCCTGTTTGCTATTTGCTCGGTGCTTGTGACGCCTTTTGCTCAAGCACAAAATGAGTTGACCGACAAGCATTTGCAAGAAATTGAAAAACTGAAAGCGCCCATTCGCACCAAGATTCATCAAATTATGGACAAGGACCATCCCGGGCTGCGCGCACAATACGATGCTGAGGTTGCCTCAATTGGAAAATTGAAAGACCGTAAGGAGCAAAACGAAGGATTGAAGAAATTGGAAGGCAAATACTTGCCAGCATTTGAATCGGCCTACAAGAAGGCAAAAGTGAACGAAAAGGATTTCGCGGCCAAGGTTGCCAAAATCATTCCAAAAGGTACCCCCTACAAAATCGGGAAATTCTTGTCCATCGAATGCACTTACAAGCGCGGCTCACAGCCCAATCCTTCTCCGACTTGTACGGATTTGAATCCTGAATTTAAGGTAATGAACAAAGAACATAACGCTTTTGGTTTTGTTTATTTTAGGGATAAACGGTTTTTTACTGAAAGCGGAGGCTTTTTGATTCCGTCGCCGGGAACTGCCGAAGGATATTTGGGCAGTAACTTGGAGATTGCCAAAAACAAAACCCTTGCCAACATAACAGTGACGATGAAAGATTACACCATGGATTTATTTGCAATTGCCTGCCTAGGTATTTCATACACGGAAGCTGAGTTTGGTGTAAGGCTTCAGGGGCCGGGGGTGGATGCTTCCCAATATTTCTTGAAAAAAAAGCTTGTCGCTCCAGTGATTTGGTTCTCAAATGTTACCATGGCCGGTGAAAATTCCGATTTCTACGCACTCATCAACTTTCACTCGAGTGGTGGGAGTCACAAAGTTCAAGCTTATTCCAAATGCAAAACCGTGGTCGGGATGGCCGCTACCGCGGATTCACATACCAATATTGAACTCAAACAAATCAAGGTTTGTACCGAATAACTAAGTGGCTTCCACCCTTTCGCTGCGAATTTCTAGGTGAATTCATCGTTTTAATGCAGCATTGATTCGATTGCAAATGTCCTGATTGGCTTTCTTTCCGCTCAAAGTGAAGTGGGGAATGGACACAAAACCGTGGAAATCGTACGGATAATGCAGGTGTTCCACCTCCACTCCCTCCTTTTGCAAGCGCTCGGCCCAATGCTTCCCATCGTCTTGAAGGGGATCGAATCCAGCTGTCACAATCAAAGCCGGTGGCATTCCGGAAAGTGATTTTGCTTCCCACGGGGATAGATAAGGGTCCTTGAGGTCTTCAGGGCAGCGTGCGTACATGGCAAGGAAGTGCTGCATGTCCCGTTTGTGCAAAATCGGCGCCTTTGCGTGGATTTGGATGCTTTCGAATGACAAACTTGCATCCACCGCCGGGTATATCAAGGCTTGGAAACAGATGTCCGGACCACCTAGGTCACGACTCATCAGGCAAACCGCCGCCGAAAGGTTCCCTCCTGCGCTGTCTCCGGTCACCACCACCCTGTTTACATCCGCACCCCATTGGGCCGACATGGAAACCGCCCAACAAAGCGCATCGTAACAATCGTGCAGACCGCAGGGAAACTTGTGCTCGGGAGCAAGGCGATAGTCCACGCTCACGACGATTGCATTCAATTCTGCTGCCAACATCGAGCAATAATAATCGTTGTTTTGTAAGTTGCCGACCGCCCAACCACCTCCATGAAAGTTCAGGATCAGAGGCTTATTGGATTCGGATGCAGCTTGACGAGGTTCATATCTCCTGACTTTGACCCGGCCTTCGCGACCTGAAAATTCCATGTCTTGCCAAGTAGTACGCCTGTCGGGCCTGCCCAAAACCCAATTCAAGGCAAAAAAACGGGGAAATGCCATCCGGGCTTTTCGAAGTTCCCGCGGCGAGGGCAACCCTTCATGTTTTCTCCGAAGCAATCCAAAGAACCACAAAAACAGGCGGGACTTGAAAGGCATCGGATAGTGTTTTTGAACTTCCATGCTTGAAGATAACGAATCTCCGACCCTCTTCGTCCCATGGGGTGTAGGCCTGACACAAAAAGAATTATCTTAGGTCATGAATCTTTTGAAACCATATCCCGCGCTGGGGTTGGCCCTGTCCATATTGGCGGGTTTGTTTCTTGGCAGCTTGGTCAACATGGCCTTCATCACGCTGGGGTCGGCGTGGGTTCCTCCACCTGCAGGAGTGGATCCGAACAATGCGGATAGCATCGCATCCCATATCCACCTCTATGAGCCCAAACATCTCCTTTTTCCTTTTTTGGCTCATGCATTGGGCACCTTCGTCGGCGCGTTGGTAGCCGTCAGGTTGAGCCCGCGGCGGAATTGGCTGCCTGCGATTGTGGTGGCACTCTTTTTCGGGGCAGGCGGAGTCACGATGATGTTTTGGATTCCAGCACCTTGGTGGTTCGGGGTGTTGGATTTGGGTTTGGCTTATTTGCCCATGGGCGTGCTTGGCTACCTATCAGGCCGAAAAATTACTGCCGCAATCTCCTGAACAAACCATTTTTCCCTCCAAAAACGGATGCCTACCCTGACTGTTCAGCTTTGACTTGACAATTCGGATTGGATGCTGTCGATTACCTTTGCCGAAACCGTCTCGATGAGGGCGAGTTTCCTTTCCAACCCGGCTTGATTGCGAGTCTCGGCATAGAGCTCCATGAGGGGCATTTCGGAGACCAAAGAATTGACCTCAAAAATTTCAAGATTGGGCCTTACCCTATGCACAATGGACTTTACCGATGCGTAATCCCTTTCTTGGATTTTCAGGCGCAATCCTTCTAGGTCTTTTTGCAATTGGTTGACAAAAATCTCGGCTGTTCGCAGGATATCCATTCTGTTTCCTCCGCAAAGTTCTTCCAGCCTATGCAAGGCAAACAAACCCTCTCCTTCTGCATTTGATGGCTTAGTTCCAACCTTTTGGGCGGCATGTAGCAAGATGATTTCGTAGAGTTGTTCCGGTTTGTAAGGCTTGGACATATAATCATTCATGCCAGAAGACAGGCAGCGTTCTTTTTCGCTGAACAGTGCATTGGCGGTGAGTGCCACCACAGGGGTTGACAGGTTCATTTTGTTCCTGATTGCCTCCACGGCTTGAAAACCATCCATTTCTGGCATTTGCAAATCCATCAATACGATGTCGTAAGCACCCTTTTGAAGCCGTTCCAATGCCTCCAGACCATTGACCGCGGTGTCTACTACAGCGTTCCATTTTTGAAGCAGCGTGATGGCAAGGAATCGGTTCAAATCGTTGTCTTCCACAACCAAAACGCGAAGTCCCCGCAAATCTTTCACGATGTGGCTGTCCAATACCTGCTTACTTTTTTTGGAAGATCGTTTGAAAGAAATGGTGAAACCAAACACGGAACCTTCACCCTTTTTGCTGCTTACTTCCAAAGCCCCACCCATCATTTCGACCAAATTCCGGCTGATTGAAAGGCCAAGCCCAGTTCCTCCGTATTTGCGAGTGATGGAGGTATCTGCTTGCGTAAACTGCTCAAAAATCTTGTCAATTTGTTCTTGGTCGATTCCGATTCCCGTGTCGATGACATTGAAACGCAAAGTTTGTCCCTGCGAATTTTCCTCAACTACCTGAATCTCGAGTTTTACGTGACCCTTGTTGGTAAATTTGATAGCATTGGAAATTAAATTGGTCAGGACCTGCGTGATACGGGTTGGATCGCCCAACAGGTGACGGGAAATCCTCATGTCTTTTTCCAACGTCAAGGCGATACCTTTCTCATGTGCCTTCAGCGACATGGAACGCATCAAGGGGGTGACGATGTCATCCAAATCGAACGTGAGCTCTTCCAATCTGAATTTGCCACTTTCCAATTTGGAGATGTCCAAGATGTCGTTCACAATCACCATCAGCCCTTCGGAGGATGCTTGGATGGCGTTCAAATAATCCATTTGGTTTTCGGTGAGCCCGCTTTCGGATAATACCGACGACATCCCGATGATGGCATTGATGGGCGTCCGAATTTCATGGCTCATGTTGGCCAGAAATATCTTCCGTGCCTCCAACGCACTCTCTGCATCTTCCCTGGCATGGATGAGCTCCACTTCCAGTTTCTTACGATGCTCCACTGCCTCCCTCAGGATTTCCACCAACCGTTGCTGGTCGACCTCCTCCTGCGCCATGGCCTGCGGATTCAGCTCTTTGATGGCATCCCTCAAACCGTCGATGAGAAGTTTTTGTCTTTCGCTTTCCTCCTCTAGTTTGGCGTTTTTATCGGCCAATTCATCGCTGCTTAGCCTCATGACCCTTTCTACCAGTTCCCGATTGCTCTCAAACAGCAAATAGCTTTCATTGACGGCATCTAAAAAGGGCCGCAACTCTTCCATCAATTCCGGATTGGAAGACAGGAATCGCTTGATTTGACGTTGAAGTTGTCTGTGGTAGGAGGTCATGCGCCCTTAAGACTCGCGATAGGTGGTGATGGTCATTGTTTGGTTATGGAGGCTGCATTTCACGGTGTCCTTCATGGGGGAAATTTCACCGTTGGAATAAAAACCAAAATACACAGGACCCTGTCCAAATACTTCATTGACCATCTCAGATTCCTCATCAATACGGGGACCCAAAATGATTTTTCTACCCACACAGGAAATCATCATCACCAATTCGGGACTTTCATGATCCAAAGTCTCAATGTTTTGAAGTGCTGCGTCTGTAGCCCCATCTACTACCCGATCCAAGTTGGCCAACATGAACTGTGCTTTGCTGCCTTCGGGAACCTCCCCTGCGAATGTCATCGAACCCTGTGCCTCATCGATGGACAAGATGGTCCGGACCAAGTTTCCGTCTTCTTTGAGCAGGCATAGCGGGAACAACAGGGCAGCACCCGGCAATTCCTGGGCACGGTCACCCAAGTATTTTTTGTACAATTCAAGGGCATTCACTCCGTCTAGCTCAAACAAAGTCGTACCCGAAGAGCGGGTGACCGTTCGAACGGGCCCGAAAGGATCCAATCCGCCTTGCGACCCATGTCCTACCTTGAGGTTCTTTCCGTAAAACCCGATGGCCACAATTTGGGACGCACGGGCGGGTTCGTTGAGGCCCACATAGGTTTGGGTGAACTGACCTGCATCTGCCGCCAAGCCCCCCGTGACCAACACATGCTCTGGCCGGTTCTCATTGACCCCCCTCAACAGAGCGTCTCCATTGGTAGTGGTGCCCTCCGAAACGATGAGGATGTGGCACAAATCTTCACCGGCCAATTGACTCATGATGGCCTTACCACAGCCATAACTGTCTCCTATCTCCGCGGCATCTACTGAAATGGCCTTGATTTTAGTTTTTTCAAAATGAACCGCCGTGGCAATCACGGTTTCGTCATAGACCCTGTCACCCATGATTTCCCCGGCCGTACTGGCCAAAACAATCTGGGCCTTGGGGAAAAATCCTCGCAAATCGTTGTAGTATTTGGAGTCCGGTATGATTTCTACACCGCCGTAAGCAATCACCAAATCGGCGTCATTTCCCAAAACCGGATTTTGGTTCCAACCCTGGGGCTGGGTCCACTGAATTTGTTCGATTTTCATTTGTTTGAAAGGTTTGAGGCGCAATTAAGGCAAAATTCTCATTGAATTAGCTGAATTCCCCCAAAAGGACAAATGAATTCCTGAATAACTGACAAAAATCATCAAATTCACCCTGATTGCACAGCTCACCAATGATAGTTTGAAACCATTGTGCCGTTTCAGGCAAACTCCACCTGTTGGCAAATAAAAAGGGGGAAGATGCTGCCAATCTCCCCCCTTTAAATTCCTACCTCGGAATCCTGACCTTCAATGAATCAAAGTTCCAAGGTCCAGCTCAAGTATCCCACCGCTCCAATGAGGGGGCTACCGTAGGCCTCGATGTGACGATTGTTGGTGATGTTGGAGCCACCTGCACGGAAGGTCATTTTCCATTTTTCCACGAAATAGCTCACTTGGGCATCCAGCATGTAGTAGCTAGGAACGAGTCCATCGCCGAAGCTGCTCTCCCATTGAAAAGCCTGGACCCATTTGAAATTGCTGCTGAATCCAAGTCCTTTCCAAACATTGCGACCGCTCACACCCAGATTGAATTTATGCTTGGGCGTGTTGAAGCCGGGGATGATGTCATCGCTGAGGTCTGCGGTGTCAAGCACGGCATAGGTGTAGTTTCCGTTGGCTGAAATCCCTTTTCCGAAATAATAACTCAACGCGACGGTGCCACCGTAACTTGTCACATCTTGGGACGCATTCACGGGGATTTGCCAAAGTTGGTAGGTTTTGTTGGAACTCGAATTGGTGAGCAGGGCATTCTCTCCGCTTTCTTCCCCCGCTACGGCACCGTTGAGGGGTTCGGCAACGCGGACATCCCCGATGAAGTTGGAATAGATGCTGTAATAGGCGCTCACATCCACAAACAGTTTTTCAAACAGGATACTCCTGTATCCCAATTCCAAGGACTTGATTTGCTCGGGTTTGATGGGAGCCAATGTGGTGGTTCGGAGCAGAGATGGATCGATGGTGAACGTACTGTCATAGTTGTTCAAAAATGATTGCACGCTCTCCCAAGTGTAGAGGTTGTCCCTTCCTTCAAGATTTCCTGCCAACATGATAGGCCCCAAATCCAAAAGGATGTATTGGTTTTGCAACGTAGGCGAACGGAAGGCCGATTGGGCGGCAACACGGAAATTGTGGCTTCTGAAAGCATAAACGGCACTGAACCTAGGCGACATCTGAAGGTCGAAGTTTTGGTTTTTGTCCAAACGCAGGGATGCGCTCAACTTGAGGCGATCGTCCAGCAATCGTTTGGTGACCTGGGTGTAGGCCCCGACTTCCAATTGGGAAATGTCTACATAGTTGCCTTTGGGGTTGTTCTGTCCGTTTGCCAGGGTATCGGCGGGATTGATAAGCGTATCCCTGAAAATCGTTCCGAAGCTTTGTGGGTCGTACCTCCGCAGGTTTGCACCAGCAATGACATCCAACCACTTCAGATTGAAGTTGTATTGACCCTCCACGTGCTGCAAATTGGAGCGGTCCACAAATTTAGAGCCTTCCTGAAGGTCAGGGTTGTTGGTGATGTCTTTGAACAAACTGTCGAATTGTGACGTGCCGGGCTGATACCATGCGTCTGCGGCTGCGGCCAAAGCTGCTGTCCGTGCGGAGTCGACCATCCATGCGTCTGCGTCGTCCGAAAAACCATCGGTGAGGGTATCGAGCGTGCCGAAGTATTGTTTGAGGTATTGCCTGACGTATTCACCTACACCGGCCTTGGAAATGTTGATCCCCGTGAAGACGGCATCGTAACTGTCGCCGGCATTTTCCATCGTGGTGTAAGCCCGGACGAAAAAGTTCTTGCCCTTCAATTCGACTTTGTGTTGTTGGAACAAAATGTCGTTGATGGAATAACGGTTAGTGCCTTGATAAACGGCAGTTCCGTTTCCGAACTTGTAATCGTAGCTCAACCTAAGGCTATCCCGGAGTTTGTAGTGCAGACCAGCACCAAACTTGATGCTCTTCGCGGTGTAGTCTGCCAAATCCGATTCCATGTAACCTGGCGCCTTAATGTCCACCTTGCCCGGATAGGCACCCGGGTTGAAATCAAGATAATTGTTAAGGGCAATCCATGTATCTCGGTCTTCCTGTGAAAGCTCCGTGTTGTATTGCTGCTGCTGCACGATGGCACTGAGGTCTTGGGTGGTTTCAATGTCGCCGTACCGGTTGGCTACGGAGTCGGTGGCAGGCCAATCGTTGCCGCGGAAGGCCGAAGCATACACCTTGAAGGCAAACTTTTCTTTGGCACCCAAAACCTTGGCATATCGGGCTTGAATCTCGGCTTGGGACCGGGTTGCTCCCCTAAATTGGACACTCAGCCCTTCGGAAAGAAAGGGGTCCTTGGTGGTCATGGAAACCACACCTTGGAAGGCATTGGGTCCATACAAGGCGGAGGCCGCACCGGAAATCAATTCCACGCTCTGAAGGTCTAAGTCGGTTGCGCCTACAAGGTTACCGATGGGGAAGTTCAGACCCGGGGCCTGGTTGTCCATTCCATCCACGAACTGAACGCTGCGTACCGGAGAGGTGGTGTTGAATCCACGTGTATTGATGGTTTTGAAACTCATGGAAGAGGTCGTGATGTCCACCCCGGCCAAATTCCCCATGCTTTGATAAAAATCACCCGATGCAGCACCTCGGATCTCGTTAACCCCGATTTTTTGAATGCTGACAGGTGATTCCAACACGTTTTCAGCCACCCTCGAACCCGTGATCACCACCTCTGCTCCCAAAACCGAAAGATTGGTCATTTGGAGGTTGAGTTCTTGTTTGGTGTCCGCTGAAACCGGCACATCCATGGGGGCATAACCCAAATATTCGATGCGCAGGGATTGGCTTTTGCCATCTGTGAGTGTCACCTGCAAAGAAAAACGTCCCTTGTCATCGGTAATGGTACCCGTAGAGGCACCCACCACCGAAACTTTGGCACCTTCCAAGGCATCTCCATTTTCCTTGTCGGAAACATATCCTACCACTGAGATGGTCTGTGTCCACGCCATGGCAGCATACAACAATCCCACCAAGCTGAGAATCAGTCTTTTTTTCATGTATTTGGTATGAGAGTCTTTTCAGTAATTAGGTTGGGGTTACTCCACAACCAGTTTTTGGGTCTTCATCTTGCCGTTTTTCAGGTCGCTGACCCTTACGAGGTAAACTCCGCTCTGCCAAGTTGAAGTGGCCATGGCCAATTCGTCACGGAAACCGGAATCCAGGACCAAACGACCATTCATGTCGAACACCTGAACTTGGTAATTGCCGGGACGACCCACGTAAATGTTGGCTTCATGTTGAGCCGGATTGGGGTAAACGAGGATTTCCAAGCTCGGGTCAATGGGCTGCGACTCGGCAGAACCCACCACATAGCTCAGGTCATGGACAGGCAATTCAATGTGGGTAGGATGTTCAGGCGAAAAATGGATGCGCTGAACCGCAACACGTGGAGCCATGTCCACACCGTTGTAGTTGTAGGTTTGGCCATCTCCGGGCTTGCGGCGGAAAAACTCGCCGTCTTCGATGGGCAAGTTCGGATTCACCTGATAACGGGTGTAGCTGCTGGAGGCGACCAAGATTTTCATCTTGTGGTTGATGCCCCAAGTGTAGGCTATGGGAAGCATTTCGAAATAGTACTCGTACAACCTGCCCGATTCGATGTTGGTGAAGGGGATGTTCGCGTCTTCCTTGCCTGGGTTTTCAGCCAAATAGCGTGCATAGTCACGAGCACGGGCATTGACGACCCCTTCGAACACGAAAAACTCCCTGCCATCCGGATAGACGTCCAGTACACGAACCATGAAATCAGTGTCGGTGGGACCATCGACTGTCCCAGCCGGGTTGCTCTTGGCCCACAGTTTCATTTTCGGGAAACCCATGATCGACAATGTATCGGTAAGCTCAGGCGTGCTGAAAGAAATCACACCCGGGCGGTCCAAACTGAAGGGAGCATAACGAGGATCTTTCAAATTGAATTGTCCTTGGCTGTCACGGTCCCCTTGGGGAGTACGAACAATCATGTTGCTTCCACCGATGGTCAGGATGGGATCATCTGGATCGTGTACCCACATTTTGTAGCCTTCGTCTTGGGTCGGTGGAGCATCGGTGATGCTTCCGTTGGCATGCAGGTATTTGTTGGTCCATCGGATGTTGTTGATGATGGGGAAGGTATCGGCTGCAAACCAGTAATTCCCAACACCGGCATTGGCAGGTTCTCCGTCCTCGACAGGCCCTGGAACGTAAAAACGCACATTGGGAACCTGCCTGAAATCCTTGTAGCCGATTGCAGATGCTGCTCCCAATTCGAATTCTTCGATGAGCGGCCCCAAGTTGGGTACCGGCACTGTGAAAGGAAGCGGATCGGGCAACAGAATAGCCAATGCACCAACAGCACGGACCTCCACGGATACACCTTCCAAGTCTCCCTGACCTATGACGAAATTGAACAAATCTTCCAAGGGTACAATCAAATCCTGTGCTGGAACCCTGACCTCGAACAGACTGCTGACCTGCTGCCAACGGTCACTCGCAGGGATGATGACTTTCGGTTCTCCCAGCTCCTTGCCAGGAATGTAGTTGAGGTTGTAACGGAACCATCCGATGATCTCGCTGTTGGTCAACTTACCGATGTCGATGCTGTCTTCGAAGTTGTCAAGGGCCAAACCGATGATATCGGCCACGTTCTCAGGATAAGTAAGGTCGCCGGTGGTACGTCCACCCGTGGTTTGGTGTGCCCATGGACCGATGACGATTTTTTGCAGGTCGCTGATGGGCGCGTTGTTGTGCTTGCGGGTCAACTGCCAGGTTTCGATCTGACCGGGAGTGAAGATGTCCCACCAACCCGTGAGGTGATAAGATGGCACCCTCATGTTGGTGTAGCGGCTGAAGGTTCCGTTTGCGCTACCCTCCCCGTTGGCATCTACCATGGCGCGGCTGGCATCCATATCGGCACGACCGATGCTGTTGGGGTAGTATCCAGCTGGACCGCCATTGTAACGCACGGAAACGAAGTGGTCAATTGCCTTGTTGGCAGCGTCGAACTTGTTGGGAAGCCCGTAATCGGTGGCACTGTGAAGGTTGTTGTCAATGCTCAAGTCAATGTCATTGAGGTCATCGTCGGTGCCGGTGAAAATTTGCCCTTTCAACCAACCTGTGACCAATCGGTCACGAAACACCCCGTTTTGGAAGCCGGTGGATTTGTAGTGTTCAGTGGAGGCCACGATGGGGAAGAGCGCCTTCAATCCCCGGGCTTGGGGTGATGGGTCAACGCGGTGTGCTGCGGCAGCCTGAAGCTGTGTATTGCCCAAAGCCGAGGCCCCGAACATGGCGATGTCTCCTGTGATGGCGTAGTTGTTGGTGTGGGGGAGCGAACCATAGTCGCGGGTCAAACTGTCGGCCAAAAAGCGGACCGAGTAATAACCATCTTCATGACGATTGCCATTCCGAGGGTCACTCAATGGCGTCACGTCCAAAACGTGACCATAATTGGGGTGGTAAGGGTTTTTGTCCCAACTGTCGGAATACATCGGCATGTAAACGCCCTCACTTTCGTATCTGCCCCGCATGTCTTGCATGAAGGCTGCATATCCGAACAAGGAGACGTACTGCCCGGTCGGGTCCCCAGCCTTTTTGTAGGGTGTCCTCGTAAACACGGCTGGCAACTGATATGGATTGGGGTTGGGTTGGCCTCCGATGGAATCGTACATCATGATTTGGGTACGGTTCGGAATCAACTCCACAGGAATCACCTGGGTGCCACCGAGCAGATCAGGCAAGGGCAAAGAGATGTCCACAATCATGCAGTCCTGCGTGATGGGCAGGTACATGTCCGTCATCAACTTGATACCATCCGGCATGGTAAATGGGACGTTGTAACGGGTAGAAAACTCCCCGATCTCGTCAATCCTGCCGTTCAGATTTACCTGAGCCTGAAGGGAAAAAGCCCCCGCCAAGGACAAGGCAAACAACCCGATTTTCGTTGCGTAGTGTTTGAACCCCATAATCTTTCTAATCAGTTTCCAAATATTTCCCGTTGGACACAATCACGATCCAACTCTCTAAAATAATCGGAAGGCCGCGAAAGACCAAACCACTTGTCCACAGCTTCCTCCATTTTGATTTTTTTTAAGAATTCATGTAGTCATCATCATCCCACAATTACATCTCACACCCAACGCCAAGCCTTGCACAAACCAAATTGACGACCTAAATTCAAGCAAACAATCAACCCTCACCATGAAAAGGCCAGTTTACACTCTCCTCCTCCTGCTCATCGGATTGTCAGCTTGCAAGCCTGAAATCGTCGCGCCTGACCAAACTGAATCCAACCTGAAAATGCTTCAGGGTGGAATTTGGCAAGTCAAACATGTGGATGTCAACTACTTTGATTTTCGTGGCAATCCCACTGGAAGCCAACGATTCCCGTTCGGGGAGGGCACAACCGGCGGAATTTGCACTTTCACCTACACCCCCACTCTTTGGCAATTGGATGACAACGGGGATCTGTTTGAAAGTGCCTACATGGTGAATGAAAACATCATCGAAACCCAGGGAGGAGGGACATGGGGCATCCGCTCCATCGGAGAAACAAACCTGGAATTGGTATTGAAATCCGAAGCTGCAAGCCCATGCGATTACAATCAGTCCGGCGCAGTATACACCCTCACCCGAGCTACACGCTGATTTTTTAAGAAATAAACATCCTATTTCGAAAATGGCATCCAGCACTCTAAGGTGCTTTGTAATCCCCAACACGTAGCCAGACTTCTTCTGCCATGGTTTCCAAACGATCCCATGATTTTGCTCCCATCATCGGTTGAGTATAAGACCCGCTGGACCTGACCGTACGACACTCTGGGCTCAATGTCATGTGTGCAACCTCTTCGGTGACCTGCCTGAAAATCAAACGGTATGCGGGCTTGAAACATTCCAACGTATCGCCACAATCTCCACCGCATCCCAAACTCAAAGCAACTGCCACATCTGCCTTGTGTGCGGGCGACAATCTGTAACAAGGTCCATCCGCCCATTTGCAAAGCCATATCTCCGAATACGGTTTGCAAGGAAAACAAGATGCCTTGGAAGAATCGGGCAAGTCTGAACCGGATGGGCGATTACAAGAGCCCAAAGAGACAGCCCAAAACCCACCTACCAAATGTAGAAAAACCATGGGCCGCATGCCAACCATTCGGAATGCAACCCCACGCATCAACGGACGATGGTCATTTCATCGATGAGGTGCTGAGCTCCAGCATAACGGTCTATCACGAACAAAACGTAGCGAGCATCCACGATGATGTTTCGGCACCGGGTCGGATCATACATGACATCGCTCATGGTGCTTTCCCAGCTGCGGTCGAAATTGATGCCCACCAAATGACCTTCCCCATCCAGGACCGGACTACCCGAATTGCCGCCTGTGGTATGGTTGGAGGCCGTGAAGGCAACCACCAAATCGCCATTTTGGTCGGCATAGGGGCCGAAATCACGTTTACGCGCCATCTCCGCCAACCTCACCGGGATGTCGAACTCCTCATCGCCAGGGATGTATTTTTCCAATACCCCATCCATGGTGCAGAAAGGCTTGTACACCACACCGTCGGACGGCTCGGACCCTTCAACTTTGCCGTAAGTGACCCTCAGGGTGCTATTGGCATCTGGCCAGTAACGTTTGTCGGGAAACACGGTCATCAAACCTTTGACATATGTCTTCATCAGGCCCTGCATTTGAGCTTCCAAACCAGTTTGGGTATTCATTGCCTTGTCACGCCAAGCCGACATGACACTTTTTCCTAGTCTGTACAAACCGTCCGCGCGTAGTTTCTTCACGGTGGAGGCATTGAACTTATCCAAAGCGGATTCCAATCGTGTCTTGTCCGAGAATGGGCTTTTGGCATACAATTCTTCTGCCATCTTGCGCCAATCACCTCCGTACTTGGCCTGCAATTCCCCCGCAATTTCGGGTCTGAGATCAGTCCTGAGTCCTTCGAGGTACATGGGCCACAATACCGCCATGATTTGCTTGTCGGTCGAAACATCCCAATTTTTGAAGAATCCAGCTACACCTGCCCTCAACTTCGCCAATTCAGCTTCAAGAGAGCCATCCTTGGCCATTTTTTCATACCCGTCCACGACACCCTCGAAGTTACGGATGTACCTCAAAATCTCAGGTCCCATGAAATAAAACTCAATCATCATGGCCCTGGCTAAGTTGTATGGGTTGGCCGACTCCTGCAATTTCTGAATCTCGGAGGTCACGTTTCCGAACTGGGATTTCCAATTGTCATTGCCTTGGATGGCGGTATTGAACTGCCTTTCAAGATCCCTTTTCACCTGAAGGGCATCCAACCGCTCCAAACCTTTGCTCTCCCCTATCCACTTTTTCCATGCGTTGGCGATGCGCGCCTGTTTGGCTGCATAGGCAATCCTCAAGGCGTCGCTAGAACGCATGGTTTCACCGATGATGGCCAAAGACTGGTCCCGCATGCCGACGGTACGTGGGTTGAGTTCCTCCACGATGAATTTGACCGCCGAGGAATGGAGGTATTGTTGGGTTTGACCTGGGAAGCCATAAACCATGGTGAAATCCCCTTGCTTGATGCCTTTTGCATTCACGGGAAAGTGATGGGCGGGTTTGTAAGGAACATTTTCAGGGCTGTATTCTGCAGGCTCGTTGTCTTTTCCGGCGTAAATGCGGAAAACGGAAAAATCCCCCGTGTGACGTGGCCACATCCAGTTGTCCGTATCCCCACCAAATTTACCGACGCCTCCCGGAGGAGCACCCACCAGACGGACATCGCGGTAGGTTTTGGTTACAATCAAATAGTAGGCGTTTCCATAGAAAAAAGGCTTCACCTCCGCCTCATGGTTTTTTTCGTTGGCTTTGATCTCCGATTTGATTTTGGCGATGTTTCGCTCAATGGTGGCCGCATCTGCAGGGCTACCTCCTTGCATTACCCGCTCCGTCACGTCTTCGATGCGCACGATTAAGGTGGCCGTCAATCCGGGGTTCGGAAGTTCCTCTTCTTGTTTCATGGCCCAAAAACCATGCGTGAGGTAATCTTTCTCCACTGAACTGTGGGATTGAATTTGGCTGAATCCGCAATGGTGATTGGTGAAAATCAACCCTTTGGACGAGACAACTTCCGCCGTGCAGCCTCCTCCAAAATGGACTATGGCATCCTTCAAGCTCGACTTGTTCACCGCATAAATGTCTTCCGCCGACAATTTCAACCCCATGGACTGCATTTCGGCCTCATTCAAGGATTTCAGCAACATAGGAATCCACATGCCTTCAGTGGCTTGCAGAAGCCCCGGCACCATCAGGGAAAACAACAATAGAATTGACCTGAACAAACGCATGATATTGAGCTATTATGGAACTTTCAAGCCTCGAAAATAGGCAAAAAGTGCCAAAACTAAGACCTGGGAATGGATGAAAACAAGGGAAACCTGAAGGCGTTCACATTGCCCCCTGACGGGACAATTCTTCATTGTACATGTTGTCGAACAACTCGGAAGCATGGTGGAGCAGACCCAACAATTTACTTGCCACATCTTCCAAATCCGAAGGTTTGATGTCAACGGGCACTTGCTCCAAGGCGAAACAGGCCTCACCCAAATCATTCAACATCAGCATCCTGTAGGCAGACTTCATGCGATGTCCGATTTTTTTGAGGTCCTCCACTTTGCGCCCTGCCAACAACTCTCTCACGCTCTCCATGTTTTTGTGGGCATCGGATGCCAAAACTTTAAGAAACTCCACCTTCTCCTTGGCATTCGGTTCAAACAACCCGTCTAGGAAGTTTTTGAGCCGGGCACTATTTTCCGAGGCAATCACTGTTTTTTCTGAGGTTGGGGAGTCCTTCACCCCGATATTCAAAGCTTTTGCAATGATTTTCAGCAAATCTTCCGGCAAGAATGGCTTTCCCAGAAAATCGTCCATGCCCGATTCAAGGCAGACGTTGCGGTCGCTGTCCAATATATTGGCAGATTGGCCCAAGATTGGACCATTGAATTGAAGCTCCTTTCGGATGATACGAACGGCTTCAGCCCCCGACATGATGGGCATGTTGAGGTCGGTGAGGATGAGATCGGGCTGATTGAAGCGGCAGTAGTCTACCAATTCGCCTCCATCCTCGCTGAAGGTGACCTGGGCTTTGGTGTCTGACAAAATCCTTGCGATGTAGAACCGATTGACCTGATTGTCTTCCGCGATGTGGATCTTGTACCCTTCCAAATCCAGCGAAAAAGCCTGTTTGTTGGAATTCTCGGCCACCAAAGCCCCTTTTTGAAGGGGAAGGCTGACTGAAAACACGCTGCCTTTTCCTTTTTGGGAAGAGACGGTGATGCTGCCGCCCATCGCCTTCACGATTTCTTTGGAGATACTCAGTCCAAGTCCCGTACCACCAAATTCCTTCTCAATGCCTGCATTCCCTTGGAAAAACTCCTCAAAAATGCTCTCCTGTTCCTTGATGTCGATGCCGATGCCTGAGTCCGATACCTCGATGAGGACTTCGACACGATTGCCCCGGTCTTCCACCATCTTTACAGAAAGGTCCACGAAACCCAAAGAAGTGAACTTCAAGGCATTGCCCATGAGATTGTTCACCACTTTCCGGATTTTGAATTCATCACCCACATAGGCTCCAGCCAACCGGGGATCCATGCTGAACTTGGAGGAGAGTTTTTTGTGTTCGGCCTGAGGTAAAAAAGTCTTGTAGATTTCCCGCATCAAAGCGGCCAAATCGAAAGATTTGTTCTCAATCACCAACTTGGAAGAACGAGCCTTGAACACGTCCAACAAATCATTGACCAAGTTGAGCATGATGGTGGATTGACTTCCAAGAATTTTCACAAATTCACGCTGCTCCGGGTTAAGGGCGCCATCCTCCAACAGCTTGGTGATGCCAGACAAGTTGTGCAGGGGCGTCCGCAATTCATGGCTCATTTTGGCTACAAAAACCTCCTGATGCTGCTTTTCAGCTCTTATTTGTTCGTAGGCATTGTTCAAAGAGCTGATCATCTCCCGCTCCGTGTCCAACAACAACAGATTCTCGTAGGTATTGGCTGCAATCTTGCACAAAAAGGAAAGCACCGTGATGTGCTCGTCGTTGAAATAATCTGGTTGCTCGCTCGCAAATCCGAACGCCCCGAAAGTCCTCCGATCGTTGGCGATGGGCATCCACAACCGCGACCTGACCTTGACTTTCCGGCCCACATCGGTGATGAAAGACGGCAAGGGTTCCTCATCCATTTCCCGGATGTGGATCATTTCACGGGTCCTGAAAACGTGTCCCGGATGTCTGTCCAAGGCGGTCCGTTCATTGTCCAAGATTTCTTGGGGGGTAAATCCTTGGCTTGAAATCAGCTTGAGACCACCCGAAAGAGGGCTCCACAAATAAATCCCGGCAAACCTGACTTCCACAAACCCGCTGCACAATTCCATCAACGCATCGGAAAGCATCTGCGCATCCTTAGCTTTGGACAAGGAATCCGACACCTTGTTCAAGACTTCAAAAATACGTGCTCGGTTACGATAGGGCATTTGAAAAACGGATTCCGTAAAAGTCACCTCAAGACAATGCAAATATACTCACCTGAAGTGACACCGAAACCTGAGAATCCCAACATTGACCATTCTTTTGATGAAAATGTATGTGGGAAATCATGTCTAAAATTCGGTCAATTCAAATGTAAATCCCTTGAAAATCATGGACTCAACCTTCAAAACCCGCTACATCCTGCAGGTTTTTCTGAACTTTAGTCCTACATTTGTGGAATGCCAACTAAGATTTACAGTCTTTGCTACATCAGCGAAAAAAAACCGTTGACGGATTCAGATGCCCATGACATCTACGTCACCGCCCAAGAAAACAACCGCAAGTCGGGGATTTCCGGGGTTTTGCTGGAGTATCCATTGCATTACCTGCAATACTTGGAAGGTGAGCCGGTGACCATTTTTCAACTTTACCAAAAAATCAGCAGGGATAACCGGCATGCCAATGTGACCTTGCTACATTATTCCAAAATCGAGCAAAGAAGGTTCAAGGAATGGGGCATGCTACACAAGAAAATGGACCCCAACGGCAGTGTTTCCATGGAAACCTCCTTCTCCAACCAACAATTCCTAGATGACATCCTGAGCCATCAGGATTTTTGGAAGGGCATCGAGTTGATCGAATTGGCTTCCCGTACCTTTTGAAGAGTGGGTCTGATGAGGATGCAGTAGGTCAATCCGTCCGAAAACCCTTCAGCTACCCGATATTTTCACAAGCATTTTTCCCAAATCACATTGCCGGTTCCCACGTCCAACGCGATAACTGCACGGTTCAGGGTCATGATCAACTGCTGCCCATTGGAGACCAAAACGCCCAAATAGGGAGGTTCCAATTTGTCACAATCAGGAGCGATTTGGGTTTGGTATTTGATCCATTTGAGCTTGAAATCAAATCCATACAAGGAATATCGCGCATTCATCCCCGCCAAGGACTCGGAATGCTTCACCAAAAACACCTGTCGCCCGAAGTCAGCCCATAGGATTTGGGGCTCCAAGAATTCGCCTTCAGCCACCACCTTGGTTCCATCACGCAAGCTGCCTTCCATCCTTTTGATCTCATCCTTGAAAATTCTGAAATTCACTGAGAACAAATTGCCCTGATTGTTAGCGGAAGGCATGATGCCATTGTCCATCACCTTGAAATCCGCTTGGGCTTCTTGGGGCGTACTCCCTTCCGACAGTTGTTCGTTGATGAGGTTCAAATGGTAATACCGCCCGTCGTTGCTGGAAAGGGTAATCCAAGCCTGATTGCTCCCCTTGGTTTGGGATTGCCAACGATTCAGATCGTGAACGCCACGAGACAACGCAGGATACTTCTCAAACCCCTCCAATTTGGACCAAACCCGGGTTTGTTCAAGGCTGTTCGCATCATAGGCCACCACCTGATCTCGTTCGAAAAACATCACTTCCCGATTCGTGACACAGAGCATTTCGGATGAATTCATCACCTTCCTCGTCAATAGCTCTCCCGTGCCTGCATCCAAAACATACAATCGGTACACGTCATAGGTAATCCCTTCTCCGTCCCCGCGCATGTGGTGTTCCATCAGGTACACTTGCTTTCCGTTCGTTGCCCCGTGGGTGAAAACCACCGCATACCCAAAATCCGCATTGATGAGGTAAAACAAAATCCCCATGCAAACCACCGAGGAGCCAATTTGGGCCACCCGCCTCCAAACAATACTATTGAAAGGCTTTGAAGCTATCAAAATGCCAGGAATGAAGCATAGGATTGAAAAAACAATCATCCACGACCATGTGTGGGACAGCATGTAATCCAAAAAAGTGCGCATCATGCGGTGAAATTAAGAAATCAATCGCTTGAAAATCAAGGATAAGAACCCAAAACCCGTCAGGTTGCCGAGAAGATTTTGTGCCTGTCGTTCCATCCTGCTACCTTTATCGACGATGGAAACCAAATTAGCTGTCATGGCCATTTTGTTGGGAGTCCTGACCGGGTTCATCAATACCTTGGCAGGAAGCGGTTCCATCCTGATTCTACCCTTCCTGATTTTCGCGGGCCTCGGAGCAGACGTCGCCAATGCAACCAACCGAATCGGTTTGTTCCTTCAAACCTTGGTGAGTACTGCCACACTCCAGTCCAGAAGCGCTTTGCCGATGCAAGGTTCAGGCGTTTTGATTTGGCCCAGCGTGGGTGGAGCCATCATCGGGTCTTTGCTCGCCTTGCACATGACGGCCGAAATCATGCATTGGGTCATTGGCATTCTAATGGTGCTCCTGATTGTGCCGGTAGCGATGAATCCAACCAAGTGGCTTTCGACCCAAGACCATCGGCAACACCCTAGAAGACCTTGGTTGGTAGGTTCTTTGGCATTTTTTCTGGGAATCTACGGAGGGTTCATCCAAGCAGGCGTGGGGATTTTTCTCCTAGCCCTCATGGTGCAAGTCGCCAACTTTTCGATTACGCGGGCCAATATGCTCAAAAACCTCATTGTTTGCGTGTTCACCATCCCGGTATTGATCATTTTCATCTACTACGACAAAGTCAATTGGCAATTCGGCCTGACCTTGGCCATCGGTCAAGTGGCGGGAGGATGGACGGCCGCCAGGTTTTTGGCAAGGCATGAATTGGCAGGAAAAATCACACGTATTTTGGTGATAGTCATGCTACTGGCATCAGCGGTCAGTATGTTTTTGAAGGCTTGAAATCAGGTTTTCACGTAAATTTGCCTAGGACATACTTTTTCTTTACTAAATCACCTTCTCCCATGCGCACCTTCATCGTCACCCTCTTGGCCTGCCTTTCCGCATCGCTGCTGAACGCCCAGCAATGGATTGACAAAAAATACACCTACACCACCCAAACAGATTTGGTTTACGGAACGGCCGTGAATTTCAACGGCGGGGTCGACACCCTCAAAATGGATGTTTTCTTGCCAGTTTGCGACGACAATGGCGGTCAGAACCTTCGCCCGCTGCTGATGTGGATCCACGGCGGGGCTTTTTTGGCGGGTGACAAAAACGATGTGAGCATCCAAAACCTTTGCAAAGAGTTTGCGAAAAGAGGCTACGTCACAGCCAGCATCGATTACCGGTTGGGATTCGTTTCGGACGATGTGCTTTGGCAATGCAATTACCCCAATTACAGCTGCGTGTTTGCCTCGGACAGTGCCGAATGGGTTCGCGCCTACTACCGCGCCGTTCAGGATGCCAAAGGAGCGCTTCGCTACCTCGTGAACCGAAGCAACACCTACCACATTGATGCCAACAACGTGTTCGTGGCAGGCGAAAGTGCAGGTGCATTCACTGCACTTGGCGTGGCCTTGATGGACACCCTCAGTGAAAAACCATCCCAAACCTTCGCCTTGCCCG
>Ga0068872_10000734_pt1 | contig 27436 bp, 24 predicted proteins | sample NOAtaG_7_FD_66441 | JGI IMG/M metagenome (GOLD analysis project Ga0068872, IMG submission 66441) | Freshwater lake microbial communities from Lake Erie, under a cyanobacterial bloom - NOAA_Erie_Diel1S_2200h metaG | ecosystem: Environmental > Aquatic > Freshwater > Lake | place: USA: Ohio, Lake...
TCGCCCTCGACCAGGTAGAGCTCGCACATCGCGGGGTCGGAGAGGGAGCAGTCGGCGAGCTTGCCCGGGAGATTGCCGACGTCGAGCGCCGACTTCTTCCGGGTGAGGTCGCGGGCCTTGCGAGCCGCCTCGCGCGCGCGCGCCGCGGAGAGCGCCTTCTCGAGCACGATGTTCGCGACGCGCGGGTGCTCCTCGAGGTAGGGGGCGAGCCATTCGTTGACCGCCGTCCGGACGATCCCCTCGACCTCGGAGTTGCCGAGCTTCGTCTTGGTCTGCCCCTCGAATTGCGGCTCGCGGACCTTCACCGAGAGGACGGCGGTGAGCCCTTCGCGCACGTCGTCGCCGGAGAGCTTGACCTCCTTGTCCTTCTTGGCGAACGACGACTTGTCGAGGTGCTTGTTGATCACGCTCGTGAGGGCCGACTTGAAGCCGGTGAGGTGGGTGCCCCCCTCATGCGTGTTGATGTTGTTGACGAAGGAGAAGACGTTGTCGTTGTAGCCGTCGTTGTACTGCAACGCGAGCTCGATCCCGACGTCGTCGCGCTCCGCCTCGAGGTAGAGGATGTCGGGGTGCAGGGACTTCGCCTTCGCGTTCATGAACCCGACGAACTCCTTGAGCCCGCCCTTCGCATGGAAGGTCTCCGCCTTCTCCTGCCCAGGCCGCTCGTCGGTGAGGGTGATCGTCACCCCCTTGTTCAGGAACGAGAGCTCGCGGAGGCGACTCGAGAGGGTCCCGTAGTCGTAGACGAGTTCGGTGAAGATCTGCGCATCGGGCTTGAACCAGACCTTGGTCCCGGTGTCCTTCGGCTTCACCGTGCCGAGGACCGTGAGCTGGGTCGTGGTGTCGCCGCGCGCGAAGTCCATGTAATGCTCCTTCCCGTCGCGCTTCACCCAGACCTTGAGCGTCTCGGAGAGGGCGTTCACCACCGAGACGCCGACACCGTGCAACCCGCCGGAGACCTTGTAGGTGTTCTTGTCGAATTTGCCGCCGGCATGGAGCACCGTGAGCGCGAGCTCGAGCCCGGGGAGCTTCTCCACCGGATGGATGTCCACCGGGATCCCGCGCCCGTTGTCCTCGACCGTGATCGAGTCGTCGGGGTGGATCGTGACCTGGACGGTGTCGCAATAGCCGGCGAGCGCCTCGTCGATCGAGTTGTCGACCACCTCGTAGACGAGGTGATGTAACCCGCGATGCGAGGTCGACCCGATGTACATGCCGGGCCGTTTGCGAACGGCTTCGAGCCCCTTGAGGACTTGGATGCCGGAGGCGTCGTACGAGGACTCGGAGACGTCGTTGGTCTTGGCCATTGCAGGGGTGGGGAGGGAGACCAAGAAAGTTACCCGAACCGCCCCCCCGCTAGCAACGCGTCGGACCCCCCATTTTCAGAGGGAAAACACCCCGTGCAGGATCAGCGCAGGAGCTCCCAGCGGAGCCGCCGTACCGGGTGCGTCACGGCAGCACCGGCGAGGCGCGCGAGGAGCTGCGGCTCCATCAGCGAGAGCTCCGTCATCCACGCATGGGTGCGCACCCCCACCACGAGCGTCCCATCCTCGGTCAGGAGCCGCGGCTCCGTGACGGCGGCGATCCGCGCCCCCACGGCGGTCGGCCAGGCCGCCATCGCTTGGGCGCGCGCCACCGCCTCGGTCAGCCCCGCGGCCGCCAACGCCTCAGGGAGCACCTCGCCGATCGTGCGAGGACGCCCCCCACCGGGCTCGTCGCCGCGCCGCCTCATGCTGCTGGGGCGAAGGCGCCCGCGCGCACCGTCCACCGCGCGAGCCGGGTGAACCGCGTCGGGATCTCGTCCGCGCGCGGGACGCAGACCAGATGCTGCCCATCCCCGATCCCATCGAGGAGCGCGAGGATCCGTTCGGTGCGGCCGCGATCGAGTTCCGCGAAGGGATCGTCGAGGAGGAGCAACGGCATCACCCCCGTGGCCCCCTGGTGCGTCGCGGCCTCCAGTAGTCGGAGCACGATCGCGGCGGTGCGCTGTTGCCCCGCCGAGCCGACGACGCGCAGGTCGTGCCCGTCGAGGGTGAGCGCGAGGTCATCGCGATGCGGCCCCGTCTGCGTGAGACCGCGCCGCACATCCAGGGCGCGTTGCCGCTGCAGCGCCTCGAGGAGCGACTCGGCGCTCGCGTCCTCGGCGAAGGTCCCCGCGTATCGGAGGCCGGTGGTCGCCGTCTCCCCGATGGCGGCGCACCGCGCGACGAACTCCGCGCTCCGCGATCGCACCCAGGCCTGCCGTTCGGTGATCAATGTCGCCCCGTGCTGCGCCAACGCCGGCTCCCACGCAGCCACCGCCGCGAGGTCGGTGGTGCTCCCGCCCGTCCGCGCGGCCTCGCGCAACGCGGCGTTCCGACGGCTCAGCGCCGCGCGATAGTGTCGCAGCGCCTGCAGATAGCGCGGCGAGGTGAGGGCCAACGTGATGTCGAGGTAGCGCCGCCGCTCCTGCGGTCCACCGGCCACGAGGTCCACATCGCGCGGGGAGAAGGTCACCGAGGGGAGGGCGTCGAGCGCCTCGGTGAGCCGCTCCGGCTCGCGCCCGTCAAGCGTCACCTTCTTGCGGCCCTGGCGATCGACCGCCGCGGTGACGCGCGTCGCCGTCACCCCCTCGAGCGACGCACTCAGATGGAACGCCGCGGCGCCATGCTGGATGCAGTCGCGGTCACGCGCCCCACGCCCCGAGCGCAGCAGCCGCAGATACCCGATCGCCTCGACGAGATTCGACTTCCCCTGCCCATTATCCCCCACCACCACGATCCCCTCGGAGGGGAGCGTGAGCTCGGCCGTCGTCACGTTGCGGAAGGTCTGCAGCGCGAAGGTGCGGAGCCGCGCCGGTGGGGCGCTGACAGGCACTCAGGCCCCGCGGAAGGTCGGGGCGCGCTTCTCGAGGAAGGCGGTCGTCCCCTCGCGCATGTCGGCGGTGCGGCCGACCGCACCGAAGTGCTCCGACTCCAAGGCGAGCGCCGCCTCGAGCGGGAGCGCCGCGCCCCCGGTCACCGCCGCGATCGCATGGGCCAGGGCGAGTGGGCCGTTCTTGAGCATCGCCTTGGCCAGCGAGCGCGCCGCCTCGGGGAGCATGTCAGGGGCGACGACCTCGTTCGCGATCCCGAGGCGTGCCGCCGTCTCCGCGTCGACCTGATCCCCGGTGAGGATCAGCTGCAGGGCGCGCCCCTGCCCGATGAGGCGCGGCAATCGCTGCGTGCCGCCGTAGCCCGGGATGAGTCCGAGTCGCGCTTCCGGCAGCCCGAACTTCGCGTGCGTGCTCGCGAGGCGCACATGGCAGGCGAGCGCGAGCTCGAACCCGCCGCCGAGCGCGAAGCCGTTGACCGCGGCGATGACCGGCTTCGCGAACCGCTCGATCCGCGTGAAGACCGCTGACCCATGCGCGGCGACCCCCTGCAATCCCGCCGCCGTCCCCGCCGCCTCGGCGATCTCCCCGATGTCCGCCCCCGCGACGAAGGCCCGGCCCGCCCCGGTCAGGATCACCGCGCGCACATCGTCGCGCGTCTCGAGGTGGGCGAAGGCCTGGCCGAGCTCATCGATCACCACGCGGTTGAGCGCGTTGAGTTTGTCGGGTCGATTGATGGTGAGCGTCGCGATCTGGTCGGCGACGTCGAGGATCAGGGTGGCGAAGGGGGTGACCATGGGGGCGTCCTCACTGCTGGAGGGTATGGAGCGCAATCTATACGTTTCCCCGATGGCCTCGATCCGCCCCCGTGCGGTCCTCGCGCTCGATCAGGGGACCACGAGCTCCCGCGCCCTCGTCGTCGGTGCGGATGGGCGGATCCTCGGCCGCGCGCAGGCCGAGTTCCCGCAGCACTTCCCGCGACCGGGGTGGGTGGAGCACGACCCCGAGGATCTCTGGCGCACCACGCGCGATGCCGCGCGGGCGGCGATCGCCCAGGCGGGGATGATGCCGGAGGCGATCGGCATCACCAATCAGCGCGAGACGGTGATGCTCTGGGACCGTCGCACGGGGGCGCCCGTGGGACCGGCGATCGTCTGGCAGGACCGGCGTACCGCGCCGCGCTGCGCCGAGCTGCGCGCGGCGGGGGAGGCGGAGACGCTCTATCGCATCACCGGGTTGGTCCCCGATCCCTACTTCAGTGCGACCAAGCTCGAGTGGCTCCTGCATGAGGTCGCGCGGCCGCGGGGGATCGCGCTGACCGATCTCGCTGCGGGGACCGTCGACAGCTGGTTGATCTGGCGACTCACCGATGGCGCGGTGCACGCCACCGATCACACCAACGCCTCGCGCACCATGCTCTGTGATATCGCGGCGCGGGAGTGGAGCGCCCCGTTGCTCGAGCGCTTCGGCATCCCGCGGGAGCTGCTCCCGGAGATCCGGCCATCGGCGGGGACGTTCGGCGTCGCGGCCGCGGAGCATCTCGGGGCGGCGTTGCCGATCCTCGGCGTCGCCGGCGACCAGCAGGCCGCGCTCTGGGGGCAGGGGTGCTGGCGCAGCGGGGAGGGGAAGAACACCTACGGCACCGGGGCCTTCCTGCTGTTGAACACGGGCCGCGCGCGGCCTGCCGGTGGACGCGGGATCCTCACCACGTTGGCGTGTGATGCCGAGGGGGCGCCGGTCTACGCGCTGGAGTCCTCGATCTTCGTCGCTGGGGCGGCGGTGCAGTGGCTCCGCGATGGCCTCGGCCTGCTCGATGCAGCGCGGGAGAGCGAGGCGATGGCACGTGCGGTCCCCTCCACCGATGGTGTCTACTTCGTCCCGGCGCTCACCGGGCTTGGGGCACCGGCGTGGGAACCGGAGGCGCGCGGGACGATCGTGGGACTCACGCGCGGCACGCAGCGCGCGCATCTCGTGCGCGCCGCGCTCGAGGCGATGGCCTATGGGACCGCCGATGTGCTCGAGACGATGCGCAGCGTGAGCGGGGCCTCCCTCGACCTCCTCCGTGTCGATGGCGGCGCGACGTTCAACGATTGGCTGATGCAGTTCCAGGCCGATGTGCTTGGCGTCCCCGTGGAGCGTCCCGATGAGATCGAGACGACGGCGTTGGGCGCCGCGGGGCTCGCCGGGATCGCGGCTGGGGTCTGGCCGGATGCGGCGGCCTTCCTCGCGGCGCGCCGCTACCAGCGTTTCGCGCCCACCGGCGGAGAGAATCCGGCGCGCGCAGGCCTCGGCGGATGGCGCCGCGCGGTCCGCGCGACGGTGTCATGGGCCCGCGACCGCGACGGGTGATCGATGGAGTGGCTCCTCGTCTTCTCGCTCGGGGCGGCCCCGTTCGGTCGCGCTTCCGCGCCATCACCCACGCCTGAGGATCGCTGGTTCGCCGTTGATAAGGCGAAGCATGTCGCCGTCTCGGCTGCGTTGCAGAGCGCGTCCCATCGGGTCCTTCGTGCGAACGGGCATGACTATCGCTCCGCGTCCTGGAATGCGGCGGCCCTTACGATGACCGTCGGGGCGGGGAAGGAGCTCTGGGATCGGCACCGCGGCCGGGTCTTCTCGTGGAAGGATCTGGGCGCCGATGCGGCGGGCGGTGCGGTGGGGGCTGTGCTCATCCGGCAGTTGGCACCCTGATCTGGGCCCACGGGTATATTCCACGGATAACCCAGAGAGGGAGCAGGTATGCATCCGCGCACCAAGTTCATCATCGGCGGGGTCGTCGTCCTCGGGACGGCGGGATTCCTCATGGCCGGCAGCATCCAGGACACGGCCGTCTACTTCCTCACTCCCCAGGAACTCGAGGCGAAGGTGCTCGAGGACCCGAGCATGCGCGGGACCGGGGTGAAGGTCGGGGCGCGCGTCGTCGCCGGCACGGTGGTGCGTGATTCGAGCGGGAAGGCGGTCACCTTCCAGATGACCGATGGCCACGCCACCTACCAGGTGGAGTACCGTGGGTTGATCCCCGACACCTTCAGCGACTCCGTCGACGTGGTCGTCGAAGGGCGGCTCGGTGAGGACGGGGTCTTCCGTGCCACCACCCTCCTCGCCAAGTGTGCCTCGCGGTACGAGGCCGCCCCAGAGGGCTACTCGAAGGAGACCCGCGAGGGCTACAGGACGGTGGCCCCGGCCGCCGCAGGTGCGGAACCCCCGACCCCATGATCCTCGTTGGCGAGCTGTCACTCTGGATCGCGCTCCTCATGTGTGCGTGGTCCGCGACCCTCTCCTTCGCGGGAGGGCGGCTTCGACGGACCGATCTGATCGTCTCGGGGGAACGTGGGCTCTACGCTGGCTTCGGCTTCGTGGTGCTCGCCTCGGCGGGCCTCTGGACCGCCCTCCTCACGAGCGACTTCTCCCTGCGCTATGTCGCCTCATTTACGAGCGCGAATCTCCCGGTCATCTACAAGATCTCGGCGTTCTGGGGTGGCCAGGCGGGCTCGATGCTGTTTTGGTGTCTCATCCTTGGCGGCTACGCGGCGCTCGCCACCTGGGTGAATCGGCGGGACAATCGCGTGCTGATGCCCTGGGTCACCGGCACGAACGCCCTCGTCCTCCTCTTCTTCGTCGCGACCACCGTCTTCGCCTCCAATCCCTTCGAGCGGCTCGAGTGGGTCCCCGCCGACGGTCGCGGGTTGAATCCGCAGCTCCAGAACCCCGCGATGGCGGTCCATCCACCGCTCCTCTACCTCGGCTATGTCGCCACCGCGATCCCCTTCGGCTTCGCGATCGCGGCGCTCTTCACGCGCCGACTCGACGCCGAATGGCTCGGCGCGGTCCGGCGCTGGTCGCTCGTGAGTTGGGTCTTCCTCACCCTCGGCATCGTCCTCGGGATGTGGTGGGCGTATGTGGAGCTCGGGTGGGGGGGCTACTGGATGTGGGATCCGGTCGAGAACGCCTCGTTGCTCCCCTGGCTCACGGGGACGGCGTTCCTCCATTCGATCATGATCCAGGAGAAGCGCGGGATGCTCCGGAAGTGGAATGTCACCCTCGTGGTGACGACCTTCCTGCTCAGTATCCTCGGCACCTTCATCACCCGCTCCGGGGTGATCCAGTCGGTGCACTCCTTCGCGCAGAGCTCGGTCGGTCACTGGTTCGCGACCTTCTTCGTCCTCGCCCTCGTCGCGACGGTGGTCCTCGTCGCCCTGCGCCTCAAGGACCTCGAGTCGCCGGCCCAGCTCGAGGCGATGATCAGCCGCGAGGCCGCCTTCCTCTACAACAACCTCGTCCTCGTCGGGATCGCCTTCAGCGTCCTCTGGGGGACCCTCTTCCCGATCCTCAGCGAATGGGTGCGCGGGACGAAGATCACCGTTGGTGAATCGTTCTTCAACGCGGTGAACGTCCCGCTCGGGCTGCTCCTCCTCGCGTTGACGGGGATCGGTCCGCTGATCGCCTGGCGGCGCGCCTCGGTGGCGAACATCCAGAAGCAGTTCGCGGGGCCGGCGGCGCTCGGCGTCATCGCCGCGGCGGCGCTTTTCACCCTCGGCATCCGTGAGCTCTATCCCCTGATGACCTGGGGGCTCGCCTCCTTCGTCGCGGGGACGATCCTCCAGGAGTTCTGGAAGGGGATCGGGGCGCGCCGGACGATGTACGGCGAGGGTGTCCCGACGGCACTGATCCGTCTCGTGGCGCGCAATCGCCGTCGGTACGGCGGCTACATCGTGCACGCCGGGATCGTAATCCTCTTCTCGGCCTTCGCCGGGATGGCGTTCCGCAAGGAGTACGACGTCACGCTGCGCGCGGGGGAATCGACGACGGCGATCGATCCCTTCGGGCGGCGCTGGACCTTCACGAGCGAAGGGCTCTCCGAGTTCAAGGCGCTCAATCGTGACGTGCTCACCGTCGCGCTCCGACCGACGGTCGATGGGCGGCCCCTCCCGATCCTCACCAGCGAGAAGCGGCAGCATCGCGATTCTCGTGGGCAGCCCACCTTCCAGCCCTCCACCGAGGTGGGGATCCTGTCGCAGCAGCGTCAGGATGTCTATCTCGTCCTCGCCGGCGCCATCGGCGACCAAGCGGAGATCCGGATCAACTTCAATCCGCTCGTGGCCTGGGTCTGGCATGGCGGGATCCTCATGGCGATCGGTGGGTTGATCGTGATGTGGCCCCCCTCGATGCGGCGCCGTCGGCAGGAGGGCTATGTGGCCGAGTTGGCGCCACAGGCCGTCGCGGTGTCGGCATGAGCGAGGTGGCCTCGCGTCGTCGCTTCATGCAGGCCCTGGTGGTCGGGGCCGGCTCCCTCGCGGCCGCGCCGCTGGGGTCGCAGTCGGGGGCGCAGTCCAGCACGGAGATGTCCACCGATGCGTATCGCCCGGTGCTGCGCGCCGCCAAGCCGGGCGCCACGCCGCAGGTGACCGACGAGCAGCGCGACGCGCTCGAGCACCGGATCAAGTGTCAGTGCGGCTGCATCCTCGACGTCTACACCTGTCGCACCACCGACTTCACCTGCTCGACCTCGCCGGCCATGCATCGCGACGTGCTCCGGCTGATCGCTGGTGGCTACACCGAGCAGGAGATCCTCGATGCCTTCGTCGAGACCTATGGTGAGGTGGCCCTTACCGCCCCGAAGAAGGAAGGGTTCAACTGGGCGGGGTACGTCGCGCCCGGGGTGGTCCTCGCCATCGGGGGGATCGCGCTGACCGTCCTGCTCCGGAAGTGGCGAGCCGAGGCCCAGCTCGCGGCGGCGCGCGCGCCGATGGCCACCGGTGGTGCGGCGCTCCCCCGGGTCAGCGCCGACGAGCTGGCGCGCCTCGATCGCGCGATCCGCGAGGACGGCTGAGATGATCCCCCTCCTCGTGGGCAGCCTGCTCGCCGTCGTGGCGTTGGCGTATGTGCTGCTCCCGATCCTCCGCACGGAGAGCGGGGGCGCGCGCCCGCTGGTCCAGACGAGCCCGACCCTCGTCGGCGGGACCGACGAGGGATCGAGCGCGATCGAGGCGTTGCGCGAGGTCGAGTTCGACCGCGCGACCGGGAAGCTCTCGGACGATGACTACGCGATCCTGCGGGCGACCTACGCCCCGCCGGCCCTCGCCGAATTGCGCGCTCGTGAGGGCAACGGGACGGCGACCGCCACGTCTGCAGCTGCTTCGTCCGATGCCGCCGAGCGTCTCATCGCACGGATGCGCACGCGGCGCACCGCCTGTGGCGGGTGCGGGCCGCGGCCGGAGCCGGACGCGCTCTTCTGCTCGTCGTGCGGAGGCTACCTCGAGGCGACCTGCCTCCGGTGTCAGGCCCCCGTCCCCTCGGGGGATGCGCGCTTCTGTGTGAGCTGCGGCGAGTCGCTCGCCGCCTGATCAGCGCGGCGCGGCCCCGAGATAGTCGAGCGCGAGCGCGCTGAGCGCCCGTACCCCGGCCGGCAGCGCCGACTCATCCGCGAAGAAGTACGGCGAGTGGTTCGACGGCGCCTTCGTGTGATCCTGGTCGCGCGGCGTGACCCCGAGGAAGAAGAACACCCCGGGGGCCTTCCGCTGGAAGAGGGAGAAGTCCTCGGCCCCCGTGATCATCGGGGCGAGGTGCACACGTTCCGTCCCGACCGCCCGACGCAGCGTCGGCATCATCCGCTCGGTGAGCGCCGGATCGTTGTCCGTCACGGGATAGCCGGAGTCGATGGTCATGAGCGCCGTCGCCCCCGCGCTCGCGGCGATCTGCGTCGCGATCCGCTCCACCGACGAGAAGACCAGGCGCTTCTGCGGCTCGCTGAAGGTGCGGATCGTCCCGCCGAGCACCACGGTGTCAGGGATGATGTTCTCGCGCACCCCACCATGGAACATCGCCACCGTCACGATCGCCGGGAGCTCGGTGATGTTCACCTGACGGCTCACCACGGTCTGCAAGGCATTCACGATCTGCGCGCTCACGACGATCGGGTCCACACCGGCCCACGGCGCCGCGCCGTGCGACTGCCGGCCACGGACCGTCACGTGAAAGGAGTTCGAGGCCGCCATCGTCGGGCCACCGCGCACCGTGATGTCACCGGCGGGGCCAGGCCAGACATGGAGCCCGAAGACCGCGTCGACCTTCGGGTTGTCCATCGCCCCGTCGCGGATCATCGGCTCGGCGCCACCCGGGCCCTCTTCCGCCGGCTGGAAGAGGAAGACCACCGTACCCGAGATCTGCGCGCGCATCCCAGCGAGCACCTCGGCCGCCCCCATGAGGATCGCGACATGGTTGTCATGCCCGCAGGCGTGCATCACCCCCGTCTCCTGACCGTTCCAGACGGTGCGGACCTTGGACCGGAAGGGCAGGTCGACGAGCTCGGTGACCGGGAGCGCATCCATGTCGGCGCGGAGCGCCACGACCTTCCCGGGCTTCCCGCCCTTGAGGACGCCGACCACCCCCGTCCCACCGACCCCCGTGCGCACCTCGATCCCAAGCTTCCGGAGATGGTCGGCGACGAGCGCCGCGGTACGCGTCTCCTGCATCCCGAGCTCTGGATGGGCATGGATGTCACGCCGCCAGGCGACCACCTGCGGGTTCACTGCCGTGACGCGACGGTCGAGCTCGTCATAGAGGCGTGCTCCCTGAGCCGCGCCTGGCGTGGTGATGGTCGCGAGGAGGGCGAGTAGCAGGACGAGACGAGACATCGGAGCTCCGCAGAAGGAAGGGACGAGCATTCAATCCTGCGCCCCTCGGGGCGTCAGGGGAAGGGTGCGGGGTCAGGGGGTGCCGTCGATGTGCGCGACGACCTTCGCCGCGGTCGCCGTCGCGCTCTCGAGCAGCGGGATCCCCGGCCCGAGATACGATCCGCTGCACCAGAGGCGGCGCCCTGGTTCGGCGTGGAGCTCGTCGACGATGCGCGCCCCCTCGAGGGCGCGCGCATTCACGACCGGCCGCTGGAAGCTGGCGCGCGTGTAGACGCGCGAGGCCTCCGGCTCCACGATCGGGTTCCAGGTCTGGAAGACGGGGGAGCCCCCTGCGAGCGAGGGCTGCACGCGGTTCATCCAGATGGTCGCCATCGGGCGATCCCCCTCCGGATCGATCACCATGTTCACCGGGGCCCACCGCCACCGATCCCGCGGCGCGAGTCGCGCATCGGTGTGCACCACGACCTCACTCGACTCGTAGCCGAAGTGCTCGAGCGCCTCGCGTTCACGCGCGTATCCCGTATCGAGCAGGCGCGCCGCCTGGTTCGCCTGCGTCGCGAGCACCACATGGTCGAACCGGCCTTCGCCCCCGTCCCACTCGATGCGCACCCCGTCATCCACCGGCGCGATGCGCCGCACTGCGACCCCGCACCGGACCTCGGCCACGGGCTCGGTCAGACGGCGCACGACCTCGCGCGTGCCCAGCACCACCCGACGCACCCCGCCGAAGGTGAGTCCGCGCGTGAGGTAGTCGAGGATGATCCGGGCCGGGTACGCCCGGACCGCCGTCGTCGAGCAGGTGCAGACCGCCGCGAAGGTCGGGATCAGGAACCCATCGGTGAAATCACTGCCAAGACCGGCGCGATCGAGCCAGCTCCCGAGCGGCTCCTCGCTGGCACCGAGGTCGGCGAGGGCCGTTGGGGCCATCCGATAGAAGCGCAGGAGGTCGCGAGTGATCCGCAGCGCGCGCGCGCCCAGCGGCAGGGCGGGCACCGGGACCGAGCGTCCCCCGACGATCCAGTTCGCGTACCGGAAGTAGGTCGCGCCATGCAACGTGCTGAACGAGCCCGCGTAGTTGGTCCGCTCCAGTTGGACGCCGAGGGCGTGATAGAGCCCGATGAGGGTCGGGTAGTACCCCTCGTAGATCACACGCAGGGGGACATCGATGCGCGCGGTGCGGCCGTCGTGCGGGAGATCGAGCGAGTGCGCATCCATCCCGACCACCGGGTGCTTCTCGAGCAACGTCACCCGATGGCGCGCGCTGAGGCGCCACGCCGCCGAGAGGCCGGCGATCCCCCCGCCGATGACCGCGATATCGAGTCCGGTACGCATCAACTCGAATAGTAGCTCGCGTTCTCCTCGATGTATCCCTTCGTCAGGTCGCAGCCGTAGGCGGTGGCATCCGCCGGCCCCACCCCGAGGGCGATCTCGAGGTCGACCACCTCGGCGGTGAGCGCCTGCCGGACCGTCGCATCATCGAAGGGGAGGCGTTCGCCACCCCGCACCACCTGATACCCATTGATCCAGGCATCGGTGCTCGCCGGATGGATCGCACAATCGAAGCACTTCCCGACCGCCATCAGCAGGCGCCCGACGTTCGGATCGGCCCCATGGACCATCGTCTTGACGAGCGGGGAGTTGAGGACCGCCTTCGCGATGACGCGCGCCTCGCGATCGTCGCGTGCCCCACGCACCTGGACGCGGAGGAGGTGTTCCGCCCCCTCCCCGTCGCGCCCGAGGATCTCCGTCATGCGGACGCATCCGGCGGTGAGGGCCTGGAGGAACGCTCCCTCATCGACCGGACCGGCGAGCCCATTGGCGAGGATCGCGCAGGTGTCCGAGGTGCTGGTGTCGGTGTCGACGCTCAGCATGTTGAACGAGCGCCCGATCGCTGTGCGGAGCATCTCGTCGAGGGTCTGGGCGGGGATCGCCGCATCGGTGAAGATGTAGGCGAGCATCGTCGCCATGTTCGGCTCGATCATCCCCGAGCCCTTCGCGACCCAGGTGATCGTCGCCTCACCCACCGTGCAGGAGATCGCCTTCGGGTGCGTGTCGGTCGTCATGATCCCTTCCGCGCCGATTAAGGGATCGTCTTGCAGGTCGCCCGACATCCCCCGCACTCCCGCTTCGATCTTCTCCACCGGGAGCTGCACCCCGATCACCCCGGTGGAGCTCACGAGCACCTGCTCGGGAGTCGTGCCGAGCTCGGCCGCCGCCGCGGCGGCCATCCGCCGCGCGTTGGCGACGCCCGCCGCGCCCGTGGCGACGTTGCTCACCTTGCTGTTCGCGATGATCGCGCGGAGCACCCCCCCACGAATCGTCTCGCGGCCCACGATGATCGGGGCGCCCGGGAAGTGATTGCGCGTGAAGACCGCCGCCGCGGCGGCATCGACCTCGCTCACGAAGAGCGTCAGGTCCTTCGCTTCCGGCTTGAGGCCGACGTTGCGGCTGGCGCAGCGGAAGCCGCGTGGGAAGCGAGCGGTGGGGTGGAACGCGGTCATCTCGGCCTGGGGTGAGCGGGACAGGAAGATAGGGGGCGCTGGACCTCGGCCGCCATCGGCTTAACATCCTATGGGTCGGGAGCGTCTTCTCTGGCAGAGCGGCGCCTCCGCCGCCGTCCTTCCTCTGGAGCCAGACATGATCACCGCACGTCGCCTCGTCTTCACCGTGGCCCTCACGACCGCCCCGGTTCTCGTCGCCGCGCAGCGTCCGCAGCCGCCCGTGCCGCCCGGCGCCGTGATGTCGATGGAGATGCCGATGGCCCCCGGGATGCAGGGGCGCATGCCCGGGCGCATGCCCGGGCGTCTGGTGATGATCCGAGAGCGCCAGATGGGGCGCGGCCCCGGCGCGGGGCTGCAGCTCGGCGTCACCCGCCTCCTCAATCTCCGCCGTCAGCTCGAGCTCACGCCTCGGCAGGTCGCACAGCTCGATTCCATGGAGCGCGGACTCTTCACCGAGCGCAAGGCGCTGATGGAGCGGATGCAGGGGCAGCGGCGTGCGCTCCAGCAGCCGGGGCCGCAGGGGCGCCCGATCGCCCCGGACTCGATGCGCGCCCGGATGCAGCAGCTCCAGCCGCAGATGGCACAATGGCGGCAGCGCGACTCTTCCGCCCTCGCCTCGGCGGAGCGGCTCCTCACCGAGCCGCAGCGGCAGAAACTCCGTGAGATCCGTGCCTATGCGCGCGGGCGTGCCGATGCCATGCGGCAGTCGCGTGGGCCGCGCGACGGTCAGCGGATGCCCCGGATCGAGATGCGGCCCATGCAGGGGATGCCGCGCGGTAACCAGGAGGTCGACGTCGAGATCCGTCGCGACCGTCCCGGGCAGGAGGTCATCATCGAGCGTCGGATGACCCGTCCGCCGGTCTGATCGCACGACGCAGGGGGTTCGACCGAACGGCCCCGGGGTTCGCCTCCGGGCCGTTCGCTATGCGGTCAAGCGAACCGCGAAGCAGTGCTTCTCGCCGACCTCGATCTCCGTCCGGTCCACCTGCTGATAGCGGGTGATCTTCTCCGGATAGGTCGGGAGGGGCACCCGCTCGAACCCGGCGGCCAAGAAGAGCTCATCGGAGAACGAGACCGCGAAGAGCTCGCGATAGCCGCGGCTCTTCGCCAGCTCCACCGCGGCGGCGATCAACGTCCGCCCATGGCCCACCCCTTGCGCGTCGGGGTCCACGGCGAGCGAGATCAGCTCGGCGATGCTCGGGCTGTACTCGTCGAGCGCCACGCAGCCGATCACCCCGCCGTTCGCGTCGCGGAGCACGCGATAGTCGGCGAGATGGTTCGCGGCGAACTCCGGCGAGCGCACCAGGGTGAGCCCCGCCGCTGCATAGCGGTTGTTGAGCGAGAGCAGCGCGGGGATGTCCGTCTCGTTGGCGCGCGTGATGCGCAGGGTCATCGTTCGACGGCCTCCAGCCGGGTGAGAGCGATACGGATCGGGACGAAGGTGACGACGAGGCATAGCACCGCTGCTGCCCCGAACCCTAGGACCATCTCGGTGGGATCGGCCGTCGTCCCGAACGCCTGCGCCGAGAGATAGCTGTAGACGGGGCGCGCCTCCAGGATGATCACGCCGGCGATCACCCCGATCGAGGCCATCATGTAGAGCAGGCCACCGAAGCTCGTCGGGATCTGCGCCGCATTCTCCGTCTCGAACTGCGGGAAGAGTGTCCCGAACCCGATCGCCATCGCCGCGAGGGCCACCGTGAGCAGGGTGATCGTCCCCAGCGAGACGATCACCATGAACGAGCTCACCTGCAGCAGGTGATTGGTCACCCCCACGATGCCGAGGGCGAGGACGAGCAAGGGCACCGTCCCCACCCAGTACTTCGCCCAGAGCAGATCGCGTACGCGCATCGGGCTCGAGCGGAGCAACCAGAGGGTACGTCCCTCCAGTGAGACCGCCGGGAAGATGAAGCGCGCCGCGATCGAGGCGAGCACGAACCCGGCGAGCGCGAGGTTCAGGAAGGGAACGATGTTCACCAGGAAGAAGGTGATCCCCGGTCCCGTGAGCGGGAGGAACTTGATGTTGTAGACGTAGACCACCACGAGCACGCCGAGCAGGATCAGCTGCGACCACTGCGTGGTATCGCGGAAGAAGACGCGGATCTCCTTGAGTAGCAGCTCGCGACGGAGCACCCCCAGCGGGGCGAGCACGCGATGCAGGAGGCGGGTGAGCGAGCCCCGCTCCGCGACCTGCCGATGCGCACTCTCCTGCGCCCGACTGAACCCCGCGAGATAACCTCGCCGGTGCAGCAGCGCGCCGAGCACGAGGACGCCCCCCATCGTGCTCCAGAGCAGATAGAGGGAGAGCCAGGGGACCTCGTCGGTCAGCGCCCCCATCACCATCTGCTGGGCCCACTCGCTCGGCAGGAAGGGGGAGGTGGGGGTCCGTAGGAGGGAGATGAACTCCACGAGGTCACGGAACCCTTCGGGGCGCGCGAGCTGTTCGGGACGCAGCAGGCGGAACAGCAGGACGAGTCCCCCCGCGGCGAGCACCGCGATCACCGAGAGGATGTCTCGGGTGCGACGGGCGGGGAAGACGTTCACGAGGATCAACGTCACCGCGGTCCCCACCGTGACGGGGATCGTGATGAGGGGGAGCATCGTCGCCACCACGATCAACGGGAAGCGGAATCCGCCATCGTAGACGAGCCCGTAGGCCATGAAGAGTGGGACCGAGACGAGGAGCACCATCCAACTCGACGCGACGAAGGTCTCAAGGAGCTTCGCCCCATAGAGGCGAAGCCAGTCGACGGGCGCCGCGACCAACGTGTCGAGATCGCGCGCGAGGAAGAAACTGGACAGCGCCGTGATCACGCTCGAGAGGAGGAGGAGCGAGGTGAAACCGAGGAGCACGAGCCCCAGCAGCTTCCCCGCCATGAGCTCCCCGATCTCCTGCACCCCACGGAAGTAGGTCAGCAACCGCGCGAGGACCCCGAAGATGAAGGCCCAGAAGAGGAGGCCGGTCACGGCCAAGATGGCGACTCGCGCTCCCTTCCCCCGGGACTGCGCCGTCGCGCGCGCGCGCGCCGTGAGCCACTTGGGGAGGAGGAGATGCAGAAGCGGGGGATCGGGCAACCGCTCCTGCATCGGCTCTGGCGCGCGCGCCATCAGGTCAGGCATCGAGCACGTCGACGAGGTTCCGCGCGGCATTCTCCCCGGTCAGGCGCAGGAAGATCCGTTCCAGTCCCTCCTCCCCTTCGGCCAAGTCCCGGCGGAGCTCCGCCATCGTCCCCGCCGCGCGGATCGTCCCCTGCGCGATGATCGCCACGCGATCGCAGAGCGACTCCGCCACCTCGAGCGTATGGGTCGAGAAGATGATCGTGTGCCCGCGCCGCGTGTATTCGCGAAAGAGGTCCTTGAGGATGCGCGCCGCCTTCGGGTCGAGTCCCACCATCGGCTCATCCACGACGATCACCGCCGGCCGATGCACGAAGGCGCTCGAGATGATGAGCTTCTGGCGCATCCCGTGCGAATAGCTCTCCACGAGTTCGTCGCGCCACTCCTCGAGATCGAAGAGACTCAGCAGTTCGCGGGTGCGGTGCTCGACCTCGGGCCCCGCCTGGTCGTACAACCCGGCTACGAATCGGAGGAACTCCGCTCCGGTCAGCTTCTCGTAGATGAAGGGGCGATCGGGGATGAAGCCGAGCTTCGCCTTCGCGGCCACGGGGTCTTGGAGGAGATCGACCCCGGCGATGCGGATCGAACCGCTCGTGGGTCGGAGGATCCCCGCGATCATCCGCAGCGTCGTCGTCTTGCCCGCCCCATTGGGCCCAAGGAAGCCGAAGAGCTCCCCCGAGCCGACCGTGAGATCGATGCGATCCACGGCGGTGAAGGTGCCGTAGCGTTTGGTGAGTTGACGGAGTTCGATCATCAGCGGGTCAGGACCTCGAGTCGCAGGGTACCCATGAGGCGGAGGAGCTCGGTCTGGCGGGTCAGCCCCCCGGTGATCACACGCAGATGCGCGGCATCGGCGGGGAACTGCCCGAAGGTGGGATCGACCGCGACCCAGTCGCGCAGCCAGATCTCCGGCCAGGCGTGGTAGTAGAAGCGGCCGTTCACGAACGCGAGTCCGGTGGCGATGCGCGTCGGGATCCCCGCCGCGCGGGCGAGGGCGGTGAAGAGCTGCGTGTGCTCGTTGCAGTCGCCGCGACGGGTGCGCAGGACCTGCGTGGCGCTCGGGATCGAGATCGTCACCACCTTCTCGAGCGAGTCGTGTACCCAGCGGGTGATGCGCGCCGCGACGGTCGCGGGGTCCCGTGAGCTCCCTGCCAGACGCAGGGCGAGCGCGACGATCGCCGGGTCACCCGTCTGCAACAACGGCTCGGCGGCGAGTTCGCGCGCAAAGGTGCGCCGGAAGTCCGCGGGAGGGGCGGCGAGGGTCCACGGGGCCGTCAGCGCCTCGCCCCGCTCACGTCGGATCTCGACGGTGTCACCGCGCAGCGACTGACGTCCCCCAGCGAGGTCCAGCCCGGTCGGATCGGCGCCGAGGAAGCGCAGGCGTAGCGTCGGGGGTCCCTCGGGATCCAGCGCCACCCCCGACGCGATCGCCGTGAGTTCGATCAGGTCGGTGGGGGGCACCGTCACCCGCGTGCGCGCCATGCGGGATCGCGCGGTCCAGTTCATGAACGAGAGCTCGAACGCGGTGCGCTTGAGCGTGATCCCCCCAGGCTGGGTCGCCTCGATCACGCGACCCTTCGCATCGACCCACCCGCTGAAACCCGCCCCGCTCGTCGGGACGAGACGCCATCCGCGCACCGTATCGGTGCGGGCCGCCACGAAGGCCTGCGCCGTGGAATCGAACGCCGCGCTGTCCACCACGGTGAAGAGTGATTCGGCGGCGATCCGGAGCTCGATCGTGCTCGGCGTCATCGTCGTCGGATCGAGGCTGGCGAGGGCGATGCGGCGCCCCACCTTCGGGGCGCGCACCAACATCGCGGCCGCGGGGATGACCGCGGGCAGGAGGATCGGCCCCGCGACCGCGATCCGCTGGCTGTCCGCGGGTTGCCCGGGGACCTCGAGGACGAGACGCACCGCGCTGTCGCCCTCCGTCATCCCACGCGCGCGGAGCGGGGCGGCTGGCGATTCCATCGCCACATCGAAGGTCCGGAGCGCGAACCCTCGCGACAGGGTGAGCACGGCGCGCGCGCTCGCCGGGACCGTCTGGCCCGCGACGGTGAGCTCCGCGGTGAGTTGATCGGTCACCTGGAACCCGGTCGCCGTGGTATCGATCTGCGTGGAGGCGTACCCGATCTGGCGTCCCCCCTGTTCGACCAGGAAGTAGGTCGTGCTCGGTCCCAGCCGGAGCGCGGCCTCGGCGAGCACCGCGCTCCGCTCGCGGAAGTAGCTCCGCTGCACCACCAGTGCGATCCCGAGTCCCCAGGCGCCAAGCAGGAGCCACGCGACGAGGGTGCGTCGGCGTCCGCGGGCCGTCATGCGCGCTGCGCGTCCCGAGCGCGCCGATAGTACGGCGCGGCCTGCTCGGGTTTGCCGAGGCGATCGTAGGCGATCCCCACCCCCTTGAGCGCGCGCCACATGGTCGGGTCGAGCTCGACGGCGCGGAGGTAGGCGGTCAGGGCGCCCGCGAGGTCATCGCACTTGTTCAGTGCCTCCCCGAGGTGGTAGTGCGCACCGGGATGCTCCGGGAGGCTCGCGACCGCGCTGCGCAGCGGGGCGACCGCGTCCTTCCACCGAGCGCGGCGGCAGGCCAGGATCCCGGTGTGCAGGGCGATCTCCGGGGCGAAGGGACGGAGCTGGGCCGCCTCCCGGAGCGCCGTCGCCGCCTCCTCGTACCGCAGCGCGATCGCGAGGGTCTCGATGCGCGCGCAGGCGAGGCTGAAGGGATCCGATTCCGGAGCAACGGGTGCCGGGGCGGGTGCCGGGGCGGGTGCCGGGGCCGGTGCTCGCGCGACCGACTTGGATGGTGTTTCGGTGGGCCGCATCACCGCCGTCAGGACCGTGCCTCCGGGCTCCTCGAGCTCGCGATCGTCATAGGACCACTCCCCGCAGACGGGAGGCTCGCGTATGGCGGTCATCATCGGGGTCGCGTCCGGACCGTACGCCTCGACCGGGACGAGGGGGACCCCCTCCGCCGCCCCGAGGAGGAGCTGCGCCGGGTCCGAGGATCGCAGGGAGGAGGGAGAGGGATGGTCGGTCATGTCCGAGGCCTGCGCTGGAGGCGGCCACGAGCCACCCCCTCCGGGCAATCTAGCCGACCGGCCTCCCTTCCATTCACCCGCCGCCCCCTCGAACTTGCACGACTATGTCCGGTGACGCGCTGATTGTTCGAGGGGCCCGCGAGCACAACCTGAAGGGGATCGACGTCACGATCCCGCGGGACCAGCTCACGGTCATCACCGGCCTCTCGGGGAGCGGCAAATCCTCCCTCGCCTTCGATACGATCTTCGCCGAGGGCCAGCGGCGCTACGTCGAGTCGCTCTCCGCCTACGCCCGCCAGTTCCTCGGGCTCATGGAGAAGCCCGATGTCGATGTGATCGAGGGGCTCTCCCCGGCGATCTCCATCGAACAGAAGACCGCCGGCGCCAACCCGCGCTCCACCGTCGGCACCGTCACGGAGATCTACGACTACCTCCGTCTGCTCTACGCGCGCGCCGGGACCCCGCACTGTCCGCAGTGCGGACGCGGGGTCGCGCGGCAGACCCCCACGCAGATCGCCGATGTCGTCCTCGGCTGGTCGAAGGGGACCAAGGTCGAGGTCCTCGCCCCGCTCGTCCGCGGCCGCAAGGGCGAATTCCGCGACCTCTTCGAGCAGGTCCGCAAGCAGGGCTTCGTCCGCGCCATGGTCGACGGGGCGCTGATCGACCTCGCCGATCCGCCGAAGCTGAATCGCAAGCTCAACCACGACGTCTCCGTCGTCGTCGATCGCCTCGCGGTGCGCGAGGAGGATCGTGGACGGCTCACCGACTCGCTCGAGACCGCGCTGCGGCTCGCCGAGGGATTGGTCGAGGTGGTGCGGCACGATGCGAAGCCGGTGACCCAGCTCTTCTCCGAGCGCTACGGCTGCCCCGATTGCGGCATCTCGATGCCCGAGCTCGAGCCGCGACATTTCTCGTTCAACTCCCCGTTCGGCGCCTGCCCCACCTGCACGGGGCTGGGGACCAAGCGGACGGCGAGCGCCGAGCTCGTCCTCGGCGACCCCTCGATCTCGATCCTCGAAGGGGTGGTCCTCCCGTGGGGGGAACCCGACGGCTATCTCCGCCGCGTGATCCTCCCGGGGCTCGCCAAACAGCTCCGCTTCGAGCTCAACACCCCGTGGGGGCAACTCCCCGATCGCGTGAAGTTCGAGCTCCTCTTCGGGAGCGCGAAGAAGAAGGGGGAGGAGGCGTCCAAGTGGGAGGGGATCCTCGCCAACGTGCAGCGGCGCTACATCGAGACCACTTCCGACGCGATCCGCACCGACCTCGAGGCCTACATGGTCGTCGCGGAGTGCCCCGACTGTCAGGGGCGCCGCCTCAAGCCCGAGTCGCTCGCGGTCACGGTGCATGGGCGCAACATCGGGGAGTTCACGGCGGGCGCCGCGATCGACGCCCTCGCCTTCGCCGAGAGTGTCCCGGTGCGTGGTCCCGCCGGTCCCGGGCTCGACCCGGGGATCGCGGGCCCGATCCTCAAGGAGGTGCGCGAGCGGCTGCGCTTCCTGGTGGACGTCGGACTCGACTACCTCACCCTCGATCGCTCCGCCGAGTCGCTCTCCGGTGGTGAGGCGCAGCGCATCCGCCTCGCCACGCAGATCGGCTCGCGGCTCGTCGGGGTGCTCTACATCCTCGACGAACCGAGCATCGGGCTCCATCAGCGGGACAACGCGCGCCTCCTCGAGACCCTGAAGCGCCTGCGCGACCTGGGGAACACCGTCCTCGTCGTCGAGCACGATGAGGAGACGATCCTCGAAGCCGACCATCTGATCGATCTCGGCCCCGGCGCCGGCAAGCATGGCGGCGAGGTCATCGCCGAAGGCACCGTCGATGCGGTGAAGCGGGTCGCCCGCTCCATCACCGGGCAGTACCTCAACGGCACGCGGACGATCCCCACGCCGACGACGCGCCGGCCGCGCACCACCGAGCGCGTGCTGCGGGTCGAAGGTGCGCGCGAGCACAATCTGCAGCGTGTCGACGCGGAGTTCCCGCTCGGCTGCTTCGTCGCGGTCACCGGCGTCTCGGGTTCTGGGAAGAGCACCCTCGTCGAGGACATCCTCCAGCGGACCCTCTCACGCCACTTCTATCGGGCGCGGGTGCTCCCCGGCGCGCACGATCGCGTCGTCGGGCTCGAGCATCTCGACAAGGTCATCGACATCGATCAGACCCCGATCGGTCGCACCCCGCGCTCCAATCCGGCGACCTACACCGGGCTCTTCACCCCGATCCGCGAACTCTTCGCCGAGATGCCGGAGGCCAAGCTCCGCGGCTACGGCCCCGGTCGCTTCTCGTTCAATGTGAAGGGGGGGCGCTGTGAGGCCTGTCAGGGCGATGGGCTCGTGAAGATCGAGATGCACTTCCTCCCCGATGTGTACGTCACCTGCGAGCAGTGCCGGGGTAAGCGCTACAATCGGGAGACCCTCGACGTGCGCTTCCGCGGGATGAACATCAGCGAGGTGCTCGACCTCACCGTCGAGGATGCGCTCCCCGTCTTCGAGAACCAACCGCGCATCCACCACAAGCTCCAGACCCTGCACGGGGTCGGGCTCGGCTACATCCACCTCGGGCAGAGCGCCACCACCCTCTCCGGTGGGGAGGCGCAGCGCGTCAAGCTCGCGACCGAGCTCGCCAAGCGAGACACCGGGCGCACCCTCTATATCCTCGATGAGCCGACCACCGGGCTCCACTTCGAGGATGTGCGCGTCCTCCTCGAGGTGCTCCACACCCTCGTCGATCGTGGCAACACGGTGCTCGTGATCGAGCACAACCTCGATGTGATCAAGACCGCCGATTGGATCGTCGACCTTGGGCCCGAGGGGGGGACCGGGGGCGGGAGGATCGTCGCCGCCGGCACCCCGGAGCAGGTCGCCAAGATCCCAGGGTCCCACACCGGGGCCTACCTGAAGAAGATCCTCTCCGCCCGTTAGCTTCCCGATATGGTCTCCCTCCTCGACATCATCGGCCCGGTGATGGTGGGCCCCTCCTCGAGCCACACGGCGGGAGCATGCCGGCTGGGACTCATCGCGCACGATCTCGTCGCGGGCACCCCCGAGCGGGCCCTCATCGAGCTGCATGGCTCCTTCGCGCGGACCGGTGAAGGCCATGGCACCGACAAGGCGATCGTCGGTGGGCTCCTCGGCTTTCGCCCAGACGACGAGCGGCTCCGCGAGGCGTTGCAGATCATGGAGAAGGAAGGGCTCGACTATCGCTTCGAGAAGACGACGCTCGGCGAGGAGCCTGAGGTTCATCCCAACACGGTCCGTATCACCGTCCATCGGGCCCATCGCCATCATGTGATGCTCGGCGCCTCGCTCGGCGCCGGCCGCATCAGGGTCTCCGAGATCGATGGCTATCCGGTGGAGGTCGATGGGTCGCATCACACCATCGTGATGGTCGCGGAGGATGTGAAGGGATCGATCGCGCGGATCGCGGGGATCCTGAGCGAAGCCGATGTGAACATCGCGACGCTCCGGCTCTCACGGAAACACCGCGGCGGCGATGCCTTCATGGTGATCGAGGTCGACGACCGTCCGACGGACGAGGTGGGAGCCGCGCTGAAAGCGCTCCCCTGGGTGCGGTGGACACACCGGATCGAGAAGGTGGGCGGCTGATGTATCACAGCCTGCACGACGCGATCGCCGACGCCGAGGCGCGCGGGGTCTCCCTCGCCACCGCGGCGCTGGACATCGAGGCGCGCGATCAGGGGCGTCCGGTGGCGGAGATCCGCGAGGCGCTTCTCCGCGCGCTGCACGTGATGCGCGGGGCGGTGGAGCAGGGGCTCACCGGCGACCTGCGCTCGAACTCCGGCCTCGTGGGTGGGGATGCCGCCAAGCTGCGCACGGGTCCCGAGGGGCCGCTCGCTGGCACCGTCTTCCGCGAGGTGCTCATGCGCGCGATCGCGGTGCAGGAGGTGAATGCGGCGATGGGGATCATCGTCGCCGCGCCCACCGCCGGTGGGGCGGGGGTCCTCCCCGGCGTGCTCCTGGGGCTCGCCTCCAAACAGCAGTTCTCCGACCACGCGATGGTCGATGCCCTCGCGACGGCAGGCCTGATCGGCGCCGTCGTCGCGCAGCGGGCCTCGCTCTCGGGTGCCGAGGGGGGATGCCAGGCCGAGACCGGCGCGGCCGCGGGGATGGCCGCGGGGGCTGCGACGCAGTTGCTCGGCGGCACCCCGGCGCAGGTCGGCCACGCCGTCGCGCTCGCGCAGCAGGGGACCTTGGGGCTCGTCTGCGATCCCCTCGGTGGGCTCGTCGAACTCCCCTGTGTGTTCCGCAATGCGACGGGGGCCGCGATCGCCCTCGCCGCCGTCGAGATGGCGATCGCCGGCATCACCTTCGCCATCCCCGCTGATGAGGTCATCGACACCATGGGCGAGATCGGACGTGAGATGGATGTCCGCTATCGGGAGACCGCCGGTGGGGGGCTCGCCGCCACGCCCACCGGTCGCCGTCTCGCCAAGGAACGGCTGACCCAGATCAAGCGCGCTTGACGCCCACGCCAGCGACCCTCTCCCTTCGCTCCCGATGAACGACGCGCTGACTCGCAAGGTCTGGGTCCTCCCCGGATTCACCGCGATCCTCGTCACCGTCCTCCTGCTCTGGTTGGCGGGGTCGGTGGCCGATCTCCTCCTGCTCCTCTTCCTCGCGGTCCTGATCTCGGTCTACCTCTCCTCGGTCACCGACCACCTGGTCGCGTGGACCCGGTCGCCGCGGGTGCCCGCCTTCCTCGTCGCCCTCGTCCTCTCGCTCGGGGCGCTCGTCGGGGTGGGTGCGCTCCTGATCCCCCCGGTGATCGATCAGACGCGGCAGATCGGCGCCGCGCTGCCTACCCTCGTCCCCGCCTGGGAGCAGGGGCTCGAGCGGCTCCTGTACCGGATCCCCGGGATGGCGGATGTCTTCGTCGCGGGGGAGCATCGCATCTTCACCGTCGCACTCGAGGAGGCGGAGAAGCTCGTCACCGGGATCGTCCCGCGCCTCTTCGATACCCTGCACCTCGTCGTCAATCTCGTCGCCGTCCTCGTGATGGCGATCTATCTCGCGCTCGCCCCGCAGCGCTACCGCGAGTTCCTCCTCGCCATCACCCCGCCACGCCATCGGGCGGCGGCGACGGACGTGCTCGATGCCCTCGCCGACACGCTGCGCGCCTGGACCATCGCGCAGCTCATCGCGATGACCACGCTCGCGGCGCTCACCGCCATCGGGCTCTGGCTCCTCGATGTCCCCTATTGGCTCGCCTTCGGGATCTTCACCGGGCTCGTCGCCGTCGTCCCCTTCTTCGGGACCTTCGTCTCCACCCTCCTCCCCGCGCTCTTCGTCCTGCCGAGTGATGGCGGCGGGGTGCAGGCGCTCCTCGTGATCCTCTTGGGGACGGTGATCCACGTCATCGAGAATCAGTTCGTCATCCCGGTGATCATGCACCGTCGCGTCGACCTCCCGCCTGTCCTCACCATCATGAGTGTGTTGATCTGCGGTCGACTCCTTGGGCCGTTCGGGCTACTCGTCGCGGTGCCGACCCTCGCGGTGGTGATGGTTCTCGTTCGGCGCGTCCTCATCGCGCGGGTCTATGACGACGTCGATGCGGCGCCGGCGGTCGTCCAACCGGTGCTCTCCCGCCGGCAGCGCAAACGGATGCGAGACGCGATGCGGTGATGACGGGGGTGAGGGACCGGGCGTGCATCGTGCCGCCATGACCTCCCTCACCACCACAACGGCGGCGCCGACCCCGGTCGTCGAACTCCTCGATGTCTCGCGGCGCTGGCGTCCCGGGATCCTCGGCGTCGCCCCCGAGGTCGACGCGCTCCGACGCGTCACGCTCCAACTCTTTCCGGGCGAGCTCGTCGTCCTCGCTGGGGCGGCCGGTGCGGGGAAGAGCGCGCTCCTCCTGCTCGCCACGGGCGAGGTGGCCCCTACCTCCGGCGTCGTGCGCTGGGCGGATCGTGACGAGCCGAGCGCGGTACGCCCGCAGCGGATCGGCGCGCGCCCCTGGGAGTACGCCTTCCTCTCGGTGCGCCAGGCGATCGCCTTCCACGCCGGTCAGCTCCTGTTGCAGGATGCGCGACTCCATCCGCCGACACGCTTCCTCCCCTTGCTCCGTCGCGTCGGGCTCCACGGACGCTCACGCACCCGGCTTGGCGAGCTCTCCGCGCTCGATGCCTTCCGCGTAGTGGTCGCGCAGGGGTTGCTCGCGCGGCCTTCGCTGCTCTGCTGTGATGAGCCCTTCGCCTTCTGTGGGCCGACGGAACGAGCGCAGGCCCTCCAGCTCCTCCGGCGCGTCGCCGGCGCCGGGATCGCGGTCCTGATCGCCACGCGCGACGCAGAGGCGATCGCGTCACTCGGTGGGATCGATCGGATCGTCCGGCTTCGGGCCGGACGCATCGTGCGTGATCGACCGACCTCGGGGCCACGCCCGCTCGTCCCACCACCGAGTCTCACGGGAACGCCGGCGCGTCGACGCGTGCGGCGGATCACGACGCTGGCGCGCGGTGCGGAGCCCACGATCCCGCGGGTCGCCGAGGAGCGACCGCCCGTCTAGCTTTCAGGCGATGGCTCCGTTCCGCCTCTTCAACACCCTCTCGCGCACGATCGAGCCCTTCGCTCCAGCGGATGGGCAGACCGTGCGTCTCTACACCTGCGGGCCGACGGTCTACAATCCGGCGCACCTCGGGAACTTCCGCACCTTCCTCTTCGAGGATCTGATGCGGCGGGCCATCCGGCTCCGCGGGTGGCAGGTGGAGCAGGTGATGAACCTCACCGACGTGGATGACAAGATCATCGTCCGCGCCGCGCAGCAGGGGAAGACGATCCGCGAGATCACCGAGCCGGTGGTCGAGGGGTTCCACGCCGATCGGCGCTACCTGCGCATCGAGGATGCGGAGCACTACCCGCGGGCGACGGCGTACATCCCCGAGATGATCGCGCTCGTCGAGCGGCTTGTCGCCAACGGGGTGGCCTATCAGGCGGAGGATGGCTCGGTCTACTTCGCGATTGGCAAGTTCCCGACGTACGGGCGGCTCTCGCGGCTCGACACCCGCGAGATCCAGAGCGGCGCGCGCGTCGCCCAAGACGACTATGCCAAGGAGAATGCGCAGGACTTCGCGCTCTGGAAGGCGGCCAAGCCCGAGGACGAGGCGTGCGGCGCGGCGTGGGATTCGCCCTGGGGCCGGGGGCGGCCGGGGTGGCATCTCGAGTGCTCCGCGATGGCGATGGCCATCCTCGGAGAGACCCTCGATATCCACGCGGGGGCGGTCGACCTGATCTTCCCGCATCACGAGGACGAGATCGCGCAGAGCGAGGCCGCCACCGGGAGGCCGTTCGCACGGTGCTGGTGCCATGGCGAGTTCCTCCTCACCGATGGCGCCAAGATGGCCAAGCGCGTCGGGAACGTGCAGAACGTCGCCGACCTGCGGACCAATGGGGTGAGCGGGGCGGCGGTGCGCCACTTCGTCTTCTCCACCCACTATCGCAAGCAGCTCAACCTCGCGGCGGAGGCGCTCGAGGGGTCGATCGAGGCGGTACGCCGGTTGCGCGACTTCGCCGACCGTCTCGCCGTGGCGACGGGAGGGACGGCGGCGCTCGAGGATGCGGCCGATGCGCTGGAGACCGCGGTGCGCGAGGCGATGGCCGACGATCTCGATGCGCCGGCGGCCGTGGCGGCGCTCTTCGAGTTCGTGCGCGCCGCCAACCGGGAGCTCGATCGCGGGGGGCGTGAGGCGGGGCCGCTCGCGCGGGCCCGTGAGGTCTTCGCGCTGGTGGATGGGGTGCTCGACCTCATCCCGGAGCCCGTGCAGGCCGATGCCGAGCTCGCGGCCTGGGTGGAGGAGCGGCTCGCCGCGCGTCGGGAGGCACGGGCGCGCCGGGACTTCGGGACCGCCGACGCGATCCGCGATGAGCTCACGGCGCGCGGGATCGCGATCGAGGACGCCGGGGGGACGACGCGATGGAAGGTCGGTTGACCGTCCTGCTCGGGTCGGCTATCCTTCGACGCTCGCGTAGGACATCGGTATCGCCGACGTAGCTCAGCTGGTAGAGCACCCGATTTGTAATCGGGCGGTCGCGAGTTCGATCCTCGCCGTCGGCTCTCTCGCTCGAAGACTGCTGGCGGCTTGGGCGAAGCAGGGTGGGGTACCCAAGTGGCCAACGGGAGCAGACTGTAAATCTGCCGGCTTATGCCTTCGAAGGTTCGAATCCTTCCCCCACCACTCGGCAGGACGCAGGCGGCGGGGCGAGGGTGATGCGGGAGTAGCTCAGCTGGTAGAGCGCAAGCCTTCCAAGCTTGATGTCGCGGGTTCGAGCCCCGTCTCCCGCTCTG
>Ga0068872_10000737_pt1 | contig 27376 bp, 21 predicted proteins | sample NOAtaG_7_FD_66441 | JGI IMG/M metagenome (GOLD analysis project Ga0068872, IMG submission 66441) | Freshwater lake microbial communities from Lake Erie, under a cyanobacterial bloom - NOAA_Erie_Diel1S_2200h metaG | ecosystem: Environmental > Aquatic > Freshwater > Lake | place: USA: Ohio, Lake...
GATTTGAAGGATGGTATACACAGCAACGAGGACCTGCACGATATCTGCGATAGGCAGACCAAACAGGGTCAGCCCGCTCGTAGCAAGCGCTGGGCCAGCACGAACGGCGTACTCGCCCAACTCGTTGTTCATTGTTCTTGTACTCATGTTATACAGGGTTTAACGATGTGGAACCAAACTTGTAGCTAAGCGGGCTAAGGGTGTTTCCCGCACTAAGGCTGGGCTTAAGAATATTAGTGATGGACACGTCGCTTAAAGTCAAAGCTTGGTTGGTGACAGTTATGTTTATAGCACCGTAGGTTATGCCGGCAGTTTTTCCTGCTCCTGCCCAATCAATCGGAATTTTACCCAATAGGACATTAGAACTGCCCATTCCAGAAAAGTGGATAAACTCTTTGGATAGTGCCATGTCTTTGGGAGCGAGAGAACTTCCTATAAAAGTCTTACTCCACAGCAAGCCGCCACTTTCCGACAGCTTGACCAAAGTAATCCCGTTACCCATATCCCCGAGTACGTATACTGACCCGACGGGATCAACGACAACGGAGGCCAGAAACCCACTACCCAAGCTTTTAGCCCACTTGAGTGTTCCTGAGGAGCTTAGGCATAAAACGGCGTTATCCCAAATGCCGAAGTTCTGGCCGACAATGAATACGTCTCCGTTAGGACTTAATGCAATAGCGCTAGAACGAAACGGATTGTCCGTTGGGTCATATATCCCGTTTATTCTTTTTTGGAATAGTACATTGCCGGCAGGGTCTAACTTAACTACTATGCTTCGACCCTCGGTTGAAATAGCGTACGAGTTACCCTGACTATCAACACATACACCACCAAAATTTTGGGGGTGCTGTGAACTAGAGTACTCAAATCCCCGCACCCACTGGACACCGCTGGACTGCGATACTTTGATTACAGAGGCCCTAGTATACGGGCTGTCAAAGTCGATGTACTCAGCAGCGTAAAAAGAAATGTCCTCTGAATAGTAGGCACTATTGAAGACACGAACCAGCCCACCTCCTAAGTCCCAAGGCTTGTCCTGCACTCTTATTGAGGTCTGTCTGGCTATAGACCCGTAAGAGTTAAGTCGGACGAAGGTAGTCCTTATTGGGTCGGCGGCTGACCAAGGGTTAGGCAAAATTACCAAAGGCAACTCAATGTCACCGCTACCGTACAACACTGGCTTTGGGGCGTAATAACCGTTTGCATTGCAGTAAGTGGAATAAACCACTTCACCGAAACGATCTACCTTAGTGGTAATTACCTCTCTGGAGTTAACAGGATACAAGTCCGATACTACCGAAAGGTAGGTCTCACCAGCAGGTGTTACGGCGAGCTTTGCGTCTGTGAACTGCCCGCCATCTTTACGGAATAAAGAGAGCCAGCTTTCAGGCCCGGCTGAGCTTCCTAGACTAAATCTTCCAGACAGGCTCTCGCCGGGCCGTACTAATTTTTGCTTTGGAAACACCAGCGATTGCGGAGGCATTCCCAGCAGGGCCATTAGTAGCTGGCCCCTTGGGCGTCCGCGACGAAGCTGGCTACGCCTGCCGCGCCAAGCACAAGCTGGTCGCCGGAGTTAAGAAACAGCGGGTTGTTTTCAGAGAACCCAAAATCCACTGGCTCAAGCTTAGCAGCGCCGAGAGAAACTACCGGCAGAACGACGGAGTTAATCGGGAAGAAGGAGGCACCAACTTTACGCCAAAGATCAACCCGCACCGCCGTAGCGTTCGCTTGGAAAGGCGTAAGCTTAAGAGAAGTGATCCGGTCCCCGTCGAGAGAGCCGGTCGCCAGCGTAACCAGACCAGAGCCTGTAGGCGCAGTCAGTGTGCCGGTGTAAGCGGTGTTGTTATTCTGCGCAGTCCACGACTTAGGCGTCTGCGGCGTGATCGCGCTATTAGGCGTCTTAGCCATTGTTATTCCTTAGCGAAGCGCTATGCAAAGAAGGAAGCCTTCCATGCTTTTAGCGCGATTAGTTTCTATGTTGACCTTGTTAGTCGCATCCGCAGCAGCGGCGGTTTGGGCAGCAGTAGCCTTAGTCGTCGCGTCCGTAGCCGCCGTTGTAACAGCAGCGCTGAGATTTGCAGAAGTCGCGTATGAGCCCAAAGCAGACGTAACGTAGCTTTGCGTAGCAATAGCTGATCCGGCGATTTGTGTCCCTACAGGGAAGTTCTGACCGACTGTCCAGTTATTCGCCACGTTGCCCCGAAGGAACAAAGTGAAGTCCCCGTTGATCGTAGCCTGAGCAAACGTGATAGCTTGTTCAGAGTTAATCAGGGCTTGGTGCGCTTCGTTAGCAAACAGGTTAAGTCTGTCCACCATTTCAGCGGAAACGAAGACGGACTGTTTAGCGATGAAGTCAAGGTTTGTTTCGTTGATGATAGCTCCATCGAGGAAGTCCGCTACGGGCAAATCCTTTGGAGTATCACGATAGATTGTGAGAGTGTGGCCGTTAGGAACCGGAGGTGTAATAGTCACTTGGTTCGGGCCAACCCACGACAACACTTGCGTCGTGTTTACATCGGCAAGAGAAGTCGAGTATGCTTTGACGTGGTCACGTCGGATGTAGCCACCAGAAAAGTTTAAGTCCCACGTAGTCTTTACACCGTCGCCGGTGAACGTGTTAATGGAGAACTTAGCGCTAGTAGCCAGCATCGGGTCAAGAGACATGCTCTGTTCCTCCGATGTTAAGGTTGAACTCTGTGCCCGATGGTATCATTTCCAAAGGGCAGCGGCCCGCCCCGTTAAGGACAGGCCGCTAGTTGTTATTCGTCCTCTTGCTTTGTGAAGTTTACAAGAGGTTGGATATAAGGGAGATTACTGAACGGCATCGCTCGCAAGAGCTTGTGAGGATCACCGCGCACTCCCGCGTACAGGTCTTCGATCAGAGAAGCCCCCGGGGCTATGACGCCTCCTAGGAACTTGTTCTGACCGCCGCCACGAACGCCGATGGTCTCCGCGAAGTCCCGGCCCTCGTCTCCGAACCAGCTAGAGAACGCCCCGACACCGACGTCGTAGATGTCCCCGAGAAGGCCGGAGGCTGAGGCGTAACCCATCGTAGCCCGCACAAACGCGCCGACATCCATGTTCTTCTGGATATACTCCTCGCGCTCACTCCGGGACATACCAAGCGTCCTAGCATGAACGCGGGCGGCATGGATGGGAGCAGCGAACGACATAGCGCCTAGAAGGTACATTGCGGACTTAAGCGCCCCGTAGTTCCTAGCGTTCCTTCCCCACTGCTTTTCTACAGCGGTAAGGCTGAACGTCCGGAACTGTGCCAGTATCTTTAGGAAGCCATTGTGCGCCCACTTTCCGGTTTCCCCGGTGTAAGTGCGCTGGATGATCTGAGAAGCACCACGCTCAATCGCGTCTCGCATCTCCATAATATCCTCTTCCAACATCTTAGACTTAAACAGGTCAAGCTTAGTCAGGTTGCCCTTACCGTCGAACTCTGCGATGTTAGGAAGGTCTGCTTTGATCTTCGCTTGGAGCTTCGGGCTAATGCCCATGTCCCTGATAGCAGCGTCGTCTAAACCGTCACGGGTGATCTTCATAAGCTTATGAACGATCTGTTCTGCCATACCACGGGTCTGCACCGCCGTAATCATTCGGTGCCCGGACAGGATAGCTTGCAAGTTTCCACCCAAGCGAAGGGCTCGTGACGTAACCCCGATGTTCTCGGTTCCGTACATCTTGATGCTGTTATCAGGTACGTCCCAAAGACGGGTAAGCGTGTACTCGTCAAGACCAATGTGTCCACCGAGAAGGTCGATACTGTCTAGAATAGGGTTCTTCGCATGACCACCTTTAGTGATCTGTCCGACTTCTTTAATCAGTCGGGGCATAGACCCGATAGCGTTAAAGGTGCGGTGTAGACCAACAGCAGCTAGCCCGTTGCCGTACTCACCGAACTGTGTAAAGCCCATGCCACCTAGACGGGACAGACTGGTAGCAATCCGGATGTTGTCCATGTAGTTATGGTTATGGCTTCCATAGGACAGGTTCAGGAACTCGGAAGAGATTTGATCGAATGCAGCCATGTCCCCTTCGGAGGCATTGCTAGCCTTCATCGCCTGCTTAAGAACATCAAGCCCCTTCTTGCCCATAATGCCGTATTGAGCCAGAGCCACTTCTCCAGATACACGACGAGCGTAGGACCGATACAGCGCCGTAATGTCCGTGCTGAATAGGTCGATAAGCTTCATGTCGTCTCCGATGTCCGCCAGCAGGTCAAGGCGCAGACGTCCCTTGGTATGACCAGCGCCACCCCGAGAGAACTTCGCCAGAAGCCTATCGGCGTCATGGGACTCTATTCCTAGTGCCTTCAAGGTGTCATTGACAATGTCAGCAGCTTCTGGATCGTGTAGGTTAAAGGGAACTTGTCCCATCCCGTACCGCTTGTCGATAGCCCGCTCTAAGTACTTAGCAGCCAACGTATCAGAGAACTTGCGGTCATAACCCATCTCCGAGACAAACTGGTTCGACAGGATTTTGCGCACATTGTCTTGCTGGACCCGGGACAGCTTAGCTACAGCCTTGGGATCAAGCCTGTGCATGAAGTACCCGGTTGATGTGTTGCCAAGCCTAGCAGCGCCCACCGTGCCGACATGTTGCTGTTCGATACGCATGTGGTCCATGCCCTTCTCAAACAGGTCAGCCGCTGCCGACACCGCAGGGTGCGCCGGAGGGGCCACACGCTCTATGTCAGGAGGCAGGTTGCGGCTCTCGATCTCAATGGCTACCGCCCTGCCGAAGTCCGCACGGACGTCGCCCTTGACCGCGTCAAGGGCGATGTGTACGCCACGCTCGTTCCGGTACAGGTGATACAGGTCGTCGTAGCCAACCATGTGCCGGTTGTATAGGCGCTCCCGTACGACTTGGGACATAGCGGCAGTACGTCTGCGCCCGCCGGCACCTGTGGTACCTTCGAGGAGCATCTGCCCAACGCTGCGGGCTACCGGACTGTTAGACGACATAAGCGTCATGCCGGTGCTTTCCCAGCCACGGTCATCGCCCGCCTTCACCTTAGCTAGAACAGACGTGACCCCCTTTGTGTCCACAGGGTTAGCCTTAGACATCGCCTCTGAACGAGCGATCAACTCGGCTACGACACTACGCTCTGTTTCATCTGACACGGCGGCGAGGTTGTACCTAGCGCTGATGTCGTTTAAGACTTCGCTGTTAGTCGTGAGATGCGCCGCAGGGTCGTCTTGCAGGAACTTCATCTGAGCGTCAACCGGAGCGAGAGAAATACGTAAGGTATCCCTAAGCTCCCAAGCATCCCTCTTTGTGACTTCCTCCATAATCTCGTCCGGAGTAGCGTCTGGGCCCAAGTCGTCTTGTACAGACTTGAAGCGCGTGAATTCCTTTTCAGCCGCCTCCCGTTGGAACTTAGAGGCTAGGTTCCGCAAGGTCTCGTCGTTCACGCCTTTGATGACAAACGGGGATACTGCGGCCCCCATAAACAGACCGAGCCCGCCGTCAATGGCGTAATCCATCGTAGTCTTGTGGTCGCCCAAAGCGTCAAGAGTGGCGTCCGCCAGAAGGTTAGCCCCGGCACCCTCAGCCATAAGAGAGGCTACGCCAGCAGCCACGTTAGGCTTCACTTCCGCCTGAGCCGCGACTGCCGCTCTTCCGGGAGTGATCACCTCAGCAGAGTTTTTCGGACCAACCATAAGCGGCACAGTGCGCCTCTTGGTTACACCGTTCTCGACGTAGGTCTCGACTGTGGTTAGGAACGGGTGAGGCTTCTGAGCCACAGGCGTGAGCTTCGTGACAGCTTCAACGGCTTCCTCAGCCGCTACCGCCTTCTTACCGCTAAGCAGTACTCTTGAGCCAACGCCAAAGACTTGAAGACCCTTTCCAACTCCAGCCCCCAAGGCCAGACCAGCCGGGTCTGTGACCGACGCCAGCCCACCGTAGATCAGCGCGTCAGACGTGCTCTTGGCATAAACCTCTTGGTGTCCGCGCCGTTCGGCGATGTCTTGCTGGATTTGGGCCAACTCAGCCTTACTGCGGGCTCTCCTTAGACGGCTAGCCTCATGCTCGTTCTGCGCGAACTTCTCGATCTCTTTCCAGTTCTCCACATAGTACCGTCCGAAGCCTTCCTCCTGTTCGGGATGGTCTCTGGTGAACTGCTTGATAATAGAGGCGGTAAGCGTAAGATCAGCAGCAGCGTGAGCGAACTTCTGTACGGGAGAAAAGCTGTTGTCAATCGAGTGCTGCATCCCGGCACCAGCCTCTCGGCTCTGCGCATCTTGGATAGCAGCCTTATTCGTCGTCATCCTTTTCAGAGGAGCGGATGGAGACAGCGCCTCAGCGACCAGCTTGTCCTTGTCCGCATGTTCTGGCATACGAACCTGTCCAGACCTAAGGGCTTTCTCCATGTCCTTAGGAGCGATGTCGAGAGAGGAACCAGTCGGCATGTCCGTAAGGTCCCGCATAGTGAGGGTCTTGCCCTTGATCTTAGCGCCCATAGCGTTCTGATCTGCGGTATAGTCGTGACCGAGTACCTTGCCAACGTAGGCGCGGGTCTCTTCGTTGTTCCAGTTTGTCCTGTCAGTGCCTGCGTTGTAGATACGCAGGGCGTCATTCAGGTTGCCCTTAGCAAGCCCCATATTCTCGCGCATAGTCAGCGCGGAGACATACAGGCTTTCAGTGAAATCGTTCGGGTTGTATTGCGCCCCGGTGCGCTTCTCCCAAGTCTGCCTAGTAGCAGGCATAAGACCAAAGTGTCCCTCAGCACCAGCAGGCGATAGCATGTTCTTGCCTTCGCTGCTTTCAGTGCGCCAGATGCCTTGGAAGACCTCAGGCGACACGCCAGCGAACTCTGCCGCCAGCTTGAACTGATCTGCACGGGCCTTGCCCCTTAGATCGGATAGTTTCATGGTGTCTCCAGTTAAAAGGAGAGAGGGGCCTAAGCCCCTCCCTTATTTATTCCCGCGAGGAATTACTCCCCAATCGGTAGGCGCGGTAAAGCCCTTTAGAACCTTGTTACGGATCATCTGCTCTTTACGCCTCTCCAAGTCTTTCACTGTGAAGGTGATAAGCTTGGTCTCTCCATCACCGTCGATACCGGCGATAAAGACTTGGCTACCCTGACGGGCGATATCGTACTCCCTAAGACGACCAACACCCATTGCTTTGAAGCGTTCGTCAACTTCGGAGTTGAATACCTTACCGAAAGCGTCAGCCTGAATTCCGGTAGCTTGCCACAACGGTTGGGTACCCTTGGGATTGTTCCAAGCGAACCTGCCGTAGTGCTCTAGCCTACCTGTGGCGATAGCTTTGTCGTACCCCTGTTTAGCCAGCGCCGGCACGCTCGCTGAACCGTACTTACGATTTACAGCCACGTACCCCTCGATAGTGCGAGAGATCACGACTTCTGCGCTGTCAGACAACTCTGCGTTTCCGATACCTAGGAAGCCGCCGTCAATGCGCTTAAGCTCGTCTTTAACAGCCGCCCGGGCTTCTTTCCTGTCCTCTTGTCGAAGCATGGATTGATCGTAGGCAGTCACGTTACCGAAGGCCCGTGTCCAAGCTAGGGCCGGGTTCATACCCGTCTGGATCATGTCGTCCATGTGGGACAGCGCCGTGTGGTACTGGTCCCCGAAGTACGTAGCAGCAGCGCCGCCGTTCACGTCGTACAGCTTCTTCCATGTGTCGAAGGTCCGGGCGGTCTCGTCGGTCCAGCCTTCTGTGAGGCTGGTCGTGACCCCGGATTGAAGCTGCTCCGCGACCTTGCCGGAATGCCACCCGCGACTGGTCACGAACACCCGGGCAAGGTCCTCTGCCCGCCCCGCCTTGACCGCCTCGTGCGCGGAGGCGTCCATCTGCCACGGCTCGACTTGCTTCTTGATGAGCGCATCATGAATGTCGCCGCTGGCCCACACCGTCTGGGCGACAGCAGCCTCAGCAGCCGCCTTCTCCCGGACCATGCGCTCCTCGTGCGCCCAATTCGCCTCCCGGTCCGCAATGGCGTCCAGACGGGCTTGGTTCCTCAGGGCAGTCGCCCGGGTCAATTCGATCACGTCTGTAGCCCCACCCTCAATCGCCTTGGCGTCAAACAGTTCGACGTCCCTAACGCCGGTCAGCTTTCTAGCCGCCTCGTTAAGAGCGTGGTACCTAGCCGCCGCCGCATTCGGACTGATCCTCTCGAACTTCACATCCTCTTTAAGAGCGAGGATTTGAGGCAGGAGTTGGAAGCGGGCCTGTTCGATAGCCCGACCGCCTTCGGAAACGTAGGCTTTCTCGATAGCGGCGGCGTCCTTCTCGTCCATTAGATCGAGAAGGCCCCGGCCCTTCATCGCCTCAAAGGCGTAGAAGTTTCCCTCTCGAAGCATCCGCCTAGAGGCGAGGCCAAGGGCCTTTTTGTAGCTAGAAGAAGTCTGCCCATACGGGATAGGCAGGGTACCCAAAAACTGTTCTTCCCCCTGCACAATGGCTTGGGTTAGTTCTTGAGACGGTTCCGTGGTACGGGCCTGATCCACATATAGCTTCTGCATAAGCCCGGCTTGACCGGCTATAGCTTCAACCTGTGCTTCGACACCCTGCTCTTGCTGCCATTCAAAGCGGGCTTTGAGAACGGTGTTGATAGCAGGTCCCATCTGCTCCATCATCTGCTTCTGGACAATGGCGTCAGTCCAATCGTTACCCGTTAGCAGCTTTTGGCTGTCTTCCGCAAACTTCTTAGAAAGCTCCTCTGGAGGCAGCCTTTTAAGATTGTCCACATCTTCGAGATAGCTCCTTACCTGCTTAGTAACAAGAGCGTTACCGCGGTAGAAAGCAGCTCCCTCTCTGTAGCCATCAGGACCCCAAATCTTAGAGATCGGGCCACCGTCGTCGATAGCTTCAACTTCCGCACCAACGGCTTGTTGCGCCATGTAGCCGTTGTAGAAAGCCTCGTCCTGCTTGCGCTTGATGTACGGCTCTACCAGCCTACCAAGGAACTCCGGGATAGAGTTGTCATTGTATGTGTCAGTGAACGGAGTAGCCCTAACTACTCCGCCACCGGATTGACTAACGCCCATGCGCAAGTTTTGTCGCGGGTCTTGCCCTGCGAACTGCTCGCGTGGATCACCTAGTGCCAAGAGTTATCCTCCGAGTTTCAAAGACGCACCGAAGTTAACGGTGCCTACGTCTGAGTTGTATCCGCTGACAGGCTTGCTCTTGAAGAGGTTAGCTCCCCAAGCAGCGCCCTGACCACCATTGGTAGCCCCGGCTCTGTAGGTCTTCCACCCTTGAGTTGCGTTACCAAAGGCGTTAGTGAACCCTTGCTGTGCACCAGCGAAGTTCCCGTTCTGCATGTCATTGATAGCCATAGAGGCGTCAAGAACAGCCGCACCCGCCTGTGGGCCACCGAAGTAGGTAGCAACGCCAGCCCCGATGAAGGAGGTAACTTGTTGCAAACCAGACATCTTCTTGTGGTCAACGTACTGCGTGAAGTCCAGATCGGGAGTAAAGACCTCGAAGTCCTGATCGGCAATGATAGCCCCATAATCCTGCGATCTATAAAGAGGATCGTAGTTCTGGTTGTCTAGGATTGCGTCGAAGTTCTGCTCGTCGAAGACAGCCGTGTTGTCCTGCTCCGCGATGATAACTTCTCGATCTAGTTGCGCCCGACCAAAGCCGCCAAAGCCGTTGTAAGCCTCGCCCATAGCGTCTGCTTGTTGCCTTCGGGCAAACTGCACTCTAGAGGCGATCTCTCGGTCTTCACGTTCTTCTCGCATGGATTGCCGCAGGGACATAGCGCTGTTAAACGCTTCCACAGACGAGCCACCGACACCGGCAGCAGCGGCGTTAGCGATTGTTGCTCCGAGAGTTTCGGAGTTAGCGATACGGTCGAAAGCCCTGCCCAATGTCGCACTATCCAGAGCAGCGTTGATTTGCTCTTGTAGAGCATTAACCTGCTTACCCATAGCGTCAGTGCGCTGCTTGTTTCGGAGAGACACCGTCCAGTTGGCAACATCGGTTTCCACAGCCGCCCGCTCATTGCGAGCGGCCTGTAGAACCTTACGAGCTTCGGCTACTTGTATAGCCTCGTCGTTAAACTTAGCCTGAATGGCCAGCTTGCTCTTCATCTGCGCCCGGGCTACCGAGTTACTGGTAGCCTGTATCTGACGCCGGGAAGAAGTGACGGTTGCTGATAAAGCGTTACTCGCGTTCTGCAAGCGCACATTAGACCCGTACAGGACTTCTTCCGCAGAGTTATTTGCGCTCTGAACTTGCCTTCTAGCAGTAGCAAAAGATTGTGAAGCCGCGTTGTTAGCAGCCTGCACAATCTTCTTGCTCTCGACAAGGCTCAACTGAGCCGCGTTCCTAGCTTTCTGTACAACCCGCGCCGCGTCAATCTGCGACTGCTTGACGATGTGCTCGTTGCCCGCATTGAGAATACGGAAAGCACTACCCATGAGTTACACCCTTCTCGAATTGTTAAAGTACTGTCCCGTCCACTCAATAGAAGTTATTGTCAGCGGTTGGAAATTTCTAGCTCTGACAGTGTAGGTACATTCTCTGACTTCCTTTCCTATCGTAGCAGGAACAACGGTAGTCACAATAGGAGCCTGTCCAACCTTGTTAGACGCCCTACCGAGAATACGTCCCGAGAAGTCAACTGCTGTGTTAGTCCCAGCAGGTGTGTGTACCTCGACTTTAACGCCGCCACTCTCCGCTATAGAAATCGACAAGCGACTAAGCGTCAGCCTTCCGATAACAATAGCGTTTCCGTTGTTGTCCCGCATATACGGGTTGGTAGGAGTAACGAAAGCGTTATAGCGAACCCCGGTCCATGTTTGCACTGGAGACATAGGGTACTGCTCAATGAACTCGGTTATGTGATCTAGGTCGGTTCCTAAGAAAGCCTTGTTTCCTTGGTCCTTACCGTGGACAAAATACATAACGTCGCCTAGTTGTGACGACGGGTTCATGAAGCTATCAGGGCTAGGAGACAGAACTGTTGACGTTGGCCTGAGGCTGTCAGCGTACGGGTAACTACTGAGAGTAGTATCCAGAACGAACCTGTCACAAGCGAACCAAACTTTTTCGTTTCCGTCCTTATCTTTTCCTGTTCTGAGAAGATAGACCAGAACGTCCCCGTCGTGTCTGGATAATCCGACTATGCTGCCCAAGCGTATATCCCACTCCCACTTAGACCAACTGTCAAACAGACGCTCTGCACCAGTCGCGGTGTCTAGATAAGCGTAAGTGTACAGGTTGTTTCTAGCAGCGGTAGTTCTGAGTAGGATAGCATTAGGCGCGGTCACAGCCACCAGTTCAACAGGCTCACCCTGAATGTACAGGTCGAGTTGCTGGCTGATGTTGAAGCTCTCTGGACTGTCAGCTAGAGAACCCATTTGGATTTGATGGACGGAGGTAACTCCAGAACGTGTCTTGGAGTAGAAGACGAAGTTTCCTGAGTTGATCGGGTCTGCGTCTACCGCGTCCTCGTGAGATGAGATAACAACGATAGAGGCGGACTTAGGAGACAACGGAGACCTACCGTTCACTGTGTACTGCTTGCGCCGTCCAAACAACAAAAGGTTACGGTCATACGTCGTTGACGTCTTAATGGTGTCATCCTCAGAGCCAAGGGCGTACAGTTCAACCGGGTCATCATCTGCCACTGACAGCACTGAGGACTTAAACCAGTTGAAGTAGTCTCCGGGTCTAGAGAAGAACAGCACAGCGCCTGATCCGACAACTAGCCGGTCTTGGAACAAGCCTAGGTAATCTATTTTTTTACCCATGAAGTACGGAAGCGGGGAAGTGATGTCATCGCCAACTTCGTTCACCTTGAACTGCGGAGTAGGGTCGCCCGTAAGCGATGTCAGCGAGGCTGACGTACCACCGATATACAAGGTCTCGTTCTTGACTGTTCCGATACCGAACACAGCCTGAGGCGTCATCTCGTACCCGGCGACTTCCTTCCAAGTTACTTCTGTCCAATTAGAAGAATTGTCCTTAGCTACCGCCATAAGATACAAGGCGTCTTTGCCGTTGTTCTTCTTCGGCCTAACTCTAACAATCTTTCCCGGGTAGTGCACGCCAGAAACAAGATCAATGTTGGCCACTTGCCCGCCAACGGCTCTCGCCAGCGATCCATCCCCGCCGTCATCAACGGACACTTCCTTGTAGTTAAGATCATCGAAACACAAGGTGCCTGCTACTACAGAGCAAGCAACTCCTTCCGCAGCGAATAAAGCTCTCAGCTTTTCAGCGATGTTCTCAGGAGTGATATCTGCGGCGGCTGTGCCGATCCACTTGTTAACTTCCGCATTGTAGGCATTGACCCTGTCATTTACCTTTTTCTGGTATTCGGGGTCACTCGACGAGATGTCAGAAGTTGACAGCAAAGTCTGATACGAAGACGAAACCGTCTTGTAGCTCTTGCTTATCTTAGTACCGTTCGTGTGCGTCAGGGTTACTGTGAAATTCCTAGAGTACGCCCCGCCACGAAACCACACGACCATTTTTCTGGTGTTAGAAACTTCCGCCCACTTATCAACAGCAGCGTAAGACGGAACCACCGTGTTACCTGCTATAAACAGGTACTTGCCCACGTTGACAATAGCGGAGACGCCACCAGAGACAAGGCTAGCCACAAGCGGGTCCGATCCTAGGACAACTGGTACGATCTTCCTAGTGTCCTTATTGAAGGCCCAAGCAAATGCATCCTGTCCCAATGAACCCGTGTCTGGCTTAGACCTATAGACGATGTCGTACTCTACCCCACCCACAAAGAAAGTGAACACCTTGTGCCTAGCCGTATCTTCCAGCCACTTGTTATGTGTAGCTTCGACGTAACTGGCTACGACTTTCTCGTCTTGTAGAATAGACCCGTGCCTACGGGCCAGCCCGCGCACAGGGTCAGAGATCATGTTGACTTGCTCGAAGTGCTGCCCCGGGCGTCTGTCCTGCGGCACCTGCTCCGAAACGCCTCGCACGACGCTGGCATAAGAGCCTGAGACTTTCGCCATGGTCTGCTCCTTTAGGTTCGACTATAGTTGCGGTTGAAGAAACCCATCCTCGCCATCTCGTACTGTACGGAAGGGCGATAAAGGAGGTTTACTTGTTGATTGCGGATATGTTCCGTGTTGAGAGCAGCGAGGGCCTCTCGGACATTCCTCTCGATAAGCCGGGTCTTTTGACCGTCAGCATCGTAGCTAATCTGGAACTCCATCACCGCGCATTGCGCGATGTAAGAAGCAGCGCTAGGCGGAAGGTCCTCGAATGGGATAGACCTAGTAACAGCGCACTTAACTTCCTGAGTAAACTTGTAGCTTGAATTCTCGGTGTTGTACAAGCGCCTGCCGCGCTGTACAAAAAGATTTTCTGGCTTGAGGGGGTCAACGCTGATTGCATCCGCAGGTGTGAGAATGTACCCGTCGTCGTCAGGAGACAGCGTTACAATCTCCTTATTAAACCACCAGCCCTTAGCCTGCTCGCGCCACGAGGCGACCTTGAGGAAGCGAACGCCAGCAGCGACCATAGGATGATCGTCTTCGATAGCGTTGAGGGGGCTCTCGCCAAGGGTAGCGAGCATGTCGTTGATAACGTCAAGCTCTGTTAGAAACGCCATTGTGGCTCCTTATAACGAAAGAAACCCCTACCCACAATTAAGTAGGTAGGGGCATACTAGTATTACGGGATCCAGATCGAGCCCGCGTACTCTGCACGGTTGGCGGTAGCGCCAAACGCCAGATGGCTGTCAACGAACCACATCTTGTAGTTCTTGTCGTAGAACACGTCCGAAGTCAGCGGGATGGTTTCACCCGCCAGCAGAGCCCGCGCCGAGAACATCAGTCCGACAAGCTTGGTGAAGTCGCCATTGTAGGCGTTACCGTTACCCGTGGTAGAAAGTTCGTGAGCGGTGATGTTCGTGTTCGGGATGTTCACGCTGGAGATAACGGGAACGCCGAGCGCCTTGTAGATAGGCACACCGGTCATGTCGTTACCGTCCGAAGTCCGGAAGTTTCCGTTGACGATCTGGTCGGCGTCAGCCAGAGCATAGAACTGCTCGGGACGAACGGCGAGGATCAGGTCGTCTTGGGCCGGGACGACGTCCTTGTTCTCAAAGAGAACGCAAAGGTCACGGATAGCCTTATAGAGCTTCGCCGGGTCCTGACGATCACCCGCGTTACCGAGAGTGACGACGTTACCGCCAAAGTGGCCGGCAGGCTTACCCGCTTGACCGTTGTTGAACTTGGAGTGCGCGAGTTGGGAAGCCTTCGCCGCCTGAATGAACAGGGCTTGGTCGAAGAACTTGCTGATCCGGCGACCGTGTTCGATACCGACTTCCTTACGCGCATCGTAGCTGGTCTGGAAAGTTTCCAGCAGAGCCATGGTGTTCCGCGCGTTAATCAGGGTGTCGATAACGAGGTTCGCCTTGGAGAATTCCGCAACGGTGGCGTCCGGAGCTTGTCCGGGGATAACCTTCTGGAGAGACACTTCACCAACGGCGTAGTTCTGGATAGTGTTAGTACCCCGAACAGGCCGCAGAGGGACCCAACCTTGAAGAACCGAGCGGCGCTCGATAGTGTGTTCCACATGACCGCCGTATTCAGCGATGATCTGGTTCATAGTGCCCGCAGCATCACCAACGGTACGAGCCGGGTTGGTGATCTGGGCAGCCGGAATATTGCCGGCGTCGTCAAAAAGAGGCATTTAGCGTCCTTGTATTTAGCGCCGGACCCTAGACCAGATGGCCTTGTACTCTGGCGAGTTGTTTAGATTGTCGGAGCCGATACGGCGGGCGAGCTTATTGACTTCTGCAACAGCTTCCCGTCGTGTCAGCGGGGCTTGAGGAGCGGGGCTCCCGTTAGCACTCGCGCCGTAACGCGAAGTGGCAGACGTGGGGTTGACGACAACGCCGCCAGCCTTCTCGTATTGGGCAGCAATCAGCATAGCCGCCGCGCGGGCCTGAATAGGTCCGGAGGTTAGCATAGCGTTGAGTTGCTGCTTCTCCTCAGGGGTTGCCTGAGTACGAGCCCACTCCTGAATAGCAGTCCACTGGGCTTCCCCTCCCACCGCAGTATGAACGGCGGAGGCAATGGCTTGTTTAGAGGCTAGGTCCGCCGCTTGGCTTTCCTTATACGCCTTTTCGGCCAGAGCGATGAACTTCTCGTAGCCCCGGGCCTTATCGCCCATACTCGACAGCAGCGCATCCAGCAGGGAGAAGTCCCCATTGATGGCAGCAGCGAAGGCCGGGTTAGTTTCGTCAATACCGAGCTTGCCTACGAAGTCCAGAGCCAAATCAAGGCCCGGGTCTCCGGTAGGCTCAAACTCGTAAACGGGAGTTTCTCCCTGCTTCTGTTCGCCTTCCGCAGCAGCCTTAGCAGCAGCGGCGGCTTCGTCCACTTTGGACTTCGGCTCAACGATCAGTTGTCCGGGATTGTCCTGCGTGGGATTAGTGGCAGCGTCTTGAAGCTGCTCACTTGCGGTTTGTAGTGCGCTTTCGGAAACGGCGTCCGTCAAGCTGGAACTCCTTGTGCTTGTGTCTTAGCAACCTCGCCTGCGATCTGTACGCCCTGTTCTTGGGCTAGCGCCATTGTCTGCTGCTCGATTGCAGCGCGACGTTCGGCTTCGATCTGCTCCGGTGTCTTCATGAATTCCCCGGTGTTAATCCGACGTGCGGCGGCGAAAGCCTTAGCAACAGCGTCAAGATTGAGAACACCAAGAAGTTCGGGCGGCATTGATTGCAGCCCGGCCATGTCAGCCAACCAGAGTTTAAGGTCTTCTAGGTCGCCGGTTCTAGATAGGGCATCTAGGCCCGTTACGATTGAGGGTCGGACCCGACTTTCGCCAAGCTTAAAACCGACCTTATCCATTAGCCAGTAGGCCATAGGTATTTGGAAGTCTACCGCCAGCCGAGAATACGCGCCGCCGAGAGAAGTTTCCAACTCTGTAGCCTGCATACGGATTTCTTCGGCAGTAACACGCTCTGCGTCTCGGGTCACAGCGGACCCTAGCAGGAACCCCCTACCAATACGAGTGATGTACTCCTGCCCAACGGACATGACGATTTGAAGGTCGCCACTTTTGTTGGACTGGATAATCGTAACGTCACCGTCTTGCCCGGGGATAGCCGCACCATTCTCACTGTCCCGGAAATCTTCCGGCCTTGTCATCCCACCGGGATTTACGAGCCAACGGAATTCCGAAGAGAGGATGGCTCCCATAACCTGTGCTTTTGAGAGCATGGACAGACCGGCAAAGTCGCCTTGGTAATCCTCGACTAGCCCTGTGCCGTAGTCGGCGTCATCGGACAAGTCCCATGTGAGAACGCGAAACGGAAGTTGATCCTCAGGCCACCTGCCGTTGAATTCAGCAGGCAGTTGGTGCTGGTCTACCCATTGGGTCATTCGATAGTCGCCATTGGCGTCTCGCTTGATCCAACGATAGAGACAGACTTCACGATCCTCGTTGTTCTTGTACACACCGCCAACCCACTTAGAGCAGACCGCTTGTACTTCCGGGTCGAGTTCGTCGAACATAACCTTGTCGGCTTGGAGAATTTCCAAGATAGCGCCGCTCATAGAACGGCGGACGCAGTAGTTCCTAAGGCCGACAACCCGTGCCCCTTCGGGCTCAAGAATAAGAAGAGCATTACCCGTGACGATCAGGTGCTTTACCGCCTCATAGAGCTTAGGTCGAATTGACATCCGATCAAGTTCTGCAATGGCCTTCTTCTCGCCCATAGCCAGCATTTCAACCATCTCTGACTTGCCTACTCCTAGGGCCGTCAATGTGGCCTCTAGTTCAGCGTCAGCGTCTAGACGGAAGAACGGCCTACTAGGAGCAAACAGCGCCAGCATGATCTTGTTAGCAAGATGGTTTACCGCCTGTGCGCCTACCGCTTGAAAGTCGTGAGACAACTCGTGATGGTTCTGGTCGTAGCTCTCGTGTGGCAGCAGCTTCGGAATAGTGAAAGCCGCGTACTTCTCACAGCGGTTCATGAACCCACACCGCTTACCCTCCATTTGGAGCCAGCGGCCTGAGGCATCTCCTGCATAGGCCATTTGTACTCCTTAGAGGGTAATTCCCGATGTAGACGTACTGTTCGACATAAACGAAGCACGGACGGGCCTGCGCCTGCCTGTCTCCGGGTCGATCTCAGCTTGATCCTTAGTGTCCGAAGCAAGGGTAACTTCAACGCTATCCTGCTTCTTCTGCTCTGTCATCTCTTGCGCCTTAGCTAGAGCGGCTTGCCGGCCAATCTCCATTTCACGCGCTTGTTGGCTAGCTTGGGCAGCATCGCGTTGATCCTGCGCTTGCTTGTTAGCACTCTCTTTTGCAGCGAGACTTTGTTGCTCCATGTAAGCGAACTGCTTAGCACTCGCTTCGTCAGCACGCCTACCATTCTCAGCAATCAGAGCATTCTGGTTTGCAGCCGCCTCTTGCGTAAGGCGCATGTTTTCTGCGTACTGCGCTTCCTGACGCCTTGCGGACTCTTGGGCGACACGAGCATTCTCTGCAATCTGTGCGGCCTGCCTTTCAGCAGCGGCAGCAGCTTGGGCAGCAGCGTCCCTAGTAGCAGCAGCGGTAAGTTCGGCAGCCTTACGAGTTTCTTCGGCAGCAGCCGCTGTAGCGGCAGCAGTTTGATCCGCCGCTGCCTTAGTAGCTGCGGCTTGTTGCTTGGCCGCCTTCTTCCCACCAAAAAGGTTTCCCATTATTGGTCTTCCTGTGTTAGGTTAGTGCTGGGTCTTGAACTAGGATGATAGTCTCTGTCTTAAAACCCAACTTGTGATAAACAGAGGCGAGCGCGGCATCAGTCCGCGTCAGCGCCGTTCCGACGCACACGAGCTTCGCGCCCGCCTCCTCGCGCTTGCGTTCTAAAAACGAAGCGACGTTCTTGAAGTCACCGCCGGGTACCAGCCTAAGGATTATGACTTCGTTAAGAAGCACTACATCCTCTTTGGCATACCAAGGGGTGACTAATTCATATACGACCAAGAATGCATCATCAACGATGTAAGCGTTATCGCTTGCGTAGATGCTATCTAAGCACGTATCAATATCTATGAATTTGAACCAAGCTTTATGATCTGGCCAAGACCGCATCTTTCGTAGATGCTTTGTCATCACTACCTTAATTAGATAGTAGTCTTGTCTTGTTATTTTACGGATCAACTACTAATCCTCTTCGGACTAGCCTCAGGACGTGCTGTACTCCTAGAGCGAAGCCTGCTTCTAATTCTGTAGATGGAACTGGTTTACATAGAGCTTCTGATTGTTGTTCTAGAAGTTTATATACTTCTGGAGTTAGTCTTACCAATCTAGTTTGGGTATCTTCTGGCAATAGATGCTCCTGTGCCCGATGGTATCAAAATGCAGGAAGCCCCTACTCCTATGAGAAGAAGTAGGGACTGTCCATAACCGACCTTAGGTCTAGATCACCCCGCTCCGGCGGAGTAGGCAGATCGTAGAGCGCAGCAAAATCGCTAAGGGGATCGAAGCTCTCGTACATATCCACGAAGATTTCTCGTATCAACTGATAGAGCCTAGCTGCATCTGCGGCATGGGTTCCGTAGTCGTCATGGATCATAGCGAGGGACATTCCCTCAGCAGCAGCCGCTACAGTCACTAGAGTTAGATGACTGGCGTCGTAAGAGTGGATGAAGTTAGGAGCCACACCGTTCTTGTGACGGTTCGCGTCTGGCGTGTCCGTATCCACATTAATCCGAAGGAAGGCGTTACCGCACAGGTTGGTCCTAATGCGGTGGCTTGCCTGCTCGCTGTACGCTTGGCTTACTGGAAAGCCCGAAGGTACCGTCCAGCGTATAACCTCAGTCCCATTCCTGATGATAGTGCGGGCAGACGCTTGTAGCCAAGTCATAGCCGCTCGGGCCTTAACTACTACGTCCCCGATGCTATCCCACACAAAGTGCGAAAGGTACTGTGCCGCGCGGCTGTACTCCTCTTTCTCAAACTGCGGGGCGGACCCCATCTTGAGATAGTCTCCTACGATAAAGTCCGCGCAAGAGAACCGAGTTGATCCGTACGGCAAGGTCATTACGGAACGCTTCACCAGCTTCCGGTTAATGCCGTGAGCAAGCCACCTGTCCCTAAAGCCAGCTTCATCAGGTGCGGCCTGCCTAAGCCTTAGAGATGTGACATCAGCTACCATCTGGTAGATGTCATTCGGCTTGCTAGCTGGAACAAGGTTCGTCGCCTTGCCGCCAACCTCGTCCCGAAGCATGGCTGAGAAGTTTTGCAGACCGTTGCAAGAGCCGTCCATACCGATGGGAATTCTGCTCTCGAAGGTATGCGGGTTAGTCACCCACTCCGCGTACTCCATGCACCAAGCAAGGAACTGCAAAGGGCAGTCCGCCTCTGTCCAACCCTGATAGGTTATTGGGTCTGTGCCGAACTGCACAAGCAGGTCCCGGCGGTCATGTACCCACTTAACCCGGTCATCAAGGCTAACCTTGTCGTATCCCCACTTGTTAGCACCATGAATGCAGAACCACCGTTCAGCCTCGACAGTGTCTAAGGGCTTACCCACGGAGAAGTGCAAGAGAGCCTTCTGCATATCAGACCCTTGGGGAGACACTCCCGTAGTCTGCGCGTAGAGACGTCCCCGGAAGTCAGCAAAGTACACGAAGTAGATAGCAGGGAAATCCCTGAACTTATCTGCCACTGTGGTCGCTGTGTAGAACCTTCCGTACTTGGTGCCTCTAAGCTTCATCTGAGTGAACCACTCGGCCTTAGCCTTCTTCCAGTGGATAAACTCTTCTAGCTGCCCCGGCGACATATCGTCGCGGGTCATGTCCCCAAGAAGCCAAGACGGCTTATCAGGCGCGGGGAACTCGGCTTGAGACAGGATTTCTTCCATGTCGAAGTGCTTGGCTACCTGCCTGATAGCGTCCAGCATCGGGCCGTTAATCTTCCAAGCTACCCGCTGTAGCGCGTTGATTGCTCCAAGCGGCTTAGTCATGTCCGCTTCATAGAAACTGTCCCTCTCGCCGTAGCTACGGACAGCGAACGGTTGCATACGGCGCATGGCTTTTGTGTGAAAGCCTCCGTCGCTGATAGAGACCCAGTCTTTAGGCGGCTCTACACAGGGAAGGTAGTAGGGAGTAGTCTCGACGATATGCCCCTTGATCTGTCCGATAAGGTCCGTTAGTTCCTCCGTCAGACGGATGTGGATTGTCTGCCTGACTTGGTCAGCCCGGCCATTTCGCCCCGGCACAGCATCCTGCCTAGTCTCTACCATGCCTAGCTGCTCTAGCTGGTCCAGCAGATAACCGCCGACTTGATCGACGCCACCCGGCCCCCATTCAGGGAAGGGTACTCCGTTCTCTTTAGCCTGCATCTTAAAGACGGTCATGCGGTGCCGCTCTGACTTAGACATCCGCCTGCCAAGGTCATTGACAAGCGTATGGAAAAGAGCGGGGTCCGCCTGCTCGAATAGTCCTAGGAGAAGTTCGTGATAGCACGCCTTCCCAACCGCTGTTGCGACCTTGCGAGCCGCAGGCGGGTCACGATCATTCATCATCAGGTTCAGAGTGTTCCTGACAGCGAGATACGCGACCGCCTCCGGGTCAAGGGCTTCAAGCAGAACTGCGTGTGCCTTACGGCGACCCGCCTTTTTGACAGCGATATCCTCACGGACAAGCTCTGACAACGGCAGAACGAAACGCCTGTAGATGGCTTGGGCGTAAGGGTTGTTGTTCGCCCTACCGCCTTCCTCATTTCTGGTCATCATCCTCTCAGCGCGAGAGCGACCAAAAGCATACATCTGCTGTTCTAGTTCTACTTGTGTAAGCACGTTGCTCCTTACGTGTCTGGTTCGAGTTTGTCGTACCTGCGGCCCTTCAATCGAGGCTCTCTAAGCAGGCCGTCTGAACTGTAGTCCATAGCTTCAACTTCGACGATCTGTCCGACCCAATCGTCAAGTTCCCTATCAGCGTCTGACAGGCCGGTTCCAACCCTGAGGGTCTTCCCACGGAAGTCCACAATGAGAGAGCCTATCCGGCCTTCATGCTTGCCCTCTCCGGGCCAAGTCCCTACAACCCGCAGGTCGAAGGACAGCTTCCGCTTGATCTTGATGATCTCTCCGGTGGTCCCGCTCCCGCGCGTCCAAGTCCCCTCAGGGTCCCGGAGGATCAGGCCGTCAAACCCCCCTCGTAGGAGGAGCTCATTGCAGGCGGTCTGAGGGTCCCCGTAGTCGCCCGGATTGATCCGGGCAGTCACATGTACCCGGGGAGAACGAACGCCGCGTGTGAGGCCCATACGGACCCTGTAGGGGGTGGCGTCGAAGCCCCTGTGGAACTCTGCCTCCGGGATCACGTCATGGATGACGAGGATAAGGCTGTTGCTCTCAGTGAACCTCCGGAACGCCCCGCTGATCTCGTTAAAGGGCAGGTCGGGGTGCCAAGCCTCTCCGATAACCACCGTGCCGGCAAGCTGAGGGAAAGTACGCAACTCGCGTATGATCCCACCTAGAGCTTTGTTGGGCTCTCCGGTACGAGAGAATGCCTCTCCGGAGTCCACACGTATCACAGCACAGCATCCGTCGTACTTAGGCTGAGCCTCGTACATAACCGCCATGTCTTCAAGGCGAAGGCGACGAGACTTAACTACCTTATTAATCTCGACTGCTTTCTGGACGATGTACTCAGCCATTGGCGGCGTCGATAGCCTTCTGCACGGACTTAGCGTCAAAGTCCGACTGTTCGCAGATAAGGGCGAACAAGCTGGCTTGGAAGTCATCGCTGGCATCAGGGAACACATCCTTGATACCCTCGATCAACGCTTCGTCATACCCGAGTTGCCAATGAATGTGCTGGCGGGTCTGGATCACAATTTGCCCCGCCTCAGCGGACGGGGGAGTTTCTACAGGAGGCTTAGTGGCTTTAGCCGGGATATGGGCCGGTGTGTCAGTCATGCTTCTTTTCCTTGTGAACGCGCTTGTGTACGTATATCGCACAGCAAATTGCGCAGGCCCCGCTAAGCGCGTAAACCGCAGTAGCGAGCAGGGATTGAGTGTCTTCCATGACGTGCTTCCAAACAAGCACTTGTGAGAAGCCTATAGCTGTGGAGCAGCCGAAGGCGTATAGGTAGTTCCCGGCGTTCACGCATCGGCTTTGAAAGCCTAGCATGAACACCTGAACGAAGCTAGCTGCTGCGAGAAGGAGCATCTGGCATTCTTACCTTAACCCGGTCGTCTTCTCCGATATTACGAAGCTGCCAAGTCAGAATGAACATCGCGTTGCACATGACGTGCGCCAGATGCGGCAGACCGCTTTCCGGGTCGTTGTCTTCGCCAGCCTTCCAAGCTTGAAGGTGCCGCTCAAGGGACCCAAGAGCATCCTTATAAGGCATACCGGCTTCCCAATTCCGCTCTGCATACTTCTCGGAACCAACCGTGAGCACATCCGCAAGCACGGCCAGAGAGTCCGGAGGGATCAAGTCGAAACGCCTCTTCCCTTTGTTGTACCTAAGCCCGCGCGTCGGGACTTCGGTTTTTGGTCGTGGAGTGCCTTCGTCACGGCTTTCCAAAGAAGGAAGCTCCGGTTCCCACTTGCTGTAGCTGGGGACTCCCCAAGGCGAGAAGAACTCCGCACACCCTCCGCACACCTTGGCGGAAGCCTTATGCCGACAATTAAGGCAAGACCGCCCCGACAAGCTGATTGCCTTAGCTGCCCCAGACGAGATACTGCCGCCCATTCTTATTCTCCAATGTGTCCAAGCTGGATCGTGAAGGTATCGTACAGCGAGAGCCGATCATCTTCCCGCTTGACATGGAAGCCCATCCATTGCGCAGGTACGCTATCGTATCCAGCAATTCCGCTGTACTCGACACCGCCCTTAGTTGCGCCGAAGAAAGCCCCGTTGACCACGAAGGTGCCGCTGTTGAAAGAGCAGACGTTATGCTTATCACCCATTCGGAAATACGTGATATGCGTCTTCTCTTGTTCGGCGCGCTTAATCTTGTGCGCCTTCATAGCAGCCTCGTTAGCAGCAACGCCAACACCGTGCTCGTACAGGATAGTCTGCCCGTAGATTTCGGCAGTAGTGTAGCTACCATTCGGAATGTCGAAGGTCACGTTGTAGTACCCAGCCCGCTTTGTCACAAGCTCTAAGAACTTGTAGAGCGGGTACGACAGTTGCTGCTTACCGGGCTCAAACATATTGAGACCATGATCGTCCCAATCGTGATTGCCGGTTACAGCGATGACGTCCAGTTGAATTCCGAGACGTGCAAGAGGCTCAACCACAAACTCAAACAAGCCAGAAGCAGCGTCCCAAATCTGTTCTGCGGTTCCCGTGTCCGTAGCCCGGGCAGAATTCTTGTGCTTCTTGTCGCTCTCGATAATGTCCCCGATGATACCGAGAACAATGCGCTCAACCCGGTAGCCAACGGCCATCTTCTGCTCGATCTGAAACAGGGCAGCACGTCCGTATTCAAACATACGCTTACGGGCAATCAGGGTGTTGTACCCGGGGCAAAGCTTTCCGATCTGTAAATCAGAGAACAGAAGCTCTACAGTCATCGGAGTACCGACTTGAGCGCCGATGAACTTCTTGAAGTCCCACGGGGGCCGTTCGGGAAGTTCGGCCACCATACGCTCGACGGTATCGAAGAAAGCCTGCTTAGTCCCAAGCCGGTCTACAAGAGCGCGGATATCGGCGCGAAGCCGGTTGTTCTCGCTCATAGCGTTTCGAGAACGCTGTAGTTCCCGGGCGCGGTCGAAGCCGCCGAAGTCTGTTTCGTCAAGGCGACTGACCCACTCGCGCAGGAGTTGTGTCGTCACCTTGCCGCGACCGCGTGCGCTAAGGGCAGAGGCCGCTTTGGTGATAGTGCCGTGCTCGTTTACCGCTTCCTTAAGTTCTTCCGGGGTAAACGGGCTTGGCTTCAACTTTTCTATGACAGTCAGCCTTTCTTCTTTTCAGCGCGAACCTTACGCGCCTTAGTGTTACGCGCGATACGCTTCTCGTCCTCAGTCTTGTAGGTCGGATGCGTCAGTCCGGTGATGTTAGTGGAATGCTTGGCGAGATACTGCGCCAATCCATGCCCGAACGCTTGGAGATTGGTAACTCCGAAGCGAGGGGCGTTGTTCTCAACCTTCCCGAGAAGCGCGTTGCAAGAGCGGTGAAGCGTCCCGCGAACAGCGCCTGTCCCGTGGTGATGGTCCAGCACGGGGTCCTTAGCAACGCCGGGAAGCTGGCAGAGAGCGCATTTGCCGCCCTGTGCCGCGATCTGCGCGTTGCGAACCTCAGCTATCTGAGAATGAGTTAATCTTGGTGCGTTCATCCGTTACTCGTTTTTCAAGGCGAGCCACCGCCGACAGGAGTTCATCGCAGAACCTTCCGCTTATCCGCGAATGGCCACTATGATTGGCGAAGTCCAGTATGTGCGCCTTTGCATCGCACCGCATCCACAGTAGTGCTGCCTGCTCGCAAAAGCGGTCAGCCCAATTACCACCCTTTCGGTCGTAGTACTTGCGATATAATGCGGACACTACCTCGTAGGCGTCATCGTTGGTCTTACAGTCCTTAAGGTACGCCTCTGCCGTCTTCTCGCCCATCGGCTTGAAGTACTCTTCCTTCTTGGCGTTGAGGACTACGTGACCCTCAAGGCCCGGGCAGTTATCGGCAGTGTCTCCCATTAGCATTTGAAGCCAGAAGAACTTAGTACCATACATCTTACCGCCTGGTCCGATCCGCTCGAAGCACCCGGGAGATACCCGCACTGTTTCTCGAAAGCCGTTAACATGCTTCCAGATAACATGCAGCCCCGGGATCATCCTAAGGTCTTTATCCGCAGTAAAGATTGCGGCATACCCTTGGGGTGTTCCAATGGCATGATGCAGACAAGCGGCCATACCGTCGTCAGCTTCTCGGGTCAGCCAGTTCTTAACCTTGAAGCCGGCACCCTCGTACTCCATGAGCCAATCTTGGAGGAAGCTATGGTTCCTAGGTTTGACACCGCTCTTGCGGTTGGCCTGATAGGGCTTGACTGTAGCGATAAGGTACCTCTCGCCCTTGTTGCATCCCTTCGCCGTGTTGTGCACAACGATGTGCTCTGCACCAGCAGCCACCCGAGCGGCTTCTAGAAGGTTCACGGCGTTAGTTCGGGCTTGACCTTGGGTTGTCTCGTCGTTGCCGCTAGCGAAGTAGGCGAGGTAATCGCCGTCCACATGAAGCGTCAAGCCGGGTACCATAACAGGAGCTTCTCGAAGCTGTGGTGCCTCGTTAGCAGCGGCCTCGATAGCCGCTCTGAAATCGTATTCCATAGTGTCTCCTTAGAAGGAGAGCGGGACCGAAGTCCCGCCCTACGATCAGTACTCTTCCATCAGCGGGTCGGCAGCAGCGCCGACCTTGGCGTCCTGTGCGGCCTGCGCGACCGCCGCAACCCGGGCAGGAGCTTCCGCCTCAGGAACGTCGGGAGTACCTCCAGCGAACAGGAGTTCCGCAATCACGGAGCCAGCGAAGTTATCCGCAGACTTGATCCGGTTCTGGAAATAGTTCTTAGACTTAGGCGGGGAGATTTCCTCGCCCTTGTCGTTGGTCTTAGCTTCCCAATGACCGTCAATGAAGATGCTATCCCACATCTCCTTCGTCGCAAAGTTCCAGAGGAAGCATTGCAGCGGCGTCTTGGCCTCCGGGACAGTAACCAGCTTGCTGGAAACAGCGCCGGTGGCTTCGTCGAAGACTTCCACAAAGGGAGGAACGATGGTGTAGCCCGCGTCATCCCGCAGGTTCGCATACTTCCGCTGGTTGTCGCCCTCTCCTACAACCTTGTGCACAACGCGGCAGCGGAAGGGCTTACCGAGAAGTTGGGCGAAGTGCGTGCAGGTCTTATCGTAGTTCAGTCTGCTAAACAGCTTGAAGAAGTTTGCCTTATCCACAAGGCTGAGCGTCTCAGTGAAGCCGATGACATGCGGCGTACCGTCTTCTTTCACGGGATGCTGAGGACCGCTAAGTTCCCAAGCGAGATAGACCTTCTCACGCTTCTTAGGCTGGCCCTTGAATTCTTCGGTGTGAACGCCGAGTTCAATGTACTTAATGAGGCGGCAGTAGCCCCACCCTTCGGCGGGAGGCGCGAATTCCCCGCTACCCATCTTCTGCCCTTCGGCCATGTTAGGGCCTTGAGCGGCGGCTTGTGCGATTGCTGCTTGAATGTCGTACATATCACTTATCCTTGATTGAAGGTACGTCGAAGGATGGCACGTACCCAGCCATGTATTCCGCCCTAAGTTGCTGCCTGTAAGCAGCGACCTTGGGCCTAAAGCCTTCCGGCATTCTCTCTTCTTCCATCATGGTTCGCCCCCAAGTCGTGTCAGATGGAACCGGCACGGGGCAAGGCCAAGCGAAGTAGTACTCCATGAAGTCCGATGCTGCCAGCATACAAGCCTCCAGCAAAGCAGCAGCCTCGATAGCAACGCTATCATCAGCATCTGCGTAAAGGGCGTCATGAACCTGATTGACTAGCAGGGCTAGTCCGTCGAAGTTCTTCCGACTGTAGAAGGCGCGAACGGCCAACCACATAGCAGCCTTCGCCCATTCTCCGCCTTCGCCTTGAACGATGTAGTTCTTGATCTCGGTAGGAGAGAACGAAGTAGACGTGCCACGCCTAGCCAGAAACTCCGGAGCGGGTTGCTCCCTGTAAGAGTACAGCTTGTTGTCTGGCGTCCGGTAGAACGACTTGCGGAAGTTGCACTTGAGGCCCGGTATATCCGGATGATTTGCGAACATGCTCGTCGGGATAGAGTTCGCCTTGATCTTCTCTGTCAGCTTAGTGTAGAACGCCTCGATTTCGGGATAGCGCTCGTTCTCTGCTGCAATCAGCGCCTCTACTTCTTCAAGAGACATTCCGGTTTGTTCAGCGATAAGGCTGGCACCTGCGCCGTAAGCTCTCTGGAAGGAGAAAATCTTGGCCTTGGTGCGCTTGATCTTCCATTCCTTGATAGCCTCAGTAACGCAGAGACGAAGGGCCTCTTCGTAGGGTATTCCCTCAGACTGGCTAACGCGGACGCAGTGCATATCCAAGCCTTGCTTAAGGTCTTCGATAAGCTGTTTGCAGTTCGTTAGAATTGCCTGAATGTACACTTCGAGAGAAGAGAAGTCTGACTGGATAATCTTTCCAGACTGAAACCTAGACCGGAACATTCTCTTAACGTCGGACTTGTCGCCTTTGGGCAGGTTCTGCAAGTTAGGATTTGAAGAGCTAAACCTAGCCGTCACAGTAGACGTATGGTTCAGCATGTGGTGAATGATACCGTCTGCTTGCACAAGCGTCAGCATTCCCTTGCTTTCACCGTCGTCGTCCGTCGAGATATAGTACGTCGTCAGGTCTTTGGTAAGGCTAGTCACCTTGCCTAAAGACTCCAAGAACGGAATGCCCCTGTTTGAAAGCGCGGCGATAACTTCT
>Ga0068872_10000742_pt1 | contig 27273 bp, 22 predicted proteins | sample NOAtaG_7_FD_66441 | JGI IMG/M metagenome (GOLD analysis project Ga0068872, IMG submission 66441) | Freshwater lake microbial communities from Lake Erie, under a cyanobacterial bloom - NOAA_Erie_Diel1S_2200h metaG | ecosystem: Environmental > Aquatic > Freshwater > Lake | place: USA: Ohio, Lake...
TATACCAGTGGCGCACGTATCGATGATCAGTTGATTCAGCAACGTGTCCACGCGGCTTGGCTCAATCGTGCCTTGTTGCGCAATCAAGGGGTCACCGCCTATCGTTGGCTGTTCGGTGAGGGCGATGGTTTGCCCGGTATCACCGTCGACTTGTACGGCACGGTGGCTGTCATCCAGAGTTATGGCAGTGGCCCTGCCACCTTGGTGCCACGCGTGATTACCGCGCTCGTGGCCTGTAATCCTGCACTCCAGGCGGTACTGGGGAGCAAAAGTCGCGACGATGATGCGCCCAAAGAACAACGCCGCGCCTTGTTGTGGGGCACCTTGCCGGCCGGCGACTTAGTCGTCCAGGAACATGCCGGTTTGCGGTTTGTGGTTGATCCACAGGTCGGCCAAAAGACCGGTCTCTTTTTGGACCACCGCGAAAACCGTCATACCCTGATGCACTATGTGCAGGGGTTGAGTGTGCTCAATTGTTTTTCGTATACTGGTGCGTTTTCGTTATATGCCCTCAAAGGCGGTGCCCGTAAAGTTGTCAGCGTCGATGTTGGCCAAGGCCTTGCTGAGTCCGCCGATTATAATATCGCACTGAATAATCTGCCGTCGGATCGCCATCAGTTTGTCACCCAAGATTGTTTTGAGTTGCTCCACAAAATGACCACCGATGGGCGCAAATACGACTGTATCATCCTCGATCCACCGAGTTTTGCGCGGACACGTCAGCAACGCGAGAGTGCCATTCAGGCCTATACGCGCCTCAATGTGATGGCGATGAAGTGCTTGACGCCACACGGGTTACTGGTCACTGCAAGTTGTACGAGTCAAGTGAGCCCCGAGGAGTTCCGTGCCATGGTGGCTGCGTCAGCCATTGAGGCCAATAAAAGTGTGCAAATACTTGGTGAGTTTGGTCATGCGAGTGACCACCCAGTCCCTCTCCACTTCCCCGAGGGGCGGTATCTCAAATGCCTGATTACACGGGTCAGCGATGTGTGGTGATGCATAAAAACACCGGGGCGTTGCAACTTGCAACACCCCGGTGAGTTGGTGAGATGCTATTCGCCAGCCTCAAGCTCGTATGCGGTACTCAACTGCACGTTGTTGACGGCATAACGATACGTGGCATACAAAGAACCAAGTAGTACGGTGATTGCCCCAAGTGCGGCCCCAATAGTAAGTACTCGACGCATGATTAACCTCCTCATGCTGAATTATTCAACCACTCACTAGACGCCATCATGTGCGTCAAAGTTGCATGTGTTGCGTTATGCTCATCAAATACTCATTGTGCATCATTCGGTGGCGTAATTCTGCAGAATCGCATAGATAATCCACGTTGTGAGTGGAGCTGTTACCAACATCGCCAATACAAACGGATCATCGGCCATGACGATCAGTGGTGCTGGGGTGGCGGTTACAAATCCCGTAGCGCTGACACCCGCAAACACCACAAACATCCAGCGCCATACCCAGCGACGCGACCAGGTACGTTCGAAGTTGGCCTGCCCCGACCAGGTAATCACACTTAACCCCTCGCATAACAACAGCACAAGTGCAACAAAGAGGTTGAATCCTGAGACGAGGCTCAACTGCACACACCAGCCAATTCCCAGCATAATCACATCGCGGAGCAACGGCGGCTTTGTGCCAAGAAGGGTATGCAACTCGCCACGTAATACCCGTTCCTCGGCCATCGACCACCAGGCCAGTGGGAGTGCGAGACCTGCCAAGGCAACCATGCTATCTGTTGTAATGTTCCAATTGAGATCGATGAGGAGCAGAAACCAACGGAAGATGACCAGGGTGATGCCACAGAATACGATGCCCTCGATGATTGATTTGCCGATGATGGCCCAGTTGCGTTTTGGTGATGGGGTGCGACAGACGAGCCATATCAACCCACTCGCGAGACTCAGCTGCAGGGCTGTCCATAATGTTGGCTGGAACGGCATATCGGCAGGCATTAATTGCCCAATTTGTGTTTGGCTGATGATAAACGTGCTGAGTATTGTCGCGATTGGGAGGCCGAAGATGACCATCAACCAACGGTGCCAACCTATGAATCTGTGCATGACGTACTCCTCCGTACGTAATTGTACGGTATGATGACTATACACCACCTATGTATCAGAAAGATTGCGTGATGTCTCGCATTATTGTTGCAGGACATTTGTGTCTCGATCTTATCCCGACCGTACACATGATTCCATTGGCAGATTTTGCTAATGCCGGTCAGTTACACGAGGTCGGCCCGATGACAATTGCGCTCGGCGGCGCAGTCGCCAATACCGGGTTGGCGTTACACGTGCTCGGGGCTGATGTCGGATTGGTCGGGTTGTGTGGCAAAGATATGATAGGCGATTTGGTCATTGATCAGATTGCACAGTATGGTGCGATGTTGGTTGATTGTGTTCATCGTACTGATCAGGTTGCCACCTCGTATTCGATTGTGGTGACGCCCGGTGGCCAAGACCGCTCGTTCTTTTATTTTCCGGGCACGACCGCCGCCCTCACTCAGCAGCACATTACCTCTCACCTGCAGGGTGCAGGGTGGCTTCATATTGGTTATCCACCGCTCCTAAAAGCACTGATGGCGCATGCTGCACAACCGCTCATTGCCACACTCAGTGCGGCGCATGCCCACACCATGACGACCAGCATCGATATGGTTGTGCCCGATCCAAACGCCACATCGGGTGCGTACGATTGGCCTCGATTGCTGCCGATGATCTTGGCATATGTTGATGTATTCGTGCCTAGCGCTGCCGAGATTTGTGCCATGCTCCGTCCGGCCGATTATGCGCGCTGGGGCCATGCCTGTGATACGCATATTGATGCGGCATACGCCCATCAACTGTGTGGTGAATTACTCGAGATGGGCGTGGCTGTTGCTGGTATTAAGTTGGGCGCCTATGGGTTGTATCTGCGTACGGCAGATGCACAACGCCTACGTCATGCACAATTATCTCCGGCGATTGCCGATCAAGACGTGTGGTGCCCAAGTTACTCGGTCGTGGTGAAGGGGACGGTTGGTGCTGGCGATGCCTGTTATGCGGGTCTGATGGTCGCTCTGATGGCCGACCAATCATTGTCGACGGTAGCGCAACTCGGGTGTGCAGTGGCTGCTTGTTGTGTCGAGGAGGTGGACGCCGTGCGTGGCATCCAGTCGCTGGATGCCACGCGTCGACGCTTTGGGATTGACTGGCGCTAGTGGCTAGTCTGCCAAGATGATGCGCAACCCGCCAATCAACGCTGCTGGGATGGTATTGACGAAGATGCCGAGTTTCTTGGCCTCTTTCTCCGGCAATATCAACGCCACAATCGCTTGTACGATTTGGGTCTCGCTGTAGCCGGTAATTTGCGCACAGGCATCAATCTGTTCTTGACTAAAGCCCACCAGTATCAATGATGCCAACGTCAGTTTGGTGATGTCGTTTTTGTGCTTAGCTAGCTCAGTGCGTAATGCTGGTGCATATACGCTAAAGTCGGATACCACAAAATTATCTATGGGCTCATGCATAATCGGGCTAGATGAACGTGCACTCGATGGCGATCCAATCAATCCTGAGGACTGTGACGGCGCGATCCCCATACGCGATCGTGGTGCTGGCATGTTTCGTAACACCATATGACGTGTATTGGGGTCTAATACTGGTGAATTATGGAATACATAGGTCTCCGACTCGGCAACATGCGAGTCATAAGCCATCTGTTGGGCAATCTTGATACGCAGTTGCTCACCCGTAATTTTTTCGTCGCTGGTGTGGACGGCGACCGCCACAAAGACGGTGCTATCACTCATGAGTCCATGAGTTTTCGACCACTCCGTCTGATAATTACCGGCCAAGTCATGAAGGTGTTGGGCTGCAATCATTCGTACCACGTCGTGACGCATTGATTCATCAACCGTCACCTGCTCAAGTGGCGTATGCGTGCCATCTTCGTGCCAGATAGGTTGGACATGGCGGTCAGTCACTGTCCACACAATCCCCTGCTCACCGGTGTAGCGCACGTGCTTGCCACTCTTCCAGGCAATAACGGCATCGCCGAAGTCGAGTTTGGTATCGGCCTTGTGGGTGAAGCGGATTTTGTTGACTGTGCGCTCCATGGCGTCATCAATGCGTTCGCGTGGCGTGACTGTCTCACAGAATCCACCGGTGATCTCGGCCAATGATTTGAGCTCGCCTTCAGCCGGCGCATGACTAATCACGAGGGGGAACACGCGGTGTGCTTGTTGACGCGCCAGCGTGGCTACCTGGCTGACCCCGTAGGCGTCGCCATCCGTCAATACAACCACCACACAATCTTGGTTGTTGGTAGGCATCTGCAGGACATATTGGAGCGCATCTGCAATTTCGGTACCGCCGAGATCTGCTTTGATCGTGTTGACCCATGCGTTCATTTGGCGCCGAATGACAGGCCCGACCTTCATCAACCCGGGGGTAACGTCAACCACACTGCTGCCAAAGCGCGTGACGGCGATTGAATCGCCATCCTGCAACATCCCGAGTAACCGCATCACCGCCTCTTGTGCTTGGCGAATCGAACTGCCCCCCATTGATCCTGAACAATCCACCAATAACTTGATGTGCATTGGTTCATGATTCACCGTTTGAGGTTGTGTGATATGGGTGTAATTGGCATACCAGTGCTGACCGGCGTGTGGTGTGGACAAACTCACCAACGCGTTGCCATACTCGTTGATGTGTACCACCACGTCACGATCCATGCTCGCCCCGTTGATGGCCACATGACATACGCCATCACGCGTCGTGATATTGGCGATATGACTGACCACATCGATACGCGACTTTGCAATGCCATGAAGGCGTAGCAACGCACTAAATGGATACGTGACTGCCAAATCGGTGACGGGCGCTTGATCTGGCCGAATGCCTGAATCGGTCGGATTGCCGTACTGCGGTGCAATTGTGGTGGGGATGCCAACCCGTACACGCCCATCATGGGGCATGACAAATTGCCCAAAGCGATAGGCAACTTTGACCTCTTCGCCACCAGGCAAATTGCCCAACTTCAGTTCATAATATTCGCCCGATCGTTCAATCATGATGGCCGTGTCACCATGAGTAATGGACTTGTTGTAGCGTCGTTTTCCTTCGTATTTGGGCAGTACCTGACTTTTGAACTCCTTGCCACGAATGTGAATGGTGACGTCAAGGAGTGTGGCATCGTGCGGTAGTGGGAAGGTGTAGTTTACCTCCAGCGCCTGATCAATCGGGTTCAGAAAGACTTGGGTGACCGTCATGATGCTCAACAGCCCGACATAGTCCCCCTCGACGCGGACGCTCCGCAATGGGATGATTTGACCATTTGTGGCGACAAATGTTGCGTGTGTTGATGAATCCAATTTCATTCTCCTTTGTTTTTCAACACTTTTATCATGAAGTAATTTACATGACTACGTACTATTGTAACACAACGTCTGCATGGTGTAAATACGACACACATGCAGACGTTGAAATTTACGATAAATATTGCAATGAAAGACTACGCCATGATGCGTTGCCAGAGTGCCTCGGCAATCAATGCCACCAAAAAGAGCAACCCGAAGGTGCGCGTATGCACGAATGCATAGGGTGAATACCACAACGGCCATACATCCTTGGGGTAGTCGGCAGGCGGCTCATGCGGTCGTGGTTTGGTGAAGATCATCATCGCCGTGACTGCTGCCGGTATTGCCAAACCGACAATCGCCATCCACCCCGAGACGATGCCGGTCAGCATTAAGGCGACAACAATGGCATACTCGGCCACGAACAACCCAATTGCCACGTAGCGAGCACCTGGATCACCGAGAATCACCGGTAGTGTATAAATCTTGCTGGCCTTGTCCGACGGCATTTTGTCGATGTGCTTGCCAAACAAAACGGTGGTGGCTGCGAGCGTCTGCGGTAAACTAATCAGGACGGCATTCCATGACCACTGCCCAGTAATCACGTAGTAGCCACCACCGACCATCAGTGGCCCCCATACCAGTAGTACCGCAACCTCGCCCATGCCGATGTACTTGAGTGGCCATGTGTAGAAGATGACGAATCCAGCGCCTGCTAAGAGCAAATAAAAAGCCAACTCACCGCGCAACCAGACCAAATACGCACCCGGAATTAATGCAAGCAAACCCGTGATGGCCGCATATAGGAGCAACCCGCGCTGATTGAGTAACCCGTGCACCAATGGTTGTGGACCGTATTGGGCGCGAAAGTAGTTGTTGTGATCGACACCAGTACGATAGTCAATTAAGTCGTTGAGTAAGTTGTTGGTGGCGTGGGCCATCGTCAGTCCCACAAACAAACAGAGCCATAACACCCAGTCGAACATGCCGTCCCGCCAGGCCCACAATCCGGCGATGGTTGCCGATGTGCCGGTCATGACAAGTACGGCGGCCCGCGATGCGATGAGCCAACGTGAGATGATGTCGAGTGATTGCCATTCCTCGGGGCTGAGTCGAGGAATCGTGCGTAGTGCTTTGCCCCACATTGCCAACATGTGCGCCTCCTTATGTACGTGGTATCCGGATGCGCCAATCATATCACAGTGTGTAAAACATGAAATCTTGTGTGTGGTGGTTAGTCACAATTTGGCTGTTTGAGGATATCACAACGGGAGATTTCGTCGCCGAGGGTTATCGCAAGAAGTACGACGAGGCTACACAATACTATCCCACCAATGATGCGGACATATGCCCATGTTGTAGGCTGGCGAAACGGCCAGATGAGCGAGAGTGCCCCTATGCCACACCAGAGCAGACTTGCGCCTAATGCGAGGAGTTCGATACCACTTGTGTGCCCAGATGGACGGAGCCAATTGAGCATTGGTTGGAGTTGCTGACTGACTATGGTATTGAGTACCAAAAACGGCAACACGCTGATAATTGTGATGCGGCCGAGGCGTTGAAGTTCGTGCATTGTGCGCTCCATCGTGTGTCCTCATGATTATCCCATACCACAAGGGGACACATAATGGTACAATTTATTTTGTGATGATTTGCACAAAGGTGCGACAATGCAAAAGCGTTATTGGCGACTCTATTTCAGTTTATTGGGGATTGTAACCCATATATTTTTCTTTGACATAGTGGCGGGGCGATTTTTTGCGGGGAGCGCGGTGCGGCGCTGGATTCGCTTGGCCCAAGGGTTCCGGCTGTTAGCGATTGACTTAGGCGGAGTGCCCATCAAGTTGGGGCAGTTTTTGAGTGTGCGGGTGGACGTGTTACCGAGCGCGGTCACGGCAGCGTTGGCGGATTTGCGCGATCATGTGCCGCCCGTACCTTTTGCACAAATCGAGCCAATCCTGACCGAGGCCTGGCAAGTGCCGTACGCCGAACGGCTACAATCGCTTGAGACGACACCGGTGGCGGCTGCGTCATTGGGGCAGGTCTACAAAGGGGTGCGTCACGACGGCCGGGTGGTGGCTGTCAAAGTGTTGCGTCCAAATATCCACCAAATCATCGAGACCGATTTGGCGGCGGTGCAAGCTATCGTTCGTCTGATCAAGGATTACCCGCTGATTCGTCGTCGTGCCGATTTGCAACGTTTGTTTGATGAGTTTGCCGTCGTGTTGCGTCAAGAGCTCGATTACCGGCAAGAGGCGCAGAACAATCAGCGACTCAGTCAGGTGCTTCGCAACGATTCACGGGTGAAGTTGCCGGTCATTCATCCCGATTTGAGCACTGCCCAAGTCTTGGTGATGGATTGGATTGAGGGGATTGCGCCTGACCAACGAGCTGCGCTTGACGCGGCTGGTGTCGATCGTCCTGCGCTGGCCAAGGCCCTGCTTGAGATCTTTTTTGTGCAGTGTTTTGAGTTTGGTACGTTTCATGCTGATCCGCACCCCGGTAACATGTTAATTGAGCCAATTGGCGAGGGGCGGTGGGTATTGCATCTGCTTGATTTGGGAGCAGTGGCGTATGTGCCGGCGTCATTATTGGCGAATTTGCGCACTGGTGTAGTGGCGCTAGTGGGCAACGATATCCCCGGGATTATGACCGAACTCGATGCACTCGATATGATTTTGCCAGATGCAGATCGTGACGAGATTCAACGGGTGCTTCGTCAGGTTTTATCTGAGGTGAGTAGTCGTTCAATGAGCGATATGCGTAACATTGATTTTGTCGGATTGGCCAGTGATTCGCGTGAGCTCTTGGTATCACTGCCCTTTCAAATTCCGCAAAACGTGATTTATCTGGGGCGGGCCTTGAGTCTGCTGAGCGGTGTGGTGGCGATGATTGATCCATCGATTAACGTGGTCGAGACGGCTCGGCCGTTAGCGAGGCGTTGGACTACGCAAAATCAACAATCGTTGCTTGATGATGTGGTACGGATTGGGCGGTTACTTGTCGGTTTGCCAACGCGCCTTGACCGGATTATCGGTCAAATTGAGCAAGGCAGTGTGGGCATGCAAGCTCCTCAGCTCGAACGACAATTACGCCGACTTGAGGTGGCACAACAACGGCGTGACTGGTTGCTTGTTGGTCTGTTGGTTGCGTTGATTGTGAGCATATGGGTTCGCTAGTGTGGGTATCCGTTGACACTGTACACATTGGCGTTTAAGATGAAAACAGCGATATTGCCGTTGAAAGGGTTGTTGTGAAGCGTTTTCGTGTGTGGATTGGCGTTATTATCAGCGTTGCCTGTCTCTATATTGCCTTTCAGGGCCTGCATTTTGGTGATTTTTGGCAGGTCGTACAATCGGTTAATTATTGGTGGATTATCCCTGCAGTTGCCGTATACACACTGGCAGTGGTCATCCGGACGTGGCGTTGGCAATCAATGCTCCGACACATGGTTGATGTGCCTTTTCGGCGTTTGTGGCCGGTAGTCGTGATTGGCTACATGGGGAACAACGTCTATCCCGCGCGTGCTGGCGAGGTATTGCGCTCGTACGTATTGCGCCGTCGTGAAGGCATCTCGATGAGCGCCTCATTGGCGACGGTCGTGCTCGAGCGGTTGTTTGACGGTCTGATTATGTTGTTGTTCGTCTTTGTGACGTTGCCGTTTGCGCCACTTCCACCGCTCTATAACAAAATTGTGACCATATTCAGCATCGTATTTGGCTTGGCACTCGTCTTCTTTTTAGTGTTGGCGTCACGTCCGGCGATGCTGATGAACGTATGGAACTGGGCAGCCCAACGGATTTTGCCGGCACGCATTGCTAGCAAAGGCGAGGATATTGTCACCAAGTTTGTCAGCGGACTGCAATCGCTCAAAAGCCCGCGCGAGATGGTGATTATTTTTGCATCATCGGCGTTGATTTGGTTGACCGAAACCGGCAAGTATTGGGTGATTATGCAGGGATTCCCGTTCCACGTTGATTTTACGGTGTTAATGTTGATGACTGCTGTGGTCAATCTGGCGACGACGGTCCCGTCGACCCCTGGATATGCTGGGACGTTCGATGTCCCTGGCATTTTAATTTTGCAGAGTTATGGGGTACCCCAAGCAATTGCCACCGGCTATACGCTCGTGTTGCATGTGGCGCTCTGGTTGCCGATAACGTTGCTCGGCGCATGGTACATGGTACGTGAACACATGGGCTGGGATGATTTCGATCGCGCTGTAGCAGCCCGTCAAGGAGAATCATAATCATGCATATTTTGATTGTCGGTGCCGGTTTTGCTGGTCTGACGGCCGCCCGTGCTCTCATCAAAGCCGGCCATCAGGTGACAATTTGCGAGGCTGCGCCACAGGCTGGTGGTTTGGCGTCGGGCTTCAAAGGGAGTGACACATGGGAGTGGCCACTTGAACGCTTCTATCACCACTTGTTTGAGACCGATGCCGATATCCGTGGTTTGATTGATGAGATCGGGCAGAGTCACAAGCTCTATTTTGAGGCACCGCGCACCGTACAGTGGTGGCGTGATCGCACCTGGGCCGTGGATAGCCCCGTCAAGGTCTTACAACTCCCCTTGATGCCGTTCCTTGATCGTGTGCGTTTTGGCTTTGCGATTGCCTGGCTCAAGTACCTCGTGCGCAACTGGCGGCCACTTGAGCGCGAGACGGCCATGCAGTGGTGCCAGCGTGTGATGGGGAATCATGCGTATCGCTCAATGATTGAGCCGTTGTTGCGCGGTAAGTTTGGCCCGTACGCTGAGCAAGTCAATATGGCGTGGTTGTGGTCACGATTTAAGGCGCGCAGTTTTAAGTTGGGCTACTATCACGGCGGTTTTCAAGCGTTGGCCGATGATTTAGTGACTGATTTAAAAGCCAAAGGCGCCAAGTTTCATTTTGGTCGGCCGCTTAATTCATTGACGTACGACGGCAACAATTGGTTTGCCACGGCGGTCAATGGCGAGTTGATTGCCTGTGATCGTATCTTGGTGACGAGTGGTCCCGAGATGCTCAAGCGCATGGTGCCCGCTTTGCCACCGACATACACTGCCGGGTTGACCAAGCTCAATTCACTCGGTGCCATGGTGATTACGATGGCGTTGCGTCAGCCATTGACTGCGGGCGATTACTGGATTAACACGCCCAAACCAGAGTTCCCCATGTTGGCAATGGTCGAGCATACGCACTTTGTTGATAGCAAACGCTATGGTGGCGATCATATTATTTATTGTGGCGATTATGTGCCGGTTGATCACGAGTACATGACGATGGATCGCGATGCGATTATTGCCCGCTTTATACCGGCCATGCAACGGATTAACCCGGCATTTGATGCGAGTTGGATTCGTGATGCGTGGGTGCATCGTGAGCGCTATGCGCAACCAGTGGCACCAGTCAACCACAGCCAAAACATCCCTCCCATCAAAACGCCGCTGGCAGGGTTGTACTGGGCGAGCATGAGTCATGTGTATCCATGGGATCGTGGGACGAACTTTGCGGTCGAGGTCGGCAAGCAGGCGGCTCAGACGATTTTGGCGGATACCAAACCGGTTAAATAATCATGACGACACCGCGGAGTGGTATGCCACTCCGCGGTTTTTTGTCGGCGTGTATGTGAATATCCCGTATAATTGCGGTAATTCAATCGATGAGTCAACCTGAGAGGAGTCAACGATGACTGAGCGCTTTTTGTTAACCGGGGCCTTGGGGTGTATTGGCTCGTGGGTGGCCTATAATTTGGTCAAAGAAGGCAAACCACCGGTCATTCTCGATATCGGTGGCGAGCCCAAACGTCTCAAACAATTGATGAATGATGCCGAATTGGCCCAAATCACCTTCGTCAATGGCGATGTAACCGATTTGGCCACGGTTGAGCGTACACTTGATGACCATGGTATCACCAACATCATCCATCTTGCTGCACTACAAGTGCCATTCTGTCGGGCGAACCCACCGCTTGGTGCGCATGTGAATGTGGTGGGCACTGTCAATATGTTTGAGGCGGCCAATCGGCGCAAAGACCGTATCAACAAAATCGTCTATGCATCGTCGGTGGCTGTGTATGATGCTGCCGACGGCGATGCAAGTGGCAATGTGAGTCACGGCATGGTTGGGCACCCTACGACGTTGTATGGCGTCTACAAGCAGGCCAACGAGGGTACTGCACGGGTCTACTGGCACGAACAGAAGTTCCCCAGTATTGGCTTGCGCCCGTACATTGTGTACGGCACCGGGCGCGATCAAGGAATGACCTCGACGCCCACTAAGGCTATGTTTGCCGCCGCCGTTGATCAGCCGTTTCATATTCCGTTTGGTGGGCGCGCCGATTACCACTATGCCGACGACGTGGCCAAGACATTCATCGCCTGTGCCCGTGCGCCATTCGCCGGCGCCGAGATTTTCAATTTGCGCGGGAGCATTGCCACCATGCCGCAAATTATCGCTGCGATCGAGGCTGAGGCGCCGAGCGTGGCAGGCAAAATTACCTATACCGACCAATCCCTGCCGTTCCCCGACGAATACGAAGCGGCGCCACTCGAGGCCTTGATTGGTACACTGCCGTATACGCCGCTTGACCAAGCGGTGCGCGATACTGTCCGGCGCTACCGTGATTTGACCGCACGTGGTGTACTTGCCAAGGATGCGTTGTTGGCATAAGAATGCGGTGTAACGGGGATCGAGCTACTCGGTCCCCGTTGATTATTTCAAATTGATTTTGAATATTCAAATGAATTTGAAATAATTTTGGGCATGATGGTGGAGAGAGGAACGTATGGAATATCGTACGCTCGGTAATACGGGCATCAGGCTGTCAGCGTTGAGCATGGGGGCATCGTCACTGGGGGGCGTCTTTCATGCAGTTGACCAGGCCGAGGGCATTCGGGCGGTACACATGGCGCTCGACGCCGGGATTAACCATTTCGATGTGGCACCTGCGTACGGCGCTACCGTCGCCGAAGCAGTATTGGGCCAGGCGCTACGTGGAGTGGCGCGCGATCGATACGTGCTTTCAACTAAGGTTGGGCAATACGATAAATATGGCGTGGACTTTAGCGCGGCCGGTGTGCGGGCCAAGTTGCATGAGAGTATGCAACGTTTAGGCGTGGAGTATGTCGATATCGTCTATTGTCATGACATTGAGTATGTTGACATTGATGTGGTCATCAACGAGACGTTGCCGGCATTGCGTCAGGCACAGCGCGAGGGACTCATCAGGCAGGTAGGGATTAGTGGCTATCCGCTGGCGATTTATCCGCGGGTGTTGGCGGCGTGTGACCTTGATGTGGTGTTGTCGTACTGTCATTTGATGCTGGGCAATACGCGTGTGCTCGATTTGGTGCCACAGCTCCAAGCCCGGGGTGTGGGTATCATCAATGCGGCGCCGTTGGGTATGGGGTTGTTGACGCGGCAAGGCCCACCGGCGTGGCATCCGGCCCCGGCGCATATTCGGGCGCGGTACGCTGAGGCGGCGGCGTTTTGTCAGGCGCAAGGGGTGGATATTGCCCAACTGGCGATTCAGTATAGCGTGGTGCATCCCCAGGTGGCAACAACGCTGGTGAGTACGGCCTCGCCGGCGCATGTGGCAGTCAATCTGGCGTGGATAGACCAGCCGATTGACGAACAGATGGTCGCTCAGGTGTTGCGGATATTGGCGCCGGTGCTCGATGAGAGTTGGCAGACGGGACGTTCTGAGAATAACTGAGCAAGGGGTACACTATGACGCCAGAACAGATTGCACATCCGCCGGTTGCGGATCGACAGACCTGGGCTGAGGCCCGACACGCGTTACTCGTGGCCGAGAAAGCCTTGACGCGCGAGCGCGACCGCGTGAATGCGTTGCGCCGTCGTCTCCCTATGGTGCCAGTTGAGAATTATCAGTTTGAGGGGCCCGATGGTGCATTGCGTTTGAGCGATGTCTTTGCGGGGCAACGCCAGCTCATTATCTATCATTTTATGTTTGGGCCGGACTGGGAGGCGGGGTGTCCGGTATGTACGCACTATATGAATGAACTGTGCGACTTGTCGAATTTGGCTGAGCGCGACACGACGTTTGCGATTGTGGCGCAGGCGCCGTTTGCCAAAATACAGGCACATAAGACTGCAACGGGCATTCGCTTTCCGTTTTATTCATCGTATGGCAGTCAGTTCAATTATGACTTCAACGTGTCGGACGAGCGGGGTGAGGGCCAAGGGGTGAGCGTGTTCTTTCGGATTGATGATCAGGTCTATCACACGTATAGCACCTATCAGCGTGGTGTTGAGGGCTTGACGAGCTGGGATGCATTTTTGGATATTACGCCATATGGTCGCCAGCAAGATTTTGAGGATTCGCCACCGGGATGGCCACAACGACCGACGTATGGGGAATGAGTTAACAGAATATTGAGAAAAACGTGTTATTCTGGGCGTGATAACAACCGCATGCGGGAGATATAGATGATGCGCACCATTGTGGTATTAGAGGGTGACCAAACCGGTCAAGAATTACTCGAAGAGGGGTTGCGCGTGATTGACCCGGCCGTGACTGGCGTGCCGGTTACACTTGAACGCTATGATTTATGTCTTGAGAATCGCCGTGCCACCAAAAACGAGGTGGTAAATCAGGCAGCTACGGCCATGTTGAAGTCGGGCTTGGGTCTCAAGGCTGCCACGATTACTCCCGAGATTAAAGGAGATGTGGGCAGCCCGAACGCGATTCTGCGTGAAAAAGTCGACGGGACGGTGATTGTGCGTACTGGGCGGCGTATCCCTGGTGTACGCACGGTTGCAGGGGCGCATGCGCCAATTGCGGTGATTCGTATGGCTGTCGGTGATGCCTATGGCGCCAAAGAATGGCGTGAGGGCGAGGGTGATAACGAGGTGGCCTACCGCACCGAGATGATTACGCGTGGGAATTGTAGGAGTGTGGCTGAGTATGCCTTTAAGTATGCCGAAAAAATCGGTGCCAAGGTCTTTGGGGGACCAAAGTACACGGTGAGCCCGGTGTACGAGGGGATGCTCAAAGAGGAGATGGACGCGGCCGCCAAACGCCATCCGGCAATCCGCTATGAGCCACAGCTGATAGATGCAACGTATGCATTGTTGCTCGCAGGTCACGGTGATGCCATGGTTATCCCGGCGTTGAACCGTGACGGTGACTGTTTGAGCGACATGGTGCTGCAGATGTTTGGCTCGATTGCTGGCAGTGAATCGTTGTTGATTGGCTTTGATGAGCAGTGGGGGCCACGCGTCGTGATGGCTGAGGCGCCACATGGTACGGCGCCAGCGTTGTTTGGTAAGAATATCGCCAACCCGATGGCGATGATTCTGGCTGGGGCCTCGCTTTTGAGCTACTGTGGGAGTGACGGTGTACTTGCTGCACGCGCCATTCAAGAGTCGGTGTTTGAGGCTGTGTATGACGGCATCTCAACGGCCGATTTGCAAGGGCACGCCACGACAACAGAGTTTACTGACGAGGTGATTAAACGCGTGCGCAAGAAGGTGGAGATTTGGGGATCGCTTGATCGCTAATGCGATTGGTGTACGGGGTGATGCACATGTGCATCACCCCTTTTTTGTGCGGTACACGCCAATACACAATATGACCACCGCACTTGCCAACCACCCCCAATGCACGAGCCACATCCAACGACTCCAGGGCGTAAATTCCATCGCGATGTCGGTGACTCCATTTGGGACCACTGAGCAGAATAATTCGGTGGTTGTTGCGTAGTTAATAAACTGTGTATAGCGTTGTGGTATGTGCATTACCGGTGATGTGATGATGGTGGTGTCTCCATGGGCGAAATGTGAGGTTTTATTGATTGATATCGATTTGTCATTGTGCCGTTAAAATTCGTTATCTGACTGTTATTACTTGTATTAAAACAACTCTTGTAATTAATGATGATGTATTTAGTAGGTGCTTTTTGGGTACGTGCTAATCAGATAATAAACTTTAAAAGAAGGTAGATAGATTACAAAAAATCTTTGAATTGTGAATTTACTATTGCACATAGTATTTGTAAGCAAAACGCAATGAATGAGTCTCATATATGCCTAATTCACGATGGTATACTGCTGACATAACAGTAATGCTATTGATTGTAGTAATGATTAAATGAGAGGGTTCAACAGAATGCGTACAGGTGGAATCATACTGTGGCTACTGATGTTGGGGCTCACGCTCACGTTAGGATATACGCCGATTATGGCGCGTGAAATGCTGGTTGTACCGACATCGGCGATTGTACCGCCAACATTTACGCCGGTGACCTCGCCAACAGCTGGAGCTGCAACCAACACGGTAGTACCGACGAGTGTTCCGGGTGGTAACGTGAGCGGTACACAGACGGCAGTAGCGAACCTGACGGCAACGCCAGTTGCAACTGCCACAACAGGTGCGACGAGCACAGCGATAGTAATTGTCGTGACGAGTACACCACAACCGACGAAGACGCAACCGGGGCGCTTACCTAACACTGGGGTGATTGATGGCATCGATGTATGGCAGAATCAGCCATTGGTGATGGTGATGGCCGTAACGGGTCTGCTCGGACTAGCGTTTCTCTTTTATAGTCAACGCAACTAAGTGCAACGCGCACGCACTCAGGGTATTGATGGATATTGACGATGTGGCAACAGATTGCACAGCGTGTGCGTGAAATTCGACGAATGCGAATGCGCCAGTCACGACAGGTGGCGGCGAAACCAATTCGTCAACAGCAGCAGCGCATCACTCGATTATTGAGTGCGCCGATTTTGTTATTGACCGTGATGACATTCGTTTATTTGTTTTGGTTGTCATCTACCATTGAACTACAGCAACTGATCGAGAGTGTAGGTCAACCCCAGGTCGTGACTGCTAATGGTGTACAGGCAGAGCACGGTGCACCTGTGTTAATGACGGCGACGCCTGTACCTGTGGTGATGATGACGGCCACACCGGCACCCATTGTCCCGACTGCAGTCGTCGTTGCAGCGCCGACGGTAGCGCAGTCTGGGCGTATTTCGGCCATCCGGGTTCCTGCAATTGGCGTGGATAGCACGGTGGTTGAGGTTGGTTGGGAGCGCGTCATCAGCACGACTGGTGAGTCCGAGTTAGTCTGGCAAGTGGCCAAATATGCCGTTGGCCATCATTTTACATCGGCGGCTCCTGGTGACATGGACAACATTGTATTGAGTGCGCACGTCGGTGGCTACGGGCGGGTGTTTTATCGGTTGAACGAACTGCGTCCGAACGACGAAATCGAACTCATACGCGATGGGCGCATATATCGCTATCGAGTTGGCGACAGTATTTACCTGAACGAGGCGAATACAACGGAGAGTGAGCAGATTGCCAACGTGAGTTACATCAATCCGACGGGAAGTGAGATGGTGACTCTGGTGACGTGTTGGCCACCGAGTGGTCCTGATCGGTTCAGTCAGCGGTTAATTGTCCGCGCATGGCCAGTGGAGAATGCAAATGAGTAACAAGCGCTCACATGTGGGAGTATTGTTGAGCATCGTTGTGTTTGTGGCGAGTCTGTTGTTCCGGCCGATTGATGCATTTGCCACAACAAGCGATGGAGTAGTTGTTCAGACACCTCGTTCAGGTGGCGTCATGATTGACTGGACACCCACAGGAACCAATCAAAATATTGAATTAATGTTTTTGGTGGCGGCAGGCTCGACACCGTCATTGACGATTTTGGCGCAACGCCAAACGATTGACACGGTGACATTGCCAATTGTTGATGATCACAGTGGGAATACAAACAGCGCTGTAGTGCTTGGCCAAATCGTGGAAGCGCGTGGTCAGAAGCTCGTTGGGGTGATTGTTCAGCCACGATTTTATGATACAGCGGGCATCCCACAACGATTGAGTCAAATCACATTCAATGTGAATAATGTGACGTATCTTGAGGATGTAAGGTCATTGCGCTCGTCGAGGCCGTTTTTGCAAAGTAGCCAGGCACCACGCGTATTTAGTGCAAATGAGTGGCGGATTGTGACGGGATCGGGCTGGCAACGATTGCGTGGGACTGACTTGATTGCAGCTGGATTGCCAGCCAGGAGTCGTGGGTTGGTCAATTTGGAGTTGCGCCAGGGATCACAAGTGATACCGTTGTTGATTGATGGTCTCGAGGATTTCCGCATTGATGCAAATGACGAGGTTGTCTTTTTTGCGCCGCCAGTGACGAGTCGGTGGCAACGACATCAGACGTTTTGGTTGAGTATAGGCACTGGTGTAGGGCGCATCGAAAAACGCGATATGCGGCGTGAGATTGTCACTGCAACCACACAGGCAAATGAAGTAGTGGTGGTGCGAAATCCGCGCACGTATGAGCCCACAGTGCCGGGTTCGCAGAATGAATATTGGTTTAGTCAACGCATCCGCCTCGATTCATCCATGCCGGAGAGTGAGGCGATTCAACTGACGCCTACATGGCGGGCACCGGTGGTAGCGGGCGCCCAAATCAAGGCAGTCGTGCGTGGCTATGCGAACGAAGATACGGCTGGGCCGCATGTGCTGGCACTCAATGGTGTCGAAATGGAGTGGGAGGGTGTCGGGGCGTGGCAACATACGTTAGTTGATCGAAGTGAGAGCCACGCGCTGACGTTCCGTAGTGATGGAGTGAGCGAGGTCGTCATCGATTCGGTTGAGTATGCGCGTACTGCCGATATTATTGCCAATGTGGTGTATGAGATACCTGACGCAGGCTGGTATAGCCCTGTGCCATCAGTAAAAGCGACAATTTTGCATCGCGTATTTGACATCACAAACCCACTCACTCCAGTATTGTTGCGAAATCCATATCAACCAGGCATGTTTGAAGTGACCGAGGGGCAGCGGCGTGTGATTGTGGTTGCCCCTAATGCATATGTAAGACCCAAAATTACGCGCGCAATTCGCCATGCCTGGGCGACTACAGGTGCTGATGCGATTTATATTGCACCGGCGAGCCTACTTCCTGCATTAACACCTTTGGTGCAATATCGCAATGCACAGGGTGTTTTGACAACGGCGATTGATGTACAAACCATATATGACAGCTGGAGTAATGGCGATGTGAATCCGGCTGCAATTCGGGCGTTTTTGCAGTATGTGGCACATCGTTGGAGGAGAGTCCCGCACACGGTGGTGCTGGTTGGTGATGGCACTGTTGATCCACTCAACTATACGAAGAGTGGTGCTGCGAATGTGAATCATATCCCGCCGTATTTAGCCGAAGTAGATGATTATCTCGGCGAAAGTGCCTGTGAGAGTTGTTATGTGCGGCTCAATGGTGATAATCCGCTCACCGATGTAGCACCCGATATGGTGATTGGTCGTATATCGGTGCGTACGGCGTTGGAACTGAGTAATTACATCAACAAAATTCGTACCTATGAGCGTCAGCCGTTGGTGCGTTGGACGAATCAGCATATTGTGACGTCGGATGACCCTGACAGCGGTGGCGACTTCCCGTATTTTGCGAATACGATTCAAAGTAGCACGCATTTGAGTGGGATGAATGCGCAACGATTATTCTATGATCCGACGAGCGCATCGAGTTATACGGGGACTCGAATTCGTAGTGCCACGACGCTACGCACGAATTTCTTGAATGCAATGAATGCGGGGGCAGCGTTGGTGTCGTATGTTGGTCATGCCAATCACTTTCAGTGGGCGTCAACTGACTTTCTGGTTGCGACACCATATTTGATGAATATTTGGGACGTTGATGGGTTGAATAACGGCGTGATGACGCCAATTATGGTGAGTATGGCCTGTTTGAGTAGTGCGTTCCAGCGCGAATCGACGATCGGTCAGACCATTGATGAGCGGTTGGTGTTTAAGAGTACGGGTGGGGCTATTGCCACGTGGGGGTCTGCGGGTATGGAGGTGGCATCGGGACATAACCAGATGTTCTATAACTTCTATCGCGTGTTGCGTGATAACAATCAACCACTGCGTACGGTGGGAGCTGCGACATTTATTGGGAGTGTCTACCTAGCAGCGAGTTCAACCTGCTGTGCCAAGGTGATATCAGCGTATACGTTGATTGGCGATCCACTGATTCGGCCACGGATTACGTTGAGTGGGACACGACGGAGTGACACAACAGCAGAGGTGCCTGTGCCGATTGAAGATACAGCTGAGGGTGATAGTGGCGGGTATCAGCTGGTGGATGAGCGCTTACTACCGACACCTGCGGCATTACCTCCACGACCGTAGATTACTGCATGTTATTCGCCCCATGGTAACGAACCGCTCCCTGCGTCTGCAGGGAGCGGTTTTTGGTTGGGGAGATGGGTGATAACGGGTGATTTAGGATTGCGTTTCGCCTGCGAAACCCACGACATCTGTGGTGCGGAGCGCTTTTTGCTTAAACATATCCACATGAATGTGGCGCAACATAAACACCGAGATAATCAGCAAAATCATCTCAATGGAAAAGACGAGTGCATAGCCACCGAGTTTGCTGCCGAGCCCGTAGACGATGATATCGCGGATGACGCCACTGAGCACCGTGCCACCGAGGCGGGCAAGCGCATCAGCTACACCCCATGCTCCAATAAACACACCAACTTGTCCGGCGATAGTCATATCAAACATCAAGGCTAGGTTGGTGGCAGTTGAGAGTCCGGCACCGAAGCCAAAGATGGCCAACCCAGGAATGAGCAGTTCGACGCGGTGGAGCACGCCAGCCAAGATGATGGTTGCGAGTCCGCTTGCGGCAATGACGGCGCCTGCACCCGCCGTTGGTTTGAGGCCAAAACGGTTGCTTAGCGGACTCGTGATGAGAAGTGCGAGCAAAAATGCTATGCCCCAAAACGAGGTATAACGCGTTGTCTCTGCTGGTGGTACCGCAAAGATGTCAGCAGCGTATGGCTCCAACAACACATCTTGGCTAAGAATGGCAATCAACAGGATGATGAGATAGCCAAAAAAGTACTTGGCCTGAGGATTGCGGCTCATCAACTGCCAAGTTGCACGCATGCCAAGCTTGTGTTCAACAACTGCCTCACGGTAGCGTGGCTCGAGCCCAATGATGCCAATGGTTCCGACACCAAGTGCAATCCCACAAATCATATAGAACGAGGCAATGAGGCGCTCATGGGTGTAGGGATCGATGCTCCGCGCAAAGAGGATGCCGCCGATAATCATACTGAGGATGAGCAAGAACCACATGATGCCGACCACTTTGGTGCGCTGTGACGGTCCGGATAACTCTGCTGCGAGTGAAAGGTAGGATACTGTGGCAAAATTAAACCCGAGACCCCATGTACCAAATGCGGCAAATCCGAGTGGAATGCCCCACCATAGCCCCTCGTGAATCGCAAAGGCGGCTTGTGGTGTCATGGCAGCGCCACTGGCACACATGATGACGCCAATCATGATGTACGGGCTACGGCGCCAGCCCCAGAGTGGCGCACGCTCGCTGAGTGCCCCAATCCACATTTGCATTGGTGAGAACAAATAGGGCACAGCGATGAGTAGCGCAACAAGCGACGCTGGGATGCCGAGCTCACTAATCATGATGCGATTCAGTGTACTGTCAATAGGCAAAAGCGTTAGCGCGACGGCAATATGAATGGCACTCAGGCGAATGATTTGAGTTGTACGCATAACAGTGTGCACTCCAGATAGGCACAATTCTGTTTTGCATTGTACAGTACTTTATCTGTGAATAATAGGACAAAGTCGGTTTTTGGTCATCAGAATGCCAAAGTCTGACCGACCGGTCGGTCATTGTACTCGCTACCGGCACGCATATCTGCGCACCGGTAGGGGATTGATTAGCGGACCAAAATCCCTGGTCGTTGATAGGTGATGCCATGGACAGGCACATCAATCATCGGCCATGTACCGGTCGTTGTGATTGACTCAGCGCCATGCGATGTGAGAATCATCGTGTCTTCGGATTTGGTACCAGTGATACTCGGATTCCAGGCAAATGCTTGCCCCAGCTGAATCACGTGGGTACTATCACGTCGTGCTTGCACCTCGCGGTTTTCATATGCGGTTATGCCACCTTGATGGTGCAGGTGCCATTCATCGGCGTAGCCGTGTGTGGCATAAGCGGCCACAATATCATCAAAGGCAGCCCCGAGGGTGCGTCCAGGTTGACTGGCGTGCCAGGCATGCGCATCGACGGCGGCACAGGCCTCGGTCCGGCGGATGAGGTCATCAGAGATGCCACCAAATGCGACAAGCCGGGTTGCTGAAACAATCAAACCGTATCTGCGGGCACAGACAACCAGCATCGCCGTATGCTCAACGCGCTGGTTGGTTGGTGCAGGGTGGCGATAGCGCTGGATGCGATCGTCGGCTGCAATCAGGGCGACCACCGGTGTGGCACCAGCGGCATAGACGTGTGCGGAGAGGACGCCGGCAATCTCCATCTCGGTCATACCAGGGCGCACCATGCGCGCGGCGTTCTCAAGGGCATGCCCGGTGGCGAACCCATGCTCGCGGAATCGTTGTTGTTCGGCATCGGTCAAATCCACACGAAGTGCCGTCAGTTGATTGGCCAGATTGTGTGATGCACCGGCGATATCACTGCCCCAGCGCCCGGCGCCACAGAGGTGATCAACCAGTGCATCGCGTGATGCCGGCTCAAACCAGTTGAACTCGTGCGGTTCAAGCGGTAGATCGCCGACGACCTCGGCACGCATGCGTGGCATCTCGATTTTGTTGGCGATGAGGTAGTCACCGGTGCGGGTACACAGGATATTGGCAACGGCAGATTCGCTGTTGAGTCCTACATGCGCTTGGCCACCACAGCTCATCCAGCTGATATTGGCGCAACGGGTCAGCAATACACCCTGAAGGTTGTGGTGGTCGAGGAGCGTGGCAATGCGGGCGCGTTTGATAGACCATTCGGCGTGGTGTGACATGATTGACCTCTTTGGCAATGATGCGTGATGTTGTATTCATCATAATAGAAAAACCGAGAGTCGTAATTACGACTCTCGGTTTTGATTGGTGGAGCAATGGGGGATCGAACCCCAGACCTCAACACTGCCAGCGTTGCGCTCTCCCAGCTGAGCTATTGCCCCATGGTGCTATTTAGTTGGTGGAGGTGAGGAGGCTCGAACTCCTGGCCTCGACAGTGCGATTGTCGCGCTCTCCCAGCTGAGCTACACCCCCGAATCACCTTCATGTAGTATACGATGCAGAAATCGAGTTGTCAAATACAATTTGGGTCGGTGCATTATTCAGGTATGGGCTGTGTAGCGTGGCGTATCTGGCCGGTGATCGTGGTACCTGCTGCGAGCGTATTAAAGACGGTGCCGAACTTTTGCACGTTCTGGTGGAGCAGGTCGAGTCGATGAGCGCTCTCATCGGTATCAACGATAATTTCGTAGGTGATTGACTCCATGCGGGGTGGCACATCTTGGCGGACACCCTGCAGATTGATGGTAAGGCTACGCAGTTCAAATTTGAGCATGGGCGTGACACGTTCGATTCCCTTGATCATGCAGGCGGCTAATGCTGCCAATAATAATTCAGCAGGATTAAAGGCCACTGTCTGGCCACTCAGACTCGTATTGAGGGTAACAGTTGCATCACGACAGTGGGCGAGGCTGTGTTGGTCGTCGATGCGTTGGGCAGTCACGTTGAAGGTCATTTTTGTGGTTTTTTCGGACATACCTGCTCGCATTCTCTTGGGGAGCAAAACGCCCGTGTCGTGCATGCGACACGGGCGCGTAACCGACTAAATGTCGAGGTTTTTGACCTCGGGGGCGTGGGTCTGGATGAAGCGTTTGCGTGGTGGCACCAGATCGCCCATCAACATGGTGAAGGTCTCTTCGGCGGCAACGGCATCGTCCATAGTGACTTGGAGGATAACACGATTGCCGGGGTTCATGGTGGTGTCCCACAGCTGTTCGGCGTTCATCTCACCGAGGCCTTTGTAGCGCTGGATTTCGACACGATTGCGTTCGCTGGGGGTCATCTCGGCAATAAATGCATCGCGCTCGGCATCACTAAACACGTAACGCTCGTTTTTGCCGGAGCGGACGCGATAGAGGGGTGGCTGGGCAATATACAAATTACCGTTCGTGATGAGTGGCCGCATATAGCGGAAGAAGAAGGTAAGGAGTAGTGTGCGAATGTGGCTGCCGTCGACGTCGGCGTCACTCATCAAGAAGACGCGATGATAGCGAATCTTGCTGACATCGAACTGGTCGCCGATACTGCCACCGATGGCAGTAATCAGTGAGCGCACCTCGTTGTTGGAGAGCATGCGATCGAGCCGGCTCTTTTCGACGTTGAGAATCTTACCACGCAAGGGCAGAATGGCTTGGAAGCGGCGGTCGCGGCCTTGTTTGGCGCTGCCACCGGCGCTATCACCCTCTACAATGAAGAGCTCACAGTTGGCGGGATTGTTGTCGGAGCAGTCGGCCAGTTTGCCGGGGAGTGAGAAGCCTTCGAGGGCGCCTTTGCGGGCGGTCTCGCGCACCTTTTGGACGGCGAGGCGGGTGCGTGCCGCAGAGACACACTTTTCGATGATGCGCTTGGCGTCGGCCGGGTTCTCCTCGAGCCATTGTTGCCAGGCATCTCCGAAGACGGTATTCACTGCAGTGGCAGCAATCGGGCTCACCAGCTTTTCTTTGGTTTGGGAGCTGAACTGCGGATCGCGCAACTTGACGCTAATCACGGCGGTGAGACCCTCGCGGACATCGTCGCCGGTCAGGTTGCTGTCGTTGTCTTTGAGTAATCCCTTACCACGTGCATAACTGTTGATGACGCGTGTCAAGGCATTGCGGAATCCGGTGACATGGGCGCCACCGTCGGTGTTATTGATGTTGTTGGCGAACGAGTAGATGGAGTCGGTGTCGTATGACTCGGTGTATTGCAACGAAATCTCGACGGCGACATCATCGGCCGTACGATCGATGTAGAACGGGTTTTTGTGGAGGGTGGCACGGTCTTTGTTGAGGTGGCGCACGTACGAGCCAATACCGCCCTCAAAGTAGAAGTTGAGTTCGTTGTCGTCGCGCTCATCGACAAAGCGGAAGCGTAAGCCCTTGTTGAGATACGACATCTCGCGGAAGCGTTGTGCCAGGGTGCGGAAGTTGTAGTCGAGCGTTTGGATGATGGTCGAATCAGGCAAAAAGGTGGTCTCGGTGCCGTGTTTATCGGTTGGCCCGATATCTTTGACGTCAGCCTGTGGCACACCACAACGATATTCCTGCACGTGATGGCGACCACTCCGGTAGACGTCGACACGACAGTACTCGGACAAGGCGTTAACCGCTGAGACGCCGACGCCGTGCAAGCCGGATGAGACTTTGTAGCCGGTGCCGCCGAACTTACCGCCGGCGTGGAGCACGGTCATGACGACTTGCAATGTGCTGACGCCCATCTTGGGGTGAATGCCGACGGGGATGCCTTGGCCGTCGTCACGGACGGTGACGGAGCCATCTTTGCGGATGATGACCTCAACGGTGGTGGCACGACCAGCCATGACCTCGTCAACAGAGTTGTCGACGACCTCACGCACCATGGTGTGGAGACCTTGGATGTCGGTGGGGCCGATGTACATGCCTGGGCGCTTACGCACGGCTTCCATGCCTTCGAGTACTTGAATTTGACTTTCGTCGTAGGTTGAACCTTGCATTGACAAATCACTCATATGCTGTCTTTTCCTATGGTCTGAGGCAGAATCAACATTTGAGTCTGCCAGTATGCGTGTGCTAGCGAGCTTGGGCGGTAGTCAATGAACGATACTCGGGCGATGCGAGATAATTGCGCACAAACGCCATTCGTGCCATGGCAAGGCCACTGTTGAGATAGGCACTTATAGCAACAATGATTATTTGACCGAGTTGGGTGGCAAGGAATCCAGTAAAAATAACCCCACTACCGGCCACAATCACAAAGATGACGAATTGGAGGAGTAATACGCGCCAGAAGAGACGGCGCACCATGCGGAAACTTTGTTGGATGGCTTTGACGGGACCTGCCTGATCGAGCACAATAAACTCGCGCGTAAAGCCGAGATAGATGCCGACCCATAACCACACACCAGAACCCAAAAAAACGACGAACGCCCCGAACGCTGGGTTGATGTTGAGCAAGAGAAACGTGAAGATTGAGAGCGGTACCAGCAAAATGACGACTGCGGCTGCGAGTAATAGCACATATAGCATCAGCATTGCCCCGATCCGCAGAATGAGGGCGACATCAAACGAAAACGCACGGTGCTGGCTGGCATTACTGAGGAGGAAGAGATACATGGCACTGGCGAGCACGCCGATTGTGTTGACCGCAAGAATGAGGATAAACAACTCACCCGCATTATGAATGAACCACCCCTGTGGCGGTGTCACGACGGCAGGGACGGCCACCAAAAACGGTAACCCTAGGGCGTCTGCGCTGGCACCGGCTGCGCGGAAGCCGTAGATGGCGTATGGCACCACGTTGAGCCACGCGAATTGTGGCCGGACGTCGTCGAGGGCGAGCTGTGCGAGCAGTCCAAGGGTCTGGTCGCGCAGATCTTGCATCTCGGTGGTATCGCTGGTGACTGAATCACGCACGAGCGCACTAAACTGCTCATAGAGTGGCGCTAATGATACTCCGGGGACCAACCACAGTAACAAATTGATAACGACTGGTACGAGGAGAATCCACCACGATCGATGGAGGGTGGAGTACGCCTCGCTAATGATGTCTACAACGCTTGGTTTATCGCTTACACTCGCCACAATCAATCTCCTGTAATCTGTAGTAATTATACCATATTGCCACTTGGGCCGATTAAATAGAATATGTGATGACGTTGATAGCGGGATACGTGGGTATTAAGGTATTAATGGGCATGGTGCAATCTTATGCAGTGTGTGTCATGCAGACATGGGGAGTTTATTTTTTGCATGTGCTATTGATGCTATGACAAACTCTTGCGGTATAGTGATACCATAGTAATAGTCAGATATTTTTACTGTTGGAGATGGAATCATCGTGAGCGCCTTTCAACCAGAGCCAACGAGCCACGTGCGCCGTCCACTTGCTGATGTACCTCGTATGCTTGTGATTTATGCACATCCAGATGACGAGGCATTTGGCAACGCTGGGACTATTTTGGCGGCGCGAGCCGCCGGTGTCGAGGTGCATTATATTTGTGCGACTCGTGGTGAGTGTGGGACTGTTGACGCGGATTTTCTTACGGGGTATGACGATGTAAAAGCCCTACGCACGGCAGAACAACTCGCTGCGGCTGAGGCATTAGATCTGGGCGCTGTCCACTTTTTGAATTATCGTGACAGCAATATGCCGGGCACGGCCGATAACGAGCACCCTGAGGCATTAGTCCAGGCACCAGTGGCGCAGGTGGCGCACACGGTGGCTACCTTTATTGATGAAATTAAGCCGACGTACGTGATTGCATTTCCGCCGTATGGCGGTTATGGTCACCCGGATCATGTTGCAATGCATCATGCAACGGTGATGGCGCTAGCGCAGGCGACATGGCATGTGCCGAACGTCTTTTATTCGACGTTTTCAACCACGTTATTGCGGACGATTGTAGGAGTTATGCGCATCACGGGGCGTGATCCACGCAAGTTTGGGCGCAACGGTGATATTGATATCGTGCGTGTGGCCGATGAAGCCACGCCGATTACCACGGTTGTCCACTGTACACATGTTATTCCTGCCAAAATTGCCGCATGGCAGTGTCATGCCAGTCAAGGTGGCGGGATGACGCGGGTGCCCCGTTGGTTGTGGCGTTGGTTTTATGGAGTCGAACATCTTACGCGGGTCACTCCGGTGGTCGGTATTGGCAAGGAAGTATTACGGTTCGAGGCATGACGCAAAGTATTGTTGTCAACATGCGCCACGCAACGCTGGCGGACATTAACCGGATTGTTGCTATCCATGCAGATGCGTTCCATCGCACGTTTGTAGCGGCATTTGGGCGCAAACGATATGATGCCGGCTTACGCGTAATGGCTGATGTATGGCGTCGTC